>ENA-OQHA01000139-OQHA01000139.1-human-gut-metagenome-genome-assembly--contig:-NODE-139-length-39109-cov-11.040865_pt1 | contig 39109 bp, 41 predicted proteins | sample MGYA00242558_ERZ504707 | MGnify/ENA primary metagenome ERZ504707 (study PRJEB26092, sample SAMD00036197) | human gut metagenome | host: Homo sapiens | study: EMG produced TPA metagenomics assembly of... | reverse complement strand
TCTGCTGACTTCTGTGCGTTCAGCATTGCTTTATGCAATGGTTACCTCTTTCAAGGCATACCGCACAGACCTCCCTAGGTACCACACGTTTCTTCCTCTCCATCCATCTGCCTCATTTATCATGCATGATTCCGTGTAGTTATCGGGCTTCAACATGGCTTGCTGCCTTACCCACATGCATGACCTCATATGAGATTTCTGTTCGTCAGACCAGAGATTTGCCCGTGAGTTAGTATATTCCTCACATCCAGCTTCCTTCAGATTCCATCTCACGATGGACACCCTTGCTTTCGGCTATATCCTTCCCACTACCGGCGGATTCGGGACTTTAACCCGTTAGAAACGTGCGCCGCTAGGCGCACAAGCAAAACCCCCAAGGATCATATCCTCGGGGGTTTTTGTTGATGTATATATGCTAAGGGGATTAGATAATAATTTGCATTACTCTACATCCTGTAATGCCTCAATTCCTTCCTCGCCTGTACGAACCTTGACAACCTGTGCCACGTCGTAAACGAAGATCTTACCATCTCCGATATGTCCGGTGTAGAGAGTCTTCTTAGCAGTCTCAATAACCTTTTCTACCGGAATCTTGCCAACGATTACCTCAACCTTAACCTTTGGAAGTAATGTCGCATCAAGCTCAGCTCCACGGTATTTCTCGCCGGCACCCTTCTGGATACCACAGCCCATAACCTGTGTCACTGTCATTCCTGTTACACCTAAGTCATTCATAGCCTTACGAAGCTTGTCGTACTTTGTAAGCTTTGAAATAATAACAACCTTGTGGATACCGCTTGCTGAAGCCGGTGTTGTTGCATTTACAACAGGCACTGCTGCATCCTTCTTTGCCTGAGAAGCTGTTGCATACTCAGAAGAACCAAGGTCTGTATTTTCATTGACATCCATAACATCACCTGATACATCCATGATAGCAAATCCTGCGTATGCTGATGGAAGACCATGCTCTGTTGGGTCAAGTCCTACGATTTCCTCTTCCTCTGAAACTCTAAGTCCCAGTGTAGCCTTGATAACAAGGAATACGATTGTAATAGTAACTACTGTCCATGCTGCAACAGAAACAAATCCTGTGAGCTGGAGTCCTAAAAGCTTAAATCCACCGCCGTAGAAAAGTCCTACGAGCTCGTTACCCTTTGAATCAGCAATTGAATATCCCGGAGCACTGTTTGTGGCAAAAAGACCAACAGCGATTGTTCCCCAGATACCATTCATCATATGTACTGCGACAGCACCTACAGGGTCATCAACACGAAGTACATTGTCAAGGAACCATACACCGAAGCAGACGAGAAGTCCTGCTACGGAACCGATAATGATAGCACCAAGTGCATCTGTTACATCACAGCCTGCTGTGATAGCTACAAGTCCTGCAAGTGAAGCATTCAGACACATTGACACATCAGGCTTGCCATATTTGAGCCATGTGAAAATCATACATACTACTGTTGCAAGTGCAGGTGCGATTGTTGTTGTTACAAAGATAGAACCAAGCTGCTCTACTGATTTTGCTGCTGCACCGTTGAATCCATACCAGCCAAGCCAGAGAATGAATACACCGAGTGCACCGATTGTGATGTTATGTCCCGGAATAGCGTTTACTTTTGTAATCTTTCCGTTTTTATCCTTTGTAAACTTTCCGATACGAGGTCCAAGAATTGCAGCTCCTACAAGAGCACTGATACCACCAACCATGTGGATGGCACATGAACCTGCGAAATCATGGAAGCCAATCTGTGAAAGCCAGCCACCGCCCCAGATCCAGTGAGCCTCGATTGGGTAAATAAGTGCTGAAATAACTCCTGAATAAACACAGTAGGAAATAAATTTTGTTCTCTCAGCCATAGCTCCTGATACGATAGTTGCTGTTGTCGCACAGAAAACCAGGTTGAATACAAAGTTTGACCAGTCAAAATCTTTGTAAGATGTAAAGATGTCAAATCCCGCTTACCGATGAAACCAAGAACATCTTCACCCAATAAAAGCGAAAAACCAATCAGTATGAATACAACTGTACCAATACAGAAATCCATGAGGTTTTTCATAAGGATGTTACCGGTATTCTTTGCTCTGGTAAAACCTGCTTCCACCATAGCAAAACCTGCCTGCATCCAGAAAACCAATGCTGCTCCAATAAGGAACCAGACTCCGAAAATTACTCCACTAATCTCTTCTGTCATAGTAATGTCCTCTCTTTCATTTTTTCATTTTATTGAAAGTAAAATTTATAAAAAAACAGAGACACTTCACCAATTTCCACAGCTTCGTGGTTCAGCAAAATGTCTCCATTTTATTATTATGTTAAATTAAATCATATATACCGCTCTAAACAGCTTCCCGTAAGCTTTGGTCCTGAAACTACAAGGATTAAACCTCGAAAATTAAATCGCCGTATGATGGCATTGGCCACATCTCTTTGTCGACAATCATCTCAAGCTCATCAACCGGAGTACGAAGAGCATCCATAGCAGTCTTTACAACATCTCTGTAGTAAACAGCCTGCTCTCTGCCCTCTTCCATAGCACCGGCCTTTGCTGTCTCATCCTTAAGCTTTGCAAGTGCAACCTGTGCATCTGAGAGAAGAGCTGAGCTCTCTGTAAGAAGCTCTGACTGAACAGATACATCTGCATCAGCAACTGCACTCTTAACTGAGTTAACTGACTGTGCAAGTGATGTAATATACTTGATAACTGCAGGAATAATCTGCTTTCCGGCAATATCAATCATAGCCTTTGCTTCTATATTAATAGTCTTTGCATATGTCTCATACTCGATCTCGGCACGGCTCTCAAGCTCTGTCTTTGTAAATACACCGAACTTCTCGAATGCTGCAACTGACTCAGGAGCAACGTATGCAGGAATTGCATCTACCATAGACTTGATGTTTGGAAGTCCACGTCTCTCTGCCTCAGCTACCCACTCATCTGAGTATCCGTTTCCGTTGAATACGATTCTCTGGTGCTCTACTGCGTAATCCTTGATGAGATCATGTACAGCGAGGTCAAAGTTGTCTGCCTTCTCAAGTATATCACAAGCGTCTGAGAATGCCTCAGCAACGATTGTGTTAAGCACGATGTTGGCCTGTGCAACAGAATCCTGTGAACCAACCATACGGAACTCGAACTTGTTTCCTGTGAATGCGAATGGTGATGTACGGTTACGGTCTGTAGCATCCTTCATGAAATCAGGAATTGTCTTAACACCTGTCTCAAGCTTCTCACCCTTTAAGCTGTGTGTAGCTGTACCTGTTGAGATAAGCTGGTTCAATACGTCTCCAAGCTGGTCTCCAAGGTAGATAGAAAGGATTGCAGGTGGTGCCTCGTTAGCTCCAAGTCTGTGATCGTTTCCTACATCTGCTGCTGCCGCACGAAGAAGTGCTGCATGCTCGTCGATTGCCTTTAACATACATGTGAGTACAAGTAAGAACTGTACATTGTCATGTGGTGTCTTGCCAGGCTCAAGCATGTTGATACCATCATCTGTTGTGATTGACCAGTTGTCATGCTTTCCTGAACCGTTAACTCCTGCGAATGGCTTCTCATGAAGTAAGCACTGGAGTCCGTGACGGCCTGCCACCTTCTTGAGTGTCTCCATGATAAGCTGGTTGTGGTCAACAGCTACGTTGCACTCAGCATAGATAGGTGCAAGCTCGTGCTGTGCAGGTGCTACCTCGTTGTGCTGTGTCTTGGCTGAAACACCAAGCTTCCAGAGCTCCTTGTTTACATCTCTCATGTAAGCTGCGATTCTCTCGCGGATAGCTCCGAAATAATGATCATCCATCTCCTGTCCCTTTGGAGGCATAGCTCCGAAAAGTGTACGTCCTGTGAAGATGAGATCCTTTCTCTGTAAATACTTCTCACGATCTACGATGAAGTACTCCTGCTCAGGTCCGACAGAAGGTGTAACCTTCTTTGATGTTGTATTTCCGAATAATCTAAGAAGTCTCAGTGCCTGATCATTGATTGCTTCCATTGATCTAAGAAGAGGTGTCTTCTGATCAAGAGCCTCGCCTGTGTATGAACAGAAGGCTGTTGGAATGCAAAGTGTTGCGCCTGCTGCATCCTGTCTGACAAATGCAGGTGATGTACAATCCCAGGCTGTATATCCTCTTGCCTCAAATGTAGCACGAAGACCACCTGATGGGAAAGATGAAGCATCCGGCTCACCCTTTATTAACTCTTTTCCTGAAAAGCTCATAAGTACTTTTCCGTTTGGCATTGGAGAAGTGATAAATGAATCATGCTTCTCAGCAGTAACGCCTGTAAGTGGCTGGAACCAATGTGTATAGTGTGTTGCACCCTTCTCAATGGCCCATTCCTTCATCTCGTGTGCGATAACATCAGCAGTCTCGAGATCAAGCTCCTTTCCTTCGTCCATAACCTCATGGAGCTTCTTGTAAACCTTCTTTGGAAGACGCTCCTGCATAACTGCATCGTTAAATACGTTCTCTCCAAAGATGTCTGCTACGTTGAAATATTCCTGTTCGCTCATATCTTACATCCTTTCTGTTCATCAATCCCCTTGAGTGAATTGTTATTTTCAAATAATGTTTAAACAGCTGCACAACATATAAACTCAAATATTCTTGTTTTATGCCGGACTTCTCAGTTTATTAAAAAAGAGGGCACTCCATCTATGGTGGAACGCCTCGTTCATTTCGCTTAACATTATTTCTGAAATTAAGATACTCCTTTGAGTATCAAAAATCAAGCGTTTATGTTAAAAAAGTTAAGTTTTATAAAATTTTACTACAAGATATAAATATTTTGTAAAGTAGTATGTGCAAAAATACTAAATTACAATAATATTAATTCAGCCTTTCCAACTGATCCGAAAAGCTCCATCTTCTCCTTAACTGTTGCCTTGATTGCCTCAGCACCAGGAGCAAGAAGCTTACGAGGGTCAAATCCCTTGCCCTCAAGATCCTTTCCGGCCTCGATGTATTTACGTGTTGCATCTGCGAATGAAAGCTGGCACTCTGTGTTAACGTTGATCTTAGATACTCCAAGGTCGATTGCTTTCTTAATCATGTCAGCCGGGATTCCTGTACCACCGTGAAGTACTAATGGCATAACACCTGTCTTCTGCTGGATAGCGTCAAGAGTCTCAAAGCTGAGTCCCTTCCAGTTTGCTGGGTATTTTCCGTGGATGTTTCCGATTCCTGCTGCAAGCATATCTACGCCAAGATCAGCAACTCTCTTGCACTCGTCTGGATCAGCACACTCGCCCATTCCAACAACTCCGTCTTCCTCGCCACCGATTGAACCAACTTCAGCCTCGATAGACATGCCCATTGCATGAGCAACTGATACTAACTCTTTTGTCTTTGCAACGTTCTCATCGATTGGATAATGAGATCCGTCGAACATGATTGATGTGAAGCCGGCCTTGATGCACTTGTAGCATCCTTCGTATGTGCCGTGATCAAGGTGAAGTGCTACAGGTACTGTGATACCGAGCTCGTCATGCATAGCCTTAACCATTGCTGCTACTGTACCGAAGCCTGTCATGTACTTTCCGGCACCCTCAGATACACCAAGGATTACAGGGCTCTTAAGCTCCTCTGCTGTTAAAAGTACTGATTTTGTCCACTCAAGGTTGTTGATGTTGAACTGACCTACTGCGTAATGTCCTTCTTTTGCTTTCTTAAGCATTTCTGTTGCAGATACTAACATATTTTTTTCCTCCTGTTAATTAAATGCTAATGTTATTATATTACATAACCTTATAAAAATAAAGTTAAATTTTTAACACAATCAGACAAAAAATTGTGTACTATTACTATTTTATGTCCGATTTTGTATTTATCAGCACATAATGGTAATCTGTTTGTTCAGATTAGTGATGGTCAGATCCGTGTGGCTGCCGCCAAACTCTCCGTCGAGCGTCCACGGTACCTCCTCCTCACTCTCCACATGCAGCTCACTGGTCTTGAAGGAGTAGATGAGCTCATTGTCATTTTCACGGTTTGCCAGTCCCGCAAGTATCTTGTTGAGCTCGATTGGGTTTTTTGGATTCTTGATGAGTGTCACCTCAAAAAGGCCGTCATCAAGCAGTACGTCAGGACCTGATATGCCCTTGAAGCCTCCTACCGAAAGGGAGTTGGTCACCATTCCATATATAAACTCATCCTCTATTATCTCACCGTCATGGCTCACCTTCATCCTGTACGAGGTGATATCCATCAGGTGCTTTGCACCCTCTAAAATATATGCGGCATGTCCCAGTATATTTTTCATCTGCTGCGAGGTCTGGTAGGATACCTCTGTAAAAAGGCCAAAGGCTGCAACATATACGAAGGTATCTCCGTTGAAACCTCCCACATCACACGGGAATGGAGTACCGTTTACGGCAACTCTTGCGGCCTCCTCCATATTTTTGGGTATGCCGAGAGAGTTTGCAAAGTCATTGGTGCTGCCCGCAGGGATGTATCCTATCGGTACATTTACCTCGCTTTGCTCCATGCCGGTCACTACCTCGTCGAGTGTGCCATCTCCGCCGCTACACACTACAAGGTCATACTTCTCAGCATTTTTCCTGACCTTTTTTATGGCATCTCCCTGACACTGTGTAGGATAAATGGTGATTTTGTATCCGGCCTTTGTCATGATGTCCACGATATTTACCAGGTGCTCCTTTATGAGTCCCTTGCCTGATTTGGGATTAAATACAAATAAAAGCTTTTTCTTCATCTATCTCAGTTCCTCCGCAATCGCCGATAATTTTCTAAGCCTGTGGTTGACTCCCGATTTGCCCATTGGCGGATCCAGATATCCTCCGAGCTCCTTTAGCGGTGCATCCGGATATTCAAGCCGAAGCAGCGCCATCTCCCGAAGCTGCGCCGGTAAATCATCGAGTCCTCTCATTTTCTGTATCAGTCTGATATCCTCTATCTGCTTTACTGCCGCATTCACAGTCTTGCTGATGTTTGCGGTTTCGCAGTTTACTTTACGGTTTACACTGTTGCGCATTTCCTTTAATATGCGCACATTTTCCAGCTTCATGAGTGACACATACGCCTCCATGATGTTGAGACTGTCCACGATGTGGGCGCCCTCCTTTATGTACACTACATAGTGCCCCTTGCGCTCTACTATCTTGCATCCGTATCAAGCCGCACAAGAGCTCCTGAGCTGCTTTGCCTGCTCTTTCGTATGACACACTATCTCAAAATGGTACGCTTTGTTGGGGTCGCTTATCGAGCCTGCTGCCATGAAGGCTCCCCTGATAAAGGCTCTCTTGCAGCATGTCTGCATAAGAAGCAGTCCGTCTGCGGTCTGTCTGTTGACAGGCTGTGCCGTGATTTTAAGCGCTGCAAGTATTTTTCCGGTATCCTGCTCATCCAGCGCCTTTGTGGTATCTGTGCCAAAGGCGCGCTTCATAAGTGTGGCATATTTATTTAAAAGCAGCAGGTTTTCGGTGTCGAGCTCAAGTCCCTTTGTTTTTTCATTGATACGGCCCGAAAGCTCTATGATGCCTGCAAGCTCAGCGAGCTGACAGTGCCTGCTCTTTGATACCTGCTTTGCCAGCTCTTCCTTTACATCACTGGAAAATGACATGTTATTTACCTCTCAATGCATCCTTTCCTATGTCGCGATGCTCTATCTTAAGTCCATAGTCATTACAGCCGCTAAGCCTCTTGTACAGCTCGTTTGCAAGCGTTACCGAGCGGTGCTTGCCTCCGGTGCAGCCTATAGATATAACAAGCTGGTTTTTACCCTCAGAGATATAGTTTGGAATGAGAAACTTTATCATATCATCAAGCTTGTCGATAAACTCATTTGCCTCCGGAAACTGCATGACATAGTCCTGTATCTCCTTATCATTGCCGGTTTTCGCGCGTAGTCCGTCCACATAGTAGGGATTTGGCAGAAACCTCACATCCATGACTATATCAGAGTCTGACGGTATACCATACTTGAAGCCGAAGGACAGTATCGTGATAAACAGATTTTTGTAATCCTCATTCTGCACAAATATCTTTTCCAGCTCAATTTTAAGCTCCCTTGTGAGAAGCTGGCTTGTGTCTATGATATAGTCAGCATTGTCCTTTAAATACTGCAGCTTTTCCCTCTCAAGCACGATTCCCTTATTGATGCGCTCACTGCCTGCGAGAGGATGGTTTCGCCTCGTCTCCTTGTATCGCTTTACAAGCACCTCATCCTCAGCATCGAGGAAAAGTATCTCATACGGAAAATTTTTCTGCCTTAGCTGCTCGAGTGTCTGTGGAATCGCATCAATTCCTGAGCCGTTTCGCACATCTATGCCGACTGCCACCTTGGACACATCACTGTGGAAGGTGTTTGAAAGGTCTAGGAGCTTATCTAATAGCTGTATAGGCAGATTGTCTATACAGAAATATCCCATATCCTCCATCATTTTCATTGCTGTGCTTTTTCCGGCACCTGACATGCCCGTCACTATTACAAATTTCACTAGAATTCTCCAATCATCTTAACTTCCGGTTCGAGCTTTACTCCAAACTGCTTTAAAACTGTTTCCTGCACATCCTTTATGAGTGTCAGGACATCCGCTGCAGTGGCTTCGCCCTTATTGACTACAAAGCCGCAGTGCTTCTGAGACACCTGTGCATCTCCCACGCTGTAACCTCGAAGACCTGCATCCATGATAAGCTTCCCTGCAAAATAGCCCTCCGGTCTCTTAAAGGTGCTGCCTGCACTTGGGTACTCAAGCGGCTGCTTCTCCACTCTCTTTGTGCGAAGCTCTGCCATATATGACTTTATCTCATCCTTAGGCTTTGGTGTGAGCCTGAATCTGGCTGACAGCACTATATAGCCCTTTTCCTGGACTATACTGTGCCTGTAGGATAAGTCAAGCTCATCCCTTGTGACAGTCTTTAGCTCGCCCTCTGCTGTGAGCACTGTGGCATCGATTAGGACATCCTTTATCTCTCCACCGTAGGCTCCTGCGTTCATGACTACCGCGCCTCCAACACTTCCGGGTATGCCCGATGCAAACTCAAGACCTGAAAGCGATGCCTCCGCTGCCTTTGCCGCCACTGCTGCAAGGATAGCCCCGGCGCCGGCTGTGATGATATGACCGTTGTCTTGTGCTGTTAAGTCCTGCGCTGTGCTTTGCTGCGCCACAGCTTCTGTCACATCGATTTCGGACAGGCCTTTTCCAATACCAATTACAAGGCCTCTGATGCCCTTATCTCCTACCAGCAGATTGCTTCCGTTTCCTATCACTGTAACCGGCATATCACATGCCTTAGCCATCTCTATAAGCTTTGAAATCCGGCTCATATCAGGCTCTGCATAGTAATCTGCCGGGCCTCCTATGCGGAAGGTCGTGTGTTTTTTCATCGGCTCATCCTGCAGGAGACCAAGCTTCGGCAATTGTTCTGTTACACTTTTTACAAATGTCTGATTCATCTTATATTCCTTTAGCCTATGCTTCCTTCAAAAATGCAATGTAGCCTCTGAATGCCTCATATAAATCGACCTTGCTGATGATTTCCCATGGCGCATGCATGTTGAGCACCGGCACACCGCTGTCAATAACATTCATGTCATAGTTTGCGAGGATATATGCGATTGTTCCGCCGCCTCCCTCATCTACCTTTCCAAGCTCTGCTGTCTGGAATGAAACATCTGCTGTATCCATGATATTTCTAAGCCTTGCAACATACTCTGCGTTGGCATCGTTTGAGCCTGATTTGCCTCTGGCGCCTGTATATTTGTTGAATACAAGACCCTTTCCGAAGTATGCCGAGTTCTTCTTTTCCATAACCGATGGATAGTTCGGGTCAAAGGCTGCTGATACATCTGATGAGAGTACCTTTGAGTTTTTCAGTGCACGTCTGACTGCAAGCTCGCTGTAGTCTCCTGCCAGGTTCATCACCTCTGCCACACAGTTTTCGAAAAAGCGTGACTGCATGCCGCTGGCTCCCACTGAGCCGATTTCCTCTTTGTCCACGAGCAGGCATACACTTGTATATTCCGGTGCGCCATCTATTTCAAGCATAGCTCTGTATGAAGGATATGCGCACACTCTGTCGTCATGGCCGTAACCCATGATCATACTTCTGTCAAGTCCGTAGTCTCTTGCCTCTCCGGCAGGTACCACCTCTATCTCTGCTGAAAGGAAATCATCCTCGTCCACACCGTACTCCTGTGAAAGTATTGTGAGGATATTGGCCTTTACTCTCTCCTTGATATCCTTGTCGTCCTCGTCCTTTTCTGGTCCCGGTATGCTTCCAATGAGCACATCAAGGCTCTCGCCCTTTATGACCTCTGAAGCCTTCTTGCCCATCTGCTCGCCTGACAGATGAATAAGCAGATCGCTCACACCCACTACAGGATCATTTGGCTTGTCTCCGATATTGACTGTCACTGTGCTGCCATCCTTTTTGCAGATGACTCCGTGAAGTGCAAGCGGCAGTGTAACCCACTGATATTTCTTGATGCCGCCATAATAATGTGTGTCTAAAAGTGCCATGTCTGTGTCCTCGTATAAAGGCACCTGCTTTAAGTCCATTCTAGGTGAATCAATATGGGCTCCAAGGATATTCATACCCTTCTCAAGAGGCTTACTGCCCACGATAAACAGTGCCAGTCCCTTTCCCATATTGTTTGCTATGATCTTATCTCCTGCCTTTACGCTCTTTCCTGTCTCGATGAGCTCATCAAGGTCTACAAAGCCGTGTCCTGTGGCGTCAGCATAAACTGATGCCGTGCACTCGCGCTCTGTCTTGCAGCCGGATATAAACCTTCTGTAATCCTCTGCAAATGCAAATAATTTTTCTCTTTCAGGTCCCTGGGGATATTTCTCCCAGGCGTTTTTCTTTTCTATTGCCATGATTTATTATACCTCCGAATTTTTTGTAAGATTTGCCTGGACGCGGCGATACAGCTCCTGAGCTGCATTGTAGCCCATCTTTTTTTGTCTGTGATTGACTGCTGCTGTCTCTACGATGACTGCCAGATTACGTCCCGGTCTGATTGGCAGTGAATGACACACTACCTTGTTGCCGAGATACTCGGCATATTCTTCCTCGAGGCCGAGTCTGTCGTAATCTGCCTCCTTCTTCCAGTCCTCGAGCTTGATTACGAGGTCTATCTGCTGTTTTTCCTTTACACACTCTACTCCGTAAAGTGTCTTGACATCGATGATTCCGATGCCACGAAGCTCTATAAAGTGTCTGGTAATCTCAGGCGAAGTACCCATGAGCGTATGCTCGTTGATCTTTCTGATTTCCACCACATCATCCGTCACAAGACGATGTCCTCGTCTGATGAGCTCGAGTGCAGCCTCACTCTTTCCGATACCGCTCTCGCCTGTGATCATTACTCCCTCGCCGTATACATCTACCAGCACGCCGTGCACTGTGATGCATGGTGCGAGCTGCTCACCAAGACAATAGATGAGCTCAGCCATAAAGCTTGATGTGGAACGACCTGTTGACAGCACCGGAATACCGTGCTCTCTGGCCTCTTCCATAAATATCTCATCCGGCTGTAAATCTCTGCAGAAGATGATACATGGTATATCAAACTCCATGAAGCGGCTATAGCGCTCTTTTTTCTCGCTGTCGCTCATCTTCTCTATATAGGTATACTCTACATTTCCGATAATCTGTATTCGTCTCTCCTCAAAATGATCAAAATATCCTGAGAGCTGAAGCGCCGGTCTGTTGACGTCCGAGCACTCTATCGCCCTCTCCTTTAGGTTCATCTCTTTTGTGAGATTGTTGAGATCGAGCAATTCTGCTACCTTTGCAACTGATACTGAGTGTAATGCATCCATTCGCGGTCCCCCTTGATGTATATTTGTTTTTTAGTATACCACAGATTAGCTTCAAAATCTACGTGGCAGAGTGGAAAAATGCATACACTGCCTGTGCTGCTTTTTCGTTCATGGTCTCTGTCTGCATAAGGTCTTCGACATCTGCTTCCTTTATCTTCTCTAGCGACTGGTAACGGCGCATAAGCGCCTTTCTGCGTGCCGGCCCTATGCTTCAATATCATCAAGCACCGAATGTACCTGACTCTTTGAGCGCAGTGACCTATGAAACTCTATTGCAAAGCGGTGTGCCTCATCCTGTATTCTCGTGATGAGCTTGAAGCCTTCGCCGTGGCGGTCGATAGGTATCTCCACATTGTTGTAATAAAGACCTCTTGTGCGGTGGAAATCATCCTTCACCATGCCACACACAGGTATGTCGAGTCCCAGCTCAGAAAGCACCTGAAGGCATATATTTACCTGACCTCTTCCACCATCCATCATTATAATATCCGGGAAACGGTTGAAGCTGCCTATTTCCTGTGGAGAGCCATCTTTTTCAAGCTGCTTCTGTTCTTCCATGCCATGTGTAAAGCGGCGTGTGAGCACCTCGTGCATTGACGCATAATCATCAGGTCCCGTAACTGTGCGAAGCTTAAACTTTCTGTAATCGCTCTTTTTAGGCTTGCCCTTCTCATACACTATCATGGAGCCGACGGTCTCAAAGCCGTTGATATTGGAAATATCATAGGCCTCCATACGGTTTAAGCCATGTAAGCCCAAAAGTCCCTCGATTTCCTTTACAGCTCCTATTGTGCGCCCCTCTTCTCTCTTTATCCGCTCCTTATCCTGGCTGAGCACTAAGAGTGCGTTCTTGTAGGCAAGCTCAACAAGCTTTTCCTTCATGCCCTTCTGCGGCACCTTTATATTCACCCGCCTGCCTCGCTTTTCGCTGAGCCACTGCTCCAAAACAGCCATATCCTCTATCTCGCTCTGCAACATGACCTCGCGCGGTATAAAAGGTGTTCCGGAATAAAACTGCTTCACAAAGTTATTTAACACATCATCCGCAGCCTCCTCGCTTCCAACCCTCACATGGAAATGGTCTCTGCCTATCAGCTTTCCGTTTCTTATGAAAAATACCTGCACTACTGCATCAGTATCGTCATTTGCAAGTGCTATGATATCCTTATCCTCGCCGTCGGCATTTGTTATCTTCTGCTTCTGCGCTACCTGTTTCACACTGTTTATCAAATCCCTGTATTCAGCCGCCTTCTCAAACTCCATGCTCTCTGAAGCCTTTAGCATTTTATCGCTAAGAGCCTTTATTGTCTGCTCATAGTCGCCGTTTAAGAAATCTATCGCGCCCTTTACAGATATAGCATACTCTTCCTTCGTCACATACCCCTGGCATGGTGCATTGCACTGGTGTATATGATAGTTGAGGCACGGCCGGTCTGCTCCTATATCACGCGGCAGCCTGCGGTTGCAGGTGCGAAGCTTATAGATTTTGTTTATCAGATCTATCGAGCTTTTCACCGCAGAGGCACTCGTATACGGACCAAAGTAACGGGATTTGTCCTTTTTCATCTGACGCGAAAACAGCACCCTCGGATAGTCCTCTCCCAGTGTCACCTTGATGTACGGATATGTCTTGTCATCACGAAGCATAGTATTGTACTTTGGTGTATGCTCCTTTATCAGGTTGCACTCCAAAACAAGGGCCTCAAGCTCAGAGTCGGTGACTATATACTCAAAATGATCTATATGCTCTACCATCTGTTTTTTCTTGATGCCCTCATTGTGGCTCGCCTGAAAGTACTGATGTACTCGCTTCGTCAGGCTTTTGGCTTTGCCGATATATATGATTACATCATCCTTGTCATGCATAATATAAACTCCCGGAGCATCCGGGAGTTTTTTTAATTCTTCTTTGATATCAATGTTTTTTCCATATTCGCTATTTTAGATTGTGGTGTGGAGTTTCGCACCTTTAGGTTGTGAGGTTGCCGGCATGGCACACAGTGTATTCCTCAGGAAAATATGAAGTCAGCCGCGGGGTTTCTCTCCGTTTGGTTTTCTTTGTTTGTAAGGCTTTTTCGTCCCTTTTCTTGCCCGGAAGCCCGCGGCAGTTCATATTTTCCTTCTGAACACACTGTGTACCATCCGGCTTTTTTCAGTTTATGTGTGCGAAACTCTTTTCTACTGCACTCTTTTTTACGCTCTTTGCTGCGCGAAAATTGCCCTATAAGGCACTAATTATTTGATGTATCATCCGGCGCTGTATATTCAGAAGATTCATTTGTATCTGCAGGTTGGTCTGTGGCGTTACGGAGGAGCGGATCTGCTGCTGATGTCTCATCATTCTGTGCGGCCTCCTGCTCTTTGTTCTCCTCGTCCGGATCTGGGAGTCCCTTCATATCGCGGAACATCTTCATGAATTCCTTACCTGTGATTGTTTCCTTCTCGTAGAGATAATCTGATATACTGTCGAGGATTTCTCTGTTTTCATCGAGGAGCTTCATGGCCTCTGCGTAGCTGCTGTTGATGATTGAGAGTACCTCATCATCTATCTGCGATGCTGTATTCTCTCCGCAGATTAATCCTGCTCCGCCCTCTAAATACTGGTTTTGTACTGTTGCAAGGCACATCATGCCGAATTTATCTGACATTCCGTACATTGTTACCATGGCACGGGCTATCTTTGTGGCATTTTCTATATCATTTGCGGCTCCGCTTGTGACTGAGTTAAATACCAGCACCTCTGCTGCACGACCTGCCATATATGTTGTGATTTTGGCGAGAAGTTCATCCTTTGTCTCAAGGTATTTCTCCTCTTCAGGTGTCTGGAGTGTATATCCGAGTGCGCCCATGGTACGTGGTACGATTGTGATTTTCTGTACAGGCTCTGTATTTTTCTGCAGGGCTGATACAAGTGCGTGTCCAACCTCATGATATGAAACGATTTTTCTCTCTTTATCACTCATGACACGATCCTTCTTTTCCTTGCCACCGACTGCTACAAGCTCGAAGGCCTCAAAGAGATCTGACTGGTTTACAAGCTGTCTGCCGTTTTTGACTGCATTGATGGCAGCCTCATTAATCATGTTGGCAAGATCCGAGCCAACAAGTCCTGCTGTTGCAAGTGCCAGTGCATCGAGGTCTACCGACTCATCCATCTTGACATCCTTTGAGTGTACCTTTAAGGTCTCCAGACGCCCCTTTAAGTCAGGCTTGTCAACAATGATTCTTCTGTCAAAACGTCCCGGACGAAGAAGTGCCTTATCAAGCACCTCAGGGCGGTTAGTTGCTGCTAATATAAGTAATCCCTTTGATGTATCAAAGCCATCCATCTCTGCAAGGAGCTGGTTTAGTGTCTGCTCACGCTCGTCATTGCCACCGCCATATCTGCTGTCACGGCTCTTTCCTATTGCATCTATCTCATCGATAAAGATAATACATGGTGCCATCTTTTGTGCTTCCTTGAACAAATCACGCACTCTCGAAGCTCCGACTCCGACAAACATCTCCACAAAGTCTGAACCTGCAAGTGAGAAAAACGGTACTCCTGCCTCTCCTGCTACTGCCTTGGCAAGGAGTGTCTTACCTGTTCCCGGAGGTCCCACGAGAAGCGCACCCTTAGGAAGCTTTGCTCCGATATCTGTATATCTCTTAGGATTGTGAAGGAAATCAACAACCTCCTGGAGAGATTCCTTGGCTTCATCCTGTCCCGCAACATCCTTGAAGTTGACGCCTGTGGACTTCTCCACATATACCTTGCAGTCGATTTGCCGACTCCCATTCCCATGCTGCCGCCCATCTTCTTTGAAACAAATGCTAAAAGCACCCACAGTAAAATAAGCGGAACTATAAAGCTTAATATATTAAAAATCCATGTAGATGTATTATCAGGTATCGCTGCCTTTATCTCAATAGACTTGCCCTCTGAGGTCTTTGCTTTTTTGAGTGTCGGCACAAGCTCATCATCAGCCACACGGCCTGTGTAATATGTGATGTCATAATCCTTGTGTCCGTCATCCACAAGCTTGTAGTCTATCTCGTAGGAATCAAACTCCACGCTCTTGACATTACCCTTGTCGAGCTGTTTTATGAAATCACTGTATGACTTTTCCTGTGTGCTGGCATGCGATATGCTGTTTGATATAAGTGCATACACAAACAATGCCACGAGTGTCAGCAGGATAAATGCCATGATGCCCTGTCCGCCACGGTTGTTTCTGCCACCGTTTCCACCAGGTCTGTTACCACCGTTATTCCCGTTTCCACCGGACCCATTATTGCCCGGGCCATTGTTGTAATTATAGTTATTAGGTCCCTGATTATCCATATTTTCTCCGTTCTTTTCTTATTTATTACAAGCTTCAAGGCAATTTTGACCTGTAATTTTTATAGTCATTCCCATGAAACCCTATCCCCGAAAAATATCATTACAGACTTCTTATTTTTCAAGGAATATATTGTATATGAAACCGTCTCCTCACAATATATAAAGTGTGAAGCTTCACTTTATTATAAGAAAAAGTGCGGTCAAAATCAACCGCACTTTCTAAATATTGTATTAAATATAACGAAAAATTATCTGTTCACCTTGTTTGCCGCCTCTATGAAGCCATGGAAAAGCGGATGTGGACGGTTCGGACGTGACTTAAGCTCAGGATGTGCCTGTGTGGCGATAAACCACGGATGCTCCGGAATTTCAATCATCTCCACGATTCTGCCATCAGGTGATGTACCGCAAAGCTTCATGCCATGCTCTGTGAGAGCTGTTCTGTAGTCATTGTTGACTCATAACGATGACGATGACGCTCGCTTATATTCTCTGTACCATATACCTGGTATGCCTTTGATGTCTTGTCGAGTACACATGGATAAGAGCCAAGTCTAAGTGTACCTCCGATATCCTCTATTCCGTTCTGGTCAGGCATAAGTGCGATAACCGGATGAGTAGTGTTTGGATCAAGCTCTATACTGTGTGCATCATGGAACATACATACGTGGCGCGCATACTCGATGATTGCCACCTGCATTCCAAGGCAGAGTCCCAGATATGGGATATTGTTTTCCCTGGCATACTTAGCTGCTGCAATCATGCCCTCAACACCACGGTCTCCAAAGCCTCCCGGAACGATAATTCCCTGAATACCCTTGAATACCTCTGCTGCATTGTCATCATTAAGTTCCTCTGAGTCAACCCACTTTATATCAACTGTGGTATGCTCAGGAATACCGCCATGCTTCAGTGCCTCAACAACTGAAATGTATGCATCGTGAAGTGCTGTATATTTTCCGACAAGTGCGATCTTTACCTCTTTATCAGGATGACGGAGATCCTCAACCATCTGCTTCCAGTCTGCAAGATCCGGCTCAGGACAGTCGAGATTCAAGCACTCGCATGCAACCTTTGCAAGATTCTCCTGCTCCATGGCAAGTGGTGCCTCATAGAGATACTCCACATCAAGGTTCTGTAATACGTGTGAATTCGGTACATTACAAAACAGCGCAATCTTGTCCTTAAGCTTCTGATCAAGCTCATGCTCTGAACGGCATACAATGATATCCGGCTGGATTCCCATGCCCTGAAGCTCCTTTACGCTAGCCTGTGTAGCTTTGTCTTGAGCTCTCCTGACGCCTTGATGTATGGAATCAGTGTCACATGGCACAGGATGGCATTGTCGTGTCCCACCTCATGCTGGAACTGTCTGATTGCCTCGAGGAACGGCTGACTCTCGATATCGCCGACTGTACCGCCCACCTCGATGATTGCGATTGTGGTATCCTCAGATGTGAAATCCCTGTAGAATCTGCTCTTTATCTCATTGGTGATATGAGGGATAACCTGTACTGTTCCTCCGCCGTAGTCACCACGACGTTCCTTCTGTAATACTGACCAGTATACCTTTCCTGTGGTGACGTTTGAGTTCTTTGTCAGGCTCTCATCAATAAAACGCTCATAGTGTCCCAGGTCAAGATCTGTCTCAGCTCCATCGTCTGTTACAAACACCTCTCCGTGCTGAATAGGTTCATGGTACCCGGATCAATATTAATGTATGGATCGAATTTCTGCATTGTCACCTTGTATCCACGAGCTTTTAAAAGACGTCCAAGAGACGCTGCGGTAATTCCTTTTCCAAGACCGGAAACAACTCCACCGGTGACGAACACGTATTTTACAGGCATAATTTTCCTCCTTATCAATATGCTTTGTATATTTGTAAATTCTTAATTTTTAAAATAACCAATTTATTATACAGCCTTAAATTGATTAATGCAATTTATTTTTTAATTATATTTATTATATTTTGTTATAATGCTTCACATCTGGTGACGGACAACCCTGTATTCATCGCCTGAGCGGTAAAACGGGCAGCGCTTATAGCTGCTCTGGACAAATCTCGCCATATCATCCTCGTCCATATTTACCGAGCAATAATACTCCTCATCATCCTCATCATATTCATTGTATGCACAAAAATCGCAGCATGTCTCCATTATCTTATCCTTCCATCACTTTTAATATGTATGCTGAAAATCTACTTAAACTGATTGACAGTCTCGTCATATTTGTAATCAATCTGTGCAAGCTTGTCGCAAAGCTCTTTCTCATCAATATCATATGCTGCCGCAAGCTCCTTCAATCCTGAATAATTGTCCCGAAGCTGTGTGTTTACAAAGCTAAGCAGCATAACCGGATCCTTTGGTAATGCCATAATCTGCTCCTTATAATTCTATGTAATCTTATAATTCTATGTTATCTTATTATCATAATCATAGCAATTAACTTTCAAATACCTGCTTTATGCTGTCATAGTGCAGGAACACTCCCTGCGCAGCAAGCTCTTTTATTTCATCGAGTGTGGCAATTTTAAACCAAGTGCCTCCTCTGTCTGAATCTGTACGTCAGACTCCTTGAAATCAAGCTCAAAGCGGTAAACATCCACGAAATAGTTGTCACCCTCGCCCGGATTCTCTCTGTGATAGGTATAGGCAAGCCCTCCCGGACACTGTGATACATCAAGGCCCACCTCTTCTTTCACCTCTCTGCAGACTGCGGTAAATGAGCTCTCACCTGCCTGTGCGGCTCCTCCTGAAACCTCCCACCAGCCCGGTGCCCATGCCTTTGTCATGACACGCTGTGTGATAAGGAACCTGCCATCAGGTCTGTGAATCACGCCAAGCACTGAAAGATGATACTCTCCATCCTTAAGTATCCAGTCGTTTTTTTTCATTGTACGGCCTGTCGGTTTTTTATCCTTATCGTATATATCCCAAAATTCCATTTGAAGCTTCCTTTCTCTAAGTGAGTCTTTAACAATATCATATCATATCCTGCGCAGAAAAGCCAGCTAGTTGTTTACGCAGCTTTTTGCTTTCCGGCAGATAATATTCCATCAGCGACCAGAACCTGGCATTATGGCTTGGCTCAAGCAGATGTGTAAGCTCGTGAACCACCACATACTCTGCGCACTCCGACGGCACCTTAGCCAGCAGAAGGTTGAAATTCAGATGATGTGACTTAACGTTGCATGATCCCCACCTTGTCTTCATCTTCTTTATCGTAAAGCCGGCTGACTTAACTCCCATAACAGACTCCCATTTGTCGATAAGCCTCTGCAGCTGCATTTTAAGCTCCCTGCGCAGCTCTCTCTCCATGAATGGCGCCAAAACCGGTTCCTGTTCCTTAAGCTGTCTTGCGACAAGCATTTCCTGCATGATCCGCTCAATCCAGTCTGATTTGCTTTCCACGAATTTCCTGATTTCCGCATCACTCATGCCATAAGGAGCACTCACTGATAGTGTGCCATCCGTGTCCTTCACACGAAGATACATGTTTTTTATTCTTTTCCTAGTCACTTCTATTGCATATCTGTTGTTTATATATATGTTATTTGTACATTTTTTATTTGCATATGCGTTATTCATATTTTCCAGTTTCATACTGCTCCTATCACGTAATCCGTTTCGCATAATTAAATTTTACAATCTCTGTGCATTTTTGTATACTATAAAATAAAGTTACTGAATAGTTACAAAACAAATATAAGGAGGCTCCTATGACAAAAGAAAAATTAGCCATTGAAGTAATAAAAAGACTAAAAACCGCATATCCCCGCACCGATTGCACTCTTGAGTACGACGAGGCCTGGAAGCTCCTCGTATCAGTCAGGCTCGCAGCCCAGTGCACTGATGCCCGCGTAAATGTAGTCGTGGTGGATTTGTTCAAAAAATATCCTTCCATCGAGGCTCTCGCCGATGCTGATGTTTCCGACATAGAAGAAATTGTACGTCCATGCGGCCTGGGAAAGAGTAAGGCACGTGATATAAGTGCCTGCATGAGAATGCTTCGCGATGATTTTGGCGGTCTTGTGCCTGACAATATGACCGACCTGCTGAAGCTGCCGGGAGTCGGCAGAAAGAGTGCCAACCTGATTATGGGTGATGTGTACGGCAAGCCTGCCATCGTCACCGACACACACTGCATACGCCTTTGCAACCGTATAGGACTTGTAGATGGAATAAAGGATCCGAAAAAAGTGGAGATGGAGCTTTGGAAAATCATCCCACCCGAGGAGAGCAATGACTTCTGCCACAGGCTGGTTGATCATGGACGCGCCGTATGCACTGCCCGAACCACACCGCACTGTGACATGTGTGTGCTGAACGATATATGTGGAAGCGTTGTGCATAACTAAAACAGTAAGGCTGCGGCTCCGCAGCCTGCATGCAAAACGTGAGAAAGGACCGCGATGTTACACGCGGTAACAACGCGATCCTTTCTCGAGGAGTTTAGTTATGAAAATGTTTATTAATAAAAAGGGAATAATGTAAAAGGTTTTGTTCCTCTTACAATAACAAGTATATGTGGTAATTATGTCCTAACAATGTACATTTTAGAAATATTTTATTAAAAAAGTCGTGATTATTTTATACTTTTTTTAGATTTGTAATATTCTGTAAATAACAACTAAATTTTTTTGTTAAAAAGTTCCTTACAGAGCTGTATTTTATCCTCATGGCTCTGTCCGGTCAGGCTGTTTTGAAAATCCACAATACCTGCAGCGGTGCTGTCTGTCAGCAGACCTTTTTCTGCGAGACGTCTTTTCATCTCACGCGCTGTACCGTTTCCTCCATCGAACACACGCACCCTATCTCCAAGCACCTCCTGTATCATTTTTCTGACAAACGGATAATGTGTGCATCCCAGCACAACCGCATCTATCTCACCATGCGAATATGAATACAAAAGTTCCTCGAGATACTGTCTCACATCATCACCGTACAAGTCACCTCTCTCAACGAAATTCATAAGCCCAGGACAAGGCAATGGAATAATCTCACCCAAATGTCTGTATCTGTCCATAAGCTTTTTAAGTTTTTCCTCCCTGATAGTCATAGGTGTAGCCATCACAAGCACTCTCGGATTTTCCATAAAAAGCATCGCAGGCTTGACTGCAGGCTCTATCCCTACGATAGGAACATCGGGATATTGCTCTCTTAATATACGCACTGCCGCGCTGGTGGCTGTATTGCACGCGACAACAAGCCCCTTTGCATGCTGATTTAAAATCAGCTCCTTTGCATGCTCACAGGTCAAAGCTCGCACCCGCTCAAGTGTTTTGGTACCATAAGGCGCATTTGCTGAATCACCGTAATATATAAAATCTTCGTTAGGCATCACTTCAACCAGGCTCTTTAAGACGCTTATTCCGCCGACTCCTGAATCGAAAACTGCAATTGACATTATAAAAGTCCCTACTTTCTTTATAAAATCTGTTATGATATAATGAATAAAACAAGCTTAAGGAGGCACCTATGGATAATCCTAAAAGTCTTTTTAACAACAACACAAAAGTATGTGAAAACTGTAAAAGGCCTCTGCCACATGACTATAAAGAGAATCTCTGCCCACGATGCCTTGATCTGGCATTATTCCGCGAGGTAAAGGAATTTATCCGTACCCACGACGTAAATGAATACGAGGTTGCAGAACATTTTAAGATACCGCTTAGACAGGTAAAGAGCTGGATAAAGGACGGACGCATCGAGTACAAGCAGTCTGAATCAGCCTCCACTATAGCCGGTCTTCACTGCCAGCGGTGCGGTGCACCTGTTACCTTCGGCACTCTTTGTCCCAAATGTCTGAGACTGTTAAACGGCAACAAAGGATACTCAACCGGATACGATGCCGGCAAAACAAAATCCAAAATGTACCATTTGGAAGGAGAGGAGTAATTACTCCTCTCTTCTTTTAACCTTTGATCTGTATTTTTTCTCAACCTCTGTGAGGAACTTGTCATCAAGCTCCGCCTTTATAAGTACGTTCTCATCAGGCGATTTGATGACGATATCATAATAAGGTACATCCTTCTGACCTGAGGTATAGTCTATTTTCTTGATCTCATTTCCATTCTCGTAATTGTATACACTTCTGTCACCTGCCGGTGCGATTGCTGCTACAGACTCCATGCTGTATATTCCAAGGCGCTTTCTGCGGCTCTTGTTTTTAATTTTGGCAAAGCGCAGCTCTCCGTCAAAATATGAATATTCAAACTCGGTGTTCTGTGCCATTATCATAAGATATGCAATAAGTCCAAATACTACTGCAAATAAAATACCCGGTGCAAAGCCGATGCAGATAGTCAGAAGACTTATCGCAGCAAGAGCCACAAGCAGGTACGAAACAAATACCAGCGCCACATTTTTTTACGTGCAATCAATGTAAATACTTCCATTATAATTCTCCTTTGCATATTGAAAATATATATCTTTATAATGATAACAGATTTTTGCCGTTTCGTATAGATTTTTTCACAGTTATATGTTAAAATATTATAAAATTTTAGTGAAATTTCGGGGGATTACGATGCAATTTAACATAAAAGTACAAAACGATTTCAAAAACAACATAAGAAGGGAGTGGGCTTTAACCAACGGCCTTGGCGGATATGCCGGCGGTTCAGTCACCGGTGCGATAAACCGTACGCATCAGGCTATCTGATTGCAAGCCTTCATGCTCCTGTGCAAAGATACGTCTGCTTCTCAAAGACAAACGAAAAAATAGTCACAGACAGCCACACCTACGACCTCTCAAGTGACCAGTTCAAGGGCGGACGCCACACAGACGGTATCCAATATATAAGCGATTTCACATACGATGGAACCATATGCTTTACATATGAGGCCGTGATATCACCATAAAAAACACATCGCACTGGCACAGGGAAAAATCTCGCTGCCGTGGCATATGAGGTTCAAAACAAAGGCGAAGCGGCTAAGCTTTTGATCACGCCTCTTATGAACTTCCGTGAGCACTCTGAAAGCTCCACCGTCGATTCATTAAAATTCGAGGTCCAAAAGCAGGAGCATGGCTTTACACTCATTCCAAAAGCTCAGGATGACCACTGTATCCGCATTGCTTTTTCAGGCGGAGAGCTTATTGAAAGAGACGACAAATATATCTGTGACCTTGAGGCTCAGACCGAGGTGGACAATGAAGTGCCTGGCCTCGACTGTGCATTTTGCCCATATGACGTGAGCGTGGATATTCCTGCCGGTGAATCAATGCATTTTTCTGTAATGTGCGATATCGTACCGCTTGAAGCCTGTAATAACAACTCAGGCACAGCCTTCGCTAAACACCTCGTTTCTGATAACGAAAGTGCTTTTGAAATACTACGTGCGCAGCTTGACTACACCGATGAGCTGATTAAAAGAAGCGGCTTCACTGATGACTTTGCCGTGAAGCTTACTGTGGCTGCAAACCAGTTCATCGCACACAGACAGTCAACAGGCTATGACACTGTGCTCGCCGGACTTCCTTGGTTTACAGACTGGGGTCGTGACACTATGATTTCATACACCGGCCTGACACTTTGCACCGGCCGTTTTGAAAAAGCCCACGATATACTACTGACCTTTGCCAAGTACTGTAAGGACGGGCTTATCCCGAATATGTTCCCGGACAGCGGACTTGAGCCTCTCTACAATACTGTAGACGCATCACTGTGGTATTTTTATGCTGTCTACAAATATCTTGAATATGTGGTCACTCCCGATGCCTATGAATTTATAAAGAAGGATATTTATCCATGCTTAAAGGATATCATATCTACTTATAAAAAAGGCACTGATTTTTCCATATATATGGACACTGACGGGCTCATTCATGCCGGAAGCGGACTCGACCAGGTAACATGGATGGATGTGCGTGTCGGTGACTGGGTTGCTACGCCTCGTCACGGCAAACCTGTCGAGATAAATGCACTTTGGTACAACGCACTGTGCACCATGGATATGCTTCAGGCTAAGTTTGGCGATAACGATGACAGCTACAGACAGCTTGCTTCTCTCGTAAAGACTTCCTTCAACAAGCGCTTCTGGAATGAAAACACAGGCTGCCTGTATGATGTGGTTGACGAGGATGACGATACAATCCGTCCAAACCAGATTTATGCCGTAAGCCTGCCATTTACCATGCTTGACAGGGAGCGTGAAAAAGCAATTGTGGATACGGTAATGGATAAGCTGTACGTAGGCTGCGGACTGCGTTCGCTCGATCCTGACCACAAGGATTACCATCCGATTTACATCGGCTCTCTCTCAAAGCGCGACCACGCCTATCATCAGGGAACAGCCTGGGGCTTTCTGCTCGGTGGTTTTATCAGTGCCTATGTAAAGGTAAACGGCCGCACGAAGGAGACCGCTTTATGCGCTGACAAGCTGCTTAACCCTGTAAGGGAGCATCTGCTCAACAACTGTATCGGCTCAATATGCGAGATATTTGACGGCGATGCCCCTCACAACGGCCGTGGCTGCTATGCACAGGCATGGAGTGTAGGTGAAGTGCTTCGCTGCTACTGTGAGGATGTACTGCCTATGCTCCCACAAGCTCACTCATAAGCTCGTGGACCGTAGTCATCCGGTTTATGCGGCCCACATTGGCACCGCAGAATACCAGACCGTTTTGCATATCTCCTTTAACCGCTGCAATCAGTGCCTTCGTAATACAGTATGGCACTGTTGCAGGGTTACATTTCTCAAGACAATTGTAGCACTTTGTGATAGGCTGCTTTTTCTTTTCCAAACCCCTGATAAACTCATTTCTGACAGCACGCCCCGGCATTCCGACCGGGCTTTGTATAATCTGCACATCAGACTCATTCGCGTCAGATAAGCATGCTTATAGCATCAGATGCGTCACACTCCTCTGTCGCCACAAAACGGCTCGCCACCTGCACTCCGTCGGCTCCAAGCTCCATGCAGTGCATGACATCCTCATGTGTAAACACTCCGCCTGCTACAATTACCGGAATGTGCTTTTTAAACTTCTCCTCATATGCCTTTGCACAGCTGATAATCTCCTTAATCTCGCTGTCATAATCCATATGCTCCATATCTGCAAGCTGTTCATTGGAAAATCCCAGATGTCCTCCGGCCTTTGGTCCCTCGATAACAATAAAGTCCGCTGTGCGGTTGTATCTGTGTGCCCACATTTTAAGAATCAGATTTGCTGCTCTCTTTGAAGAAACAATCGGAGCAATCCTTGTATGTGACTTTTCATCGACCAGCTCAGGCAGTTCCATTGGAAGTCCTGCCCCGCTTATAATAACATCAGCACCTGCTTCAACCGCAGCCAGAACATGCTCCTTGTAATGCTTTAAAGCCACCATGATATTGACACCTACCATTCCATGTCCACAGGCAAGCTCCTTTGCTTTCTTAATATGCTTCTTGATAGCAATCAGATTAGCCTTTGCCTGGTCCTTTTCAAACTCCGGCTCCTCAAAGCCAATCTGCGCGGTGGAAATCACTCCTACACCACCCTCCTTAGCAACAGCTCCGGCCAGTCTGCTAAGACTCACTCCAACTCCCATACCTCCCTGAATGATAGGAAGCTTTGCAACCATATCTCCGATTCTCAGTTCTCTCAACATAATATGTACCTCCGAACATGTATAAATTTCATTTTATGTTTGATATTCAAATTATTTGATAATCAAACATATATACATAGTAGCCCTTTAAGGTATTCATGTCAAGATAAAATTATATCATTTTCTATTTTATATAGTTTTTAATACTACATTCCTTATTTATTGTAACTATCCAAATTTTCTCAATTTTAATATTGACATCAAAAGACAAATCGTGTAGAATAATTTTTGTTGTGAGGCAAGCCCAGTTAGCTCAGTTGGTAGAGCAACGGACTGAAAATCCGTGTGTCTCTGGTTCGATTCCGGAACTGGGCATTATACAACAAATTAAATATTCCTATGCGGGTGTAGTTCAATGGTAGAACACCAGCCTTCCAAGCTGGATACGTGGGTTCGATTCCCATCACCCGCTTTTTTGTTACCCTTTTTTGTTTGTCCACTAAGTATTTATGCATTTAAACTGTCATACAGCTGCTTTTACACATACTTATACACAAAACAAAAGCCGATACACCGTGTCTCCACGAAATGTATCGGCTTTTATTATGCGCTAGATAAAATATGTATTCCCTAATAATGTCTGACTAGAATAAATCTACACGACCTGAAAACTTATCATTTATAACATAGTATGCAGAATACTCTTCCGGCTTGATGTAGATGTTAAGCTTTCTGATGAAGCCTGCCTTGTGTCCCTCAGCAACGAACTGAGCCTTAACACGCTCCTCGACAGCTGCTGTATCAACCTCGCTGTTCTGGTACTGAACAATAATCTCCGGCTTTACCGGCTCCTTCTTTGCAGGTTTTGCTCTTTAGCTGTCTTTGCAGCTTTTGCTGCCTTTGCTGTTGTCTTCTTAACAGTGTCCTTTACATCAGCCTTAACCTCAGCGGCCTTCTCAGCAACCTTCTCAGTTGTCTTTTCAACAGCCTTCTCAACCTTCTCGGTTGTCTTCTCTACGGCTTTTTCTACCTCAGCCTTTACATCGGCTTTTGCATCAGCCTTAGGCTCTGAAACCGGCTGTGCCACTGTTTCCTCTTTTTTAACTTCAACCGGCTTTACTGCTGCTTAACTGTCTTTGAGTTATTCTTTTTACGCATACTATTTTCCTCCTCATGCTCATTATTCACATACTAAAAAATTTTCAATTGCAACTAAAGCTTCCTGCTCATCATCACCCTTTGTAACAATATCAACAGACATTCCATCTGAAGGATTAAATGCCATAATACCCATGATGCTTTTTGCATTGATTTTGCGATTGTCACTCTCCAATGTAATCTCACTATCGAACTTGCATGCCACTTGAACAAGCTCTGCGATTGGATTATCATGACCTTCACATACTTTTGTAACGACAATACTCTTCTTACTCATACGTTCTCCTTAAACAAAAAGTATTAAACCTGTTTCATACTTATTTAATATATCCCAATTGTAACCGCTTTTCAATCCTTATGAAAATTTCTGTTAAACTTTACCTAAGGAGCTTACATTTAATGTCACAAAATCGGCATTATTACAACATTATTCTGTTTATTTTGTCATGTATGTGATAAAATGCAAGCCACCATTATAAAACATTCTGTCAGCATCCTCATAGCTCATCGATGTTGTTGCGCCATTATCCGGATTATAAATATATAAAGCTCCATTTGAAGAGTATCCTGTCACAAGCACTGCCGACGTATTTCCCGTCATCGCAAATACCGGATTGCCCTGGCTGATATAAAAGATAATATCCTCAGAAGACACTCCCTGTAAATCCAGGATTTCCTTGTCCGGCAGGTTGTTTTTGAGCACATCAACAGCACTGCTGCCTGCTCCAATCAGCTCAGACACACTTACCGTAACATCATTGTAGGTAAGCATTGCACTTACTGACTTCACGACACTGTCAGCATCCTTATCGATTTCATTACATGCAATATTCGCAAATGCATTTACTGCATTTTTCTTGCCCTCATCCATACATACTGCTGGTTTGAGTCAATTACCACTCCCATACTGTCATTTGCCTGTTTTATGGCATCCGAGATGTTATCAGATGCAAAAATCACATCCCCCTTTGCATAAACATAGAAATGGACTGTATTGTCATCAAACTTTAAATCAACAGCAGTATCATGCGAATTTATAGTCATCTGTGCTGTCAGCTGCTTCAGCTTATCCGGCTTTTTACCACCTGCTATACTAATAGCGCTGACCGTCAGCTTTGTATCGGACTGGCTCGTATCAAGAGCTATCTTCTGCTTCGAATCAGCCTCCCGGTTCATAATGGTATCCTGACCGATTTCTGCATACACACCATTGTTTTGCGCAATCAGATCTATCGTTACCGTATATCCATCCACAGAAATTTTCTCGACATAGCCGCCCGAAGGGGTATATGTCTTAAGCTCCGACTGGTCAGATGTATCAAGAATAATAAGGCCATTCATAGGAAATGTCGTGTTTCCGGCTGCATCAGAGACCACATCAGCAGCATTCGCCTGTCCATATATGAAATCCTCACCTATGAAGCCAAGCGGACGTAGATACTGGTCGTCGCCCTTTTTGACCTCAAAGGTCTTGCCACTCTTTAAATCCATTACTTTTATGGTATTTGATGAGTACTGATTTGCAGAATCCACCCATGCAAAGTATCTGTTACTCTCCGATGCGCAGTAAGAGCCTGTAGACAAGCCCTCAACCACCTTCTTTACTGACATCGAACCTAAATTAATCCTATATAGACTGTCATCCATCATGAGATAGAATTCATTCTTCTCATTAAGATAAAGCATCTTGCCCATCTCAGCCTTTAGCACCTCATATGATGTCTTAGAAGGAATAAACGCTTCCTCATCTATAGTATGTGCCAGACCGTCATAATGGTACACACCGGTTCCCACCTCTCCCTCGTGGGTGCCTCTGTTCATATATCCGTATACTACAAAATCAATACTGCCCGCTTCGTCTACACTGACAATCTTTATATCGTGATGATTCCAGTTTTCACGCTCATCAATGCCCTCAGCGTCCCTGAAGCTGAATACCTTGATTATCATTCCATTGTTGATATCATAGGAGTATAAATCTCCCTCCTGGACAAAGCATATCACACTGCCTGCTTCATTGGCCCTGTACTCTGCCTCACTGCTTCTGATACCAAGCATTACGCTGCCTGAATCCGAAATAAAGCTGTTTTCACTGTTAAAAATCTGATTTGCCGTTCTCTCATAGTTGAGCACGTACATACGGCTTTCCGTCTGGCGCAGCCTGAAATATTCTCTCACATTGTAATACTCAGTCTCACCCTTACCGTCCACACAGCTCATCACATAGTCTATTGTAACCACATCATAAGAATCGTTTATTTCCTTTAGGGCTATGACAGGATTCGTATACTGTGCAGCGGCCATTGAGCCCCAGGTAATCTGACTCACCGTAGATGTCAGATCCACATGTGCAAGCGTATTTCTGTCACCGGTTGTTGTCTCCATATATGTTGTAAAGAAGGATTTGTCATCCTTTATAAACGTCTCATCATGAAACTTCTTTGCAAACTCAACAACCTTTGCAGCTGCCTTTCCATCCGTCTGCATAATCCTGCTGTAATAATATACATTATCCTGACCGCTTGTGATGGTAAACACCAAAAGATACTCAGTATTTTCATCCATAACATTCGGCATGCTTACGTCCGCCTGAATAGTATTATCCTTATTAGAAAAAGAAGATATCTCGTCATCGGCCACCAGCCTCTTGCCATCCATGCTTCTGATCTTGTATGATATCCTGTCAACAGCCATGCCATATGTTGAAATGGATAATGAGAGCTTCCTGTCATCCGAAATTGGAATAACGCAATCACGCATCTTTGTCGGATCCATCTCAGTAGTATATCCATGGAGGGTGTTTATCTTTATTTTATCCAGATTAAATGACATAACCGGCAGCGTTGCATCCGCCTGCTTCGTGGTCATATCCTTATTTCCCTTGTTTGTAGTTATGCAAAATGTAATTAATGCTGCAATAAATACTACTATAAGTACTATCGGCTTTATCACTTTCTTACTCATAAAATCATATCCTTATATCTACCAGAATCTTTGGTACCTTCTGTATCTGCATCTGCGTCTGCAGAGTTCACAGTTAAAAAGTATGCCCGCTATTGTACAGATAAAGCACCTGCTGCTTTGCTCTGAGATAAATCTGCCGGCAATCCTGTCTGCCTCATCGAAAAGACGCTGTCTGTCAGGCACCTCATCATAGATAAAGCTGCCCTCATACTCCAGCTCATCCATGCGCTGCTCTACTGCGGACTGTATCATCGCCGTATCAAGCGGATACATATCCTTTATCATCCCAGGTCCTTTGCAAATGCATCCTCATTTTTATAGTAATCCATAAACGGAAATGTTTTATAAAAAGGTAACATCAAAAAACCTCTTTTTAATCATTATATGCTATATTCAGCTATTAGTTGCATGCTATAACAAACAATGCTGCAATAAAAATGCATGCGCCCAGGAATTTCTTTCCCGATACCTTCTCCTTCAGTATCACGCTGGAGCATATCATCATCACAATAATCGTCAAATTAAAAATATAACCTGCATAGCTGCCGGACATTGAAACTGCCCTGCCATAAAAATCATATGCTAACGGGTATGCAATGCCTGCAAGAATCAGGCATATACCATCAACAAATGACATGGATCTGATTTTCTTCATGCCTCCTGTTGCAATAGTAAATATAATAAGCACCAGCGTTCCTATAAACACACACCAGAACGCAATAAAGCCCTTATCCGGCTGTATCCCGCCAAGTGACACCAGAATATGTGCTGCCGACGCACAAACTGCAGCAAGAAGCGCAAACAAAATACCGGTTCCATCCAGATTTAAAATAACCGTTCCAGCAATCATGAGTGCAATCGCTATATAGTCAAAAGTGTCATGAGTGTTATGAAACAGAAAAAATCCCGCTGCAAGCGTGATTATATAGCTGCATTTAACTATAGCTGTAACCTGAAATGTGTAGCCCTCATGTATGGACTTAAAAAAACAGATGCCAAAAAGCCCTGTTGCAAGTCCTGCCAGAAGCATAAATATAACGCTCCTTTGGCCGAGTGCAGTCAGGCTGTTTCCCATTATATTATCTTTCCTGTAAAAAAATATAGACGCACATAAAACAATCCCGGCAATGCTTCCCGCCAGCGCCGGGTCTGTCTTTTTAGTTCCAACCTTGGCCAAAATAGGCACACATGCTGCAATAAATGTTGCAGCACATGCCCATATAATTCCTGTCATATACATTACCTCACCACGTATCTATTACTGTGACTGTGCAGCACTATCTGCAGCTCCTGTTGTACTGCCATCTGCTGTACCCTGACTGGCAGCCCCGCTATTTGCCGCACCTGATGTGCCGCTGTCTGTAGTGCTGTCAGCCATATCTGACTTGACGTAGTCAGAGCTGACATAGCCTGTCTGTCCCTGGAAGATAACCTGTGTCCATCCATTGTCCTCTGATACAAACTCAAGCTTCACATCCTGTGCTATAACAGTAACTATATTTGCGTTTTTATCAGGCTTCTCTCTCATGTTTACACTGCTTGTAGTGGTGACGTAAGTTTTTTCTGTACCTCTGTAGTCTGCTGTGGCAGATATATGGCGCCTATCTCTGTATCACTATCGCTGGCACTGTCAGTTTCACTTTCGCTAACCGCATTCTGTTGTACCTTGTCCTGCTCCTTTTTTTGCCGCCCTTTGAGTTAACGGTAATCACTATTGTAGCAATCAGGGCAATAAGAAAAAGACATATTGCTGCAAAAATCAGTCTGGCGATTATAACATCTTTTCTGTGGCTTGCTTTCATATTATTCTCCTTTTGTATTATCTGTGTTTTGGCTCATTATAGCATAATAATCTAAAAAGAAAAAGGCAGTTAATAGAATGTTTATTGGTAAATTTCTATAAATTACCTTATAATATTTTTAAACTACAGCACATCATATCAGAGGGAGATAAAATCATGGAACAAAAGACACCTTTTAAGGAGCTGACATTCAGTCAGAAAATACAATATATATGGGACTATTACAAAATACCGATATTTCTTGTCATTATCGGAATCATAGCAGTCACAACCTTTATTCATGGTCGGCTTGCGCAGAAAAATACTGTTTTGAGCGTATTATGCGTAAATGCAGAAAACAGCACCACAGAGGACAACGGCGCCGATATTTTCAATGACTTTCTCACAGATAACGGCTATGATTTGTCAAAGGATGAAATTGCCTTAAACAAAAATATCTGTGTCGATGTAGACAAAAGTGGCCTAGACTATCAGAACATGGCAGTCCTCACAGCATACTTTGCTTCTAACGAATACGATATATGCTTTATGGATGATAAGACCTTTGATTATTACGCCAAAAATGTCTGCTTTGAAGATATAAGCAAATATCTGGATAAAGCCGCCCTTGAAAAATATAAGGACAGGCTTGCATATGTGACAATAGATGGTAAGGAATATCCTTGTGGTATCAGGCTTTCAGCAGATGACAATGAATTTGTCAAAGCCTCCGGCTTATACTCTTCATGTACTGTCGGAGTGTGCTGTGACTCCTCCCACGATGCTATGGTCAAAAAATTATGCGGCTACATATTACAGTAGCCGCATTTCTATTTCTTCTGCTTTTATCTTATGAATTTCTCCTGTTTTTAAGCTTCAGGATTCCACCTATTGCAAGAAGTACTACACTCAGGCATGAAACAATAAACAAATCAGGAACATAATCCTTTATTACCCAGTATGGTATGCCTCCGACAATAGGCGCAATAACTATGGCCACCGGCAAAAACAGATGCAGAAAAATATTCGCTATCAGGTTTCCGCTATTGTCTGTTCTCCATTTGTGCGACTTGATAATCTCCATCAGCGCAACCAATATAAATGCTGCAAAAACAAGGTCATAGAACAGGTGCGCATCGACATAATCCTTTGGGTCAAGCTCGTCTGTTGCATATCCCATAAGCGTCATCACAACCTTTGAGGTTACCTTGTTCATCAGATTGTTTGTGACCATATAGTCATTGGTATTTGCAAGAAATACAACACCTACACCGCTCTCCGGAAGCAGATACATGTCTGCGATATAGTTCTCAGTGAGACCTGTGTGATTGTACACTGTCTCGACATATTTATCCGAACGTACCCAGCCCATACCATAGCCTGTATCACCCGACTCATCCATAGGAACTGTTGCCCGAAACATTGTGCTAAGGCTCTTGTCAGAGAGTATTCCATAGCCGCCACGCAGATACATCTGCAGATATTTTCCCATATCATTTGCGCTGGATGCAATATAGCCCGCCGGTACAGTGGACCACGAATCGCTGAGCGGATACTTCACATCGCTTTCCACCGAAAAACCGAAATAATTGTTGTGGCCTGTAATCAGACCATCCTTCTTCGCTTTTGCATAGGCTGCGCTGCTGTGAGTCATGCCAAGTGGTGTAAAAAATGTCGCTGTCAGATAATCGCTGTAGCTAACACCTGATACTTTTTCCACTATAAGACCAAGTATGTCATAATTGACATTCGCATAGGTATATTCTCCATTTTTGCCAACAATCTTTGCATTTCCCACATGCTGGTACACGCCAAGTCCACTGGTATGATTGAGCAGCTGTCTTATTGTAATCCTTGTCGCATCCTTTGGATTTTTGAATACCTCAGCTGCATCCAGATAAGGATTTACCGGGCTGTCAATATTCAGATGTCCTCCCTCATACAACTTCATGATGCATGCCGCAGTAAACGACTTGCTGAGTGAACCGGTGATAAATGGTGTGTCAAGGCTCTTGCACTCCCCATAAGTCCCGGAGAAAAGCACGCCCTCTGCATCTACCACCTCAACAGCCATGCCCGGAATCCTGTAATTGTCACAGGCTGCCTTTAAGGTATCCTCTATCTCTGTATATTTCGGCGAATAATTGTTGTTGTCAAGCCTTGGAATCATATCTATCACAAGACCCACTATAATAGCAACCACTATTCCCATCAAAGCTCTCTGTGGTATCAGCCCGATATAATGTGCATAATTGGTATATGTCTTTTTCGCCATATCCTCGGTACCCTTTATCCACACCTTCGGTGTATGTGCATACCAGCCACAGTATACTACCAGTTCAAGAAACAATAGGACTGCCATCCATATCAAAAGTGCAAACACAAAGCCCGTTGAAAAGCTTGTTGCCCCTGCTATTGATGTCAGTATGACAAGCGCTATCGTCCAGAATATAAGTGTCGGAAGCTTCTTTACAAACTTCTCCCAGTCTGTCATGATACGGATATTCCGATTTCTGTAGCCGCGCATATGCATGACCTTTTTCTGCAGCTTCTCGGGCATATTGCTTATCTTATATGCCGGATCCCGCTTTATCCGTATTACTCTGTATATGCCAAATATTAAGCAGCAGACTATTATCTCAACTGCCAGTACCATTCTATCAACCACCTTATGTCTTATTTACAGTCATTTGAGACTGTACTTTACATAAAAATTTAGCACATTTTTTGTGCTATGTAAACACAAAATAATATGAATATTACGGGCCGTAAGCCCCACAAAGCGGTGGCGCACACGAACTCCCCTTCGAGCTACGCTTTGCTGTTAAGTGGCTGTACGAATTATGCTTTTTACGTTTTCTATGCATAATTCTACAGCCACTAAACAGCTCCGCTATGCGCTCTCACGGGAGTCCGTGTGCGCCACCGCTTTGCGGGGCTTACGGCCCTTATGTTGTGGATTTATTTAATTCGTAATGGGCATAAGTGCCGGTTTCCGTGGTGCACAAGCTCTCGTGGGAGCGCATAGCGGAGTCACTTAGATACTGTAGAATTATGCTTCACACGCAAAAATGCCCCGCCATGGACGGCGGGGCAAGGCGTTATGCGCCACGGATGGCGCATAAAAGCCGGTTTTGTCAAGCATAGAAAACATAAAGAGCATAATTCGTACAGTATCTTAGTGATGCAGCGTAGCGAACACTAGAGCATGTGCACCACGGAAACCGGCACTTATGCCACATATAACAGCTACAAATCAGTTCTGGCCATAGTATGCGTTAGCCCCATGCTTACGGTAGAAATGCTTCTCCTTTATGTTGTCCGGGGCTGGCTTCACGTCAGGATTTACTGACTCTGTGAGTCTGGCCATCTTTGCCACTTCCTCAAGGACAACGGCGTTGTGCACAGCCTCAGCTGCATCCTTTCCCCAGGCAAACGGTCCGTGATTCTGACAGAGCACAGCCGGTGTGTATACAGGATTGATTTTTCTGTTCTCAAATGTCTCTATGATGACAAGGCCTGTGTTTTTCTCATAGGCTTCGTTGATTTCCTCTGTGGTGAGATTTCTCGCACATGGAATTGAGCCAAGGAAATAGTCTGCGTGAGTGGTGCCGTAGAGCGGAATATCCCTGCCGGCCTGTGCCCATGCAACTGCCTCAGGTGAGTGCGTATGTACAATTCCTCCGATATCCGGATACTTTTTGTAAAGCTCTAAGTGTGTTGCAGTGTCTGACGAAGGCTTGTATTTTCCCTCTATCTTATTTCCTTCAAGATCCATGACTACCATATCATCAGGGGTGAGAACATCATAATCCACTCCACTTGGCTTGATGACAAAATAGCCTGTTTCTCTGTCAATTCCACTGACATTGCCCCATGTATATGTGATAAGCCCTCTTCTTGGGAGCTCCATGTTTGCTTCGTAAACCTGTTTCTTTAATTCTTCAAGCATTTTTTGTTCCTCTCTTATTATTTTTTACTGCTATTACAGCGGAAGCGCCTTTACCATGGCACGCTCTGCCTCAATTGCTGCCTTATATGTATTTATGTACTCATCAAAGCCCTTTACATCGTCAGGGTCCGGCTGCATTACTATGCCCTTTTCGCCATTAAATACCCTGTCTGAAAGATATTTTTCCAAAGGCTCTCCATCTGCTTTATTCACCATATAAGCTGCGAGCACTGCCATGCCCCACGGGCCGCCCTCTCCGGCTGTCTCCATGACCGCAACCGGTGCATCCATGGCTGCTGCAAGTATGCTCTGGCCCACACCCTTTGTCTTGAACAGACCACCATGACCGTAAAGTGTGTCTACCTTTACTTTTTCCTCTTTAAAGAGAATATCACAGCCGATTTTAGTGTTGCAAGACTTGCATAGAGATGTGTGCGCATAAAGTTTGCAAGATTCATCCTTGCATCCGGCTTTCTGGCAAACATAGGTCTGCCCTCGTTGAGTCCGATGACAGGCTCTCCCGAGAAAAGGTTAAAGGCAACAAGGCCTCCACAGTCCTTATCGGCTGTAAGTGCATTGTTGTAGAGCTTTCCATATATGTCATTCATATCTATATCCATGCCAAACAGCTCTGAAAATTCCTTGAATAATCCCACCCATGCATTTAAGTCTGACGTACAGTTGTTGCAGTGCACCATAGCTACCGCATCTCCCGATGGTGTGGTGACCATATCAAGCTCTTCATGAACTGCCTTAAGCGCCTTTTCAAGCACCACCATAGCAAATACAGATGTGCCCGCTGATACATTTCCGGTGCGCACTGCAACAGAATTGGTTGCGACCATTCCCGTGCCTGCGTCTCCCTCAGGCGGTGCAAGCAATATACCGCTCTCCAGATTGCCACTTACATCAAGCCTTTTAGCTCCTTCCTCTGTCAGCGTACCTGCCTTTTCTCCAGCCGTAAGCACCTTTGGCAGAATGTCTCTTATATCCCACGGATATTCTTTTACCTTATCTAATGCTGCAAATTTATCAAGCATTGCCACATCATAATCCCTGGTCTTAGAATCGATAGGAAACATGCCTGATGCCTCACCAACACCCATGACCTTTTCACCTGTGAGCTGCCAGTGAATATAGCCTGCCAATGTTGTGAAATATGATATCTTTGATACATGCTCTTCTTTATTTAATATAGCCTGATACAGATGCGCTATGCTCCACCTCTGCGGAATATTAAAGCCAAGCACCTCAGTAAGCTCTGCTGCAGCCTCACCTGTGATGGTATTTCTCCATGTCCGAAATGGCACAAGCAGATTATCCTCCTTGTCAAAAGGCAGATAGCCGTGCATCATGCCGGAAATACCGATTGCCGCAAGCTTTTTGATGGTAACACCATACTTTTCCTTTGCATCCTGCGCCATTTTGCTGTAGCAGTCTGAAATGCCCTCCCAAATCATATCCAGGCTGTATGTCCAGATGCCGTCCACAAGCATGTTTTCCCAATCATGGGCACCTGTGGCTATAGGAGCATGATCCTCCCCGATAAGCACCGCCTTTATTCTGGTAGAACCGAACTCTATTCCAAGCACAGCCCTGCCGCTTTCAATAACACTTTTTACGTCTGACATAATATACCTCCACCTTGTAATGTAAATTTCTGAATAATTACCTTAAATTATTATACTGTAATTGTACAACGTTTTCCTTCAAAAGTAAACACAAGAAAACATAAATATACATAAATTTTAAAACGTTTTCAAAAGTGTTCAAAAGTGAATATCACTTTTTTTATTAAAATTTCAGATTATATTGATAGAATGTAAAAATTATGTTATGTTATATGTGTTTTGTGTAAACTAAATATGTATAACTGGAGCAAATAGTAAAACAAATTATTTTTACAAACGGAGGTAAACATGAACATTTACTCTATATTGCAGTTATGCGGTGGACTTGCCTTTTTCCTTTTCGGAATGCATGTTATGTCAGGCAGTCTTGAGAAGCTCGCAGGAGGCAATCTCCAAAAGATACTTAAGGAGGTAACCTCAAACCCTATCAAGAGCTTATTTTTGGAGCAATAGTCACTATTGCAATCCAATCCTCATCCGCACTTACTGTTATGCTTGTCGGACTCGTAAACTCCGGCATCATGGAGCTTGCCCAGACTGTTGGTGTCATCATGGGTTCCAACATCGGAACCACTCTCACCGCATGGATTCTTAGTCTTTCAGGTATCGAAAGTGACAATCTGTTCATCTCGATGTTAAAGCCTGAGAACTTCTCCCCTATCATCGCGCTTATCGGTGTGATTATGATTATGGGAAGCAAGAAGGAAAAGCGCAAGGACGTTGGAATCATCATGGCAGGTTTTGCCGTACTCATGTATGGTATGCAGCTCATGAGCGGCGCTGTATCACCACTCGCAGATATGCCTGAATTTACCGGACTGCTCACCACCTTTAACAATCCATTCCTCGGAGTGCTTGTAGGTGCTGTATTTACCGGAGTCATCCAGTCATCTGCCGCATCAGTTGGTGTGCTGCAGGCTTTAGCCATGACAGGCGCTATCTCATATGGCATGGCTATCCCGATCATCATGGGTCAGAACATCGGTACATGCGTGACTGCACTGCTTTCGTCAATCGGCGTAAACAAAAACGCCAAGAGAGTATCCATCATCCACATCAGCTTCAATCTGTTCGGTACAGCAATAGGACTTGTAGTATACTGTATCGCACGTTATGCTGTTGATCTGGCATTATTTAATGACAGCATTACTCCTGTAATGATTGCGGTGTTCCACTCAATCTTCAACATCGCTACCACTATTATCCTTCTTCCGTTTAGCAATACTCTTGTAAAGATTGCTAAGAAGCTTGTCACAACTGACAACGCAGACGGACAGGTCGTACTCGACGAGAGACTTTTACTCTCACCTGGACTTGCTGTCAAAGAATGTCTTGAGAAAACAAACGAGATGGCTGAGCTTGCAAGAGACAGCTTCAAGAATGCTTTAGATCTCTTTGACAATTACTCAGATTCAAAGTTTGATGATATTGAAGTCATGGAGGAGCGCCTTGATTACTTAGAGGATCAGCTTGACACCTTCCTCATTCACTTATCCGGAAAGGATGTTTCTGAGGGCGGCAACAACGAGATTTCAAAGATGCTTCATGCAATCAATGACTTCGAGAGAATCGGAGATCATGCGATAAATATGGCAAAGCTTGCCAAGCAGATTGATGACAACAAGCTTGAATTTTCAAAGAACGCAAGAAAAGAGCTCACGGTGCTCAACAATGCTCTGCGCGAGATTCTCACTCTCACTGTAGAGGCATTTAGCAAAAACGATTTGACAGAGGCAGTCAAGGTTGAGCCGCTTGAGCAGGTTATTGACGATCTCACCAAGGAGATTAGAAATTATCATATCGAGCGTCTTCAGAAGGGCAAATGTGACAGCAGACTCGGCGTATTCCTCACAGATTACATCACAAACTGTGAGAGAGCTTCGGATCACTGCTCAAACATTGCTGTATGCCTGATTCAGACACACACTCATCATCGAGCACATGAATTATCATCAATGAGCTAAGGCC
>ENA-OQHA01000138-OQHA01000138.1-human-gut-metagenome-genome-assembly--contig:-NODE-138-length-39131-cov-3.394857_pt1 | contig 39131 bp, 40 predicted proteins | sample MGYA00242558_ERZ504707 | MGnify/ENA primary metagenome ERZ504707 (study PRJEB26092, sample SAMD00036197) | human gut metagenome | host: Homo sapiens | study: EMG produced TPA metagenomics assembly of... | reverse complement strand
GCTTGAACGATTTATTTGCGTGTCTGGGATTGAACCAAACACGCAATTAATTGACAAACTTTTCAAAGAACTCATTTTATTTACTGCCAGAGCCGTTTAGGCTGGGCTAATTTTTAACGAACTATTGATTTTAAAAAGTTAGTATTAGTTTTAATGGAAAAAGAACAGACACAAGCTCCGGGGGCGGGGCTGATTTACGGACTGAATGACCGTCCGCCTGTGAAAGAAACAATTTTTGCTGCTTTGCAACATCTGTTGGCTATCTTTGTTGCTATTATTACTCCTCCGTTGATTATTGCCGGTGCGTTAAAACTTGATTTGGAAACAACTGGTTTTCTCGTTTCTATGGCTTTGTTTGCATCTGGTGTTTCTACATTTATTCAGTGCCGTCGGGTAGGACCGATCGGCTGTGGATTACTTTGTATTCAGGGAACCAGTTTCTCGTTTATCGGACCTATCATTTCAGCCGGACTGACAGGAGGTCTTTCTGCTATTTTTGGAGCATGTATCGTTGCTTCTTCGGTAGAGATGCTTATTAGCCGTGTATTGAAATATACTCGCCGTGTTATTACTCCGCTGGTTTCGGGTATTGTTGTGACGCTTATCGGTATGAGTCTGATAAAAGTAGGTATTTCTGCATGTGGCGGAGGTGCTGTTGCGCAGGCGAATGGAACATTTGGAGCGATAGAACATGTTGGTCTTGCTGCTCTTGTTCTGATATTGATTATCATATTTAACCGAAGTTCAAACCGCTATCTGCGTATGAGCTCCATTGTTATTGGTCTGGTTATCGGCTATATCACAGCATGGGCATTGGGAATGGTAGATTTCTCGGCTGTACAGAGTTATGGTGGTTTCAATATACCTGTACCTTTCCGCTATGGTATTTCGTTCGATATTTCTTCTATCATTGCATTGGCATTGGTTTATCTGATTACTGCAATAGAGCTTATGGTGATATTACTGCCAATTCTCTGATTTCGGGTGAACCGGTAGAAGGGGAAACTTTTGTGAAACGCGCTTCTGGAGGTATTCTGGCAGACGGATTCAACTCTATGTTGGCTGGTTTCTTCAATTCCTTCCCCAATTCAATTTTTGCACAGAACAACGGTATGATACAGCTTACAGGAGTGGCCAGCCGCTATGTAGGTTATTACATTGCCGGCTTCCTGATTGTTCTCGCTTGTTCCCAGCTGTAGGACTTGTATTTTCGCTGATGCCCGAGCCTGTGCTTGGTGGAGCTACTTTGTTGATGTTCGGTACAGTAGCTGCAGCTGGTATCCGTATCATTGCTGCACAGAAGATTGACCGTAAAGCTACACTGGTTATGGCTCTGAGTTTCTCTTTTGGTCTGAGTGTAGAACTTGTACCCGATATACTTTGTCAGTTGCCGGAAACATTGCGTAATATTTTTGCGTCAGGTATTACAACCGGTGGACTGACTGCTATTCTTGCCAACTTGCTGATTCGTATCAAAGAATAATCGTACAGAATAGTTCTAAAGATTTACAGATTCTAATAAGCAATATAAAAGGCTCTATCAAATTCCGTTTGGGAAAAGTGATAGAGCCTTTTTAATTGGTATTGAGTATTCGGTGTATCAGATATAAATTTTCTTATTCTGCATCTTCAGTTTGTTCCGAAACACTTCTTCCGCTCTCTTCAATCATCGAGCGTATGTATTCATTAAATTCATCCTGTTTCATCAGCTCTTCCAGCGTGATATGCATACGCCAGCGCCAGTAATGACGCGGATCGGCAGGAACATTGATTCGTTCGATGTTGATATCCGGATTACGAAGTGCACCGTCCATCGAAGTCCAGTCTTGCCATGTCAGTATACAGAGCATAGACGGACTCTCCAAATGCTGGCGTATAACTTCCTCGCACAGCCACTCTGGTGCGTGTTCAGGAACATTGCCCCAATGTCCCAGTTCCTGATGGTAGAAGCGTTCGGTCAGTTCTTTATCCTCTTCCCACCAGCCTCTGAAAGTAGACATATCATGTGTACCTATCGTACATACAGACTGGAAAGGATATTCGTGTACCTGTCCGAATTCGTGTGCCGGGCTCTTGGGCATTCGCTGGATCTCAAGTGACAGAATTTGCAGCTGGTTCATAACCCATGGTACACAGTCGGGAACCATTCCGAGATCTTCTCCACATACCAGCATCGATGTAGCCTGTGTCAGAACAGGAAGTTTTTTCATTGCTTCGTGATACCAGAACTCATTATGTCGCTGGTAATAGTAATGATTGTACAGATGATTGAATGCTTCCTGATCCTGTTCTCTTAGCTGCTTGAAGATATAATCATTCTGAACGGCGATTCGTGGATGATACATTTCTGGGTTGTCACGGTCGGGAATGAAAAGTACATCACTGATCAGTGCGTAAAGCTTTTCTTTTATGTCCTGACTTTCAGCATCAGGTTTGTCGGCAAAGTAAGCTTCCACCTTCCGTTGTGTATCAAATTCAGGTCGCATGACGTAAATATCATGATGCAACCGTTTTACGAAAGTTTCTTTTACTTCCTCACTATGTTCGCCGAATACCGTATTCAGTATATAATCATTGATAAACGGACGTGTCATTGTTTCCTTGCTGAAAGCCAGTCCGAAACTCTGAATTTCTTCCTTACTCATCGGGAGGGAAGGTACAAACTGTCCCAGCAAACCGTGTACTGAATGATAGGGGATTTCCCAAATGCGGAAAAATCCCAGTATATGGTCGATACGGTAAGCGGTAAAGTATTCTGCCATTTCCGGAAACGTTTTTGCCACCAGCTGTAGTTATCTTTTGCCATTACATCCCAGTTGTAAGTCGGCATACCCCAGTTCTGTCCGTTGGTAGAGAATGCGTCTGGTGGTGCTCCAGCCTGTCCGTTCATGTTGAAGTAATACGGTTCTACCCATGCTTCTACACTTGTACGGCTGATACCGATAGGAATATCTCCTTTGATAATGACTCCTTTGCTTCGTGCATAGTCGGAAGTGGCAAGCAACTGCACATGCAATTCATATTGCAGGAAGTAGTAGAATGCTATTTTACTGTATGCAGTACTGTCCGGATTACATAACTCCTGGATTTGTTCTTTGTCGTATCTGCTATATTCGCCCCAGTTGTTGAAGTCGGAAGTGTGATTCAGATCACGCAGGTAGCTGTATGCTGCATATGGAATAAGCCATTCTTTGTTGTCGCGGAAAAAGGCTTCAAAGCTTTCAGATGTTAGAATATTTTCTGACTCTTGTTCGAAAAGCATTCTCAGATAACTTCTTTTCTGTTTGTTCACCTCTTCATAGTCTACTTGCGGAAGACTGTTCAGGCGGATACGCTGCTCTTCGAACATTTGGCTGGCTTCTTCGTTCTGCAATGCAGGAAGCTGGCGCAGGTCAATATACATCGGGTGGAAAGCATAAATGGATATACTGTTGTATGGATATGAATCCATCCATGTATCTGTCATTGTCGTATCGTTGATCGGAAGTATCTGTACGACTTTCTGTTTTGTAGCCGATGCCCATGTAATGAATGTCTTCAGGTCGCCAAAGTCGCCTACACCGAAACTCCCTTCCGAGCGAAGCGAAAATACCGGTATGGCACATCCGGCTACACGCAAGCTGCGAGTGTTGAAAAAAACTTCTGTTTCAGGTGGAAAATATGTTTCTCCCCGCTGTAAGGGTTGTGTATGGAATATCCGGTTGTTTCGTGTTTCCCATGCCACTACGGCTCCGGTCTTGTTGCTGACTGCTACGAATTTATATTCGAAAGGAAATTTCAGCGATGAGGCGTCTACCGTCAGTTGCCATACGTTAGGGCGGACTTCACGCATACGTATGGGACGGCAGTATTCCCAGTTGCCCAAGGCATTGCAACTGCCTATCAGACCGAGCGATTGTTCTTTGCTGCTCAGTCCCGGACATAAGGCACGGAATGTTATGCAACTTCCTACATTGTCGTTCAGCCTGACAGGACTGACCGGAGTATATTTCCCGTTGAACGCAGAGCTGTACCGGTAATTGTTTTCTGGTAAGTCACGCCAGCAGTCGTCTATAATATAACAACTCTGCTGGGCATTGCCCGGATAGATGATGTGGGCGATGGCTCCCAGTTCTTTACGTGTACATGAATTATCTCTATATATAGCGTACCGGTAGGTGAGAGGTGCGTCGCATGGTGACAACTGGTAGTCGCAACTGCCTTGCCATTCGACGCCGTCGCGGGTAGACAGGGCTACTGACTGATTCTCATCTTCATCGAAGATGATGCGTACTTCTTCTCCCCATAGCGTACGATACTGGATTCGGAATATCAGTTTCATCTTGTTTCGAAGTATTAGTTTAATTGTCTTTTCAAAAATAAACAATAAAACCGAAAAAACGCTTTTATCCCCTGTGTAATTTTTATTCGGAGAGGGATTGGATTTTCCTTTTTACAGGTTTCAAATAGTTATGAATGGAGAGAGGAATACCGGTTTGTGAGATTCTGAGGCAAGCCTGAAAATAAAAAAGCTCCGGAAATTGTTTCCGGAGCTTTCCTCATTGTAAGATGTGAGGATGGATTTAAAAATTTGGTTTATAAAAAATGCACTACGCATCAATGTTAGCGTAGGTAGCATGTTTTTCAATAAATTCACGGCGCGGAGCAACATCGTCCCCCATCAACATGGAGAATATATAGTCGGCTTCAGCCGCATTTTCAATGCTTACCTGTTTCAGTATACGTGTTTCCGGATTCATGGTTGTTTCCCACAACTGTTCCGGATTCATTTCACCCAAACCTTTGTAGCGCTGTGTGTGAATACCGGTTTCTGTTCCGTCACCATATTTCTGCATAAATGCCTGACGTTCTTCATCAGTGTAACAATATTCGCTGATTTTACCTTTCGAGCATTTGTACAGAGGCGGGTTGGCGATGTAAAGGTGTCCGCCCTGAATTACTTCAGGCATATAGCGGTAGAACAATGTCATGATAAGGGTGTCGATGTGAGAACCATCGACATCGGCATCGGTCATGATGATCACCTTGTGATAACGGAGCTTGTCGATGTTCGCTTTCTTGCTATCTTCAGTTCCGTCTACACCGAAACGTACCCCCAGTGCCTGAATGATATTGTTTACCTCATCGCTTTCGAATGCTTTATGCCACATGGCTTTCTCTACATTCAGGATCTTACCACGCAATGGAAGAATGGCCTGGAACTGGCGGCTGCGTCCTTGTTTTGCAGAACCACCTGCTGAGTCACCCTCGACAAGGAACAATTCACATTCTTCTGCCGTACGGCTTGAACAGTCGGCAAGCTTTCCTGCAGACCGCCTCCACCCATCGGGCTCTTGCGCTGTACCGATTCACGTGCCTTACGGGCAGCGATACGTGCTGTTGCCGCAAGAACAACTTTGTCGACAATCGTTTTGCTTCCTTCGGATGTTCTTCCAGATAGTAAGTAAGAGCTTCACCTACAGCCTGATTTACAGCACCGCTTACCTCGTTGTTACCCAGTTTGGTCTTGGTCTGTCCTTCGAACTGTGCTCTGCTACTTTTACTGAAATAACGGCAATCAGTCCTTCGCGGAAGTCTTCACCAGATATTTCTACTTTTGCTTTTTCCAGTGCTTTGCTTTCTTCAGCATATTTTTTCAGTACACGAGTCAAAGCTGTACGGAAGCCCGCTTCGTGTGTACCACCTTCTATAGTGTTGATGTTATTCACATACGAGTGCAGGTTTTCGCGGAAGCCTGTATTGTACATGATAGCACATTCGATAGGGATACCCTGTTTCTCTGTATTCAGGTAAATCACATCGTCGATAAGCGGAGTGTTTGTCGAGTTCAGGAAACGGACAAACTCTTTTACACCTTCTTCTGAGTGGAAAATTTCTTGTTTGAACGATCCGTCTTCTTCTTTCTCGCGCTTGTCGGTTAGCGTAATGGTGATACCTTTATTCAGGTATGCCAGTTCACGCATACGTGCCTGTAGGATATTATATTTATATTCGGTGGTAGTGAAAATGCTTCCATCGGGCCAGAAATCTGTCGGGTTCCGGTGATATCGGTAGTACCCACTTCCTTTACGGCATAGAGCGGCTTTCCGCATGCATATTCCTGCTGGTAGATTTTTCCGTTTCGGAATACGTTTGTTGTCATGTGTGTAGAAAGAGCATTTACACACGATACACCTACACCGTGCAAACCTCCGGATACCTTGTATGAACCTTTGTCGAATTTACCTCCGGCATGCAGCACAGTCATAACTACTTCCAATGCCGATTTTTCTCTTTTTCATGGAAATCGACAGGAATACCACGACCGTTATCCTGTACGGTGATTGAATTGTCTTCGTTGATTGTTACTTCTATATGGGTACAATAACCGGCCAGGGCTTCATCGATAGAGTTGTCTACTACCTCGTACACCAGATGGTGCAATCCCTTTTCACTAATATCGCCGATATACATGGCGGGACGTTTACGTACGGCTTCTAGTCCTTCCAACACCTGGATGCTGCTTGCCGAGTAATTGTTTCCGCTGCTTGGTATCAGTTCTTCACTCATCTCTTTTTACTTCTAGTTTTTTAAGTGTTCAAAATTACTAAAAAAGCGTGATATAACCGAACTTATGATTCTAAAAAACTTGAAATTCGGATAGGAAATGGTGAACTTCTATGCTTATTCTTTGTGTGAATACAATACGGACTGTCGTCGTTTTCAGTCCGGCGGCAGTCCGTGGCAGATGAAATGTTTTATAGGGGTAAGATGTGTCCCGTAAAGTTATAATTACTTCCTAAAAAACTTTTGCTCAGCCGGACGAAGCATCGGTTGGTGTCCTTATAAAGAATTATCAGCATGGTGGAAACTCTGGTTGCCTCTCCATTGGTCTTTAATTCGTAATGAATGTCTCCGTTCTTTTGCTTTTCTCCTTTGGACAGTGTGGCTGTAAGTCCACATTCATGTCGGGAGATCTTTTAGTCCGGCTGCCTATATCTTCGGGTGAGATGTAGTAAGAAACCTCATTGCCTTGCATGCTGAAGTAGCAGTCGGATGCGAATCGTTGCTTCGGACGTCTTCTGGAAGTGCTTTTGTCGTAGATTTCTTCTATTACAATTTTGAAACTGTGTTGTTCCAGGGCTTGTATTGCCTGTTCATGGCTTACTTTTTCGGTTGCAAGGTTTGTGGTTTTGCATCCGCTTCCCAACAAAAGAATGGTAACAAACAAAAAGAGAGAAACTGTGGTTTTCATAATCATAGGTTTTTAATAGGTGAAGCAAAAAAACAGGTTGTCGATAACTTTTAGAGTTTTGCGTTTTCAGAGGCTCTTTTCAGAAACTGATTGCAACTGAAAAGACTATTCCTTTTCAGTTGCAATATAGTGCTTTTTTTTAAGAAAAAAGTGATTATATGTTTTTATAGACTGTCCTTCTGTATGAGTTGAGAGGAGTTTAGGATGCTCTGAAGTGTAGGTCTGATATAGGAATCGGAGGTGAAATGAACTTGCGAATATCTCCGGGCAGAAGAAAAGGGGTATTGTGAGGTATAAACGACAAAAGGCCGAATCATTTCGATTCAGCCTTAATATCCTTAAAGTGAGCAATTACTTAAGCCAATTTGCTGATGTGAGCAGCCAATTTTGACTTCAAGTTAGCAGCTTTGTTCTTGTGGATAATGTTACGTTTAGCCAATTTATCCAACATTTTCTGTACGTTAGGGAACAGAGCTACAGCTTCTGCTTTGTCAGTAGTTGCACGAAGTTTCTTCACTGCGTTACGCATAGTCTTAGCATAAATATCTGTTGTGAAGTCTTCTCTTTTCTTCTTGTCTGATTCTTTTGATAGATGATTTGTGATTTGCCATCTCGACTAATCTTTAATATTGTTCGTGATTTTGTTTATTATGTAGCCCGTGGGGGAATCGAACCCCCCTTTCAAGAATGAAAATCTTGCGTCCTAACCGATAGACGAACGGGCCATCCTTAGATTCAGGATTATTCCTGACTTGCTTTCCGAGGACATATATCTCTCGATTGCGGATGCAAAGGTATGAAGAATTTTCATTCCTGCAAAACTTTCTGTGATTTTTTTATTAAATCATTTGCAGTTTGTCGGGGTACGTGAAATTTTGGTTCGGATAGGTGCGATTTTTACTCGTTTGGTCATGGAAAACAACCGTTTATTCCTTTTGTATAGCTGAGCTGGTTTAGTTTGATTATTGAAAGCTTGTATATTTGCAATATATCAGAGTGTCCGGTTTCTTCGGGGAAAGAATAGGAGAGACTCTGAAAATCTGAAGTCGCTCTCTCTCTTATTAAAGTTTTTATAAAATGGTTGCCCTGCATGATAAATAATTACTGTTATTTACATGCAGGGATTTTTGCATTATGTGTATCTTTGCCTCCGTTATGTTGCAAAAATACGTTGGCATAGTTCTTCATACGGTAAAGTATAACGACAAGGCAAATATCGTGCATGTCTATACCGAGCAGTCGGGCAGAATGTCTTTTCTGATTCCGGCACAGCGTTCTCGTAAATCAGCTGTAAAGCAAGTGCTTTTCCAGCCTTTGTCTGTCGTGGAATTTGAGGCGGATATGCGTCCTCGTTCCGGTATTCATCCCATCAAGGAGGCAAAAGCCTGGTACGTCTTTACGTCATTGCCTTATGATCCTTACAAATCGGCAATAGCCATGTTTCTGGCAGAATTCCTTTATCGTGCATTGAAGGAGGAAACTACCAATATTCCTTTATTTGCCTATCTGGTTCACTCTGTACAGTGGCTGGATGTTTGTGAAACCAGTTTTGCCAATTTTCATCTGGTCTTTTTAATGCGACTTTCCCGTTTTCTCGGGCTTTATCCCAACGTTGAAGAGTATTCTTCCAGCGACTATTTTGATTTGCTGAATGCTTGCTTTGTTTCTTCTCAGCCTTATCATGGCATGTTTGTTCGTCCGGAAGAGGCTTCTCATATACGTACTCTGATGCGTATGAATTATGAAACAATGCATCTGTTTGCTATGAACCGGATGGAGCGGAATCGTTGTCTGGATATCATCAATGAATATTATCGTTTACATTTACCTGACTTTCCGGAGTTGAAATCGCTTCCTGTTTTGCAAGAATTGTTTTAGATGTATAGCCTCTGAAAGTAACTCGGATAAAATAACAGGAAGTTTTAGAAAAACATCGTGAATTTTTCGGAAATTCATCGAGATCTTTTTTGAAAAATTGTACAAAAAAAGAACATTTTTTATGACCTTTTCGTTGACTTATTTGCTTTCGCTATATAAGACATAACACCTTGTTTTCTAAGCAATAAAAAAAGATACGGAACTCTCATGGAAAGTTCCGTATCTTGTATAAGGTTTAGTCTAACTTTTCTGGATGGAGGAGAATTACTGCAACAATTCTTTTACTTTTGCAGAAATAGCACGTCCTTCGGCAAGTCCGGCCAGTTCTTTGCTGGCAACACCCATAACTTTTCCCATATCCTTTCCGCTAGTTGCACCAACACGTGCAATGATTTCTTTCAATTTAGCTTCCAGTTCTTCAGCTGAAAGTTGTTTGGGAAGGTATGCTTCGATGACACGTACCTGAGCCATTTCTTCTTCTGCGAGATCTGCACGGCCTTGTCCTTCGTAAACGGCAGCAGAATCTTTTCCTTGTTTTACCAGCTTCTGCATAATTTTCAGTGCAGCTTCATCGGTCAGTGTATCATTTGCTCCCGGAGCTGTTTTAGCTTCCAGGAAACACTTTTTGACATTGCGCAAGGTTTCCAGTCTGACCTTGTCTTTGGCTTTCATTGCCTCTTTGATATCGTTGCTGATTTGTTCGAATAAATCCATAGTAATATAGTTATAAAATTGTAGTTCGTTTCTTGTTTAGAAAGTAATGGTCATAGAGCCATTCTCGCTATTGTCCAGCTTAGGGGTTGAGCTTTCTTCGGCAACGGCTCTCGACTGGATACTTTCGAGTACAGCTTTTGAACGCTTGTAGGTAGGAGTTGTTTCTACCATGCTGATGATATCATCATTGTCCAGATCTTCTTGTGTGAAGATATAGATTTTGTAGTTTCCTTTCTTCCGGTTGTTTTTATAACTTCCCGGATAGAAATCATCACGGCGTTCGGCCTTCTTTTGTTCTTCTTCCTCTAATTCTTCCTGACGTTTTTGTTCTTCTGCAGAAAGTTTGTTGTTCATTCCCGGCACATCTTTGATGCCAAATCCGGTTGCAAGGATGGTAAACTTCACCTTATCTTCCAGATTGTCGTCGATGTACAATCCCCATTCGTTTCTACATCTTTGCCGAAGCGGCTCATGAATTCGTGTACCTCATTCATTCTTCCATCATCAGGTCGCTGTTGCTGCTATATGAGATGTTGAAAAGAACTTTCTTAGAGTTGAAGATATCGTTGTTGTTCAGTAATGGTGAGTGCAGAGCATCAGTAATGGCTTGGGTAACTCTTCCTTCTCCATATCCGTATCCAGTACTCATAATAGCCACACCTCCATCTTTCAATACTGTTTTCACATCATTGAAGTCGAGGTTGATTTTACCACGTATTGTAATGATTTCTGCAATACTTTTGGCTGCAACAGAAAGGGTATCATCTGCTTTTCCGAAGGCATTCATTACGCTCAGGTCGGAATACACATCGCGCAGGCGTTCGTTATTGATAACGAGCAACGCATCGACGTGCTTACTCATTTCTTCTACACCGTCGAGTGCCTGGTCTATCTTTTTATTTCCTTCAAAAAGGAATGGAATGGTAACAATGCCGACAGTAGGACTTCCATATCCTTGGCAGTCTTAGCAATAATTGGAGCAGCACCCGTTCCGGTTCCTCCTCCCATACCTGCTGTAATAAAAGCCATCTTACAGCCATCATTCAGCATGTTTTTTACGTCTTCCAAACTTTCGTTGGCTGCATCGCGTGCTCGCTCAGGTCGGTTTCCCGCTCCAAGGCCTTCACGTCCCAATTGAAGTTTTATAGGTACAGGCGACTCGTCGAGTGCCTGATTATCTGTATTGCAAACCACGAATGTGACATCGTGGATTCCTTCTCTATACATGTGGTTGACTGCGTTACCGCCACCACCGCCTACACCGATTACTTTAATGATACTCGGTGATCCACTTTGGAAATCGAATGGCATAATTGTTTCGTCAGACATAATTCTTCCTTTTCTTTATGCGGTGAATATTTAATCTTTCATCATCTCGTCTGCTCCGTTTTTTAAAGCGTTTAGCAGTCGCTTAAACGGATTATCCTCTTTAAGTTTTTCTATTTCAGCTATCATGGATGTTATTTCTTCATCCTTTTCCTGCACGTTCAGGCTGCGGGCCTGTTCCAACTTGGCAAGTGCGTCTTTGTATTTCTTGCGATTCATCTGACGGTGTGCTTCAGTAATCAGCGTTTCGCAATCGTGCAGACGTTTCTGAGCCCGTTCTAACTCCTGACGTATCTTAGCTTCTTCCAATTGGCGGATACGTTCTGCCTCGGCTTCTTTGGCTGCTTTTTCTTCAGCTGCTTTACGCTCTGCTTCAGCTTTCAGGCGAGCTTCTTCTTCTTTCTTTTGCAAGTCGTCGATAAAGTCTAACTGATGTCCCTTGCGTGGATCTATCTTACAGCAGTTGTCTTTTCCTGCAGCCAGAAGTCCAATCAATGTATTACAGCTTCCATCTTGCGGAATATTAATGTCCCCTCTCAGTTCGATAGCTCCATTTTGCGCAATTCGTATCTTCTCAATCTTTGTGATATTGAAGAAAGCTTTGTCCAGATTAGGTAACGTGGAGGCTCCTCCTGTCAGTATGACACCGGCCAGCAATTTATCGCTATATTCTGATAGGATAATCTGATTCCATACATTTTCCAGTATTTCCTTGACACGTGCTTCGACGATGTCTTCGAGTTTATGAGCACGGATGCTGCATTTTCCGTCGATGCTGTATTCTTTGCCTAACTCATCTTCATTTTCACTAGGTTCTGTGTAGGCACAAGCATAATGAAGCTTAAGTTGCTCTGCATCTTCTTCTTCTATTTGCAGGCTACAGATATCTTTTGTTATATTGCTGCTTCCCAAAGGTATGACAGCCAGATGGCGAAGCAAGTTGTTTTTATAAACCGATACAGTAGTTGTATCTGCACCAAAATCTACGAGGGCACAGCCAGAACGTTTCTCACTTCCGGTGAGTACAGCGTTGGCCGTTGCCAATGGAGAAAGTAAATATTCGGCAACTTCATATCCGGTTTGGCGGAAACATTGACGTATGTTGCTCTTTAGTGAGTTACGTGCAATAATATTCAGAAAGTTTCCTTCGATGCGGTCTGTCTGAATACCCACCGGTTCTGTAGTAAGCTGGTTGTTTCCCAGTTTATATTCTTGAGGTTCGACAGCTAAAATTTCCTGATCCATCAATGTTATTTCACGGTTGCTTTCCATAATAGCATCGATGAGAGCCTGAGATATTTTAGTTTCTTCTGTCAGTTGCTTTGTTTCTGTATGTCGAATGCTTCTTACCGACTGTCCTCCGATACCCACATACACTTTTTTTTATAGATGCATGTAAAGTCTCTTCCAATTGACAGATTACTGCACTGAGGCATTGCGTCGTTTTGTCCAGATTGTATATTGCTCCTTTCTTGATACAATCGGATGAGCGTTCGCTGGCATATGCAAGAACCTGGATGCTTCCGTCAGCATTCTTCTTTCCCGCAATACCTGTTATTTTTGCCGATCCCAGCTCTATTGCTGCTATAAAGTCTGTTGCTGCCATATCTTATTTCTCCTTTTGGTACAAATAATCTGATTGTTAAATTCAATGCTGATCCGTTCGTATTTGTTCCATCCTACCCGGTTCAGCGCACTTTGGTAGAATGTTCGCAATTTACTGAATTTTTCTTTATAATTTCCAGGTTTCCCTAAAAAGAGTATATGTTCACCTACTCGGGGAACCAATTCCAGTTCTTGTTTGGGAGTTACATTGATTTGCTCAATTTGTGATTCCCAGAATTTGTCCGATTGTAGGAATTTTCCCAACGGTATAATTCTGTTTGGGCAAACTTGCGGTCTATGAATCCGGTTGCAACAACTACATGAATCGATTTCCCGGCTGCGGTCATTATTTTTCCTGCATTATCTAAATAGTAATTGTTTCCGTTGCTGCTCATGACTCGCATGACAGGAACTCTTTGATAAATGTCAATAGCCACCTTGCCTCCTGATGTAAGATAGCACTCTGCATTTTCGATAAAGGGATGGTTGGAAAGAAATTCCTCCAGCTGGCGCACATTTATGCTTGAGAGTTGCTTGCCCTCAGGGTATATCTTTCCTTTTTTCAGAATCTCTTTGACTTCTTTATCCGTAACAAAGCCGTAATCAATACTATCTTTGACAGTCAATTCCATACCCTTGCAAACCTGATCGGCAGGCTTGCTATTAAATGTGGTAACGGCTAATATTAAATAAGCTGTTGCCAGTAATAATGTGCAGAGTATGAAAATTCGTTTTATCATTTGTCTTTTAATAATTCGTATATCTGTGGTACATAGTTTTCTATATCTCCGGCTCCTAATGTTATAAGAACATCAGTCTTTTTGTGTTTTATGACTTCCAGTAAATTTTCTTTAGAACACATACTTTTTTCGATATCAGGGCGTAGGTTATCATAAATTAATTTGCTGGTTATACCTTCTATCGGTAATTCGCGTGCCGGATAAATATCAAGCAGGATAACTTCGTCGAGAAGTGACAAACTGTCTGCAAAATCTTTATAGAAATCGCGAGTACGTGTATATAGATGAGGCTGGAAAACAGCTGTTATCTTTTTATCAGGATAAAGCATTCGTACAGAAGATATGCTTTGCTTGATTTCTGCCGGATGATGGGCATAGTCACTGATAAACACGATTCGGTCATTTTTCAGCTTGAAGTCAAATCGGCGGTCTACTCCCCGGAAACCAGGCATCGCCTGTTTGATCTCCTCGTTTGTAGCTCCTCCTATTTGTGCTAAGGCCATTGCAGCTATTCCATTTTCGATATTGACGTAGACAGGAACTCCTAATTGTATTCCTTTTATATTACCCAATGGAGAAATGAAGTCGAAATAAATTTCTCCGTTTTCGATCCGGATGTTTTCTGCATGGAAATCCCCCTCTTCTGTGGAATAGGTATATACCGTCACTCCTGGTTGTACAGCTGGGTTGAGATCGATCCCTTTTTTTATGATAAGGTAACCTTCCGGCTGAATTAGAGAGGTATATTTCTGAAAACTTTCTACATATGCTTCGTGAGTACCGTATATATCCAAATGATCTGAGTCTGTTGCAGTGATAACAGTCGCATATGGAGTCAGCCAATGGAATGAACGGTCGAATTCATCGGCTTCGATAACAACAAAGTCGCTTTTATCGGACAGCAACAGATTTGTGTGATAATTCTTTGATATTCCTCCCAGAAAGGCATTACATCCTACATGAGAATGATCCAGCAGATAGGCGGTCATTGTGGAAGTTGTTGTCTTTCCATGTACCCGCTACACAGAGTCCTTTTTCTGTACGTGTAAGCATACCCAATACTTGAGCACGTTTTTGTATTTCAAATCCATGCTCACGAAAATAGTTAAGCTCTTTGTGGTCAGCAGGAATTGCAGGAGTATATACAATCAAAGTCGTTTCCGGATTCAGAAAATCATCTGGAATGAGTGAAACGTTTTCTTCATAATGAATAGCTGCTCCTTCTTTAATTAATGTTTCGGTCAGTTCACTTGGTGTACGGTCGTAGCCGCCTACCTTTTTACCTTTTGATAAAAAGTAGCGAACCAGAGCACTCATACCTATACCTCCTGCTCCGATGAAATAAACAGCTTTCAGTGTATTAACGTTCATGTTCTTTTTTATATTTTACAGCTAGCTTATAGACTTCGTTTGCAATGACATTTGCAGAATCCTTAAACGCCAGCTTGGCTATGTTCATACTTAAATTTTTTAATGTGTCCGGCTGCGATACAGTTGCTATTGCCAGGTCGAGGAGCTTTTGTGTAGCTTCTGAGTCTTTAACATATAGAGCTGCCCCTTTGTTGACTAAAGCAAGTGCATTTTTAGTCTGGTGGTCTTCGGCTACATTCGGCGAGGGAACGAGTATGACTGGTTTTTGCAGTAGGCAAAACTCAGAAATCGATCCTGCTCCGGCACGGCTGATAACCAAATCGCTGCGGTGTATGCTGCTGCCATGTCTGATATGAAATCAGTAGTGTGCAACATCGGAATTTCTCCAGCTTTCGCTACTGTAGCTTTAGCTTCGTTGATGTAAAACTTACCGGTTTGCCAGATAAACTGAACTCCGGAGTTTTTAATCTTTTCCAACCCTTGCATAACACAATTGTTTATTGTGCGTGCACCCAGACTACCTCCGACAATTAATATTGTTTTCTTCTGCGGATCTAATCCAAACGATTGAATTGCTTTTTCACGATCGATGGAACTGTTTAATAACCCTTGCCGTACCGGATTACCGGTAAGATGATTTTTTCTTTATCAAAAAAAACGTTCCATACCTTCATAAGCAACACAAATCTTGCATGCTTTCTTTGCAAGCAGTTTGTTGGTTACTCCTGCATAAGAATTTTGTTCTTGAATCAGCGTCGGGATACCCATCATGCCTGCCATTTTAAGGGTGGGACCACTGGCATATCCGCCAACTCCCACTGCGGCATCTGGTTTGAACTCTTTGATAATTTGACGTGCTTTCAACTGACTGCGAAACAGTTTTATGAGAACACTAAAGTTCTTCAATAAGTTTTTTCTGTCGAATCCGGCAACAGGTAAGCCTATTATTTTATATCCTGCGGCTGGCACACGTTGCATTTCCATACGCCCTTCTGCACCAACAAACAGAATTTCCGTATCGGGATGCTGTTCCTTGATTGCATTGGCTATGGATACTGCTGGAAAGATGTGACCTCCCGTACCTCCTCCGCTGATTATAATCCTCAAATTATCTTTCATAATTTTATATTTTCCTGCAAAGTTAGGAATAAACTTGTAAAAATAATTATTCTGTTTCTATTTTATTTAGCTGCAAAATTACAGGGATAAGAAGCTCTATTCTTTTTTAGATTTCTCCATTTTGCTCTTTATTCTGCGATTCATTTAATGTTTGTTCTTTTGCAAGATTAGCTGCATTTTGCAGCAATGTAACTGCAGCTTCTTGTATTTGTTTTTGCTTTTCTGCTTCTTCCTGCTCTTGTTGTTTCTTCAATTCATTTACGTGACGGCTGATGCTTAATATGATGCCGATGTATGCACAGTTGACCAGCGTGGAAGTACCTCCTTTACTGATTAAAGGGAGAGGTTGTCCGGTTACCGGCATGATGCCGACAGCCACCAGCATGTTAAACATTGCCTGTGTTACAAGAAGTAAACCGATGCCCATGACTAAAAAGGAGTAGTACGACTTGTCGCAGTTTCTCGCAATTTTTCCTATCCTCATTAAAAGCCATATGTACAGAAAGGCAACGATGCCTCCGCCTATCAGTCCCAATTCTTCTATGATGATGGCATAAATGAAATCTGAAAAAGCTTGTGAAAGGAAATCGCGCTGTACACTATTGCCTGGGCCTTTTCCTAGAATGTTACTTGTTGCTATGGCTATATTGGCATGGGCAATCTGTCCGTCCCCGTCGATATCGAATTTCTCAGGAGGAACCGTCGATGTGTCAAAATGGTTATCCAAACGGCTTTGCCAGGTTACCATACGATGTAAACCTATTTTATCCCATGTTTCAGAAGGAACATATTTAATTGTGCATAAAGCAAAGATTAGAGCTCCACCGCATATGCTACAAGCATAGCCATTTGCCGGAGAGGAACTCGTCCGACATACATCATGAGAAATACGCTTCCACATAACAATACGGCTGTGGAAAGATTCTCGGTAATGATAAGTATGCAGGTTATACCCGTAACCCATAGTATGTATTTAAAAGCTTTTGGATTTGCTTGTTTTTCCTCTTGCATTTTCGACAAGATGAATGCAACAGTTATGATTGTTGCCATTTTTGCTACTTCAGAAGGCTGGAATTGAATAAATCCCAAATCTATCCAGCGTTTTGCTCCATTAGTCAAAGCTCCTATTATAAACACGGCAATCAGTAATAGCCATGATATCGGCAATAGTATAATGAATGTTTTAAACCAGCGGCAAGGAATATTGTGGACGATAAGTACTACAATAGCTCCTACCGCCATTAATATCATGTGCATGGTAATAGGTCTCCAGTGATCACCGCTTTTGTAAGTCAGTGTACTAGAGGCGCTGAATACTTCAATGATAGAAACAAGGCAAAGTAATAGGAAAATAATCCATATTACTTTGTCGCCTTTGAATAAGTTTTTTAGCAAATCCATTTTGTCAGGATAATTTTATTATAAATTTCTCACACATTCTTTAAACTGGTCGCCACGGTCTTCATAACTTTTGAATAAGTCGAAGCTAGCGCAGCATGGACTCAGAAGTACGGTTTCTCCTTTTTTCGCCATACGGTATGCGGCATCTACTGCATCTTTCATGCTTTGTACATCGGCGATAGGCAATCCAAATCCATCAAAGAAGTCATGTAGTTTCTCGTTGTGGAGTCCAAGGAATATTAATCCGGAGCATTTTTCTTTCACCAGATCGGCTATTTCGTTATAGTCATTTCCTTTGTCTTTGCCTCCTAAGATAAGCACTGTCTTAGTTTTCATACTGTTGAGTGCATACCAGCACGAGTTGACATTAGTCGCTTTCGAGTCGTTGATATAATCTACTCCACGTACGCGTGTTACTTTTTCCAGACGGTGTTCAACCCCTTTAAAATCACTCAGTGCTTCGCGGATACATTCTTTTCGGATGCCAGCAATATTGGCTGAAATACCGGCAGCCATTGAGTTGAACAAGTTGTGAGTACCTGTCAGGGCAAGTTCCTCTTGTTCCATGTTAAATTCAATTGGCTTGGTAAAGTAGACTTTATTTTGTTCTACGAAAGCAGCCAGTCCTTCTTCTTTCTTTTCGGCAAACGGATAGTAGTGTCCGTGTATTCCATATTTATGCAATTCTTTTTGGATGACTGGGTCGTCGTTCCAGAAAATGAATGCATCATTGTCTGTCTGGTTCTGGATAATACGGAACTTGGCATCCACATAGTTCTGCATTTTATAATCGTAACGGTCCAGATGGTCGGGGGTGATATTCATCAGGACAGCAATATTAGCATGGAACTTATACATATTGTCCAGTTGGAAACTGCTTAGTTCGATAACATAATAGTCATAATTACATTCTGCAACTTGATAAGCCAGACTTTGTCCGATATTTCCTGCCAGTCCAACGTTTAATCCTGCTTTCTTAAAAATGTGATAAATAAGAGAAGTAGTAGTAGTTTTTCCGTTGCTTCCTGTGATACAAATCATCTTAGCATTGGTGTATCGTCCGGCAAATTCGATTTCTGAAATAATCGGAGTGCCTTGTTCCTTCAGTTTCAAGATCATCGGTGCGTCGTTAGGTATTCCCGGACTCTTGATGACTTCGTCTGCATTCAGGATCAGCTCTTCTGTATGACGCCCTTCCTCCCACTGAATGCCTCGTTCGTTTAACATATTCTTATATTTGTCTTTTATTAAAGACATGTCAGAAACAAATGTATCGAAACCTTGTTTCTGTGCCAGCACGGCTGCTCCCGCACCGCTTTCGCCAGCTCCTAAAATGACAATTCTTTTTGCCATGATCTCTTATCTTATCTTTAAAGTTATAATTGTTATTGCTGCTAATACAATAGTGACAATCCAGAACCGAACAGTAATTTTCGATTCGTGAAAGACACTACTTGGAGATGTTATCAGATACGTACAGTTCGGATCAAGTTGTGATAGTGTAGTACGGAAGTGATCGTGTATAGGAGTACGCTTGAAGATCCGGCGTTTAAGTCCTTTCTTCTTGCCACTCTTGAAATATCTTACTTGAAGAATAACCGATAAGTTTTCTACAAGGAAGATACCGCATAATATAGGAATCAGCAGTTCCTTATGAATGATAATAGCAAATACTGCTATGATACCTCCAATAGTCAAGCTGCCTGTATCTCCCATGAATACTTGTGCCGGGAAAGCATTGTACCAGAGAAAACCTATCAGAGCTCCGATGAAAGCACATATGAAGATAACCAGCTCTTCGCTTCCCGGAATGTACATGATGTTCAGGTAGCTGGCATACTCTATGTGACTGGACACGTAAGCCAGTATTCCCAGCGTAACTCCGATGATAGCCGAGTTTCCTGCGGCCATGCCATCCATACCGTCGTTCAAGTTTGCTCCGTTGGATACAGCGGTTACTACAAAAATAGTAACTAGTACAAAAACAATCCATCCAGCAGACTGTGCACTTTCTCCCATAAAACCTACAAAGTCTGCATAATCCAGGTTGTTGTTCTTAAAGAAAGGAATTGTAGTTTTTGTCGATTTTTCGTCTTGACTTTTGTGTACCACATCAACTACATGTCCGTCTTTCTGGATTTCGACGTTTTCGCGGATTACTACATTAGGACTGAGGTAAAGCGTCAGACCGACAATCAGACCAAGTCCTACCTGTCCGATGATCTTAAACTTTCCGTGAAGTCCTTCTTTGTCTTTGCGGAAGACCTTGATATAGTCGTCGGCAAATCCTAGACTGCCTAGCCATATTGTAGTTATCAGCATCAATATCATGTATATATTGTGCAGCTTACCCAGCAAGAGGCAAGGAATAAGAATGGCGACGATAATGATAATTCCTCCCATCGTAGGAACTCCGATTTTATTTACATTAAACGGGTCAATCGAAGCATCACGCTGCGTTTCCGTAATTTGTTTCCGCTTGAGTAACTTGATAAAATATTCTCCGAATATCGCTGATATCAGCAAAGACAGAATGATAGCCATAAGCGAACGGAACGATACGTATCCGAACATACGTGCTCCGGGAAAATCAAGCTGCTCCAGATAATTAAATAAGTAATATAACATGTTGTACTTGTATTATTCGTTGTCAAAAATCTCTGCTAACACTTCTTTGTCATCAAAATGATGCTTTACTCCTTTGATTTCCTGATAATTTTCGTGTCCTTTTCCTGCTACGAGAATTACGTCACCAGCTTGTGCCAGCATGCAGGCTGTGCGTATAGCTTCTTTACGGTCGGCTATGGAAAGAACTTTGTTCATATCTTCTTTTGTCAGTCCGGCTAGCATATCGTTGATGATATCCTGAGGCTCTTCGAAGCGAGGGTTGTCAGATGTGATGATTACACGATCGCTTTGTTTAGCTGCCTCTTGTGCCATGATGGGGCGTTTACCCTTATCCCGGTTACCTCCTGCACCTACCACTGTTATCACTCGTCCTCTTCCTTTCAGAACTTCGTGTATGGCGTTCAGTACATTTACCAATGCGTCTGGAGTATGTGCATAATCGACTATTGCTGTATAGCCTTTTTTCGAGCGCAAAGCGTCGAAACGTCCCGCTACCGGACGCAGTGTGCTCAGTATCAGCAGGACATCTTCAGGCTGTTTGCCTAATAAACATGCCGCTCCATATACAGCAAGCAAGTTCGATGCATTGAAACGACCGATGAACTGTACGTTGACTTCACGATTGTTTATATCCATCAGCATACCTTCGAAGCCATCTTCCAGAACCTTTCCCTTGAATTCGCAAAGCGCACGCAAAGAGTAAGTCGCAATTTTCGCTTTTGTATTCTGTACCATTACACTGCCATTCTTGTCGTCAGCATTGGTTAGAGCAAATGCAGTCTTGGGAAGATTGTCGAAAAATGCCTTTTTAGCTTTCAGGTAATTTTCGAATGTCTTGTGATAGTCCAGATGATCGCGTGTGATGTTGGTAAAAATACCTCCAGCAAACTTCAGTCCTCCGATACGCTTCTGTGCGACAGAGTGTGAGCTTACTTCCATGAATGCATATTTACATCCTTCATCAGCCATACGTCCCAGCAGACGGTTTAATGTGATAGGGTCGGGAGTCGTATGGTCGGTCGGGATTGCTTCACCGTCGATATAATTGCAAACGGTAGACAATAATCCTACCTTATATCCGAATTTGCGGAACATATTATATAATAAGGTGGCGATTGTAGTTTTTCCGTTTGTTCCGGTTACTCCTACCAGATCGAGTTTGGAAGTTGGATCTCCATAAAAAGTGGTAGCCAGTTTGCCTACTGCATCTTCGGTATCAGCTACTCTTATGTACGTTACATGTTCATTCAGTGTGTCAGGAAGTGTTTCGCAGACAATTGCAGAGGCTCCTTTTTCAATAGCCTTTTCAATATAAGCGTGTCCGTCTGTCTGAGTTCCTTTAACGGCAACAAACAAATGTCCGGCTTCAACCAAACGTGAGTCCATTTGGATACCTGCTATTTCTTTGTCAACATTACCTTTTATTTCGCAGACGTTGACGGATTCAATGATATTTTTCAGTTTCATGTTTTTATGTTATTTCTGTTACCTTAATGTTAATGTAATTGTTTGTCCTCTATGAATAGTAGATCCGGCAGCTATACTTTGAGCTCTTACTTTGCCTATACCTGTGATACGTACTTTCAGTCCGTAACTTTCCAGCAGATAAACAGCATCTTTTGCGCCCATATTCAGTACATTGGGAACTAGCTTTTTATTCATTTTGGTAGTCTTTAAATCTGCATAGCTGTCTGTGCACGAAGCTTTTCCCCAAAGTGGCTGGGCAGAATAGGGGATGGAACTGCTGTTTCCTGGTACGTTCAGTGCACGCAGTACATATGCCGATTCATTTATATCTCCATTTTTTACGCCCGGAATAAGGACTGCCGTTGAATCTTTGGCATGAGCCAGATCGCGGAACAGGTGTTTGGCATAAATACGTTCGGCAATACGGCTGAACACACTTCCTGCCTGCAATCCTCCGGAAGCTGGTCCGTGAGGAATTTGTATTGAAACAATGCAGCTATATTTGGGAGCTTCTGAGGGGAAATAGCCACAGAAACTAACCAGATAACTTACACCTCCGGATTTATAACCTGCCTTACCTTGAGAGATTTGGGCTGTTCCTGTCTTTCCAGATACGCTGAATTGCTTGCTTCCTGCCGGCTTGGCAAGCCCTTCCGAAACCACTTTCCGCAAAATGGTGCGAATCATGGTAAGTGTCGTATCCGAACAAATTTTAGGATTAACAATCTCTGTCGGAATTTCTTCTAGTATATCTCCGTCTTTGGCTATCGCTTTTACGAATTTAGGTTTCACCATTACACCATCATTGGCTATAGCATTATAGAAATTCAGAATGTAGATGGGAGGAATCATTGTTTCATAACCGATACTCATCCACGGAAGAGTCGTTTTTGCAAAATAACGCTCTTTCGGTCCGAGTATGCGGGGACTAGCTTCTCCCACGAATCCCAGATTTAGCGGTGTATCGATGCTCATACGTTTCAGACCGTCGACAAACTTTTGAGGATTATTTTTATAGAACTTGTCTATGATGGTAGATACTCCTACATTCGATGAAACCTCCAAAATTTTTGTTACATCTATTTTACCGTATCCGCCTTTATACCAGTTCCAGTCCTTCATCCAGCTGCCATACATGTTAACTTGGCCGTTTCCGGTATCTACTTCATAATCTGGAGTGATATATTTATCCTCCATCGCCACCATGATAGATGCCGTTTTGAAAGTAGATCCTGGTTCCATCAAGTTGCTGACTGCTGCATTTCGCATTTCATAATAATTTCCATCGTTTCCTCTGGTCATGTTTACGTTGGCCTTTACCTCACCGGTTTTTACCTCCATCAGAACTGCTACACCTGATATGGCTTCAAGGTTCTTCAATTGGTCTACCAATGCTTTCTCTGCGATATCTTGCATATCGACATCGATGGTTGTGATAATATCACATCCGTCAACGGCGGGTTTATCGATAATGTTCAGGTATTTGTTCATGACTTTCTGTCGATGAGTAATACCGTTTTGTCCTTTCAGAATAGAGTCGTATGTCAGTTCCAGTCCGTTCTTAGCTCCTTGTGCTATGTCGGGATACATATCCCCCAATGTACGCATGGCGAGTGAACCGAACGGTTTTTTACGTTGGTTGAACTTTTCAACATGCAGTCCACCTTTGTTCGGGCTTAACTCGAATACAGGCAGTCTTTTCACTTCTTTATATTCGATATAGGAAATACGTTTCGGATAAACCAGGAAGTGACGGCTTTTCGAACGGCGTCCTTTCAGCAAATGTTTGCGAAATTCCTGTGCGCTCTTGTCCGGAAAAATTTCGTGCAGTCCTTGGCTGATTTCTGCCAGATGGTTCATCAGCATAGTGTCTTTTTCCGTTCCGCCAGCGCGAAAGTCCATGTAGATGCGGTATTCAGGCAGACTGCTTGCCATCAGTTTGCCATCAGAAGAAATAATATTTCCTCGTGTTGGAGGAACTATTACGTTTTCTTTTACAAAACGGTCGGCTACATCCTTCCAGTATTGCCGTTCGGCAAACATGATGAATCCCGCCTTGACTATAATCAATATAGCCAACACAAGCATAATCACTACAATAAACGTGTAGCGCAGCATGATATTTTTCAGTCCGGGTATCATTGTATCAATCCTCTTTTTTAATCAGATATGGAGGTGTTGCCGCTGTTTGCAGCGGAGTTCCCTCGGTTGCAATATATTCTTCGATGCGTGACTGACGGCTTCGTTCTGTAAGTTCAGAAGAAATAGTCAGCGCATCATACTTGATGTCTGTCAGTTCCTTTTTCAGCCGGTCGATTTCAATCAGCTCCTGCTGGCTTGAATAGCGGTTGTCGATATACAGGATGGTAAGGAGAACAATCAGAATGAGCAAATTCGCCTGTCGCTTCAGAAAACTGTGGGCCAGAATATCTCCTCCCAGAATACTCTTCAGTGTGATGTGTGAATCGCTTTCTTGTTGTGATGTTGTATTTTGCTGTTCCATGATTTTTACTATTTCTTTTCTGCTATTCGTAATTTTGCACTTCGTGAGCGAGGGTTACGTGCTATTTCTTCATCGCTAGGGACAATAACTTTATTGTTTACTGCCCGGAAAGGTGTTTGCACATTACCGAAAAAATCTTGTTCCACCTTACCCTCTACATTGCCTGTCTTGATCAGGTTCTTTACGATGCGGTCTTCCAGCGAATGGTAGGTAATGATAACAAGTCGGCCTCCCGGTTTTAAAGCTTCAGTTGCGGCATAAAGCATTTCTTTCAAAGCTCCATTTCTTGGTTCACCTCTATGCGCAGGGCTTGAAATACTTTTGCCAGTTCTTTCTTTTCCCGTTCCTTGCCAAACAACGGTTTTATAATTTCCAGAAAGTCGCCTATAGTTACGATTTGCTTTTGTGCACGTGCCTTTACTAGTACCGAAGCCAGCTTACGGCTGTTTTTCAGCTCTCCGTACAGGTAGAACACATTCGCCAGTCGTTCCTCCTCATAGTTGTTTACGATGTCTGCCGCAGTCATTCCGGCGCGTTTTGTTCATTCGCATGTCCAGTTTGCCGTCGAAGCGGAACGAAAAGCCGCGTTCAGAATCATCAAAATGGTGTGATGATACTCCCAGATCGGCAAGAATGGCATCTGCTTCCTCTACACCATAATAGCGCAAGAAGTTGTGTAAGTATCGGAAATTGCTTCGCACAAACGTAAATCGGGAGTCATCGACAATATTTTTTTCGGCATCTTCATCCTGGTCGAAACTATACAGGTGGCTGTTTTTATCCATTCTGCGCAGAATCTCTTTCGAGTGTCCTCCGCCTCCGAAAGTCATGTCTGCATATATTCCGGCAGGGTGTAAATTCATGCCGTCGATACTTTCATTCAGCAGTACCGGTATATGATATGTTTGTTCTGATTCGTTCATTATCATGCTGTCACTTTAATAGGTTTTACACCTTATATATATTGAGGGGTAAAATTACATATTTCTCAACAATTAGCAGGTATAGTTTTGTGAAAATATTTGAGGAAGTTATCAACAGGTCTGAGAGGTGTTGTGAGAATGTCATCATGTTTTAGAAAAACATCAGCATCTTTTAGGAAAAACTTGCTGAATTTTTTATGAAAAATCGTACAAATAAATTTGAAATATGTACAATTTTTCACGAAGACGCTAAGGTGTTGTTCTTATGCTATTTACTGCTTCTGTCAGATCTATCTTTATAAGATAGTCTTTAAAATATGCACATGAGAATGTGGCTTTGTGCAATTCTGTTACATATACTCTTTTTTTCTTCTTTCAATGTTACATTTTTCCAGTATAGATGAGCAACTTTTCAAAAGATAGATTACTTTTGCAGAGAAATGTGTAAATGAAGAATGGCTAGTGATTCGATTTTTTTAATAGATATTGATAAAATATTAAGGGATAAGGCAGGAAGAAAAGCCAAACGGATTCCTCGTTTTTTCGTATCTTATCTGAAGCATATCGTACATCAGGAAGAGATAAATACATTTCTGAAAAGTGTGACAGACAAGAGCGGAGTTGATTTTCTGGCTGCATGTATGGATTTTCTGGATGCGAAACTGGATGTACATGGCCTGGAAAATTTGCCTGAAGATGGATTGTGTACCTTTGTATCAAATCATCCGCTGGGAGGACAGGATGGAGTTGCATTAGGATATTTGCTGGGAACGCATTATAACGGACGTATCAAATATCTGGTGAATGATTTGCTTATGAATCTGCATGGGCTGGCTCCTCTCTGTATTCCGATAAATAAAACCGGTTCGCAGTCGCGCGACTTTCCGAAAATGGTAGAGGAAGGATTTCGTTCGGACAGCCATATAATCATGTTTCCTGCGGGAATATGTTCCCGGCGTCAGCATGGAGTGATAAAAGATCTGGCATGGAAGAAAACATTTATAACTAAAAGCATTGAAACACGTCGTTACGTGGTTCCTATACATTTTGAAGGTCGAAATTCCAATTTCTTTTATAATCTGGCCAATGCTTGTAAGTTTTTGGAATAAAATTCAATATAGCCATGCTTTATCTGGCAGATGAAATGTTTAAGAACCGTCATAAAACATTCCGTGTAACAATAGGAAAGCCTATACCATGGCATACGTTTGATAAATCTAAATCTCCGGCCGAATGGGCAGAGTGTGTCAGAGAGTTGGTATATAAGCTGTAATTTAGGAAGATTTTAACTACATATATGGAAGATGTTATTGCACCGATTGACAGAGAGTTATTAAAGTCGGAACTTACCGCCGAAAGACGTTTGAGATCGACAAATAAAAGCCATAACGAAATTTATATCGTGAACTGGAAAAATGCTCCCAATGTACTGAAGGAGATTGGCCGTTTGCGTGAAATAGCTTTTCGTGCTGCCGGAGGAGGAACTGGACAGCCGCTGGATTTGGATGAATATGACTTGATGGAAAATCCATATCAGCAGTTGGTAGTCTGGAATCCGGATGCGGAAGAAATTCTTGGAGGTTATCGTTATATATTGGGCGATGAGGTGGAATTTGACAAACATGGCAAGCCTGTCCTGGCAACAGCACATATGTTCAATTTCTCGGAAAAGTTCTTGAAGGAATATCTTCCTACTACCGTGGAGCTAGGACGTTCGTTTGTAACTTTGGAGTATCAGTCCACTCGTGCCGGCTCAAAGGGTTTGTTTGCGCTTGATAATCTTTGGGATGGTTTGGGTGCGTTGACCGTCATAAAATCGAATGTAAAATATTTCTTCGGTAAAATGACTATGTATCCAAGTTATAATCGTTTCGGCCGCGATATGATTCTCTTCTTCCTGAAGAAGCATTTTTCGGATAAGGATGGCTTGATAACCCCAATGGTACCGTTGGAGATAGAACCGACCCAGCTATTCTGGAAAAGCTGTTCTGTTATGATACATTTAAGGAGGATTATAAAGTCTTGAATACAGAAGTCCGTAAGTTAGGTTATAATATACCTCCTTTGGTTAATGCGTATATGAGTCTGTCACCTACGATGCGTATGTTTGGTACAGCTATTAACGATGGTTTTGGAGATGTAGAAGAAACCGGTATTCTGATAGCTGTAGATGAAATTCTGGAAGAAAAACGTATACGTCATATTGAATCGTATATTAAGGAGCACCCTGAGGCTCTTCAGCTTACTTCTGGAGCTAATCCGATATTGTCAAAAAACTGATAATTCTGAATGCTAAATAAATAAAGCCAGTGATATCTGCTTGTCCCTTCTGGTCGGGAGCAGTTGTCACTGGCTTTGTTTTTCTGCTTCTGATCTGTGTGAAATTAAACAGCCGGTAAACTGTTTCCGTTGATTTTTCTGTAAAGATCGAGGGCATAAACATCGGTCATTCCAGAAATGTAATCAAGTACTGCCTGAATTTTTCCATATAATGTAGGAGCATGTACTTCATATTGCTTGGATACACGGTTGATGAGTAGCTTCGAATAAGCTTTGTCTGGGTAGCGTACTGCTTCTATCATCAAGTCTATCAGGGTTGTGATAACCTGATAACCTGCCAGCTCAATGTCCAGTACATCTTTTGAGCAATAGATTTTGGCAAAAGCTGTTTTTGAACAATTCTCATATGCTTGTCTTATGGGTTTGTCCATATGCTTGATGAGGGGTCCCTCGAATGTACCATTCAGTATATCTTCTTCATTGTCTACAAAGACCTGTGTGCATGCCTTTATCAGTACTCCGATGGCAGATGTACGCAAGTAGGCTATTTGTTCGTTTGTGTCGGCCACCAGTTTGCATATCTCATTGATTCGTTTCAATCTGGATTCTGTGAAAAACTGCAGGTATAGTTCTTTTGTTTCCTGAGTAGTCAGAATCTTTAGCTTATGCGCATCTTCAATATCCATCATCTGATAACAAATATCGTCTGCTGCTTCTACCAGATAAACAAGCGGATGGCGTGCATAGCGTATGGGCTCACCATCTTTACTTAATTTGATGATACCTAACTCTTCGGCAATGCGCTTGTATCTTCTTCTTCGCTCAGGAAGAAGCCAAATTTTTGCTTTTTGCCGGCAAGTCGTGATGAAAACGGATATTTTACAATAGAAGCAAGAGTAGAATATGTCATGACAAAACCTCCCGGACGCCTTCCTTCGAATTGATGAGTTAGCAGACGGAATGCATTTGCATTGCCTTCGAAATGGGTGAGATCCTCCACTCAGCCTCCGAAAGCAGGGGTTTGAGGGCAAGTCCTTTCCCTTCTGAAAAATATGTGCCGATAGCTTTTTCACCCGAATGACCGAAAGGTGGGTTTCCTAAGTCTGTGCAAGGCAGGCTGCCGAAACGATTGCTCCTATTTCTGATAAGTGAGAATCGGATAATTCCGGATGCTTTTGTAATAAGCTGGCTGCTATATCGTTTCCAAGCGATCTCCCTACACAAGAAACCTCCAGGCTGTGTGTCAGACGATTGTGTACAAAGATACTCCTGGAAGGGGAAATACCTGAGTCTTGTTTTGCAGTCGTCGGAAAGGAGCAGAGAAGATAAGGCGATCGTAATCTCGCTGAAATTCGGTTCTATCTTCTTTTCTTATTTCGTGCAGTGCCTCCAGTCCAAAGCGTTTGTTTGATATGAGTTGTTTCCAGTTCATAACCGATTGTGATAGTTTTTGCAAACTTAAAGAAAAAATAAATACAAACAGATGCGTTAAGTTTTTTTGTTTTTAGCTTTGAAATGGTTTTGTGTAAATCTCTTGCTTTTTTACAGGCTTTATAGTTATTTGTTTTCCTGCTATTCTGAAAATATAATAAAAAAAATGATAAAACATAAAACTGTAAAGTCCCTCTGAAAATGTTTTAACTTCGCAAAAAATTTAAAATGATAAAAAACAAATGAAAAGTACAGATTTATAAAATAAAATCAAAAGCATTCGTTACCTCAGTATGCAACAAGTAGTTCGGCCGGAATGGATTTGCGCGCCAATTTGGATAATCCTATTGTATTGAAACCTTTGCAACGTTGTCTTGTCCCTACTGGACTGTATATCTCTCTTCCTGAAGGTTTTGAAGCACAAATACGTCCGAGGAGCGGACTTGCCTTGAAAAAAGGTATTACTTTACTGAATACTCCGGGTACGATTGATGCTGATTATCGTGGAGAAATAGGTGTAATCGTGATCAATCTTTCTGCTGAAGACTTTATAATAGAAGACGGGGAGCGCATTGCACAGATGGTAATTGCCCGCTATGAACAGGCTGAATGGCAGGAAGTGGAAGTGCTGGAAGATACAGAACGTGGTGCTGGAGGATTTGGGCATACAGGAGTCAAATAGAATGATGTGCGATTCCTTTATTTTTAATAGTCATTGATATGCGAAAAATTATATATATCATATCACTCTGTATGGCGGTAGGATTAGCCGCTTGTGGTACTTCGGGCAAGCAGGCAAAAACAAAAAGCCAGCAGGCCGAATTTGTAAAAGATCCGCTTACTCCTGAACAGCGCAGAAAATTTGATTATTATTTTCTGGAAGCTGTACGCATGAAGCAAAAAGGAGAATACGATGCGGCTTATGAACTTTATCAGCACTGCTTGATATTTATCCGACTTCGGGGGCTGCTCTGTATGAAATAGCCCAATTTTATATGTATTTGGGGCAAGAAGAAAAAGGTGAACAGGCTTTGAAGCAGGCTGTCAGTTCGGATGAGTCCAATTTTTGGTATAAGCAAACGTTAGCTTCTTATTACGAGCGGAAGCGTAACGTACCTAGAGCGATAACAGTTTATGAAAATATGGCAGACCAGTTTCCTTCTCGCCTGGAACCGCTGATGTCTTTGATTGACCTGTATAATCAGACCAAAAGCTATCAGCAGGTCATTAATACACTGAATCGTTTGGAGGAACTGGATGGAAAGTCAGAACAAATCAGTATGGAAAAATTCCGTATGTATCTGCTGTTGGGTGATCAGGAAAAAGCATTTACGGAAATAGAAAGCTTGTCGAAAGAATATCCTTATGATATGCGCTATCAGACTATTTTGGGGGATGTGTATTTGAATAATGACAAGCCTCAGGAAGCTTTGGGTATTTATCAACGTATATTGAAAGAAGAACCAGGGTATTCTCCTGCTTTGGTATCGATGGCTTCTTATTATCAGAAGACCGGACAGGATAGTTTGTATCGGATGCAGCTTGATACAATTCTGTTGAATGATAATGTGCTGTCGGATACGAAAATGGAAATTATGCGTCAGCTGATTCTTCAGTCGGAACAAGGAACGAAGGACAGTACGCAGATTGTTTCTTTGTTTCAGAATATACTGAAGCGGCCGCAGCAAAATGCCGATCTGGCAATGTTGTGTGCACAGTATTTGCTGACAAAAAAGATGGAGAAAGAGGCCGTTCCGGTATTGCATCAAATATTAAAACTTGATCCGGAAAATAAACCTGCACGTCTTCAGTTGCTGAGTTATGCTATACGTGATAACAATCTGGATGAAGTGATACAGATAGCAAAGCCTGCATTGGAGTATAATCCGGAGTCGCTTGAGTTCTATTATTATCTGGGTATCGCCCATCATCAGAAAGGAGAGGATGATGAGGCTCTGGATGTCTTTACACGAGGGGTAAAACAGATAAACGAAAAGAGCGATAAAGGTATTGCGTCCGACTTCTACGCCATATTGGGTGATTTGTATCATTCCAAGGAAATGCATGCGGAAGCTTATGCAGCCTATGATTCTTCTTTGGTGTACAATCCGGATAATATTGCGACACTGAACAATTATGCTTATTTCCTTTCTGTTGAACGTAAGAATTTGGATAAAGCAGAAGAAATGAGTTATCGCACGGTAAAGGCTGAACCGAATAATGAAACTTATCTTGATACTTATGCGTGGATTCTGTTCGAAAAAGGAAGATATACTGAAGCGCGTATTTATATTGAACAAGCTTTACGTAATAAAGGAGATAAGAGCCGCACGATAGTAGAGCATGCCGGTGATATTTATTATATGTCGGGAGAGAAAGGTAAAGCGTTGGAGTATTGGAAAAAGCAGACGCAATGGATGAAACTCCTGAAGATGGGTCTACTCCTCCAACGGAAAAGGAAAAGAAACGTTTGAAGCAAAAAATAGCTCAAAAGAAATATAGTGCAGAATGATAAAATTGGTTGTAAGATATTTATATGTACTGGTTGCCCTTGTGCTGGTAGCTTCGTGTTCGTCTACCCGAAAGCTGGAAAAGACTCCCATGATTGGTGGACTGACCGGTGAGGCATATATGGAAAAAGTGATCGAACTTTCGCCTTCGTGGAAGACGGTTAGTGGAAAGGTTGCACTGACTTTGAATATGGAGGGGCAGAAAGATGCAAAGGTAAGTGCTACGCTTCGTCTGAAACGCGGAGAGTCTATACAATTGCTTGTAGCTCCGTTATTGGGTATTGAAGTTGCACGTCTGGAAATTACTCCTGGTGGATTGCTGGCTGTCGACCGGCTGAATAAACGGTATGTTAACGTTTCGTTCGAAGAACTTAGTCGCCTGGCGAATACGGACTTGAGTTTTAATATTCTGCAATCGCTGTTCTTGAATGAGTTGTTTTTACCGGGAAAAGTGCAGCTGGATGTATCTGATGCGAAATCTTTCCGTATTTCGTTGGAAAATGGCTATGCCTGCTGGAAGCGAAACCTTCCAAGGGACTATCTTATCGTTTCCGTACTTCTGCCGATCGTGGATTACTGGAGGAAAGTCGCATAGGAGTATCGAATACGCCTTATGCATTGAATTGGAAATATGATGATTTTACAACGTTGGACAATCGTTTGTTTCCTAGTCATATGTTGCTTGCTGTAGAAGGAACAGGAAAAACTCTTTCACTTGATATGAAATTTTCACGCCTGTCGGTCGGTGGAGACTGGGAAGGAAAGACTGAACTTTCATCCCGTTATCAACAAATTGAATTGCAGGAACTGCTAAAGACTTTGTTTAAGCAATGAAACGATTACTTGTGTTGTTGATGGTCTGCCTGCTCTGTGTACAAGGATTTACACAAAGCACGCGTAAGATCCGAGAATTGGAAAAACAGCATGCGGAGTTGCAGAAACAGATTTCTGCATCGGAAACCCTATTGCAGTCGACTAAGAAGGATGTAAAAAGTCAGTTGGATAATTTAGCTTTATTGTCGGGGCAGATTAATGAACGCAAGAAATATATTGAAACAATCGAGCAGGATGTAAAGATTATACAGACAGAAGTCAGTCGTTTACAGGTGGAACTGAAAGCTTTGCAGCGAGAGCTGGCTGATAAGAAGAAAAAGTACGAACGGTCGGTGAAGTATATGTATCAGAATAAGTCGATACAAGAGAAGCTGATGTTTATTTTTTCTGCTGATAATTTAAGCCAGATGTACCGTCGGTTGAGGTATGTTCGTGAATATGCTGATTATCAGCGTTTGCAAGGACTGCAAGTGGAAAGGAAGCAGAAACAGGTTTCAGAAAAACAACAAACGCTGTTGGCTAGCAGAAAGGCGAAGGAAGAGATGCTGAAACAGGGAGAAGCTGAAAGGTTGAAGCTGGAAGAACAGGAAAAGGAACGTAAAACGTTGCTTACTTCTCTGCAAAAGAAACAGCGGAGCATTCAGTCTGAAATTTCGAAGAAGCGTCGTTCTGCAGATCGGTTGAATGCACAGATTGATCGCCTGATTGAAATAGAAATAGAAAACGCGCGTAAAAGAGCTGAAGAAGAAGCACGACGTAAGGCTGAGAAGAAAGCTGGAACGGTTAAGGAAAAGGCTGTGGCTACCGGAGAAAGTAAAGAAGGTGCTAAGTCTAAAACTACTCCGTCGAAAATGGGAGAGTATAAAGTGGATTCAGAAGATCGTCGCTTGTCGGGTGTCTTTACGCAAAATAAAGGTCGGCTTCCGATTCCTATTACCGGACCTTATGTGATAGTAGGGCATTTTGGGCAGTATCAGGTCAAAGGCCTGCGAAACGTACGTCTGGACAATAAAGGTATTGATATAAAAGGCAAAGATGGCGCACAGGCTCGTGCTATATTCGATGGAGAAGTTTCGGCTGTATTTCAATATAACGGATTGTCGAATGTGCTCGTCCGTCATGGTAGCTATATCTCAGTATATTGTAACTTGTCGTCGGTACTGGTGAAAAAAGGCAGTGTATTGAAGGCACGCGATATTATTGGTCAGGTAAATACCGATAAAGACGGCAATACGGTTCTTCATTTCCAGCTTCGCAAAGAAACTGAAAAATTGAATCCGGAACTTTGGTTACATCGTTGATGTGTTGCCAGTCGGAAGTTTATAAAAGTCTATTTGGGTGTTGCCTTGCGTGGCTTAGGTAGTTTCTTTTGTAAAGGGAGATTAGCTCTCGGACTAATGAAGATATATCATGACAGTTAAAGCATATGGTGTTGCTTGAACGAATAAAAACAAAAATTCTGGTGATTGTTCAAAATGAATGATCACCAGAATTTGTTTTGTTCAGGATTGTATTCAAATCCTACAGCTTTTAGTTTGTTTACGATTTCTTCTTTGCTGACTTGCATGTCTTGGCAAAGCGCATCCAGAGAAGGATAGAAATCCCGAAGTTTCATGTTGATGAAGCTAAATAGCATCATCGGGTCTTTAGGTAATTCCATAATGTTTGTTGTTTATTTTATTTGCGGGTGCAAAATTACATGATTTTGCCTTTCATTGTTCCGATAATTTGCAAGATATAACATACTTCGGTTACTTTTGTGTGGATGTGGGCTCTTAAAACGGAAATAATTGTAAAATAAATACTAAAGTTTTCAATGTTACCCCCTTCAACTCGGGAAAAAACATTACCTTTGCACTCTCAATAATGATCATTATATAGACTCAAAAAGTATTTGTGAAACATGATGGAGCTTGATTTACTCACGGCTATATCACCTATTGACGGTCGATACAGAAGCAAAGCCGGTGCTTTGGCTGCTTATTTTTCAGAGTTTGCACTGATAAAATATCGTGTGCAGGTTGAAATCGAATATTTTATAACTTTGTGTGAATTGCCGTTGCCGCAGCTGAAAAGTTTCGATTCAGACGTTTCGAATCATTGCGTGATATTTATCGTAACTTCTCAGAAGCAGACGCTCAGCGCATTAAAGAGATTGAAAGTGTTACAAACCATGATGTAAAGGCTGTTGAGTATTTCATCAAGGAACAGTTTGATAAATTGGGAGGTCTGGAATCTTATAAGGAATTTATTCACTTCGGTCTGACTTCTCAGGATATTAATAATACTTCTGTGCCTTTGTCTATCAAAGATGCATTGAATGATGTTTATTATCCGCAGATTCAGAAGCTGATTGATCAGCTGACAGCGTATGCGGAAGAATGGAAAGATATTCCGATGTTGGCTAAAACACACGGCCAACCGGCATCTCCAACTCGTCTGGGTAAAGAAATTATGGTATTTGCTTACCGTTTGAACCGTCAGTTGGCTGTTCTGAAAGCATGTCCTATTACTGCTAAGTTTGGTGGTGCAACTGGTAATTATAATGCTCATCATGTAGCATATCCGGAGTTTGACTGGAAAGCGTTCGGAAATAAGTTCGTTGCAGAAAAGCTCGGTCTGGAGCGTGAAGAATATACTACTCAGATTTCTAATTACGATAATCTTGGCGCCATATTTGATGCTATGAAACGTATCAATACGATTATGATTGATATGAATCGTGATTTCTGGCAGTATATTTCTATGGAATACTTTAAACAGAAAATCAAAGCGGGAGAAGTTGGTTCAAGTGCGATGCCTCATAAGGTAAATCCTATCGATTTTGAAAATGCAGAGGGTAACTTGGGTATGGCAAATGCTGTATTGGAACATTTGTCGTCTAAACTCCCTGTATCACGTTTGCAGCGTGACTTGACAGACTCTACGGTTTTGCGTAACATCGGTGTTCCGTTCGGACATACAGTGATTGCTATCCAGAGCTCATTGAAAGGACTCGGTAAATTGCTGTTGAACGAGCATAAGATTTATGAGGACTTGGATAACTGTTGGAGTGTGGTGGCAGAAGCTATTCAGACTATTCTCCGCCGTGAGGCATATCCACATCCTTATGAAGCATTGAAAGCGCTGACTCGTACAAATCAGGCTATCAACGAAGCTTCTATTAAAGATTTTATTGAAACACTGAATGTCAGTGAAGATATTAAGAAAGAATTGCGTGCGATAACTCCGCACAATTATACAGGAATGTAATATAACAAAGTCTAGCCCGAGAAGGGTGCATTTATTAATTTATAAACAGAAAACAACAATTATGGCAGAAAGAGAAAACAGACAAGATGGTGAAAACACTCAGTCTGGCCGCGATGGTTACAAGTCTTACAATAGAGAAGGTTATAACAGATACAACCGCAACGAGGGAGGTAATAATTATGGACGTCGTCCGCGCTTTGCTTCGAATAATGAAGGAGGTGAGCGTTCTCAGCGTTCTTACAACTCTCGTTACAATAATAATGGTGACGGTGGAGAACAACGTCCGTATCGTCCGCGTTTTAACGGTGGTCAGCAGGGTGAAGGTGGTTATCGCCAGCAACGCTCATATGGCAATCGTTCGTCGTACGATAATAATAACGGTGAACGTTCTTCATACAATCCGAACTTTAATAATAATGCTCGTCCGCATCGTCCGTATAATTCTCGTTATAATAACAACAATAATGGAGAAGGTGGAGAGCAACGTTCATATCGCCCTCGTTTCAATAATGCACAGCAGGGTGAAGGTGGATATCGTCCGCAGCGTCCTCGTTTCAATAACGGTGGCGGACAGCAAGGAGGATACAATCGCCAGCAGGGTGGAGGATATCGTCCTCGTACAGCCGACTATAATCCGAATGCTAAGTATAGCATGAAGAAGCAAATAGAATATAAGGATGTATTGACTGATCCGGATGAACCAATTCGTTTGAATAAATTCTTGGCAAATGCTGGAATCTGTTCTCGTCGTGAGGCTGATGAATTTATTACTGCCGGAGTTGTTTCGGTAAATGGAGTAGTGGTTACTGAACTTGGTACAAAGGTAAAACGTACAGACGAAATTAAGTCCCACGATCAGCCGGTTAATATCGAACGTAAAGTATACGTTTTGTTGAACAAGCCGAAGGACTGTGTTACTACTTCTGATGACCCTCAGGAGCGTAAGACTGTTATGGATTTTGTAAAAGGTGCTTGTAAGGAACGTATTTATCCGGTAGGACGTCTGGACCGTAATACAACTGGTGTATTGCTGCTGACCAATGACGGTGATTTGGCTTCGAAACTGACTCATCCAAAATATCTGAAGAAGAAAATCTATCACGTTTATTGTGATAAGAATGTGACTAAGGCTGATTTGGATCAGATCGTATCTGGTATTACTCTGGATGACGGTGAAATTCATGCTGACGCAGTTAGCTATGCTTCAGAAACAGATAAGTCGCAGGTTGGTATCGAAATACACTCAGGAAAGAATCGTATCGTACGTCGTATTTTCGAAGCTTTGGGCTATCGTGTAATTAAGCTGGACCGTGTATATTTTGCAGGACTGACTAAGAAGGGCTTGCGTCGCGGTGACTGGCGTTACCTGACTGAGCAGGAAGTAAACATGCTCCGTATGGGATCTTTTGAATAATTAGTTAATGAAATAATAACATGGAAACAATTCGTAGAACAAAAATTGTTGACCTTTTGAAATGCCGTGATTTCGGGACAATGGTCAATGTGAAAGGGTGGGTTCGTACTCGCCGTGGTAGCAAACAGGTAAACTTCATTGCCTTGAATGACGGTTCTACTATAAATAATGTACAGGTCGTTGTCGATTTGGCAAACTTTGATGAAGAGTTACTGAAACAAATTACTACTGGTGCATGTATCAGCGTAAATGGCGAACTGGTAGAATCGGTAGGGTCAGGACAAGCTGCAGAAATTCAGGCTCGTGAAATAGAAGTGTTGGGTACTTGTGACAATACTTATCCTCTTCAGAAGAAAGGACACTCTATGGAATTTTTGCGTGAGATCGCTCATTTGCGTCCACGTACTAATACTTTTGGAGCTGTGTTCCGTATTCGTCATAATATGGCTATAGCTATTCATAAGTTCTTCCATGAACGTGGATTCTTCTATTTCCATACACCTCTTATTACAGCTTCCGATTGTGAAGGTGCCGGTCAGATGTTCCAGGTAACAACAATGAATCTGTACGATCTGAAAAAGGATGAGAATGGATCTATCATTTATGATAATGACTTTTTCGGCAAACAGGCTAGCTTGACTGTTTCAGGTCAGCTGGAAGGTGAATTGGCTGCTACTGCATTGGGCGCTATTTATACATTTGGTCCGACATTCCGTGCTGAAAATTCAAACACTCCACGTCACTTGGCTGAGTTCTGGATGATTGAGCCGGAAGTTGCTTTCAATGATATCAATGACAATATGGACTTGGCAGAAGAGTTCATTAAGTATTGTGTTCAGTGGGCGCTTGATAACTGCTACGATGATGTGAAATTCCTGAATGATATGTTCGATAAAGGATTGATCGAACGTCTGCAGGGTGTGTTGAAGGAAGAATTTGTACGTTTGCCTTATACAGAAGGTATCAAGATCCTGGAAGATGCTGTTGCTAAAGGTCACAAGTTTGAATTCCCTGTATATTGGGGTGTAGACTTGGCTTCTGAACATGAACGTTATCTGGTGGAAGAACACTTCAAACGTCCTGTTATCTTGACAGATTACCCGAAGGAAATCAAGGCATTCTATATGAAACAGAATGAAGATGGTAAGACTGTTCGTGCAATGGATGTGCTCTTCCCGAAAATTGGTGAGATTATCGGTGGATCTGAACGTGAGGCTGATTATGACAAACTGTTGACTCGTATTCAGGAGCTGAATATTCCGATGAAAGATATGTGGTGGTATCTTGATACACGTAAGTACGGTTCATGTCCTCATTCTGGCTTTGGATTGGGATTCGAACGTTTGCTGCTGTTCGTTACAGGTATGGCAAATATCCGTGATGTAATTCCTTTCCCGCGTACTCCGCGTAATGCTGAATTCTAAAAAAGCTTTTATTCATAATACAACAAGAGACGGATTTCTGAATACAGAATTCTGTCTCTTGTTTTTTTCTTGTCATGTGAAAATCCGTTTTTTCAGGATGAAGTAAAGTAGTAAGGAATAGTGAAATAAAAACGTGAAATTACAACTTTTAATGCGATATATTTTATATATTTGTATATCAACTCATTTCTCGTTTAACCTCTTAAATTTATTTGTTATGAAAACACGTTCTTTATTCCTTTGGGTAGTATCCCTCTTTTTGGGCGTTACAAATTTGTTGGCTCAGGATGTTCAGGAAAAAATTCCTTCTACATTGAATGGTGTATGGCAAATGTGTTTTTACCGCTCTAGTTCTCCTAATGTTGTAGGTGAGTTGAAGACAGGTAATTCTCTTAAGATTCTTTCAGATGATGGTCGCTTTATTAATTTGGTAATGATGCAGACCGGCGCTATCATTATCGGCTATGGTACATATAAGCAGGAGTCCGAGAATTCATATACAGAATATGTAGAGAAGAATCTGCATTTGCCGCAGCTGAATGGAGAAAAAAATGTAATGCAGTTTGAATTAGAGGAAAATGGTAACCTGATGCTTGTGAAGTATTATCTGAAGACTGACCGTAATGGAAATAAAATAGACTCTTGGTGTCATGAAATATGGAAAAGGGTAGAGATGCCTTCTGCTTATCCTGAAAATATCATTCGCTAATTACCCCTAAGTCAGAGGCTTGTGTGTAGAAAAAAATACTTAAAATCTTTGCCAGTTCAGATAAAAGCAGTAATTTTGCAAGCCGATTATTATTAAATAGTGATAAAAGTTTAATTCTGAAGGCTTTATATCTTCTTTGTCCGGGAAGAGTAAGTTGTAGGAATTTGTTTTTTAGTAGTTAACATTTTAAAAAAGATTTAAGAGTGGATACTTTAAGTTACAAGACCATTTCTGCAAACAAAGAAACTGCGACTAAAGAATGGGTCGTAGTGGATGCTACCGATCAGGTGGTAGGTCGCCTCGGTGCAAAAGTTGCAAAGTTGTTGAGAGGTAAGTATAAACCAAACTTCACCCCTCATGATAGACTG
>ENA-OQHA01000137-OQHA01000137.1-human-gut-metagenome-genome-assembly--contig:-NODE-137-length-39273-cov-4.645353_pt1 | contig 39273 bp, 47 predicted proteins | sample MGYA00242558_ERZ504707 | MGnify/ENA primary metagenome ERZ504707 (study PRJEB26092, sample SAMD00036197) | human gut metagenome | host: Homo sapiens | study: EMG produced TPA metagenomics assembly of... | reverse complement strand
CACCACCGATGATCGGAGAGTGTGGGCTGCGGACACTGATCATGAAGAGCATGAGCATCACCATCACCACGGACGGAGAGTGCGGCTGCGGACATGATCACGAGCATGAGCACCACCATCATGACGGAGAGTGTGGCTGTGGACATGACCACCACCATCATCATGCAGATGAGGTCTTCACAAGCTGGGGCCGTGAGACTATTAAAAAATATACACGTGAGGGACTTGAGAAGATCCTTGAGGCACTTTCCGAGTCTGATAAATATGGTATCATCCTCCGCGCAAAGGGGATGCTTCCGGCAGAAGACGGAACATGGATCTATTTTGATATGGTTCCGGAAGAAACTGAGATCCGTGAGGGTGCACCGGAATATACAGGCCGTCTGTGCGTGATCGGTTCTAAGCTTGACGAGCATGCACTGGAGGAGCTTTTCGGGATCGCATAAAGCATATGATAAAATAAATGTCCGTTTTGACGCAAAGCCAAAGCGGAATACAGATATAGATTGTTACAGAAAGGAAACAGATACTGTACATTAAATCGTACAGTATCTGATAGGATGGATTTATGGAAGAGACCAGAGTACCCGTTTATCTGATCACAGGTTTTCTGGAAAGCGGCAAGACCTCTTTCCTGAGCTTTACCCTGCAGCAGGATTACTTTCAGATCGATGGAAAAACACTTCTGATCCTTTGCGAAGAAGGTGAGGAAGAATATGATGAGGAAGCACTGAAACAGTGCAATACCGTTGTGGAGATCATTGACAGCGAGGAAGAGCTTACACCGGAACGACTTGCGGCAATGGAAATCCTGCATCAGCCGGAGCGGGTGATCATTGAGTACAATGGCATGTGGCTGGTAAGTAAATTTGAAGAGATGGAAAAACCGGAAGGCTGGGGCGTGGAGCAGCATATCACCTGTGTGGATGCAAGCACATTCCAGGTTTATATGGCGAATATGAAGTCCCTTTTTATGGACATGGTCCGCAATGCTGATATGGTTATCTTTAACCGCTGCCAGGAGAATGATCCGCTTCCTTCTTACAGAAGAAGCATCAAGGTGGTGAACCAGCGTGCGGAGATTATTTTTGAGGATGAAGAAGGCGAGCTTGGTGATCTTTTTGAGGATGAGATGCCATTTGATATTGATGCGCCGGTGATTGATATCCTTCCAGAGGATTATGGTATCTGGTTTGTGGATTCCATGGATCATCCGGACCGCTATGTCGGAAAAACCGTTCACTTTAAAGCACGTGCCCTGAAGCCGCGTGGAATGGGAAGCAAATTCTTTGTTCCCGGAAGAACAGCCATGACATGCTGTGCAGATGATACCACATTCCTTGGTTACATCTGCAAGAGCGCTTTTGCTCCGAAGATCGCAGAAGGCCAGTGGGTGGATGTTACTGCGAAGGTTGCGTTTGAGAAGAGAATGGAATATCAGGGAGAGGGAATCGTACTTTACGCAGAGCATGTAGAAGTTTGTGAGCCACTTGCTGATGAGATGGTATATTTCAACTGATACGATCAGAGCATTTGTATGCCTTAAGGCATAAGAAGGCCTGGCATTGAAACAGGTAAATTACAGCTGAGGAGTTTTTATGTATTTAATTGCAGGTTTGGGAAATCCAGGAAAGCAGTATGAGGCTACACGCCACAACATGGGCTTTGACACCGTTGACTGTCTTGTGGAGAAGAATAATATCCCGCAGGTGGCGTAAAATTTAATGCCATGTATGGAAAAGGTATCATCGGCGGTGAAAAAGCTATTCTGATGAAACCGCTTTCCTATATGAATTTAAGCGGTGGTCCGATCCAGGAGATGTCCGGCTATTTCAAGATCGATCCGGAGACAGAGCTGATCGTGATCTACGATGATATCGATCTGGAGCCTGGACAGCTTCGTATTCGCAAAAAAGGCAGTGCGGGCGGACATAACGGGATAAAGGATATCATCCGCCGCCTTGGAACTGAAAAATTTATCCGTATCCGTGTTGGTGTCGGTGCGAAACCGAAAGACTGGGATCTGGCAGATTTTGTGCTGGGGCATTTTTCGGACAGTGACCGCAAGCTTGTGGATGAAGGGATCAATGATGCGGCAGAGGCTGTGGAGATGATCCTGTCCGAGGGCGTAGATGCGGCAATGAATAAGTATAACAGGAAAAAGCCTAAGAATTGAGGTTTGTATGGAAGCATTTTTGCAGCCTCTGCAGGGTCTTGCAGAGTTTGGGGAAATAAAAAAGCGCTGTGGCGCAAACTGCGGAATTCTTAACGTTTCCGGATGCATGGAGTCCCAGAAGGTCCATCTGATGTATGGACTTTCCGGGCTTTTTCCATATCATCTGATCCTTGCGGATGATGAGCGTAATGCAAAGGAAATCTATGAGGATTACCGATTCTATGACAAAAATGTATATTTTTATCCGGCAAAGGATCTTCTGTTTTTTCAGGCAGATATTCACGAAATCTTTTGATCCGGCAGCGGATGCGTGTGATCCGGGCACTTCTGGAACAGGAAGAAGTGACCGTTGTTACCAGTATTGACGGATGCATGGATTTCCTGATGCCGCTGGAAAAGATCAGAAGCAGGCTTCTTCATTTTAAAAGTGACAGTGTGATCGATCTGGATCAGCTGAAGGAAGAGCTGGTAGAGCTGGGATATGAACGCACCGGTCAGGTAGAGCTTCCGGGGCAGTTTTCTGTGCGTGGAGGAATCATTGATATCTATCCGCTGACCGAGGATAATCCCTGGCGTATCGAACTGTGGGATGATGAGGTGGATTCTATCCGGAGCTTTGATGCGGAAAGCCAGAGATCCCTGGAAAATGTAGATGAAATTACGATCTATCCTGCCGCAGAAAAGATGGAACGGAGAGGATATGGTATCCTTTCTGGATTATTTTCCGGAAGAAAAAACACTGGTGTTTCTGGATGAACTGAACCACCTGGCAGAAAACGGCGAGGGTGTGGAGGAAGAGTACCGTCAGAGTCGTATGCACAGAGAGGAAAAAGGCGAGGCAAATCTTCCGGAGCAGTGGCTATGTGGTTTTCAGGAACTGCAGAAGAAGCTGAACAGACGGAATTGTGTGGCTGTATCCGCACTCTCTCCCAGACGTTCCGGATGGAAGATCAATGAGGAATTTGATCTTACAGTGAAGTCTGTAGATTCTTATAACAGCAGCTTTGAGCTTCTGGTAAAGGATCTCCTTCAGTATAAGAGGCAGGGATACCGAATCGCACTGCTCTCCGGTTCCAGGACCAGGGCGGAGCGTCTGGCAAAAGATCTTTCAGAGGAAGGTCTGAATGCTTTTTACAGCCAGGACATGGATCGTATCATCAGTCCCGGAGAGATTATGGTGGTCTATGGTCATGCAAGACGTGGCTTCCAGTATCCGCTGATCAAATTTGCAGTGATGACGGAAACCGATATTTTCGGCAAAGAGCAGAAGAAGCGCAAAAAAAGAAAAATACAGCGGAAACCGGATCCAGGATTTTGCGGAGCTTTCCATTGGAGATCTTGTTGTTCATGAAAAGCATGGACTGGGTATTTATCGTGGAATCGAAAAGGTAGAGGTTGACCGTGTTGTGAAGGATTACATCAAGATCGAATACCGGGGCGGCAGTAATCTCTATATTCTGGCAACCCAGCTGGATGTTTTGCAGAAATATTCCGGATCCTCTGAAAATGCAAAAACACCCAAGCTGAACAAGCTTGGCGGTCAGGAGTGGAATAAGACCAAGAGTCGTGTTAAGGGTGCGGTAAAAAATATCGCAAAAGAGCTGGTAGAGCTTTATGCAGTACGCCAGGAGAAAGAGGGATATGTCTGCGGACCAGATACCGTATGGCAGAAGGAATTTGAGGAGATGTTTCCCTATGAGGAGACAGAGGATCAGCTGGCAGCCATTGAAGATACCAAGAGAGACATGGAAAGCACCAGGATCATGGATCGTCTTGTGTGTGGTGACGTTGGTTACGGAAAGACGGAGGTTGCTTTAAGAGCTGCGTTTAAGGCAGTACAGGAAAGCCGGCAGGTGGTTTATCTGGTCCCTACCACCATTCTTGCACAGCAGCATTACAATACCTTTGTACAGCGTATGAAAGAATTTCCGGTAAAGGTGGAGCTTCTCTGTCGTTTCCGGACATCTGCCCAGCAGAAAAAGGCATCGAAGGGATCAAAAAGGGGCAGGTAGATATTGTGATCGGCACTCACAGAGTTCTTTCAAAAGATGTGGAATTTAAAAATCTTGGACTTCTGATCATTGATGAGGAGCAGCGCTTCGGTGTTACTCACAAGGAGAAGATCAAGCAGATGAAAAAAGATGTGGATGTACTGACGCTGACAGCAACGCCAATTCCGAGAACCCTTCATATGAGTCTTATCGGTATCCGTGACATGAGCGTTCTGGAAGAGCCACCGATGGATCGTGTGCCGATCCAGACATACGTTATGGAGTACGATGAGGAGACTGTCCGGGAAGCCATCCGCAGGGAGCTTCGCCGGGGTGGACAGGTGTATTACGTATATAATCGAGTCAATGACATTGCCGAAGTAGCCCTTCGGATATCCAGACTTGTGCCGGAGGCCAGAGTGGATTTTGCACATGGACAGATGAGTCAGAGGGAACTGGAGCAGGTAATGTATGATTTTATCAACGGAGATGTGGATGTGCTGGTTTCTACCACCATCATTGAAACAGGACTGGATATTTCCAACGTAAACACCATGATCATCCATGATTCGGACAGATATGGCCTTTCCCAGCTTTATCAGCTACGTGGGCGTGTAGGACGTTCCAACAGGACTGCTTATGCATTCCTGATGTATACCAAAAACAAGATGCTCCAGGAGACCGCAGAGAAACGGCTCAGCGCCATGAGGGAGTATTCAGACCTTGGAAGCGGTTTTAAGATAGCTATGAAGGATCTGGAGCTTCGTGGAGCAGGAAATCTTCTTGGTGCTCAGCAGCACGGGCATATGAACGCAGTTGGTTATGACCTTTACTGCAAGATGCTCAGTGAGGCTGTCAAGGAGGCAAAGGGAATCCGGACTATGGATGATTTTGAGACGACCATTGATCTTAACATTGATGCGTTTATTCCGGATTCCTATATCAGTAACGAGTTCCAGAAGCTGGATATTTATAAGCGTATTGCCGGTATTGAAAGCCAGCAGGAGTATGACGATATGCTGGAGGAGCTGATCGACCGTTTTGGAGAGCCGACAAAAGCTGTGCTGAACCTTCTCGCCATTGCAAGGCTGAAGGCTCTTGCTCATCAGGGATATGTGACGGAGATCAAGCAGATTGGAAAAGATGTCCGGATCACGCTCTATGAAAAGGCCAAGCTGGATCCTGCAGGTATCCCGGCTATTATGGCGCAGTACAGGAGAGGTTTGCAGTTTAAGGCTGATCATGAGCCGAAATTTATCCTGACACCACAGGGAAGGCTGATCGAAGAGCTGATGAAGTTTGCGGGGGAGCTGGCAAAACTGGCAGAGCCACTGGAGTAAAGGGAAGAATCAGGCAGGCTCGGGGTTATCCACGGGAAAAAATATCCGGTTTGTGGATACCGGATATTTCCCCGGAAAGACTTGTGGATAATTTGTGAAATGTCGTGTAAGTTCGTGAAATTCCTTGCTCTTAAAGGTGAAAACGTTTATAATCAAGTATTATGGAATAAGAGCCGGACCGTGATTCTTATGGACGGATAGATGGAGGATGAAATGAGAAATTCAGTAAAGAAAGCGGCAGTTACTGCTCTTGTCTGCGTTACAGCAGCAGGAATGATGGCAGGCTGCGGAAATAAAAAACTCGATGGTACAAAGATCGCATTGACAGTCAATAAGCAGGAGATCCCGCTTGGCGTTGTAAGTCTGGCAGCACGTATGCAGCAGGCACAGGCTGAGGCAATGTACAAGATGTATCTTGGCGGCGGAAACGATATGTCTATCTGGAGTACCAAAATGGATGATGATTCCGATGAGACTTACGGTGAAAATGCGGTAACAACATCTGTTGAGACTGTTGAGAAGATGTGTCTGGAGAAAGAACACGCTTCCGAGTATGATGTTGAAATTACAGATGATGAGCGGAAGGCTCTTGAGGAAGCTGCCAAGAACTTTATGGCTGCCAATTCCGATGAGACAATTGCAGAGCTTGCGGTTGATGAAGATATGGTGAAGACTTTCCTCGAGCTTGAGACATACGATGTGAAGATGAAGGATGCCATTGAAGCCAAAGCGGACGTGAAGCTGGATGAGAAAGAATATCAGCAGATGTCCTTCAGCTATGCAAGTGCAAAAGTCAGTGGAGATGATCTTTCCGATGATGATATCAAGAAGAATAAAGAGAATCTTCAGAAGTTCTATGACAAGGTTAAAGAGGATCCGGCTGCAGATTTCAATACTCTTGGAGATGAGATTTCCGAGGATATGACTGCAACAACCGGAACATGCCCTGCCTATGAGGAAGGTGATGACAGTGCTGCCAACGGAACTACTTATCCGGATGAGGTCCGTACCGCTTTAAGAAAGCTGGATGAGGGTGCACTGAACGAAGAAATCATCAAGACAGATTCCGTATGGTATGTTGTGAGACTGGATTCCAAGAATGATGAAACTGCAACGGAGAGTAAGAAAGAGTCTCTGACAAACACCAAGAAGGATGATTTCTATAATGATACAACAGATGGATGGAAGAAGAAAGCAGATATCAAAGAAGAGAAAAAACTGATCAAGAAGATCAAGATCACAGATAATCACAGCTTTACGATCCAGACTCCAACTCCGACACCGGACCCGGATGTAACTGAGACACCGACAGCAGATTCTGCAGAGGCTGAGGCAACCGAGACACCGGCAGCTGAGGAGCAGACCGATGTGACCGAGACACCGGAGACAGAGGGAGATTCTGCAAAGGCTGATGAGGAGACTGCAGACAGTACAGAAGATGAGGCAGCTGCTACACCGGAAGCTGAGAAATAAGATACAATGTTTGCAATGGAATGATAAGAGAAAAGACAACGAGCCGTGTACGGGTTTATCGTACATGGCTCGTTTTTTGTAATGCTCATGCCTGCTTTACGGATCATCAGATCAGATTCAGATGCTCCATTGCGTGAAGAATCCCGTCCCTGTCCACTGCGCTTGTCTGATATGTGCAGTGCTTTTCGATGCCTCCGTAAGCATTTCCCATAGCAACGCTGACTCCGGCAGCTTTCAGCATGGGAAGGTCGTTGGGACTGTCTCCGAATGCGTAGCAGTTTTCCTTGGGGATGGAAAGGCGGTCCAGGAGAAATTCCATGCCTGTGGCTTTGCTGGTACCCTTTTGTGTGACTTCCCAGATTCCGTCTCCGTGATCAAAATAGGTGTAATGATCATTACAAAAGCTGCGGAATTTTTCGACATTGGAATCCGGAAGCATATGTACCAGGAATTTGTCATAGGAGTAAGTGCAGGCATCCTCCGATTGAATTTCGTGATGTCGACCATTGGAATTTCTTTTCGCATTTTGACTCCGAATTCGGACTGGGCCGGAGATGCGCCATCATACAGGATCTCAGTGTTGGATTCAAAAAGTGCCTCGATTTACATTTGCGGAGAAGATCTACGGTTTCCTTGCACAGAAGATTTGGGACTGTGCGGAAAAAAGCAATTTGTTATCCATGTAAATGTGGGTTCCACAGCCATATATATAGCCATCGAAATGAAGCTCTGAGAGTGCAGAGGGCATCATTACTTTGGTGCGGCCGGTGTTGATGAAAAGAAGATGACCGTTTTCATGGGCTTTTGTGAGGGCTCGGCTGGTGCTCTCCGGAACCTTGAATGGGTGAGACGTAAGCAGTGTGCCGTCTATGTCGAAGAACAGGATTTTTTTATCGTTCATAAGGTCTCCTTTAAAATGGGATTTCTTCTTCGGTGTTATTGTTATTAATGTCAGTAATATCATTAACAGGAAGCGGTTCTGCGGATGTATCTTCAACAGAGTTCAGTGCGCTGACACGGATGCCATTGAGCTCTATTTCACTTTCCATGGGGATCACAAGGCATTTTCGACCATCGATGATGCGGGTTTCTACCAGTCTGCCGGTCCGGTGCTACATGGATCACCACGTCAGGGGTTTTGATCTCGAATTTCCGGGTGTTGGTGATGTTGGATGCTACCAGAGCTGATTTCTCTCCTGCGGCAAGCTCATACTGTTCATCGAAGTTCTGGAGCTTTTCGTCTTCTACGCCGCATTCTTCGAAGAGACGTTTGACTTCGGATTTGGTGAGGACAACAGGTTCCGGTTCGTCCTTCTGGGATTCGATGAGATCGTTGAGCTTTTCGTGGATCTCAAGGACTGTGTCGTAGGCACAGTCATCACCAAGGGTTTCTTCCACCAGAGCATTGAAGGAGTCACGCTGGGTTCCGGCAGATAGTGGTGTGGTGCAGCCGAAGACTTCTTCCATCATGGTGGAGCGGAGATTTTCGGCGTTTTTGGTGTAGTAGAGAAGTCCGTGGATATCGGTACTGCGGTCGTTGAACTGTGGGAAAAGGAAGCCCCAGTCAGGCATTTCTACCAGCCAGTCCCGGATACGGTCTTCAATATTGTTTGTCTCTGCATTGTAATGCAGGCCTGCTTTGGAGAGCTTGACCGGGCAGATACTGCAGAGGATGTGATCGTAGATCTCATCGGAAGCGTCGAACATTTCGGCACCGTCGGAGGATTTGCCGGGGATGTCGTAGACTGCGTGGATGAGGATGATGTAGTAGTTTTCACCGTAGTCGTAGTTTTCTATGATTCTGTCGTAGAAGGCTTCGGTGAGGGTGTCGTCGGTGAGTTTGCTTTTGCGGAGTTTCATGAGGAAGTTTTGGGTTCCGCCTTCGGTTTCCTGATCCAGGGGAAATTCCATGTTGATGAGATTTTTTCCGATGGTGCCGGTGAGGGTTTTCGGAAGATGTCGAAGTATTTGAAGGTTTCTTCCTCTGATAAGGATAAGAAGGCTTCTTTGAGTTCGGTTTTTTTGTTTTTTCACCGTCTACGTAGCAGCCGCAGATGCGGGTGATGGAGCAGCGGTCAGGGGTGAATTGTTTTTTTATTTCTGCGATTTCTTTTTTGTTCATGTGTGGTTTACCTCGGTTTTTTGATTAGTTTGATTATAGCACAGGTGTTTGGTGGGGGCAAGATGACGCGGACGGACGTGTGAGATTTGCAGCAGAAGTCCGGGTGCCGTCGTTTCGCCTGGTCATACTAAGCGTCTGAGTGTCTCACGAGCGGCCGGCCCATAACTCGCCATGTACGCTGATACGTACCTGGCTCAGACAGATGGGCCTTACCCTGCGGCTTGTGGCCGCCGGTACCTCTCCGTGAACCACCTCAGACGCTAAGTATGGACCAAGGCTCACTCCAAAGCACCCGGACTTCTGCTGCAAACCTCACACTGTGCGGTCATGGTGGGAGGGATAGAGTGGTCTGACGGGAGTTGGATGAGCCATCAGCGCTGCGCTGGATGGCTGGGAGGAAAGGCTGAGTTTCCTTGTGGTTTGGAGGGGAGGTTGTGAGCGTCGGTGCGTTGCTGGACGCTGGAAGGTGGTGTCGAAATTTGGAGATGGGTTTTTGTGGTGTTGTGGTGGGATGTGTGGTATGATTTGTATATCTTATAAGATCTATCCATTTATTTGGTTTCTTTTTGCTTCAATGTCTGAAGTGTTTTTTCAAAAAATATTTATAAAAACTGTATACAGGGTTTCTGAAGTGTTTGGTTGATGGTATAATTGTATATACCAGAAGGAGTATTGTTTGAGAGATAATACGATTTTTGATGATGTTTTTCGCACTATGATGGAGAAAATGACGTTTCTGGTCGTGCCTTTGATCAATGATGTTTTTCATACATCATACCCGGCTGATGTGGAGATTGTGCAGCTGCGTAATGAGTATCAGCGGTGGATGGTGAGATTATTACGGATTCGCGGCTGTTGATCGGAAACAGGATTTATCATATAGAATGTCAGAGTACGGATGACACGACAATGGCTGTACGATGATAGAGTATGATTTTGCAACTGCTGTTGAGTTTGCCAGAAAGCAGGGACGGAGGTATCGGATGGAGTTTCCACGTTCTTGTGTGTTGTATCTGAGAAATAGTAGGAATACGCCGGATTTTCTGGAAGTGGATGTGGTTTTTCCGGATGGGGGATGTCATTTGTACAGAGTGCCTGCCATTAAAGTAGAGAATTATACAAAAGATAAGATATTTGAAAAGAGTCTTCTTATGCTGCTTCCTTTTTATATCATGCGGTATGAAAAAAGAGGGCATGAGATGAGTGAGGATCCACAACTTTTTCAGGAATTACTGAATGAATATGAAGTGATCCGGAGTAAACTGGAGGTAGAGATCACTGAATCTGGAAGGTCTGAGCTGTTCAGTGATCTGATTGGACTGATAACTCGGATATCTGATCATATTTTCAGAAATGAGGAGAAAGTCCGGAAAGGAATAGGTGAGATTATGGGTGGACATGTTCTGGAACTGGAATCTGAGAAAAGGGCAAGACTGATGGCGGAAGCTAAAGAACAGGCTGAAGCACTGGGGCGAGAACAGGGAATGGCTCAGGGAATGGCTCAGGGAATGGCTCAGGGAATGGCTCAGGGAATGGCTCAGGGAATAGGCTCAGGGAATAGCTCAGGGAATGGCCAAGGGGGAAGAACGACTTAGTGTTCTGATCAACAGGCTTATACTTGATGATCGTGGTAATGAGATTCAGAAGGTTGTTACAGATAAAGAAATGCGTGAAGCTATGTACAGAGAATATCAATTATAATAAGAAAAGATAAAGAGAATCCCCACTGGTTTTGCTATCCATGGGGGATTCGTTGATTGATCTGAATCTTATAATACAGAATATCCGTAACTGCTGACAATAGCATCGATCTTCTGGCGGTTTTTGCACAGTGGGCAGTTGTCAGAGCGGTAGGAGTGATAGTCCGGGATGTCTCTGGCCTGAAAGATAGAGTGGACAGGGAGTGTGGCTACACTGTCTACACTGCTGTAGATGGCTGCCACGCCGCGGATCTTACCGCCATAGTACAGAACGCTTTCGATAGCTCGGTTCAATGTGGATCCGGTGGTGATGGAACCATTTAGGATGAGGATGTTTTTTCCATTGATCATTGGTTCATAGTTGTCGCGGAAGATCATCTGCCCGGTGCTGTTGAACTCAGGGTGATGACGTAGATGGTCTGGTGTGCATTCATGGAAAGGACGCCGGCTTTGGTCAGTTCTTCGGCGAGATAAGCACCGATCACTTCAAGTCCGTCCATGCAGACGATGGTGTCTACCGGAATGGATGCTTCGTAATTTGCTGCGAGAGCGGATGCAATACGCTGTGCTTCAGCGCATCTGGATTTCATAGTAGTGAGATCCAGGTAGTGTGTGATATGGGACTGGGATGTTACGAAGTGTCCCGGAATCATTTTAAGCTGTATGCGGTTGTCATTGCGTGCATAAATTTTTATGATGTTGTCCTGATCCATAATAAAAACCTCCTGTCGTGATCGTGTTTTACGTGGTTGTTCAGGAGAATTATCCTGAAGGATTACGAAACAGATTTATTTAACCGAATGCGGATTGCAAATATCCGATTAGCTGTGCATATTATACCATTAATTTCAAAAAATGAAATAATATAATGCAAAATATATAAAAAATATTCAAAAAATCAAGCATATTTGTTAAAAAATATCCAATATCATGAAAACTTTGACAATAGGATCATTACTATGGAGTGAAAGTACTTGTGAGTACGTAGTAAATTGGAAAGAGAGTGTCATATATTATTGCGTATAAAAAGAGGAGGAGAATCCCTATGGATCCTCCCCCTGTGAGAGTGAGTCACTGTCAGCCTTCAATAGATACATATTTATCAGCTTCAATCTCTTCAGCTGCTTTTTTCGGAATAGAAAGTCTCAGAACACCGTTCTCAAATTTTGCATGGACATCTTCGTTTTTTACACCATTACCAACATAGAAGCTTCTGCTTGTGCTGCCGGCATAACGTTCACGGCGGATATAATTGCCTTTCTTGTCTTCCTCGTCTTTGTCAAGACCCTTGGCAGCGGAGATGGTAAGATAACCATCCTTCAGCTGTACCTGTACTTCATCTTTCTTAAATCCTGGAAGATCTACATCCAGCTCATAGCCTTTATCTGTTTCACGTACATCAGTTTTCATGATATTTTTTGCATGTTTGCCATAAAGAGGGTTCTTTCCGCTAAAGAAATTATCTCTGAATCCAAAATCATCCATCCAGTCATCAAATAAGTTTTCTCCAAATACACTCGGGAACATCATAAGTCATTTCTCCTTTCAAATTGAAAAGCCGTTCCGGTGGATCAAGAAATCCAACTGTTGTCGGTATATAGTTACCACTTCGGGTTATTCCGCAGTGGTGATCGTTTGGTTTTATTCTGAACATCGGGAAGTTCTTTTTATCTCCTTCTTTGTTCTATATGTAATATAACACATGTTATTAGCAAAGTCAAGAGGTGAGTGCTAAAAAATTGTGAAGAATTTGTGTTCCGTAAAATGAAAAACTAATTTCCACCTTTAGCCCTTTATGTTCTTATATTAAAAAGCGAATCGGACAAGGTCTGAAAAGCTTATGCAGATTGAACATTCTGCAATGTTATAATAACTTTAAAGCATAGAAAAAACCAAAAAAATCAATATAATAAGGCATATAGACAAAATGTATTAAAAAAATTTTTCGTACATTCTTCTGAGTTGAACAGACGATAGAAAGACAGTATTCATGAGTATGCAGGTAAAGCAAAATGTAAATGAAAAAGTACAGGAGGAGAGAATGATGCAGAAAAAATATGCAGATTTTAAGCTTGGGGTACCGGATTATGTAACAGTGGAAACAGAAGAGGAGAGACTTGTGTGCCAGGGAGGGCAGACGACAGTAGCTGCCGGTGCAACTACTGTGGAATTTCAGGACGCAGGTGAACATGAGGATATATTTGTCACATCCGAGGATGCAGTGAGATGTGTGAAGCTGAGATGGAACTATAAGATTCCGAAATCAGCCAGATTTCTGGGAGATGCCTGGGAACGTACCTATGGTGATGCGGAATGGCATGGAATGAGCGGAAACCGTTATCTGCCATGGTATTTTCTGGCGAAGCTTTCTGAGAAGGTTCTCTGCTTTGGCGTAAAGGTCCGTCCTTCTGCTATGTGCTGCTGGCAGGTGGATACCAAAGGAATTACTTTGTTTCTGGATGTTCGCTGCGGAAATACAGGAGTACAGCTGAAAGGAAGAAAGCTGTGTGCCGCACAGATCGTCTGCATGGAAGCAGAAGGAGCAGATACTTTTGAAACTGCACAGAAATTCTGTGAAAAAATGTGTACAGATCCGATCTTCCCGGAGTTTCCGGTATATGGAAGCAATAACTGGTATTATGCTTATGGTGACAGCTCCGAAGAGGAGATCTTAAGTGATACCGATTATATCCTGAAACTGACCGAAGGTGTAAAAAATCCTCCGTTCATGGTCATTGATGACTGTTGGCAGGAACATCACCGCCTGGATGAATACAACGGTGGACCATGGACAAAAGGCAATGCCAGCTTTCCGGATATGAAAGGTCTTGCAGACAAGCTGGAGAAAAAAGGTGTCCGCCCGGGAATCTGGGTCCGTCTGCTTCTTAATGAAGATGAGAATATCCCGGATGAGTGGAGAATTTCCTATAATGACTGTCTTGATCCGTCCCACCCGGATGCACTGGAATATATCCGTAAAGATATCGAGAGGATCTGTGATTGGGGATACACGCTGATCAAGCATGATTTTTCTACCTTTGATCTCTTTGGGAAATGGGGATTTGAGGCGAATTTAAGAGACAATTCCATGGAGAAATGGCATTTTTATGATCAGACCAAAACCAGCGCAGAAATCGTAAAAATGCTTTATCAGGAGATTTATGATGCTTCCCGGAGCAACAACGCAGTGATCATCGGCTGCAATACCATTGGACATCTCGGCGCAGGCCTGATGCATCTGAATCGGACCGGTGACGATACCAGCGGACGTATCTGGGAGCGTACCAGACGAATGGGCGTAAATACGCTGGCATTCCGTCTTCCGCAGCACAATACGTTTTACCATATTGATGCAGACTGTGTCGGTATTTTCGGAATGATCCCATGGGAGAAAAATCGTCAGTGGGCAGACGTTCTTGCAAAGAGCGGTACACCACTGTTTGTATCCGCAAAACCTGGAGTTTTGAATCCGGAGGAATTTGAGGAGCTGCATCAGATCATGCTGCGTGCATCAGAACAGGAAGAGCATTTTGTTCCGCTTGACTGGGAAGAAATCGACTGCCCGGAGGTATGGGGAGAAAACGGCGAAACTATCACTTATGACTGGTTTGACAACGAAGGTCCGACCATGGATGCTGCGGTGGAATACTATAATGCCAAGGTAGTTGTTCCGTAAATCAGGAAAAGTGGTTCAGCAATCCAGAAGATTCTCGGCATGATGATATTTTTCCCGGTATTCCCGTGGCGTCATGCCGGTTTCTTTTTTGAAGGCACGGGAAAAGGCAAATGGATTTTGATATCCGCAGGAGAACGCCACGCTGGAGACAGGGATATCCGTGACGGTCAGAAGCTCCCGGGCGTTGATGATCTTGGCTGAAGTCAGGAATGCTTGGGGTGTGGTTCCAAGATGTTTTTTAAAAAGTCCATAAAGGTGGCTGCGGCTGATATGGAGATAGTCAGCAACATCTGTCACAGTGATATTCTGCAGCGGACTTTTTGATGTAATCAACAGCCTGTGTGATGTAAAAATTATCGTTGGATTCCATGGTGGTGTAGGAAGCATGAAATTCTTCCTCCAGCATGGCGATAATCCGGTAAAGACCACTCTGGATATAGGCTTCACTGGAGGGCGTCAGCTGCGGGTGAGTCATCATTTCAAGAATGGTTTCCTGATAGGGAAGAACCGAATTTAGCTGCTGGACCGGAGTTTCTTCAGTAAGATGACAGTGTTCACAAAGTATGGGAGCATTTTCTCCATTGAAACAGATCCAGATATAAGTCCAGGGATCAGAAGGCTCTGCTTTGTAGAGAGAGCTGGTCACAGGAGGAATGAAAAAGCACTGTCCGGCTTTCAAGGTATATTTCCGGTTGTTCATATAGAAATATCCCTGTCCGCTCAGCACAAAATGGATGGTGTAATATCGCCGGACACCAGGGCCGTAGGACTGTTCCGGTGTACATTTTTCCCAGCCGCAGGAAATAAGATGAAGTTCTTTTGATGAAGTCTGGCGGTTCATGACCTGCTTGTTTTTCATGAGAGTTTTCTGCCTTTCGATATATGGTTATTATAAGTAATATCAGTTTAAAATATTTGATCTGAGGTGTAAAGAACAAAGATGAACTGATAGGACAAAAGACAGTTGCCGTGCGATAAACGTGTGGCAGCTGTTTTTCTGTTTTCTGCAAAAATTCAGACGTAATGCAGGCATTGTCTTGACACTTGTAAAAGAAAAAGGTTTACCACCAGGAAAAATATCGTTATAATAGGAGAAACGCAGTTTCTCTGCGGCAAAAATATAACGGTCCGGGAGATATCTGTGTCAGAAATATTGCTTATCCGGTGATATATCAGATGATATGAGGAATTTTCCGGTATGTAATAAGAAGGGAGAAAGATATGGCATATTTAGGTGAAGAGATCAAAAAACTTGGTTTTGGCCTTATGAGACTTCCGCAGAAATCAGAAGGTGTGATCGATGTGGAGCAGACCAAAGTCATGGTGGACAAATTTATGGAAGCCGGATTTACATATTTTGATACAGCATGGGCTTATGCAGGAAGCGAAGATGCTATCCGCGAAGCGCTGGTAGAGCGTTATCCGAGAGAAAAATATCAGTTAGCCACCAAGATGGCAGCCTGGATCAACTGCAAGACAAGAGATGAAGCTCTTGCACAGTTTAAAACATCTTTGGAGAGAACAAAGGCAGGATATTTCGACTTTTATCTTCTCCACAATCTTGGAGAGCACAGAACAAAATATTTTGATGAGTACGGTTTATGGGACTGGATCCGTGAACAGAAGGAAGCCGGTCTGATCAGACATGCAGGATTTTCGTTCCACTCCACACCGGAGGAGCTGGATGCACTTCTCACTTCACATCCGGAAATGGAATTTGTACAGCTGCAGATCAATTACGCAGACTGGGAAAATCCGGCGATCCAGTCAAGAGCCTGCTACGAGGTAGCCAGAAAACATGGAAAACCCGTCATTATCATGGAACCTGTAAAAGGCGGCATGCTTGCAACTCCGCCGGAAGCAGTGGAAAAGCTTTTGAAGGAAGCAGAGCCGGAAGCATCCACAGCATCCTGGGCGATCCGTTTTGCGGCAAATCTGGAAGGCGTGATCACCGTACTTTCCGGAATGAGCAATGTTGCACAGATGGAGGATAACCTTTCCTTTATGAAGGATTTCAATGGCCTTACTGACAGTGAGAAGGAGACTCTTGATAAGGCAAGAGAGGCTATGAGCAAAATTCCTCTGATTCCATGTACAACCTGTAACTACTGTGCAAAAGTCTGTCCGATGGAAATCGGAATTTCCGGTTCTTTTACAGCAATGAATTATCTGACATTGTACGGGAATAAAGCCGCCGCAGCGCATCAGGAAGACTGGCTGGTAGTCAGTCATGGAAGAAAGCGTGCAGATGAATGTGTAAAATGCGGACAGTGTGAGGAAGTATGTCCGCAGCATATTTCCATCCGCGCGGAACTTGAGAAAGTAAGAGAGGCTTTTTGTAAATAAAGGAACTGATCCGGCAGGAAGCGGATCAGGGTAAGGAGAGAGTTTAAAAATGGAAAAATTCAAAGCATTTCTGAAACGGAAGGATATTGAGATCTCTCTGAAGAGATATGGTATCGATGCACTGGGAGCTATGGCACAGGGACTTTTCTGTTCCCTGCTGATCGGTACGATCATCAACACCATTGGCACACAGTTTCACATTCCGTTTCTGACTATGGCAGTTGCCACAGTCAATGATACCCAGTACACAGTAGGTTCTCTGGCATCTGCCATGAGCGGCCCTGCCATGGCAGTAGCTATCGGTTACGCCTTGCATTGCCCGCCGCTGGTATTGTTTTCGTTGATCACCGTTGGATTTGCCTCCAACGCACTTGGCGGAGCAGGCGGTCCTCTGGCTGTACTGTTTGTTGCCATTGTTGCAGCTGAGATCGGTAAGGCAGTTTCAAAGGAAACAAAGATCGATATCCTTGTAACGCCTCTTGTAACCATCGGTGTGGGCGTAGGTCTTTCCGCATGGTGGGCACCGGCCCTTGGAAAAGCTGCTATGAAGGTAGGAAGCGTGATCATGTGGGCGACAGATCTTCAGCCATTCTTTATGGGAATCCTGGTTTCTGTATTTGTTGGAATCGCACTGACGCTGCCGATCTCTTCTGCTGCGATCTGCGCGGCTCTGGGACTTACCGGACTGGCAGGCGGCGCTGCAGTAGCGGGCTGCTGTGCGCAGATGGTAGGTTTTGCGGTCATGTCCTTCAGGGAAAACAAATGGGGTGGCCTTGTCTCTCAGGGAATTGGAACTTCCATGCTTCAGATGGGTAATATTGTCAGAAATCCAAGGATCTGGATTGCTCCGATCGTAACATCTGCTATCACAGGACCTATTGCAACCTGCTTGTTCAGGCTTCAGATGAACGGAACTGCTGTATCCTCAGGAATGGGTACCTGTGGTTTTGTAGGTCAGATCGGTGTGTATACAGGATGGATGAATGATATTGCAGAAGGAACCAAGACAGCTGTTACAGCTATGGACTGGGCGGGACTTTTTCTGATATCTTTTATTCTCCCGGCAGTTCTCTGCCCGTTGATCAATATGTTTGTACGTAAGCTCGGATGGGTGAAAGATGGAGATATGACGCTGTCATAAGCTATATCAGATCTTACTTTAAAATCAAAAAAGAGTATCACAGGAACTCATTGATAGTGATGAGCTTTGTGATACTCTTTTATTTTAACTTTTATGCTACATGTGATCCGGTGGCATTACTCCGTTCCAGTCCACAGGCCTTTGCATATTCATGGAGTTTCTCTTTTGCGGAATAATTCAGATTCTGAGGAACTTGGATCTGAATGGTTACATACTGATCACCGCGGACGGAAGGGTTCTTCATGGAAACAATGCCTTTTCCTCTCAGGCGGATCTTGGAACCGGACTGCATACCTTCCCTGATCTTACAGATAACATTTCCGTAAAGGGTGGGAACGGTGGCTTCACCGCCGAAAACAGCGGTTGTGTAAGGAATAGAAATGGTGGTATAAACATCCGATCCCTTTCGTTCATAGCCAGGACGTGTTCCTACGGTAACCTTCAGAAGAAGGTCACCAGGCTCACCGCCGCCGGTTCCGGGCATGCCTTTTCCTTTCAGACGGATACTCTTGCCGGTATCAATACCTGCCGGAATATGAATCTGAAGTGTCTGCGGTGCACCGGAGCTTCCGTCCGGACCGGACAGAGAGATCCTTTTATCTGCACCAAAAGCTGCCTCATCAAAGGTAACGTTGATGCTGGCCTTTACATCAGAGCCTTTTTGCGGAAAATCCTGCTGATGGAATCCGCCGAAGCCGTTGCCACTGTGAAAGCCACTTCCGCCAAATCCACTGTGAAAGCCGCCACCGTTACCGGTGAAATGCTCATATGTGCCATTGCTGCCGAAACCGCGGCTTTCGCCGTGACTGCCGTGGAACATATTTCCGAAGATATCACCAAAAATATCGTCCATATTTTCACCGTTAAAATGAAATTCCTGATAGCTGCCATTGCCGCCACCCTGGAATCCGCCGAATCCACCGGCACCTGCGCCGGCTCCAGGATCAGCTCCTGCTTCAAATGCGGCATGACCAAACTGATCATACATTTTTTTCTTCTTTGGATCACTTAAGACATCGTAGGCTTCGTTTACTTCTTTAAATTTATCTGCGGCATCTGCATTACCGGCGTTTGTATCCGGATGATATTTTTTGGCCAGTTTACGATAGGCTTTTTTTATTGTTTTTTCATCTGCGTTCCGGTCAATGCCCAGAACATCGTAATAATCTCTTTTTACTGCCATGGTATTCACCTTCCCTTATATTATAGTCTGCAGCGTCCCGGATGATCGATCTGTCCTCTCAGAGGACAGATCTCCCGGACTGTCATATATTGAACGTATGCGTATAAAATTCCCCGGGAAAAATCCCGGGGGCATTACTTTTATATTGTTCTATATGTAATATAACACTACTAATTAAAAGTGTCAATACCTGCATTGTGGAAAAGAACATTTTGGACTGCAATGAGAGATATGATTCTTACAGCTATCAGCTGAAAATATGATATAATACTACCATAAATTCCGGTGCGGTCTGCTCAGTAAATAAAAAACAGAGAGAGCCGCAGATCAGAGAAAGATCCAAAAAAGAAAAGGAGGCGTATAATATGAGAAAAAGAACTCTTCTGTCCCATATAAAGGCAGTAAAAAGGCTGGTACTTCTGACACTTATACTGGCAGCAGCTTTTCCGGCGACGATCCGGGAGGCAAAGGCAGCAGCAGGAACCACTTTTAAAGTCAAAGTCACAGATGGATACCTGGCTCTCCGGAGTGAGAAGGCTTTTGACAAAGGCAATGAGATCGGACAGCTGAATACAGGAGATCTTGTGGAAGTTACAAATCGGAAGGACGCTACTTACTGGTATGCATACGTGCCAAGACTTGATAAATCCGGATATCTGGACAAAAACTATATCCAGATAGCAGAGAACGCCACAGCTTCCAACGATTCCTGGACAGTAAAGGTAAAAAAAGGCTATCTGGCTCTTCGAAGTACCGCAGCTTACAATGACAGTAACGAGATCGGACGTCTGAATACCGGAGATGTCGTTCTTGTAAAGGACAGCAGTGATTCTACTTACTGGTACGTATATGCTCCGGGGCTGGATAAATCCGGATATGTGGATAACCGGTATATTTACAACAGTGGTCTGTGGACAGTTAAAGTAGAAACTGGTTATCTTGCCCTTCGCAACAAGGCAGCCTATAATGAAAGCAATGAGATCGGACAGCTGAATACCGGTGACACGGTTCAGGTGAAGGACACCAGCAACGATCAGTACTGGTATGTATATGTTCCGCAGCTGGATAAGACCGGTTATGTTGACAGGAACTATCTTACCGGAGGCTCAGGTACGACAACTCCATCCATGACTGTTAAAGTGGAAAGCGGATATCTGGCTCTGCGCAGTACAAAGGCGTATGACAAGGACAATGAGATCGCCCAGCTGAATAACGGAGATACGGTAGAAGTCATTGAGAAGAAAGACAGTACTTACTGGTATGTATATGTTCCGAAGCTTGGAAAAGAAGGATATGTAGATAAGAACTATCTTAAATAAAAAGATAAAGAATGCTTGTTGCCGGATCTGCCTGAAGAGGAACAGAAAGCCGGAACAAGAAACGGGGAGGCAGAAAGATGACTCTGGCACAGCTCAGATATACCATAGCAATTGCAAAAGCCGGATCTATGAACGAGGCAGCAAAAAGCCTTTATATTTCTCAGCCCAGTCTTTCCACGGCAATCCGGGAGCTGGAAGCAGAAACCGGTGTTGAGATCTTCCGAAGAACGAACCGGGGAATCGCCGTAACGCCTGCAGGCGAAGAATTTCTGGGGTATGCAAGGCAGGTGGTGGAACAGTACGAACTGATGGAAGCCAAATATATTTCCAAGGAACAGTCACGCAAAAAATTCAGTGTTTCCATGCAGCATTATACCTTTGCAGTTAATGCCTTTGTGGAGCTGGTAAAGCAATTCGGCATGGATGAGTACGAATTTGCGGTTCACGAGACCAAGACGCATCAGGTCATCGAGGATGTCCGTAATTTCAAGAGTGAGATCGGGATCCTCTACGTAAATGATTTTAACCGTAAGGTACTTACAAAAATGTTTCACGAGTATGGTCTGGAGTTTCACGAACTTCTCAACTGTCGGATCTACGTTTATATGTGGAAGGGGCATCCTCTGGCGAAGCGTGAGAAGATCACGCTGGAAGAACTGAAGGAATATCCGTGTCTGTCCTTTGAACAGGGAGGAAATAACTCTTTTTATTTTGCTGAGGAGGTTTTGAGCACCTATGAATACAAACGGCTGATCAAAGCCGATGATAGGGCTACTATGCTGAACCTGATGGTAGGACTGAATGGATATACCTTATGCTCCGGTATTATCTGTGAGGATCTTAATGGTTCCGATTACTGTGCTGTGAAGCTGGATTCCGATGAGATCATGACAATCGGTTATGTTGCCAGAAAGGGTGTTAACATCAGTACCCTTGGGAAAAAATATCTGGAGGAGATTTCCAGATATAAGGATAAAGCACTGAAATAAGAGAAAATAAAATCTGACAGATCACTGCCGGAGAAGACGGGAAAAGCTTCTGGTATTTATGATACCGGAGGGTTGTTTCCCTGTGTATTCTCAGATACGTAGCGATGCGTATCATGCAGGAATCTGTCAGATCTTTATTTACATTAAAAGTTTTTGGCAGTGGAAATTTTATTCTGCAAGCCGATCACACACGGATCACAAAACCATCTTTACGCGGTTTGGCTGTTGGATACTCACAGTCACGGTATCCAAGAACACAGTGGCCCACGCCGATATATTCCTCCGGAACACCCCACTGCTTCTTCAGCTCTTTTCCTTCCTCGGAGTCAAAAACTTCTCTTGCACGGTGAATCCAGCAGGAGTCCACGCCGAGAGCATGTGCGGCATTCATGAGATTTCCCATCACAAGACTTCCGTTTTCCACACAGGTGCCCATTTTGCTGTCGGAAAAGACAATGATCACAGTTGGGGCGCCGTAGAACGGATCTGAGGTGCTGCCCATAACAGCTGCGTTCATTTTGGAAAGCTTTGCAACCAGCTCCGGATCCTGTGTCACTACCATAAGAGTGCTCTGCTGTCCCATGCCGCTGGGGGAATATTCTCCCGCCTCCAGGATCGTATCCAGAGTTTCTTTCGGAACAAGCTCTTTTTTGTAGTCGCGGATGCTTCTGCGTTCTAACAGGTTTTTGATGCTTTCATTCATGATCATTACCTCCTGATGTTAAATTTGTTGAAAATATTTTCTGCAAAAGAAAGTAAATTTCTTTTTATTCTGATAAAAACCATTATAACGCAGATGATTATAGTTTCCAATAGATAGAAGGATATAACTTTACAATTTATAAAGAAATATTATATAATCTGGTTATGATATTCCTGCGGCGGATGCGGGAGAATTTCGGGTGAAGATACAGAGACAGAATAGTTAAGACAGAAAATATGAGGTGCCAGATGGAAAAGATTCGGAAACATTTTTATTTTTCAGGAAGAGTACAGGGAGTAGGCTTTCGTTACCGTTCCTATTATATTGCACAGTCCATGGGACTGACCGGCTGGGTACGGAATCTCTGGGATGATCGTGTGGAAATGGAAGTACAGGGGACCAGAGAAGAAATCCGGGAGATGGTAGAGCGCCTTTCTCAGCAGAGCTTTGTGGAGATCGAGGGGATTGAAGCGAGGGAGATCCCACTGGAGGAGGAGTTTGGATTTCATGTGAAAGGATAGTGAAATGGCTGGTTCATTCCAGCTCCAGTGCCAGATACAACAGAACAGCGTCCCGGAATTTCCGGGGATTGAGACCACATTTTTTATAAATGTGGTTTAATTTATATTGAAGAGTATTTTTGTGGAGAAAAAGCTTCTCTGCGGTATCAGCCAGAGACATTTCCAGGGAAAAATAAGTTCGCAGAAGGTCCTTTTCATCCGGGGACAGCTGATAACCAAACAGCAGAACAGTTATTTGGCTGCAGAGCTGCGCAGAGAATATCCGCCTGACACGTAAAGGAACATTTCACGTTTCCGGTGCACGGAATGATAGAACGGAGAGTACGGATATCAGCTTTACATAAAAATCATACAGGAGGAAAATAAAATGAAGGTAGTAACAGCGATCGATTCTTTTAAGGGCAGTATGACATCCATGGAGGCAGGCTTTGCAGCTGCTGAAGGTATCCATCGTGTGGATGCGGACGCAGAAGTTCAGGTAAGACCACTGGCAGACGGTGGAGAGGGAACCGTGGAAGCCCTTGTCGCAGGAATGAACGGAAAAACAGAGCACGTAAAGGTTACGGGGCCTCTTGGCGAGCCGGTGATCTGTAAGTATGGCATCATCGAAAGCACAAAGACCGCAGTGATCGAAATGGCTGGTGCAGCAGGGATCACGCAGGTGCCGGACGAAAAAAGAAATCCTCTTTATACCACAACCTACGGTGTCGGTGAGGTGATCAAGGACGCCATCGAAAAAGGCTGCCGCAGATTTATTGTGGGTATCGGCGGAAGCGCCACCAATGACGGTGGTGTGGGAATGCTTCAGGCACTTGGCTATGCATTTCTGGATAAAGACGGAAAGCAGGTCCTTCCGGGAGCAAGGGGCCTGAAAGACATCACAGAGATCACAGCTGCCTATGTGATCCCGGAGCTTGCAGAATGTAAATTCCGTGTTGCCTGTGATGTCACAAATCCTCTTTGCGGAGAGCTTGGATGCAGTTCCATCTACGGACCGCAGAAGGGTGCTACGCCGGAGATGATCCAGGACATGGATCAGTGGCTGGGTGCTTACGCAGAGCTTGCAAAGGAGCGTTTTCCGAAAGCAGATGCAAAGTATCCGGGAACAGGTGCTGCCGGCGGAATGGGATTTGCATTCCTGACCTTTACCGATGCAGTCCTGGAATCCGGGATCAACATCGTGCTGGATGAGACGAAACTTGAGGACTACATCAAAGACGCGGATCTTGTGATCACAGGTGAGGGACGTATGGATGGACAGACAGCCATGGGAAAAGCGCCGGTAGGTGTTGCAAAGCTTGCAAAGAAATATGGCAAAAAAGTGATCGCCTTTGCAGGTGCCGTACAGCGTGACGCAAGAGCTGCAACGATGCAGGGATCGATGCCTTTTTCCCGATCCTCCGCGGAGTGGTAACTCTGGATGAGGCCATGAAAAATGAGAATGCCAAGCAGAATCTGGCAGATACTGCAGAGCAGGTTATCAGACTGATGAAATAAATAAAAGGCATATGATCCGTAAATTTCAGGATTCCTGCAGAAATACAGAGCGTAAGTGTCTGATCTGCTGTAAGGATAAATTTGTTGAAAGACGCTGCGAAGACATTGGATGATAATACAAAAGACAGGCCACCTCAGAAGCCTGTCTTTTTTGTGGTTTATAATTTGTAAAAATAAGGGAGCTGTAACCGGATTAAATCAATTTATGGGGATTTCAGTCTTATCCTTCAATCGGCTCAAAATCCACAGCGCCATGCTTGCACAGCGGGCAGATGATATCTTCCGGAAGTTCATCGCCTTCATAGATGTATCCGCAGACTTTGCATACCCAGCCTTTTTTGCCCTCGGTCTGTGGCTTTGGCTTTACATGTTTCTGGTAGTAGGTGTAAGTCATGGTATCCTGATCGCTCATGACACGGGCCTCTGTGACGCTGCAGATGAACATTCCGTGAGTGCCGAGATCCACATAGTTTTCTACCTTCAGCGACATGAAAGCATTGATATATTTGTCCAGGAATACCAGGCCGTTGTCGGAGTGGTTTACTTTCTGTCCGGCAAATTTATCGGTGCTTCTGCCGGACTGGAAGCCGAACTGCTCAAAAACAGAGAACGGAGCATCTGTGGACAGGCAGTTTACGTTCATGATACCGGTCTGCTGGATCACGTGGTGAGAGTAGTTTGCCTTGTTGATGTTGACAGCCACGCGATATGGGTTGTCGGTAAGCTGTGTAACGGTATTGACGATCAGACCGTTGTCCTTTTTGCCATCGTTGGAGGTTACCACATAGAGACCGTAACCGATGCGGAACAGAGCAGTCATATCATTCTTATTGGCAAGATCATCGCTTTTTGCAATGTATTCCTGGCAGAGCTCATCAGCCATAGCTTCCATCTGTCTGCGGTTTTCTTCGTTTACTGCAGACATGATCTTAACTGTGGTATTCAGCCAGTTGATCTTTTTGCATTTGGAAAGCATTTCTTTCATGACCTTTGCTGCCAGCGGTGCCCAGCTTCCGTTTTCAATCAGTCCTACAGTGCGGTTCTGGAAGTTGTGCTCTGCCAGACGGGTAATAAAGTCGTTCATAAACGGATAGATACCTGCATTATATGTGGTGGTTGCGAGAACCAGCTTGGAGTAACGGAAAGCATCGCTCAGTGCCTGGGACATATCATCTCTTGCAAGGTCATAGATCAGAACACGCGGACATCCTTTGGCACGGAATTTATCGGCAAGCTGTGCGACTGCTGTTCTTGTGTGGCCGTAAACGGAAGTGTAGGCGATCACGATTCCGTCATCCTCCGGTGTATAGGAAGACCAGGTATCATAGAGACTGATATAATGTCCAAGATCTTCAGTAAGAACCGGTCCGTGGAGCGGGCAGATGGTCTGGATATCCAGAGTTGCGGCTACTTTCAGAAGATTCTGAACCTGCACACCATATTTTCCAACGATGCCGATATAGTATCTTCTTGCCTCATCGTCCCATGGTTCATCTGCATCCAGGGCACCGAATTTTCCGAAGCCGTCTGCGGAAAAAGAACCTTTTCTGTGCTGTCATAAGTGACCATAACCTCCGGCCAGTGAACCATCGGTGCAAATACAAAAGTCAGATTGTGTTTTCCAAGGGAAAGGGTTCCGCCGTTATCTACGATGATCTGATGACCCTCCAGATCCAGGTCAAAGAAATTCTGCATCATGGCGAAGGCTTTTTTGTTGGAAACAACGATGGTGTCCGGATAAGCCTTCAGGAAGTTTGCGATGTTGGCTGCATGATCCGGTTCCATATGCTGTACGATCAGATAATCCGGTTTCCGGTCACCCAGAACTTTCTGGATATTATCAAGCCATTCGTGAGTAAAATTTGCATCTACCGTATCCATAACCGCAATTTTTTCGTCCAGGATCACATAGGAGTTGTAGGACATGCCGTTCGGCACTTTGTACTGGCCTTCAAAAAGGTCAACCTGATGATCATTAACGCCTACATATTTGATGGTATCTGTGATTTTCATGAGCGATTCCTCTTTTCTTTCTATGGTGGATTTATTTATATGCTTCAGGTTTTGTTTGTTTCTTAACTTTGATAAAAATATAACAGAAATCGACAACAAAAACTGTTGCAAATACAACAAAACAGAAAAAAATTCCAGACTTTACATTTTTTTCGTGCTGGTATAAAATCAGAAACATGCAGCAAAATAAAATACGGATATCTGCTTTGAGAGTCCTCTTACATAGTCCTGGATGCAGAGAGAAAAGTACAGATATGCGGAAGATTATTTTGCCGGTGGGAGGAAAATTTATGGAGCATATCACTTTATTTACGGATATTTTGCCCGAAGAACAGGAAAGGATGCGTGTCTGCTTCAAAGTCCGGGAGAAAGTTTTCAGAATGGAGAAACCATAATGGAATATTCCAGCTCCATGAAAAAGATCGGTCTGATCCAGGAGGGAAGAGCAGTTCTCTACTGCTGTGACGAGGATGGAAATGAGTATGTCATCGATGAATTGAATAAGGACAGTGTATTTGGCGAACCGTTTCTGCTTTCGTCAGATTCCCAGCATTATTATGTATGTGCCACTACCGTGACGAAAGTGCTGTTTATTGATTATGAGCATGTGATCAAGCGCTGTGAAAATGCCTGTCATCATCACAGCCAGATGGTCAGTAATCTGCTGCAGATGACGGCCCTTCGTTCCAGGCAGCAGACAGATCGGATATACATGCTTTCACGATCTCCACCAGGAAGAAGCTGATAGCCTATCTGCATTCTCTGGCTGCGGAAAAAAATGCCGGGAAATTCAAGCTGCCCATGTCCTATACCGCACTGGCCCAGTACTTAAGTGTGGACCGTAGTGCCATGATGCGGGAGATCAAAAATCTTTCGGATGAGGGTGTGATCCGAAGAAACGGACGGAATGTGGAGCTGCTTAAATAGAGGAGAAGATCATCATGAATGTTACCGTAAGAAAATACGAAGAAAAAGATCTTCGGATCTGATCCGGATATGGAATGAGGTTGTAGAAGACGGTGTGGCTTTTCCACAGGAAGAATGCCTTAACGAAGAGACAGGAAAAGCTTTTTTTGCAGAACAGACCTATACAGCTGCAGCAGTAGATGCGGAAAGCGGAAAAGTTTACGGACTTTACATCCTTCATCCGAATAATATCGGAAGATGCGGTCATATCTGTAACGCCAGCTATGCGGTAAGCAGAGATTCCAGAGGACTTCACATAGGAGAAAAGCTGGTATCCGACTGCCTGACCCGGGGAAAAGAGCATGGTTTTGGTGTCCTGCAGTTTAATGCGGTTGTGGCCTGCAATGTTCCTGCAAGACATCTTTATGAGAGACTTGGATTTACCCAGCTTGGCGTGATCCCGAAGGGTTCCGTATGAAGGATGGACATTATGAGGATATCTGTCCGTATTATCATGAACTGTAAGAGAATTTTGAAAGGATTTTTAAATGAAAAATCTTCAGATCACTGCATACATGCAGCATTTTATACGGCAGCAGGTCATGCCGGGAGACATCTGTATCGATGCAACAATGGGAAATGGCAATGACACGGCTCTGTTAAGCCAGCTTGTAGGAAAAAGGGGACGGGTTCTGGCTTTTGACATTCAGAAGCAGGCACTGGAACATACGAAGGAGCGACTGAAAAGAGATAACTGTCCGGAAAATTATCAGCTTCTTCTGGAGTCTCATGAGAATATGGATGTTTATGCAGAAGAAGAAACCGTGTCCTGCATCACCTTTAATCTGGGATATCTTCCCGGCGGAGACCATTCGGTGGCGACCAGAGCAGACAGCAGCAAAAGAGCGGTAGAAAGCGGACTTAAGCTTCTGAAAAAAGGCGGACTTATGACACTTTGCATTTACAGTGGCGGGGATACGGGATATCAGGAACGGGATGAGATGCTTGCGTTTATCCGTCAGCTGGATCCTCATAAATATCTGGTGATCCTGTCGGAATATGCAAATCGGCCTAATGATCCGCCCATACCGGTGCTGATCATCAAACTGCAATGAATACATAAATCGATTACTGTCCGAAATATAGGACACAGAGCCCGGAGAGCTATCATGAATGATTACATATATTATTATCTGCTTGCAGTCAATATCCTGGCCTTTGTGCTTTTCGGAGTTGACAAGCAGAAAGCCCGTCGTAATAAATGGCGGATCCCGGAGAAGACCTTGATCTTAAGTGCTGTCATCGGTGGCAGCGTCGGGGCGATCCTTGGCATGAGATTTTTTCACCACAAAACCCGAAAAGCCAGATTTGCAATTGGTGTACCGGTGATACTGCTGGTGCAGATTGGTGTGGTGTGCCTGGTACAGTGGGCGATGAAGTAAAACTATGAGGGCAATAACTATAAATGCAATAACCATAAATACAATACCTGTCTGAAAAAATAAGACAGCTGTCACAGGACAGAGGAGAGACCAATACTCCACGCCTGGGGCAGCTGTTATTTTTTCATAAAAGGATGCTCAAAAATTCCTTCTTGACAAATACTTTTATGATGATATAATTTGATAATCAAAATATTTTAAGATAAAAGATAATTCAGAGAACAGCAGTACAGATTTATACAGACTGATTTAAGACAGATATCATGGAGAAAAATATGACAGGTAAAATATGTGGAACCGGTTCGTGGGCACCGGACAGAGTGTGGGATAACAATGATCTGGCAAAGATGGTGGAAACCAGTGATCAGTGGATCCGGGAAAGAACCGGTGTGGTACAGAGACATATTGCAAAAGAGGACGAAGATACTGTGACGATGGCAGCGGGGGCAGCATTAAAAGCTCTGGAAGACGCAGAAATGAAGGCAGAAGAAATCGATCTGATCCTTGTGGCAACCATTTCTCCAACAGAGATCATGCCCTGTGTGGCATGTGGGGTGCAGGAGCGGCTCGGAGCGGAAAAGGCTACCTGCTTTGATCTGAACGGCGCCTGCACAGGATCTCTTCTGGCACTGAACACTGCGCAGGCATACCTGGCCCAGGGAATATATAGGAATGCCCTTGTGATCGGAGCGGAAAAACTGTCCGGTTTAACGGACTGGACAGATCGTGGCACCTGCATTCTCTTCGGGGATGGTGCGGGAGCAGTCGTGCTGAGAGCAGAAGAGGGTGGAAGCTATGCACAGGTAACCCATTCCATTGGAAAAAAAGGCGGTGCACTTACCTTACAGAGCAGAAATCAGATCCGTTATGAAAATGATCCGAAGGCAAAGGAAACCTACATACAGATGAACGGAAAGGAAGTGTTCAGCTTTGCCGTGAGCAAGGTACCGGAGGCTGTGAAGGAGCTTCTTTCCCGAGAGCAGGTTTCCTGTGAAGATATCAATTATTATCTTCTCCACCAGGCAAATGAGCGGATCATCCGTTCCGCAGCAAGGCGGCTGGGCGAAGACATTTCCAAGTTCCCTATGAATATGGACAGATACGGCAATACTTCTTCCGCAAGTCTTCTTATCCTCCTGGATGAGATGAAAAAAAGTGGAAAACTGCAGCGGGGTGACAGAATGGTCCTTGCAGGCTTCGGCGGCGGACTGACGTACGGAGCAAGCCTGATCGAGTATTAAAGCCCCTGTTAATGAATTGTTAAAATAAGGCTACGTAGTGAATGCGGATGTTTTTATCCGCTTGATCCAAATAAACCGCGGATGCTTTTATCCGCTTGATTTAATTTTCCGGAGGTAAAAGATGAAACAAGAGTTACAGAATTACTTGGTATTGAATATCCCATCATCCAGGGCGGTATGGCCTGGGTGGCAGATCATCACATTGCGGCAGCAGTATCCGAGGCAGGCGCCTGGGACTGATCGCAGCGGCAAACGCACCGGCAGAGTGGGTGCGTGAGCAGATCCGTGAGGCGAAAAAACTGACAGATAAGACTTTTGGTGTAAACATCATGCTGATGAGTCCAAGTGCCGATGAGGTTGCGAAGATCGTAGTAGAAGAAGGGATCAAGGTAGTAACAACCGGTGCCGGAAGCCCGGAAAAATACATGGAAGCATGGAAAGCTGCCGGAGTAAAGGTGATCCCGGTTGTTGCATCTGTAGCTCTTGCAAGAAGAATGGAGCGCTGTGGCGCAGATGCAGTGGTAGCAGAGGGAACCGAGTCCGGCGGACATATCGGTGAGACAACCACTATGGCGCTGGTACCGCAGGTCGTGGATGCAGTAAAGATCCCGGTAATTGCAGCAGGTGGAATTGCAGACGGTCGTGGGATCGCGGCAGCCTTTATGCTGGGTGCAGAAGCCGTACAGATGGGAACCCGATTTGTGGCAACAGAGGAATGTCACGTACATGAGAATTACAAACAATTCCTTCTGAAAGCCAGGGATATCGACACAAGAGTAACCGGCCGTACCACAGGTCATCCGGTCCGTACCTTAAGAAACCCTATGACAAAGGAATATCTGGAGAAAGAAGCTGCAGGTGCATCCTTTGAAGAACTGGAAATGCTGACACTTGGTGGCTCAGGAAGGCTGTTGTTGACGGCGATGTAAAAACCGGAAGCGTTATGTCCGGACAGATCGCAGGTATGGTAAAGGATGTACCGACCTGTAAGGAGCTGATGGCAAGACTGATCAGAGAGACAAAAGAGACTGTAGAGAAAAACAGTTTTCTTGTGGAGGAATAATAAATGGGAAAAACAGCATTCATCTTTCCGGGCCAGGGTGCACAGAAGGCCGGAATGGGAAAAGATTTTTATGAGAAATACGATACAGCAAAGGATGTTTTCGACTCTGCCGGTGAGTGGCTGGATCTGGATATGAAAGCACTTTGCTTTGAAGAAAATGACAGGCTTGACCTGACTGAATATACACAGCTGCACTGGTCACTACCTGTCTTGCCATGGAGAAGGTGGTAGAGGAGATGGGACTTCATCCAGATATAACTGCAGGATTAAGCCTTGGCGAGTACTGCGCTATTGAAGCTGCCGGCGGCATGGAGCTGAAGGATGCTGTTACTACCGTGAGAAAAAGGGGAATCCTTATGGAGCAGGCAGTTCCGGCAGGTAAGGGAAGCATGGCAGCAGTTATGGGAATGGAGACAGAGAAGATCGAGGAAGTGCTTGCAGACATTGCAGATGTAAGCATTGCAAACTACAACTGTCCCGGCCAGATCGTGATCACAGGCCTTGCGGAGGCAGTTGCGGAAGCCTCTGAAAAGCTGAAGGCAGCCGGAGGAAGAAGAGTGATCCCGTTAAATGTCAGCGGACCGTTCCACTCCGCAATGCTTGCCACTGCAGGAAAAGAACTGGGAAAGGTTCTGGAGGGTGTCACACTTCATGAACTTAAAATCCCGTATGTGACAAACGTGACCGCAGAGTATGTGGAAGATCCGGCGGAAACAAAAGCACTTCTGGAAAAACAGATTTCTTCTTCCGTGCGTTGGCAGCAGAGTGTGGAAAATATGATCCGTCAGGGAGTAGATACATTTATTGAGATCGGACCGGGAAGAACCCTTGCCGGATTTATGAGAAAGATCGACAGAAATGTAAAAGTATATAACATCCAGACCGTAGAAGATGCAGAGAAGGTCTGCCAGGAACTGGTATAAATATTGGAAAAAAAGATAAAGAATCAAAAATAAAGCAGGCATAGTGCAGCAGACAGAAATGCCAGGTAACAAATGCGGATCACGGATGACCGCATAACATCAGAAAGGAATTCATATGTCAGAGAAAAAAATCGCAGTTGTAACAGGCGGTGCACGTGGAATCGGGAAAGCCATCGCCCTGGAGCTTGCAAAAGCAGGAAACCTTGTAGTGATCAATTATAACGCTCAGAAGAAAAAGCCCGGGAAACAAAAGCAGAGATCGAGCAGCCGGCGGCCAGGCAGATATCCTGCAGTGCAATGTGGCAGATTTTGATGCATGTGAAGCTTTTTTCAAAGCTGTTGCAGAGAAATACGGACGTGTTGATATCCTGGTAAATAATGCCGGAGTTACGAAGGACGGACTTCTCATGAAAATGAGTGAGGAAGATTTTTCCAGAGTTGTTGACATCAATCTGAAAGGAACCTTCAACTGCATCCGTCATGTGTCCAGAATGATGCTGAAGCAGAGAAGCGGCCGGATCATCAGCCTTTCATCGGTGGTAGCCTTCGTGGAAATGCTGGACAGGCCAATTATGCGGCATCCAAAGCCGGGATCATCGGTCTTACAAAATCCGCTGCAAAGGAGCTGGCATCCAGAGGGATCACGGTCAACGCCATTGCACCGGGATTTATCAAAACAGATATGACGGACGTGCTTTCTGACAAAGTAAAAGAAAATATTGCGGCATCTATCCCCATGGGAAGCATGGGAACAACAGAAGACGTGGCAAAGGCAGCCGCATTTCTGGCATCAGACGGTGCACGTTACATCACAGGACAGGTACTTCGCGTAGACGGCGGAATGGCAATGTAAAGAAGGCTCCCCGGAGTCAGGAGGATAGATTGATGAAAAGACGAGTAGTAGTAACAGGACTTGGAGCAGTAACACCGATCGGAAATGATGTGGAAAGCTTCTGGAACGGAGTAAAAGAAGGAAAGGTGGGGATCGGACCGATCACCCGTTTTGATACGACCGGATACAAGGCAACACTGGCAGCAGAGCTTAAAGATTTTGTGGCAAAGGATCGCATGGATCCGAGAACTGCAAGGAGAATGGAGCCTTTTTCCCAGTATGCGGTAGCAGCTGCACTGGAAGCAGTGGAAAATTCCGGGCTTAAGATGGAAGAGGAAGATCCGTACATGGTAGGCGTTATCATCGGCTCCGGTGTGGGAAGTCTTCAGGCTACCGAGACCAATGAGAAGAAGCTTATGGAAAAAGGTCCTTCAAGAGTGGATCCGCTTCTTGTTCCGAAGATGATCACAAATATGGCAGCCGGAAATGTTTCTATCGCTACCGGCGCAAAAGGAAAATGTACCAACGTGGTAACGGCATGTGCGACAGGAACACATTGTATCGGAGATGCTTTCCGTGCCATTCAGTATGGTGATGCAGATGTAATGCTTGCCGGTGGTACAGAGGGAGCTGTCTGCCCTATCGGTATCGCAGGCTTTGCAAGCCTTACTGCACTGAGCACAAGTGAGGATCCGCTGCGTGCATCCATTCCGTTTGATAAAGACAGAGACGGTTTTGTTATGGGCGAGGGTGCAGGTGTGGTTGTTCTGGAAGAGCTTGAGCATGCCAAAAAGAGAAATGCCAATATCCTGGCAGAGGTTGTGGGATACGGTGCAACTGCAGATGCTTTCCATATCACATCTCCGGCCGAGGACGGAAGCGGCGCCGCACGTGCTATGGAAAATGCCATGAAGGAAGCAGGTGTTGCACCGGCGCAGGTAGATTATATCAATGCACACGGAACCGGAACACATCACAATGACCTGTTTGAAACAAGAGCTATCAAGCTTGCGTTTAAGGACGCTGCCAAGGATGTAAAGATCAATTCCACAAAATCCATGGTGGGCCATCTTCTTGGCGCAGCAGGAGCTGTTGAGTTTATCGTATGCGTAAAATCCATTCTGGACGGATTTATCCATCAGACAGTGGGAACAACAGAAACAGAGGAGGAGCTTGATCTGAACTATATGATCGGCGCTCCGGCAAAACAGGAAGTTCGTTATGCAATGAGCAATTCCCTTGGATTTGGAGGACACAACGGAACATTGCTTGTAAAGAAGTATGAGGAGGACTGAAGCTATGGAATTTAACCAGATCCTTGAACTGATCGATCACGTATCTGCATCAGAGCTTACTGCCTTTACATATGAGACAGCAGATCTGACCTTAAGTATGGAGCATGGAAAGCCACAGATCATCCAGGGGGTTATAGGAGAAACTGTGGAAAACATTCCGGCAGTAGGAATGACCGGTGGAAAAGTCCGCAGGGCAGTGAATACAGCACCGGTGGCGGGCAAAGATCCTGTGGTACCGGCTTCAACAGATGAAATGGCAGTGACAGTGACAGGAAAAACAGTGGCAGAAGCACAGGGAGTGAAAGGTACTGAGCAGTCGGAAACCGTACCACAGAGCGAGGAAGATCAGACAGGCAGCCTGGTAACATCTCCGCTGGTAGGAACCTTCTATGCTGCACCGTCCCAGGATCTTCCGCCTTACGTTCAGGTGGGAGACAAGGTAAAAAAAGGCCAGGTTCTTGCAATCGTGGAAGCTATGAAGCTGATGAATGAGATCGAAGTGATTTTGACGGCGAGATCGCAGAGATCTATGTGGAGAACGGACAGCCGGTAGAATACGGTCAGAAGCTTTTCCGTATCCGATAAGTACCTTCAGATCAGAATCAGAGAATAAGAAAAATTATTGTTTCAGGAGGATAGAGAATGAAGCATCTTGATGTAAAACAGATCGAGGAGATCATTCCACACAGACATCCGTTTCTGCTTGTGGACTATATTGAAGATTATGAGCCGGGTGAATTTGCTGTCGGATATAAATGTGTGACCTTCCGCGAGGATTTTTTTCGGGGACATTTTCCCCAGGAGCCGGTAATGCCGGGTGTTCTGATGGTAGAAGCGCTGGCACAGGTGGGTGCGGTAGCCATTCTTTCCCTGGAGGACATGAAGGGAAAACCGCTTATTTCGGAGGCATCAACAAGTGTAAGTTCCGCAGAAAGGTAGCTCCGGGAGACAAGCTCCGTCTTGAGACAAAGATCATCCGCAGAAAGGGTCCTGTAGGCATTGGTTCTGCAGTGGCATCTGTGGATGGCAAGGTTGCCGTAGAGGCTGAGCTTACATTTATGATCGGGTAAGGTGATTGTATGATTCGAAAGTTACTGATCGCCAACAGAGGCGAGATCGCGGTGCGTATTATCCGTGCCTGCAGAGAAATGGGAATTGCCACAGTGGCGGTTTATTCTGAGGCAGATGAGGAAAGCCTTCACACACAGCTGGCGGACGAAGCAATCTGTATCGGACCGGGGCCATCTGCACAGAGCTATCTGAATATGGAACAGATCATCAGTGCAACCATGGTTTCCGGTGCGGATGCCATTCATCCGGGATTTGGTTTTCTTTCTGAAAATGCCAGATTTGCGGAGCTCTGTGAAAAATGCGGGATCACATTTGTGGGTCCGCCATCAAAGGTCATCCGTATGCTGGGCAATAAAAAAATTGCAAGAAGCACCATGATCGCAGCTGGTGTTCCGGTAGTTCCGGGCAGCGAAGGGGATGTGGAGGATATTGAAACCGGTCTTAAGGAAGCTGAGAGAATCGGTTATCCGGTGATCATCAAGGCAGCTCTTGGCGGCGGCGGAAAAGGCATGCGTGTGGCAAACACACCGGAGGAATTTCCGGAAGCCTATGCAACCGCCAGAAAAGAGTCTGAGATGCTTTTGGCGACGGTACCATGTATATTGAACATTTCGTGGTAAATCCGAGACATATTGAGTTTCAGATCCTTGCAGACAGCTTCGGAAATGTGATCCATCTGGGAGAGCGTGACTGCTCCATCCAGAGAAATCATCAGAAGATGATCGAGGAATCTCCAAGTGCTGCAGTTTCTCCGGAATTAAGAGAAAAAATGGGTCATGCGGCGGTGACGGCGGCGAAAGCAGCCGGTTACGTAAATGCGGGAACGATCGAATTTCTTCTGGAACCGGATGGAAAATTCTGGTTTATGGAAATGAATACAAGGATCCAGGTGGAGCATCCGGTGACAGAGTGGGTAACAGGTATCGATCTTGTAAAGGAGCAGCTGAAGATCGCTTCCGGAATGCCTCTTGAGATCGCTCAGGAGGATGTCCGGATCCAGGGACACGCCATTGAGTGCAGGATCAATGCTGAAAATCCCCAGAAAAATTTCCGCCCTTCGCCGGGAACTATCCAGGGAGCGCATTTTCCGGGAGGAAACGGGATCCGTGTGGATACCTGTGTGTATAACGGCTGTAAGATCCCGCCATATTATGATTCCATGCTTGCGAAGCTGATCGTTCATGCAGGTAACCGGAAAGACGCCATTGCAAAAATGCAGAGTGCTCTTGGTGAGGTGATCATTGACGGAATCGATACAAATATTGACTATCAGTACGAAATCCTGAAAGATGAGGATTATCAGTCCGGAAATTTTGACACTGGCTTTCTTGCCAGCCATATCATTGCGGGAGTGAAGATCAATGAGAATTAAGCACATGTTCAAAAAAACAGTCAGGGATATCCGGGGTGAGGAACAGGAAAACACTCCGGAGGTGCCGGATAACCTGATGCGTAAATGCAACGCCTGCAAAGCGGCGGTTTTTGTAGACGAGGTAAAGCAGAATCAATACATCTGTCCCCACTGCGGAAATTATTTCCATGTACCCGCTTACCGTCGGATCAAACTGATCGCAGATAGAAAGAGTTTTGTGGAGTGGGATGCTCACATGGAAGAACAGAATCCCCTTCAGTACAGAGGCTACGAAGAAAAGCTTCAGGGGCTTCGTGAAAAGACAGGGCTTGATGAGGCTGTAGTTACCGGAAAGTGTACTATAAAAGGGACACCTGTGGCACTTGGTGTCTGTGACTGTCGTTTCATGATGTCCAGTATGGGAGAAGTCGTGGGGGAAAAGATCACGCGGGCTTTTGAACGTGCCACAGAGGAGAAGCTGCCGGTAATCCTCTATATCTGTTCCGGCGGTGCCAGAATGCAGGAGGGCCTGGTTTCCCTGATGCAGATGGCAAAAACCAGTATGGCCATCCGGAAGCACAGCGATGCCGGACTTCTTTATGTGCCGGTCCTCACAGACCCGACAACAGGCGGCGTGACGGCAAGCTTTGCTATGCTGGGAGATATTATCCTGGCAGAGCCGAAAGCGCTGATCGGTTTTGCAGGTCCCAGAGTGATCGAACAGACCATCGGGCAAAAGCTTCCCAAAGGCTTCCAGAGAGCGGAATTTCTTCTGGAACACGGCTTTGTGGACAAGATCGTAAAGCGTGAGGAGCAGAGGATCGTATTGGCAGATATTCTGAGATTACATCAGAATAAAGTCCTGAATAATGTACAGCCCGATAATACGGACATTAAAAATGGGCTCAAGTCTGACAATCAGGAATCGATGAAAACTGTTGAGGAAGATAATAGGATCTGGCCGGACTTCGTTCCATCCGGAGATTTCACTCCCTGGGAACATGTTCAGCTTGCCAGAGCCAAAACACGTCCTACAGGAAAGGATTACATCGAAGCGCTTTTTGACGATTTCATGGAATTTCACGGAGACCGTCACTGCGGGGATGATCCGGCAGTGATCGGTGGTGTGGCATTTTTCCACGGACAGCGGTAACTGTCCTTGCACAGGAAAAAGGAGAGGGTACAAAGGAAAACATTACCCGGAATTTCGGAATGGTATCTCCGGAGGGGTACTGGAAATCCCTGCGCCTGATGCAGCAGGCAGAGAAATTTCACCGTCCGGTGATCTGCCTTGTAGATACGCCAGGTGCATTCTGCGGGCTGGAAGCAGAGGAACGTGGACAGGGTGAAGCCATTGCAAAAAATCTCTATACACTGGCAGGTCTCACAGTGCCGGTGCTTTCCGTTGTGATCGGTGAAGGCGGAAGCGGAGGTGCCCTTGCTTGGCGGTGGCAGATGAGGTATGGATGCTGGAGCATTCCGTTTATTCCATCCTGTCCCCGGAGGCTTTGCCTCCATTCTCTGGAAAGACAGCAAAAAGGCAAAGGAAGCAGCAGCAGTGATGAAGCTCACAGCTGCAGACCTTTACCAGATGGGATGATCGAGCATGTGATCCCGGAAGCAGAGCCTGTAAGCCGTGAGAACATAAATGATATCGCAGGTTATCTGGAAAACGGAATTGCGGATTTTCTTGAGAAATATGGCGAAGAAGAGCCGGAGAAGCTTCTGGAACATCGCTATGAACGTTTCCGGAAAATGTAGAAGCAATAAGTGCAGTGATTTTGTAGCCCGCAAAGTAAAAATCCAGTGGAAAAAATGCCATATTTATGTTACGATGGCTTCATAAACAGAGAACCGGAGAAGCCTTTTTGCTCCGGAGAAACAGGAGCGGGTAGAGTGGACAATCGGGAAGTTATAAATGACGTGCTGGTGAATCTGTTCAATGAGATCCTCCGACTGGAGGAGGAAGCCATCATCACAGATAAATATAAAGATATTTCCAACAATGATATGCACATTATCGAGGCTGTAGGCCTTGGAGGGGGGAACATGTCCTCCATTGCAGCCAAGCTTAAGATCACCGTAGGCTCCCTCACAACATCTATGAACAGTCTTGTAAAAAAAGGCTATGTGAAGAGAGAGCGAAGTGAGAAGGACCGGCGTGTGGTATTTATCCAGCTTACAAATAAGGGACGTATGGCATATCATCATCATGCGGAGTTTCATAGGCAGATGACAGAAGCGGTGATCGCAGAGCTGAATGAGAATGAGACAGAAGTGCTGGTAAAAGCACTGGACGGACTGCGTAAATTTTTTAGACAGTATCACGAACAATAAAGAAATGTATAATAAAAGCATCCGGATCGGTAATAAAGGACAATTACCGATCCGGATGCTTTTTGCATAACAGGCATTTTCGACACGGACATTTATTGAAAATGATATTAAATGTCGCCTTTGTTTTTGTGATACGAGAGTTTATTCGTCCCAGCCATCCTGGAAGCGGATATTTACAGAGATATTGCGGACAACGTCTCCTTCCTGAAGCTCCAGATCGCTCTCATCGGAAACCGGAGGAAGCTTTCCCTCAAATTCCATAAGCTCTGTGTAGATCCAGTCGTATGCAGCTGCATTGGCATTTTCGATGGCATCATCAGCGTGTCACCGTTGGCTTCACAGCAGGCAAGATCCGGGAAAAAAGCATTGTATTTTTTGTCCTCTGTGGGACGGAAAACTGCGGGATATATAAATTTCATAGGTAAGATTCCTTTCTTTTTTAAAATGAAGTGATCCGTGTAATACCATGAATATGGATAGTTTTACCCTGACCTAGTACAGCGAATATTAAGTAACCGCCATATTGACTTGTCTGATTTTTCATCTGCTGCGTTGTCGTCAATCGTCGTAGCCACCGCTACGCCTCATTCCTCCGCCTTGCAGATGAAGAAATCATCCTGCG
>ENA-OQHA01000136-OQHA01000136.1-human-gut-metagenome-genome-assembly--contig:-NODE-136-length-39345-cov-2.667806_pt1 | contig 39345 bp, 52 predicted proteins | sample MGYA00242558_ERZ504707 | MGnify/ENA primary metagenome ERZ504707 (study PRJEB26092, sample SAMD00036197) | human gut metagenome | host: Homo sapiens | study: EMG produced TPA metagenomics assembly of... | reverse complement strand
TCAACCTGCTGCATACTTGGAAGAACACGGTTAAAATCCTCATCTTCTCCGTAACACTTTACTGTCAGAGTCTTTGTCAGATCCAGACTCAAAGTCCGAGGATCGACTTTGCATCAATGATAATACGGTTATAAAATACATCAATATCAAATTACATCTGCTGGCTGCACTGACAAACTCCTGTGCACTTTTTTCATCCAGTTTGATCTGTTTCTCCATAGCTGACCGCCTGCCTTTCTGATTTTTTCATATTTCAGTTTTACACAAAAGTTAAGTTTTTGTCAATACTGTTTATTTCATATCAAACTTTTTTCGACACAATGTACAATATCTTTGTCTTTCCTTTGGAAATCCTGTTGAATTTGATTGTATTATTTTTAGATAAATCTTGGATTTTTTCCATAAAATCCGCCGCAGGACGGTATGTTACACGTACTGCGGCGGTTTTAAATAAATCGGATATTCGAAATCCGCTTCGCTACTTCTCATAAACAAATCCGTTTCCGGATTTATATAAATCGGATATTCGGAATCCGCTTCGCTACTTCCTCATAAACAAAATCCGTTTCCAGATTTTGTTTATATCCGTGTCAGAACAAAAATATCATAGATTGCTCTGACTGCTTTTTCGAAATCACGATTCTCTACACCGATGATGATATTCAGCTCACTGGAACCCTGGTCGATCATTTTTACGTTTACATTTGCATGGGCAAGAGCAGAGAAGATCCTTCCTGCAGTGCCTCTCTGGGATTTCATTCCACGACCAACAACTGCGATCAGTGCAAGGTCAGATTCCATCTCCACAAAATCAGGCTGCACCAGACGGTGGATACCTGCGATAACCTGCTGCTCTTTCTCCTCAAATTCGTCCTGATGAACATATACAGTCATGGTATCGATTCCGGATGGTACATGCTCAAAGCTGATTCCCTGATCTTCAAATACCTGAAGTACCTTGCGTCCGAACCCGATCTCACTGTTCATCATGGATTTCTCGATATTAATAGAGCAGAAGCCTTTCTTTCCGGCGATACCGGTAATAGTAAATTTCGGCTTCTTACAGGTGCTCTCTACGATCAGAGTACCTTTATCCTCCGGGCTGTTTGTGTTACGGATATTGATCGGAATTCCCTCTTTACGAACCGGGAAAATGGCATCCTCATGAAGAACAGTAGCTCCCATGTAGGAAAGCTCACGAAGCTCTCTGTATGTGATTGCCTCGATAGGCTCCGGATTGTGAACGATACGCGGATCTGTTACAAGAAAACCGGAAACGTCCGTCCAGTTCTCATAAATATCTGCATGGATAGCCTTTGCAACCAGGGAACCTGTCACATCAGAACCACCTCTGGAAAATGTCTTTACCGTGCCATCTGCACATGCGCCGTAAAATCCCGGAATAACCGCATGCTGGGATTTGCTGAGTTTTTTGGAAAGGAGTTTATTGGTCTCCTCCGCTTCCAGATTACCAGCTTTATCAAAACGGATCACAGAAGCTGCATCCACAAAATCATATCCAAGATATGCAGCCATGATCTTACCATTGAGGAACTCTCCTCTGGATGCCGCATACTGGATTCCTGCCTGTGCACGGAAATCCTCATCGATCTTCTTGAACTCCTCCTCAAGAGAAAGGCTCAGTCCGAGTCCCTTGATGATCTCATAATATCGCGCCTTGATCGCATTGATCTTCTCAGTGATATCCTCCCCTTTGGATGCTGCGTCATAACATCCATAAAGCATATCCGTCACTTTGATATCCTCGTCAAATCTCTTTCCCGGAGCTGACGGAACTACATAACGGCGGCTCTCATCACTGCGGATGATATCGCCCACTTTCTGGAACTGCTCCGCATTTGCAAGAGAACTTCCACCGAATTTTACAACTTTTTCATGATAACACCTCTCACCTGTAATTTCGACTTCCAGCGCCGCCTTTTCACCATTCACTGCAACGCTTTACCACAGAAACCTACGGCTATTTTATTGAATAATTTGTAATTTTGCAAGCCTTTCCGTAACATTTCTGCAAAAAAAATCAAATTATACAAGAGAAAAGTAATCTTCTGACCTGTTTCTTATGCACAGTACTGCTTCAGAATGTTCTCGAGAGCTGCAGCGCTGCTTGTGTGACAGCGGCATACCGGAATGGATTTTTTCTTTGCTTCTTCTACTGCGCAGTTTACCATTTTGTGGGAAACGGTACTAGTGAACAGGATCATCAGATCCGGCACCCCGATTTTTTTCTTCATGGCTCCTTTTTCCTTGGCAAAAAACTTTCGCCTTGCATCCGAAGCCTTTGCAGATATCCTCATACTGACATACCATTCTTTCATTACCGCCTACAATTACAACGCTCATAATTCACTCTCCTTTGATCTCTGAACTTTTATATGACTGTTTTAAGGTTATTTTAAACTAACTTTACTTTTAAAATATTGAGTTAGCACTTGCTAACTCATTTATTATAATACCATCTCACAAAAAGTTTGTCAAAGGTAATTTTAAATTCTGTCTGATTTTTTATATCCTGTGATCTCACATACTGTAAGTATGCCGTTTTTTACCTGAAAATGAACATCCATTCCTGCAAAAGGCATTCCGTATATCCTCTCCGGATCCTTCTGGTAGGCAGGCCTCGGATCCTCTCTGAGCACGCCTTCCAACGCAGTAAGCTTATCCTCCGGAATCCTTACCTTCCATTCTTCCGGGATCTCTACCTGCAGAAAATGCTGCTCCACCTTCGTCGCAAAGCCGCCCAGCGCTTCCGGATGGCAGTCTGCCACAGGCAGATATGGCTTGATATCATAGATGGGGGTTCCGTCCATCAGGTCCGCACCGGATACGATCAGTACAGGAGCCTCTTTGCTTTCCATGTCGATCTTTTCAAGCTTCACACAGGATAATCCTACAGGATTGGGACGGAAGGGCGATCTGGTGGCAAATACGCCCATCCTTTCATTTCCGCCCAGACGTGGCGGACGTACCGTAGGTGACCAATTCTCACGGATCGCCTGAGAAAATTCCCAGAGCAGCCAGATATGTGAAAAATCTTCCAGCCCCTTCACCGCTTCACGTACCCGGTATTCCGGTTCAAAAACAATACAGGCTGTCAGTTCTTCCACTCGACCGCTCTGACGCGGGATTCCGAATTTTGTCGGAAAATCACTTCTGATCCTTGCGATTATCTTCATATCCCTATTCTCCCTTTCACTTGCCAGATATACACCTCATGCGCCTGTTACATAATTCTGCTTTCAATGACTGTCATGTCATTTCCGTCAGATCCTCTTGTAGGCAACACAGTTTTTTGCCGCTTGGCCTGATAGAGAAGCCTGTCCGCTTCTACCACTCCATCTATGACCTTACAGCTTCCATATACACCTCCCACGCTTGTGGAAAGCCGGATTTCTTTGTATTCCGGCACATCTGCCATTGCGATTTCTTCCCGGATGTCTTCCAGCTTCTGCTGAAATACCTTTTCCGGGATTTCTTCAAACATCAGAAGAAATTCGTCTCCTCCATAACGCAGTACCACGTCATCTGCCCGCACATGCTCAAAAATCGTTCTGACAATGGTACAAAGCGCCGCATCTCCAGCTACATGGCCATAGCTGTCATTGATCTGTTTAAAATTGTCCACGTCGATCATAGCTATAGCCCCCATCTTATCCAGGGATTTCAGCTGTTCCTCAAAATATCTCCGGTTTCTGGCACCAGTCAGCGGATCTTCATATAATTCCCGGTTGAATCTGCTGATCTTATCGATCAGAGATCCGCTTCCATAAGCTCCCAGAAAGATCTTATCCGTCATTTTAAAGACCATTTCCATGACAAGAGATGTCCCGTCTATAACCACATATTTGGCGATTACCTGATAAATGTCATCATTGACGAACTCAAATTTCGTCATTCTGTTTTTGCGGGCAACTTTGGCAGAAATACAGTTCTCACATCTTCTGTTTTTATTCCACACTGCAAAGCATTTATGTTCTGCTTCATAAGAGCAATCATCTGAGCCAATATTTACCGGAGCTGTACGGCTGACATCCACCAGTCTTACAATGTCAAAAACCGTCTTTAGAATTTCTATTTCTTTATTTACTTCCTGGGCAGTCATAAATACGCCCTTATCTTTATTCATAGTATTTTCCTACGTTTCTGAAATATTATATACATCCATGATAACACATCGTACATCAATTCACAATTGTATTTCATCGTCATTTATGCTATTGTATAGTATATAAGAAGTAATATTTTTATCAGGAGGTTTCATATGGCACAGAGACGTACAAAGATAGAAGTACTCAATGAGAAAATTTCCAAAGTAGATTCTAAGATTGCTGCCTACACCGAAAAGATAGCAGCGCTGGAGGATGAAAAAACTGCACTGGCAGCTCAGCTGGATGAGATTCGCAAAGCTGAGCAAAAAGCAAAGGAAGCTACCGAACTGAAACGTCTGCTCAAGCTGATGCACAAAAAGACATTTCCGTGGAAGATCTGGAATCCATGATCTCCAAGGAAGATTGAGACAGATCCTCAACGAATAAAAACCGGTTTACGAAGAATTTTTCTTCCAAACCGGTTTTTTATTTGTGATCTTTCTATGATACGATCTGTATATTTCTGCAATCTTTATATTCTTTGGAACAGCTTTCCGTCAGGATTACCGCTCCGTCAAATGAAAAGAACGTCACCGCACTGATCTGTCCGAATTTGGAGCTGTCAGACACTACGTACTTTTCCAGACACTGCTCCATGGCGGTTCGCTTTACCAGTGCCTCATTGGATTCCGGCGTGGTAAAACCTTCTCTCTGAGTCATCCCGTTGGTCCCGAAAAAGCCTTTTGTAAAATGATAATTCTTCAGCATCTGCATGGCCTGACTTCCGATCACAGCTTCCGTAGATCCCTTCAGTTCTCCGCCGATCAGCAGCACACGGACTCCCATCTGAGCCAGAGCCTGGCATGGGAAACACCATTGGTGACAAAGGTCGCCCCAGAGCCTTCCAGATGCTCCAGCATATATCCGGTAGTCGTTCCCGCATCCAGATACACAAAATCTTCCGGACGGATCAGAGCTGCTGCATAGGCTGCGATCTTCTTTTTTTCTTCAATATTCAGCTCAACTTCTGGCTACGGTAGCTCATAGGCATTGACAGTATGTTCCAGTGCCACCGCACCGCCAAAAACCCTGGTTAGCTTCCCCGCCTTGTAAAGCGCCGTGATGTCTCTGCGGACCGTAGATTCCGATGCATCCAGGATATCTTTCAGTTCTGTTACCGTAACACTGTTTTTTTCTCTGAGAAGGCCGAGTATGATCTCGTATCTCTGCTCCGTCAGCATTCCTTTTCCTCCTTCAAAAAGACATCCCGATCGACCGGACCGGGATGCCTTCTGTTCACTCATTCTGAGATTACAGGTTCTCCTGCATGAATTTGCTTACTGCCTCGTATGCTGCATCCTCATCTGCACCATCGAATGTAAAGGTAACCTCATGTCCCTTCTTTACGCCAAGTCCCATAAGTGCAAGAAGCTTTCTGCACTCTACAGTCTTGCCGTCCTTCTCGATAGTGATCTTGGACTCGAAACCTTTTACAAGCTTCACAAGCTCTCCGGCCGGACGTGCATGGATTCCTTCGTTATCTGTTACTACATACTTGAATTCTTTCATTTCTTTATCCTCCAGTTTTTTATTTTAATTTAAAAAAATTTAAGCAACTTTTTTCTTCAGTACCCCGAGAAGTACAGCTGAGATCAGAGTTCCCACAACCAGTGCGACCAGATACATCATTGCATTACCTACAACCGGGAATACGAAGATTCCGCATGTGGTGCCATCAGTGTACAGTTGAAGAACATGGAGATCGCTCCAGCTGCTGCGGAACCGACGATACAGGACGGAAGTACATGGACCGGGTCAGATGCCGCAAAAGGAATCGCACCTTCTGTGATAAATGCAAGTCCCATAATAAAGTTGGTCGGTCCTGCCTCACGCTCTTCTTTTGTAAATTTGTCTTTAAACAGCAGGGATGCGAGTGCGATGGCACACGGAGGAGTCATACCTCCCACCATAACTGCTGCCATAATGTCATAGTTGCCTGCCGCAATAGCTGCTGTACCAAATACATATGCTGCTTTGTTGAACGGGCCGCCCATATCAAGCAGTCATCATCACCACAGAACCAACCCTAAAATTACTTTACTTGAATTTCCCATGCCTGTCAAGGCATTATTTAATCCTGTATTGATACCGCCCATGATCGGCTCTACAACGAAGGTCATACAGAGTCCCATAAGAAGGACACCAACAACCGGATAGATCAGTACAGGCGCTATTTTTTCCAGTGCTTCCGGAAGCTTATCACAAACCTTACGAAGTCCAAGGATCAGATATCCTGCAAGGAAACCTGCAAGAAGTGCTCCGAGGAAACCGGATTTTCCGTTTGCCGCGATCATACCGCCCACAAGTCCAACTGCAAGTGCCGGTCTGTCACCGATGGCCATTGCAATAAATCCGGCCAGGATCGGAAGCATGAAACCAAATGCGGTTCCACCAATGTTTTTCAGAACAGCCGCTACCGGTGTGATTGTACCAAAGTTTGCTCTCTGGTCTGCAGGAAGGGAACTTAAATCTACACTTAAACCATCGATCAGGAACGCAAGAGCGATCAGGATACCACCGCCTACAACCAACGGAAGCATGTGAGATACACCGTTCATCAGCTGCATATAGATCTTGTGGCCTGCTCCGCCGCCTGCTTTTGCATTTGAGGAAGAGCTCTGACTGCCTGCTGCTGCATGATATACCGGAACATCTCCGGAAATCGCACGTTCAACAAGCTGGTCCGCTTTGCTGATTCCATCTGAAACCTGACATTCGATGACTTTCTTTCCATCGAAACGATCCATGGGAACCTTGGCATCTGCAGCTACAATGATGCAGTCTGCTCCCGGATCTCCTGATCCGTAAGTACATTTTTTGCTCCACCGGAGCCTCGTGTCTCTATTTTAATGAAACAGTCTTTCGCCTTCGCTGCTTTTTCCAGTCCCTCTGCTGCCATGTAGGTGTGGGCAATACCTGTGGGGCAGGAGGTAACTGCCAGCAGTTTAGCTCTGGCTCCTTCGGAACTTCCTGTATCTGCCAGTCTTTCATCAATATCTTTTTTCTCCTCATCGGCCTTGTCGATGATCTCCATAAATTCATCTACAGAACCTGCATTACGTAAGGATTCTGTAAAATTATCATCCATCAGCATTACGGAAAGCTTGCTGAGTACATCCAGATGAATGTTATCTTCTGTATTTGGTGCTGCGATCAGGAAAAGAAGGGTAACCGGCTCATCATCCAGTGCCTCAAATTCCACGCCGTTTTTTACTACCATGCAGCAAGTCCCGGTTTCTTTACCGCATCACATTTTCCATGAGGAATAGCGATTCCCTCACCGATTCCTGTCGTACTTTCTTCCTCTCTTAAATACACCTGTTTCCGATAAGCTTCCCTGTCGCTGATCTTTTCACTTTTTACCATAAGATCTACGGCCATGTCCAGAGCTTCAGATTTCGTCTTCGGTGCAGCATCCAGTGATATGCTTCGTTTGTCAAGCAGATCTGTGATTCTCATCTTCCCTTCTCCTTTCTTCTTTACCCCTCTGTTACCTGTTCATATACTGCCTGAACTTCTTCCCTTGTGGCAAGATTTTCAGAAAATGCACTTGCGCTTCCTGCGGAAATTCCCATATGGAATGCATATTCGTGATCCTGTTTTTCCATCCAGCCTGCCATAAAGCCTGCTACCATGGAATCTCCGGCTCCTACGCCGTTTACCAGTGTTCCTTTCGGTGCCGGTTTCTCAAATACCTGACCGTTTTCCGCTACCAGGACAGCTCCCTCACCGGCCATTGAGATCAGCACGTTTCTGGCTCCTTTTTCCTGGAGCTTCTTTCCGTAAGGGATCACATCCTGACGGTTCTTAAGCTCTACGCCGAAGATTTCTCCAAGCTCATGGTTATTGGGCTTCACCAGGAACGGATGATACTTCAGGACATTTACAAGAAGATCTCTCGTTGCATCCACAACGATCATCACGCCTTTTCCGTCCAGTCTCGCCATGATCTTCTCATACATATCATCCGGCATAGATGAAGGAATACTTCCTGCCAGAAAAAGCACATCTCCCTCTTTCAGTGTGTCAAGCTTCTTCATCAGCTCCTGAACCTTTTCAGCGCTGATCTCCGGTCCCATTCCGTTGATCTCAGTTCCATCAATAGATTTCAGCTTCAGGTTGATCCTTGAAACGCCTTCCGGGATCCTGATAAAATCAGATCTCACTCCCATCTCCTCAAGCTTTCTTACAATCTCATCTCCGACGAATCCTGCCATGAAACCAAGTGCTGTATTCTCGATTCCAAGATTCATCAGCACGGTGGAAACGTTGATTCCCTTTCCGCCCGGAAGCATCAGCTCAGAGCTTGTCCGTTGGTAAGTCCGAGTTTAAAATCCTCCACGGAAACGATATAGTCCAGAGACGGATTAAAAGTAACTGTGCAGATCATTTTTTCTCCTCCCATATCTTTTATCCTGCGGTTTTTGACCGCTTTTTGTTGTTTTTCATTTGTTGAACTCAGTATACTTCCAAATTCATTCAAAGTCAATCAAATTACTTCACAAAATTCATGAACGTTTTTGGTTGAGTTTGCACAAAAAACGTGCATCAACCTTAGCTTTCCCTGGTTAATGCACGTTTATCCCTGACTGTATTGGTCACTTTCATTCAAATTCCATCACTTTTCCTGAATGTGATAGTTTCGCAATAACATTTATCTGATTTGTTTCTTATTCGCAGTATCTCTGACCATCTTCCGATATCTTCTCATCAGCTCCCTTGTCACTTTGTCTTCCTCAAACTGGATTCCTCCGATCTGACGCACCGGCATGATTCCCATCAGGGAATTTGTGACAAAGCATTCCTGATACCATTTAAGATCCTGAACATAGATATAGGTTTCTTCCACCGCTTCCGTGTCACAGAGATATTCACGGAGGATTCCCGGAAGAAGTCCGCAACTGATTTTTGGTGTATAGATCACGCCTTTTCGCACAAAGAATACATTACTTACTGTCCCTTCCGATATCTGTTTCTTTGTATTCAGAAACAACCGTTCATCCATTCCTGCTGCTGTAGCATTACGTTTTCCAAGATACAATCTCCGTAATTCATGGTTTTGTGATATACAAGAGGTGATGTTTCATTTCGTTTTACCTTGCTGACATCCATGATAAAGCCTTTTTCATAATTCTCCGGCGTATAATGATTGGCACGAAGAGAATACACTGCATTTTCCTTTGTAAGCATAAGCTTCAGCGCACAGTGTTCCAGTCCGCCAAATTCTTTCTGCACCTCCGGGCGTTTTTTTTGTTCTTCCAGATATTCTTCGATCCTCCCGGCTGTGATCCCACGTACTGCCGGATCACCCAGCTTCAGGAAATCTGCCGCTCGTTCCAGTCTTTTCAGATGCTTTTCCAGAAGTATGGGGGTTCCCTGCTCTATTCCTATGGTCTCAAATGCTCCCAGACCGAACTGAAAACATTCGTCTAAGGTTATGTTGTTCATTTCCTTTGACCTCCTTATGAAGTGTCCCTGTCAGATTCTCTGATCTGTCCACAGAGCCTTTCACTTTTACCGTTCTGTATGTTTCTCTACTGCAGCGCATCCAGGATCGCTTTCGCCTTCTGCAGAGTCTCCTCGTACTCAAATTCCAGATCTGACTCTGCTGTGATCCCACCTCCAACGCCAAGGTGATATTTTCCGTTTTTATGAAGAGCTGTACGGATCACGATGTTGAAATCGCAGCTTCCGTCCAGTGTCAGATAGCCGATAGAGCCTGTATAAAGATTTCGCTTGCCGTGTTCCAGCTCGTCAATGATCTCCATGGCACGGTATTTCGGCGCACCGGTAATAGAACCGCCGGGGAATGCAGCCTCCAGAAGATCCATAACATTTTTTCCGTCTTCCAGTTTTCCTTCAATATCCGATACCAGATGAAAAACCGTAGCGTATGCTTCCACTGTAAAAAGCTCGGTTACCTTCACGCTTCCCGGTGTACACACCCGGTTCAGATCATTTCGCTCCAGGTCTACGATCATAAGAAGTTCACTCTTATCTTTTCCGGAATCCTGAAGCTCCCGACGGAGCATTTCATCTTCCTCAGATGTTACGCCACGTTTTCTTGTTCCCTTTATAGGACGGGTATTTACATGACGGTCTTTCATCTTCAGAAAACGTTCCGGAGATGCACAGACGATCTGATAATCTCCGAAATCCAGATATCCGCCGAAAGGAGACGGATTATTTTTCCGAAGATCATAAAAAACATCCAGAGGTGGTTTTTCGCTTTCAATGGTCAGCTGCTGCGTCATATTGGCAATATAGATATCGCCCTCTATAATATAGCGGATCATCCGTCTACTGCCTGTTTGTATTCTTCTTTCTCAAAGTTGGGATGAACCTGGATCCTGAATTTCTCACGGTGAGAATTTTCCGTGACCATCCTGTTTCCGGATTCCTTTTTTTCCCCTGTTTCCGATCCTTCCTGTTTCCCCGCCTCTGTAAATTCCCGGATTGCTTTTTCCATCGCTCCGATTTCTGCTGCAGCGTCTGCACTGATTCCGTTTGACACAAGATAGGTTCTTTTTTCCTGACAGTCTTCTATGATAAAACAGTCATAAAACGTCAGAACTGCCTCCGGAACAGTCACAAGATCCTTTTCTCCGGATGGTACTCCCATCTGTTTTCTTCCGTAATCATAGGAAAAATATCCTACTGCACCGGATACGATGGGAAGTCCGCTGTTATTTTTGTCTTCATGGGTATTTAAATATTCCCGCATATAGTCTTCAAAGGTTGTTTCTGTTTCCGGCCTTCCGTTGATAGTAAAGTTCTCTCCGTCCTTTACCAGCTTCAGATACGGACATCTTCCGATCACGGAATAATGTCCCAGCTCATTGACAAGGGAGGAATCCAGAAACGCTGCTCCGGGTTCTCCCTCGTAGATCCGAAAAATGTCCACTGCCGGGATATATGGGGTCAGTTCTTTTATTCTTCGCTGATTTTTGTACATATTTTTACTCCTCCTTCTGAAAATTCTCCGCGATCCTGCAAAAATTCTCAAGAAGCTCATGTCCATATTCCGTAAGAACGGCTTCCGGATGGAATTGCACACCATAGATAGGCAATGCTTTATGGGAAATTCCCATAACAGCACCATCATCAGAAAGCGCATCCACCTGATACTCCTCCGGAATGCTGTCTTCCCGCACGATCAGGGAATGGTATCTTGTCACCTTGTATTTCTCAGGCAGGCCTGCAAACACTCCTGTTCCATGGTTGTGGATCTCTGTTACTTTTCCGTGCATGGGACACACGCCCTTTTCCACTACTGCTCCCGCGCAGTGGCCGATCACCTGATGGCCCAGACAGACACCAAGAACAGGAATCCTTCCCTGAAATCTTTTTACGGTATCTACGCAGAGCTTCGCATCCCAGGGACGCTTCGGTCCCGGAGAAGGATGATTCCTTCCGGGTTCAGCTCTTCCAGCTCCTCCAGGGTGATCTCGTCGCAGCGTCTGACCAGGATCTCTCTTCCAAGCTCCTGAAAATATGCCTTGAGATTATAAACAAATGAATCGAAATTATCGATCATCACATACATGCTTTTTTCCTCCATATCAAGCAGATATTTAAGACTCTCTTTATCGTCTGCTCACAAAAAAGGGATAACGACGGCATGCCAAAAAGACATGCACAGTCGTTATCCCCTTGCGGTCCGTAATCTGTACGTTCTAATATAAATTGTACTGCTGATTATTTCTGTTTCTTGGTTTCCTCATAATGATGGATGTCTGCCAGTACAGCGTTTACATCAAGTCCGTGTACCATACATGCCTCCTCAAGAGACTCACCGATAGAAGACGGACAGCCGATGCAGTGCATTCCTTCCTGCATAAGAATGTATGCGATCTTCTCATCGTATGCAAGCATCTCGCCCATTGTTGTTTCCTTTGTGATTTCCATGATCTATATTCTCCCTTCTGGATCTGTAATCTTACCCGGAATCCCGGTTTCCTGGTTTTTTCCGCAGTTATAATATCATTATAACTGTATCTTCCATAATTGCAAGCCTAAATTTATTCTTTTCATTTTCTGTATTATACCCACTCAGGCAGCAGTTTCCTTTTTTCCCCTGCTCCACTTTTTCATCACATAAATATAATACGGGATCAGAGGGATCAGCGCTGCGATCCATGCGGCAGGATCTGCCAGACATACACCTGCAAAACTTGTTTTTCCTGCAACAAACATAACGATCGCACTTCTTGCCGCCAGTTCAAACACACCGCCCAACATGGGAACCAAGCCATATCCCAGTCCCTGAAGTCCGTTTCTGTAGAGGAAGATACTTCCAAGGAACGGATATGCCCAGAATACCGTATGAAAATAAGTAACAGAAACATTAATAACATCCGTCTGGGATTTGTCAATAAATAACCAAGTCATGTACTTTCCGAAAAAGAACATAATGATCATAGTGATCACACTCCAGATCAGGATCATGATCTGGGTATATTTCATTCCTGCTTTTACACGGTCCATCTTTCCGGCGCCCCGGTTCTGTCCTACATAGGTTGCCATCGTCGCACCAAAAGCTACAAATACAGTTGCAATGATATTCTGTATTTTTCCCGCAGCGGAAAATCCTGCCATATATACAGAACCGTAAATATTTACCGCACCCTGCACAATAATGGTTCCGATCGCTGTGATGGAAAACTGAAGTCCCATGGGAATACCAAGGGCCAGCAGATAACGGAAGCTGGTAAAAGAAACTTCAAAGTTTTCTTTCTTCAGATGCAGGATCGGGAACTTTTTGATAATATAGATCAGGCAGCAGACTGCGGAAATTGCCTGCGCGATAACCGTAGCATAGGCACAGCCTTCCACTCCCATCCCGATTTTTACAATAAACAGAATATCCAGGAACACATTGATCACTGCCGAAATGATCAGAAAATACAGCGGAGATTTTGAATCTCCAAGTGCACGGAGAAACGCTGCCAGTGAATTATATGCCGCTGTTACGATCAGGCCTGCATAAATAATTCCCATATATCCCTTCACAGATCCCATCAGATCCTCCGGTGAATTCATCAGCCGCAGAATCGGTTCATTCAAAGCCTCAAAGCCAATGGTCATCACAATGGCAAAGGCTGCTGCCAGATAAATGGACATAGCTACGTAATGACGCATCTTATCATATTGCTTCGCCCCGAACCACTGGGATACCAGAATGGCAAAGCCACTGCTCAGTCCGTTAAGCCATCCGGTAACAAAAAACATCAGTGAACCGGTGCTTCCGATTGCAGCCAGCGCATCTACTCCCAGGAACTGCCCCGCAACAATGGAATCCGCAATGTTATAAAACTGCTGAAAAATATTTCCAAGACACATGGGAATCATAAACCGGATGATCAGGCTCACCGGATTTCCCACAGTCATATCATTGGTCTTGTCCTTTGTCAATTTCAGTCCAACTCCTTTTCCACAAATTATAACTATCTTTTATTTTTAAAAACAATCAATTACTGATCACATAATTCAATACGATCACAACCACCTGAGCAACAAGTTTCACTGCCATGCTGTTAAATCCAAGCCAGGTGATAAATACCGCAAGGATTGCTTCCTCCACAATCAGCGTAAAGAGCCGGCCTCCGAAAAACGAAGCCATCTGCTTTAAAAATCCGGCGGCGGAATCCACCTGCCCGTCGAATACCCATGTCCTGTTTGTAAAATACTGGAACAGTACGCAGACCACCCAGCAGATCACATTGGCGATCAGCGCATTTATTCCGAGCATGCCGTCCAGCCATGCATACAGTGCTATATTCAGAAAAAATGTGATCCCGCCAAAGAACAGATACATCAGAACTTCCTTATGTTTTTTATAAAAAGGTTCAAATTATGTTCAATACAGGAAGATGCATCAGTCTGTCAAAAATGTCTCTTTTTTCCTCCATATCCATATCCTTTCTTCTTTGTCATATGTAAACTTGTATACCATAGCAAAAAATATCCTGGATGTCAACGCATTCCAGGATATTTCTATAGTTTGTTTCTTTAATGTTTTTATCTATATTCTGTCATCAGTTTGTAAAGACCTTTTACAAAAATTTCGGTCATTTTCTGCAGACTCTCAATGCTTAAAAATTCATTTGCTTCATGAGCCAGTTCTTCCTCATACGGAAACAGCGGCCCAAATGCCACAGCATTAGGAAGTGCCCTTGCATAGGTAGCTCCGCCAATAGCCATTGGCTCTGTATCCATATCCCCTGTCACTTCCTGATAGGCCTCCATCAGACACCGGATCAGTGCTGAGTCCTTTTTATGGTACACCGGAGCCAGATAATCTACTTCATTATAAAAGAAGCCATATTTTTTCAGCTGTCTCTCCAGCAGCTCCCGAATATCATTATACTCCACAGATGCAGGATAACGAATATTACACTGCAGAAAAATCCTTCCATTTTCATCCATATTCACAGTTCCCACATTAAACGTCAGTGCCCCTGCGGAATCCTCCATGGCACAGCCCAGACGCTCTCCGTCATAATCCATTCCTATGGCCTGATGAAAACATTTCATATAAGAAGCATGAGAAAGTTTTTCGCCAAATTGTCCCAGCGTTTCCAGAAGACAGGAAACTGCATTAAACCCTTTTTCCGGACTCATACAATGTGTACTGATCCCTCTGACTGACAATTTCAAAAATCCATCTGTGATCTTTGCTGTAACCTGTTCCGGAAGCGCAATGCTTTTTACTGCCGCCTTCGGATCTTCACATTTCAGAAGACAGGACGCCTCGTCCGGAACAATATTTCTGCTACGTCCACCTTTTAATTCCACAATTTGTATCTCTGCTCTTTCATCCACAGATTCCACAGAAGAAAGATCAAAGTCAAGAAGTCCTTTTTCGCAGTATAAAAGTGGAAAATTAGCATCTGGTACGATAGATACCTGTGGAAGTATTTCTGCATGATCCAGATAATAACGAATACATTGCCAGCTCTCTTCCTCATCGGTTCCCACAATCATGCGAAGACAGGTATCTTTTGGAATCAACTGATTATCTGCAAGATATTTCATAGCAAAAAGTGAAGACACCAGAGGGCCTTTATCATCTGAAGTTCCTCTTCCATAAAGCTTTCCATCTTTTTCCACAGGATCAAACGGATCTGTGTTCCATCCCTCTCCTGCACTGACCACATCTGTATGGCAGAGGATTCCGATCATCCTGTTTCCCTCTCCGGCAGTGATCTCTCCGGCATAACCATCATAATTTTTTACCTGAAATCCCATTTGCTGTCCCATTCTAAGGACGTACTCCAGAGATTTTTGGATATTTTTTCCAAAGGTGCTCCTTTAGATGGTGCATCCTCAAAAATCCCGGGAATAGCTACCAGTTCTTTTAGACATCTGACCATTTCCGCTGTATTTTTTTCTACATATTCTCTAGCCATTTATTTATCACCTTTTTTTACCAGTCTCCACACCAGATACAGGATTCCGGAAACCAGCATTCCATTGATAAAAGAAATTCCCACAGTCAAAAACGTAGCTGCAAAACCAAGAGCCCAGGTCACGATTCCAGCCACTGACCATCCTTCACGTAATGTAAAGTTCTCTGCTTTTCCTTTCCCAAGGCTCCAGTATTCCACAATAAACAGAGCAATGATCGGCATAAACGCATTTCCAAGAAGTGTAAGAAATCCCTCAAAATTTCCGGCTACACCAACAGCTGCCAGAACTGTTCCCACAGCTCCAAGTATAACCGTTGCCATAGAACGGCCGCTTTCTTTCAGATTGAATACCATAACTGCATTTAAGCCTGCACTGTAGGCATTGGTAGTATTCGTTGTCCAGGTTGCCAGGATCAGTACGACCATTCCAAGGAACGGAAGGCCAATATTAGAAATACAAGTGAAATGTCATACTGCTGGGCAATTCTCGTCATTACCGCTCCGAGAATAAGCATAGCCATTCCTGCCGGCATCACACCGATAGCAGAAGAAAGGACTGTATCTTTTCTTGTTCTCTGATATCTGGTAAAATCAGGTGCATTCAAGCGCCGGTGGCCATAAAACTGATAGTAAGTACAACTCCATCTGCAAAGCTCATGGCCGGATCTTCGATAGTCATACTTAAATTTCCGGTTCCGAAACGCTGGATTGCTACCACACACCCGATCACAGTTACGATCACAAGTGCAGGAATGGCAATCTTATTCAGTTTATCCAGAGCATTGATTCCATATACAGCTGTAACCAGCATGATTATTCCCCACACAACCGTTGATACCGGAATCGGGATTTTTACTCCTGTGCTTGCTTCGATCAGATTGGAAAATGCAGAGCCACAGACACCGTTCTGCACTGCAAACCAACCGATCATGGAGATCATAAATAATGCAGAGATCAGCTTTGATGATCCCTGTTTTCCAAAAACGCCAGATGCAACAACACATGTCGGTACACCAAGATCACTTCCCATGATTCCACAAATATCATCAACGCCACGATCACTGCATATCCGATTACCCCTGACCAGATGGCCTGAGACATCGGCATAGACTCTGCCAGGATTCCTCCCAGCATCAGACTGGGCACACAGATCATAATTCCCGCCTGGATCATGGCAACATCTGCCCAGCTTTTTCTCTCTTCCATCGGAACCTGTTCCAATGTGACAGATTCCACATTTCCTGTTTTCTTTTCCTGTTCCACTCTCATACCTCTTTATTCTTTTTATCTCCAGCATAGATTCGATCCGCACAGCCAGAGAAATGATCTCATGAAAAGCAACGGCTGTTCTTCCACATCAAGATAATTTCTCAGACGGTTAATACGATAACGGATCGTATTCTCGTGCTGTTTCAGTTTTTTGGCAGTTTTTTTAAAATCTCCATTGCACTGTACATACGCCCTTGTTGTAAGAAGCATGTCCTCCATGCCTTCTTCCGTTGTTTTCGCCGCAATCTCTCGACAAAATTCGTCATAAAATTCCTGCATTTCCCGACTTCCCTGATAGGCAAAAGAAGCTGCTGCGGAGACAATGGATCATAGACCTGCTGCCTCCGGTCCGATGCCTGTGCCATGTCCAGGGCGTCTCCTGCTTCAAGAAGTGTTCGTTCTACTCTGTATCTGGCATAAGGTCTGCCAATTCCAAGTCTGCGGTTATGATAGCTTCTCAAAAGCTGTTCACACACTACATTTTTATGCTGTTCCAGTTCCTTCCTGGAATCTGCACTCAAAATACAGATATCATAGTTATCCGCCGGAATAAATATATCAAAAGATGAACAGACTTCTCCTGTTTTTTTCTTTGTGTGATCTTCCGCCGTTCATCCCGGATATAAACAGCCTGTACGTACTCCCTGATCCCCGGATTAATGCTAAAAAGGATCTTCATTCGCTCCTGGGGCAGAGTCCTCGATGCTAGGATCTTATCCAGTTTCAGCTGATTAAGCACATTTGTCTGTTCTTCCAGGATACATTGATTAATAACTCCAAGGACCTCTGCATAAGAAATATCTTCCCTCATACAGATCACAGGAAACTGCTTCTCTTCACAGAAAGCAAGCATTTCTTTCGAAAAAAGCTCTGCTCTCTCCTCCATCATCACACAGAGCCCACTGCAGTTTCCTTTTACAAGAAGCGCCAGAACCTGCATCAGTTCTTCTGATTTCGGCTGAAACTGCAAAAGAGATGTGATAAAAAAATCTCCAGGTGCCAGAATATCTTTCTCCAGCACATCCTCTTTAAATGGCGCATCAAAAACAGATGCCCGCTTTACGATCCGGCCAAGTCCGGCCCGTCCTGACAAAATTTTTACATTCTCAAACAAAGGTGCATTTAAAACCTGCAATAAAGATATGTTCATATTATTTATTCTCTGAATGCAGCCAGCTCTTTCAGATATGGATCTGTTATTCTCCCTTCATCCATGATCTGTACACCATCAAGCCATACAGAAGAATTCAGGCAAATGCCATCACAGTGGGATTTTGCATCCTGTCCGCGCGGCGGAGCGTCAAATGGGCTGACATAACCAATTCCCCACTCTGTGGATCCCCATACACGCTCATCCTCCACAATATTGCCGGTAAGAACCGCTCCTGGATTAAACCCATACGCAATATGTGCAAGCTTGAACATTCCCTCATCTTCAAAGCTTTTCAAATGCTCTTCAAAAATGGCTGCATCACGGCCTCCTTCAATTTTTACGATTTTACTGTTTTCAATTGTAAGACGGATCGGCGCATCCGGTGTGGTTCCAAAAGGTGGGGTTACAGATCCGTCAAAAACGATCACTCCATTGATGCTTCCAAATCGCGGCACAACATTGATCTGTCCTGTAAGCATATGGATTCCTGGTACTGTTGCGTTTCCGCAGTCACATGCTGTATAATGGCCAGGATCGATTTCAAATGATATATCACATCCAGCCGGAGTTGTGACACGCATGTTCTTTGCATTTTTTGTTTTTTCAGTGATCGCAAGCATAAATTTTTTGAGCTGCTCTGTCTCCACATTGCCGATGGTACGGATCATGAGTCAGGGTTAAAATCTACCAGACACATGTAACGCATTTTTTGTTCTCTGCTTCTGCACGCTCAAATGGTGTGGAATAAAGAAGCCACTGATGATTAAATTCGATCCATACATCTGCACAGAGAAGTGCTGCACTTAACGCATCGACGGAAGATCCGGATCTGCTGCTTTTCCTACTCCCCCTGGTGTGGGAACTGAAATTACCATTGCATGTGCTCCTGCATTTTTTGCACTGTTTTTTACTGCTTCTACAACCGATGCATCCGAATCATCATCTGCTGTGATGATCACAGTTTCTTCAGGCTTCACGCCAAAAATTTCTTTTACCAGCTTATCTGCTGCTGTTTCAAGTGTGATATCCATGTTTTTTCCTTTCCAATTCGTGGTGTCCCGAAAAATATTTATCTGATCTTTAACTTTTCCAGGTCACTGTAATTGTTTAACATGATAGCACAGTGATTTTTTAATTTGTATGGAATTATTCCAAAATACAGAACAGAAATTTGTAATTTTTTCAAAAATAAGCCATGGCTTATTTTTGCCATGGCTTATGGAGATCATCATTTATGCTTTTATCGCCCAGCGCATCTTCGTTGATCTGGCACGTCCATTCTGAGCGCATTCCTGAGCAGACGGTCGGATCACATCTTTGGAATAATCAGAATAAATTCCTTCTTTGTATCCCTGTTTCAGTGCTTTCTTTACCAGTTTGTCTTCTCCGGAATGGAAGGTAAGGATTGCCACACGTCCGCCTGGTTTCAAAGCTCCGGGGAGTTTTTCCATAAAATCATAGAGAACCTCGAATTCCCGGTTTACATCGATACGCAACGCCTGGAAAACCCTCTGGCATGTTTTTTTGACCGTGTCTTTTTTCTCTTTTTCCGGAAGAAAATCCAGAGTCTTCTCGATCACTTCCCGAAGTTCGTGGTGGTATCTATGCGGTTGCCCTTACGGATCTCATCGGTAATGGCTCTGGCGATTTCCTCACAGTACGGCTCATCGGAATTCTCATCCAGCATTCCGGCAAGTTCTTCTCTGGAAATGGTATCCAGACGCTCCGCCGCACTGATCCCGGACTCCTGGTTCAGTCTTAGATCCAGAGGTCCGTCCACTTTAAAAGAAAAACCTCTCTTTGGATTGTCGATCTGCATGGAAGATACCCCAAGATCCGCCAGGATAAAATCAAAGCCCCCGACTTCTTTCGCGATCTCATCAATGGTGCAGAAATTCTGGAGCTTAATTGTCAGGATATCTTCCCCGAACCCCTGCTCTGCCAGACGTTTCCGGGTCTTGGCGGATTCTTCCGGGTCCACATCCGTGGCATACATATGGCCCTGGCCTTTCAGACATTCCAGCATGGCCTTCGTATGTCCGCCATAACCTAGTGTCGCATCAAATCCGATCTGCCCGGTTTGATCTCCAGAAAATCAATGATCTCCTTCACCATAATGGAAATGTGCATTCCCGCCGGTGTATTCCCCTTGCTAATCACATGTTCAATAGTATCTTTATATTTCTCAGGCTGAAGCTCTTTATATTTCTCTTCGAATTTCTTCGGATATTTTCCTTTATATCGTACCCGCCTCTTATGCGGTGTCTGTGATTCCTGGTTCATAAAATTCTCCTTATCCTCTGGCATGATCTGCCTGTTTCTTTCATGATACCATGAATCCTTTTTTCGTAAACTGCCGGAATCACCCCAGCAGAAACTTCAGTTATGCAGCCGAAAATTTCTCTGTATAATACTTCTCCAGATACTCATAAAAATGGTCTCTGTCTATATGATATTCCTCCGGAACGTCAAAGAGGAGTTTTTCCAGCATCTCATCCATAATCCCTCTGGCTTCTTCCTGGCTCATCCCTGCTTTCAGATGTTTTCCCAGATACATGTTGGAAATATAATCATAGATCGGATAATATTTTTCCGGGTTCTCTGCCGTCTTTTCATCGTAGTAATCATGATATTGCTCATCCATCAGCGTCAGGATCGTCGTTGCATAGTTGTCATCCTGATTATATTCATCCAGCTGTTTTGCGTAATATCCAAGACTGTGATTCACATAATCATCCAGAGAATAATTGTCCATACATTCGATCATTATTTTATGGGCATTGCTCTGCATCTGATAGGCAATATCGTTTTCCTCATAATCAAAAAGGCTGACCGCAAACAGGGAATTGATTGCCTCCGCATTGGGAACATCATAATAATTCAGTCCGGCAAATTGAATGTATACTTTGTTTCCGTCTTCATCTGTATAATGGCTGTCCCGCAGACAATGGCTCAGTTCATGGAAGATCACCTGATAATCCAGGTTCCTTCTTCGTATTCTTTATCTTTCAGCACATAAATCTTATTCTCTGATTTCACGTAACATCCGCAGGATAAACATCCCAGCTGACTTTTAACAGTTCATCCTCTGTACATTCCACAACTTCCAGGCTCTGAAGATTCTGATAAAAAGGACGAAGTTCCACATCCGGATATTTTTCAAACACACATTTGCAGTATTCTTCCATAAGTGGTTTGAATTTATCCGGGATTTTCGGATTCTGCCTGATCACCTCCTCAAAATCCTGAAGGCTTTTTTTCTCAAAGGAAATGGCCTTTTCAATATAATCCATGTCGTAAATATACAACCGGTGAGTCATATCTCTGTGATCCAAATACGTATCCAGCTCAAACGCTTTCTTCTCTTCTTCCTCTGAAACTTCTTCGTTCTCCGCAGCTGGCTCATCTTCAGAATCTATCCCCGCAGAATCTGCCCCGGAATTGGCGGATGCATGAAAATCTTTTTCAAATTCTTTTACTGCCTGTCTGGTTCTGATCACGGAAGGCACGATAACTATTCCTGCCAGGATACACAGAATCATTCCTGTGATAATAAAATTTTCTTTTCATGGTTCTTTCCCCTGTATAAAAAAGCTCCTGACAATCTGTATTTCTACAGACTGCCAGAAGCTTTCTATGCTTGATCAGGCTGAAGTTTCAGCCTTGAAGCAATATGAAGTTCTGCTTAGGCGTTCTTCTTAGCGATTGCTGCCTGTGCTGCTGCAAGACGAGCGATCGGTACACGGAACGGTGAGCAGGATACATAGTCAAGTCCGATCTCGTTGCAGAACTCTACGGAAGACGGATCTCCGCCGTGCTCACCGCAGATACCTACGTGAAGTTTCGGGTTAACCGGTTTTCCAAGCTGGATTGCCATCTTCATAAGTTTACCAACGCCAACCTGATCAAGTTTAGCGAATGGATCGTTCTCGAAGATCTTAGCATCATAGTATGCGTTAAGGAACTTACCAGCATCATCACGGGAGAATCCGTATGTCATCTGTGTAAGGTCGTTTGTACCGAAGCAGAAGAAGTCAGCCTCTTTAGCGATATCATCAGCTGTAAGAGCTGCTCTCGGGATCTCGATCATAGTACCAACCTCGTACTCAAGGTCAGAACCAGCTGCTTTGATCTCAGCATCTGCTGTCTCTACAACGAATTTCTTAACGTATTTAAGCTCTTTGATGTCACCAACAAGCGGAATCATGATCTCCGGTTTGATGTTCCAATCCGGATGATTCTTCTTAACGTTGATAGCTGCACGGATAACAGCGCTTGTCTGCATCTTAGCGATCTCTGGGTAAGTAACAGCAAGACGGCATCCACGATGTCCCATCATCGGGTTGAACTCGTGAAGGGAAGCGATGATTGTCTTGATCTGCTCTACAGTCTTGCCCTGAGCGTCAGCCAGTTTCTTGATGTCCTCTTCCTCTGTAGGAACGAACTCATGAAGTGGCGGATCAAGGAAACGGATGGTTACAGGATTTCCTTCAAGTGCCTCATAGAGTTTCTCGAAGTCTCCCTGCTGCTCCGGAAGGATCTTAGCAAGTGCTGCTTCTCTCTCCTCTACTGTCTCAGAGCAGATCATCTCACGGAATGCGTCGATTCTGTTGCCCTCGAAGAACATATGCTCTGTACGGCAAAGACCGATTCCCTCTGCACCAAGCTCACGAGCTTTCTTAGCATCAGCAGGAGTATCAGCGTTTGTACGAACTTTCATTGTTCTGTACTTGTCAGCCATCCCATGATACGTCCGAACTCACCAGCGATCTTAGCATCTACAGTCGGGATAAGTCCGTCATAGATGTTACCTGTTGTACCATCGATGGAGATTGCATCTCCCTCATGGAACTCTTTACCAGCAAGTGTGAATTTCTTGTTCTCCTCATCCATAGCGATGTCGCCACATCCGGATACACAGCAGGATCCCATACCACGAGCAACAACGGCTGCGTGAGATGTCATACCACCACGAACTGTCAGGATACCCTGAGCAGCTTTCATACCTGTGATATCCTCTGGGGATGTCTCAAGACGAACAAGAACAACTTTCTCTCCTCTTGCAGCCCACTCAACAGCGTCCTCTGCAGAGAATACGATCTTACCGCAAGCAGCTCCTGGAGAAGCACCAAGACCTTTACCCATCGGTGTAGCAGCTTTAAGAGCAGCTGCATCGAACTGCGGATGAAGAAGTGTATCAAGGTTACGAGGATCGATCATTGCAACAGCCTCTTCCTCAGTTCTCATTCCCTCATCAACGAGGTCACAAGCGATCTTAAGAGCAGCCTGTGCAGTCTCTTACCATTACGTGTCTGAAGCATATACAGTTTACCATGCTCTACAGTAAACTCCATATCCTGCATGTCTCTGTAATGTTTCTCAAGAGTCTCGCAAACCTGTTTGAACTGTACGAATGCTTCCGGGAACTTCTGCTCCATCTCGGAGATGTGCATAGGTGTACGAACACCAGCAACTACGTCCTCGCCCTGTGCATTGGTAAGGAACTCACCGAACAGACCGTTAGCACCTGTAGCAGGGTCACGTGTGAAGGCAACACCTGTACCACAGTCATCACCCATGTTACCGAATGCCATCATCTGTACGTTAACAGCTGTACCCCAGGAATATGGGATATCGTTGTCACGACGATATACGTTCGCACGTGGGTTGTCCCAGGAACGGAATACGGCTTTGATTGCGCCTACCAGCTGCTCCTTCGGATCAGTTGGGAAATCAGAACCGATTTTAGATTTATACTCAGCTTTGAACTGGTCAGCAAGCTCATGCAGGTCAGCAGCTGTAAGCTCAACGTCCTGCTTAACACCTCTCTTAGCTTTCATCTCATCGATGAGCTCCTCGAAGTATTTCTTACCAACTTCCATAACTACATCAGAGTACATCTGGATGAATCTTCTGTAGCAGTCCCAAGCCCAACGCTCATTGCCGGATTTCTCAGCAAGAGTGTTAACAACTTCTTCATTTAAACCAAGGTTGAGGATTGTGTCCATCATACCTGGCATAGATGCTCTCGCACCAGAACGAACGGATACAAGCAGAGGATTTTCTTTGTCACCGAATTTCTTACCGGTAACTCCTTCCATCTTGGTAATTGCTTCCATGATCTGAGCCATGATCTCATCGTTGATGGATCTGCCATCCTCATAGTACTGTGTGCAGGCCTCTGTTGTGATTGTGAAGCCCTGCGGTACAGGAAGACCGAGGTTTGTCATCTCAGCAAGGTTGGCACCTTTGCCGCCCAGAAGATTTCTCATAGTAGCATTACCTTCTGTAAACATGTAAACCCATTTTGCCATTTTACATTTTCCTCCTAATTATTGTTCTTTAAAACATAAAAAATGTATGTTTTCTACGCACATAATTATTTTATAGATTTATCCTTCATTAGTCAAGGTTATTCTTCCAAAAAACAGCAATTTCTCTTGTGAAATATGACAGATTTTCCAGTTATATTTTTCACAGATTGTATTTTTCTCGTTATCATCTGAAAAATGTGCTAAAATAGAAAAAAACATGCAGCAATTCCGAGGTAATATTACCCGAATGCTGTCATACAGGAGGTTTATCATGACACGAACGATTGAAAACAACTTTCTTAAGATTTCCGTTTCCGATCACGGTGCTGAACTCACCGGCATCTATGACAAGACTAATGACAGGGAGATCCTCTGGCAGGCAGATCCGGCTTACTGGAAACGCCATGCGCCTGTACTTTTTCCCAACGTGGGACGTAACTACAAAGATATCTGGCGTCTGAACGGAAAGGAATATCCTTCCAGACAGCACGGCTTTGCAAGGGACAGCGATTTTATCTGCACGGATATCACCGATACTTCCCTTTCCTTTGTCCTTAAGTCCTCTGAAGAAACCTTGAATGTTTATCCGTTTGCTTTCGCTCTGAAGATCACCTACACTCTGAAGAAGCACGACCTGGAAGTATGCTGGGAAGTAGTTAATAATGATTCTGAAACTATGTATTTTACCATCGGCGGCCATCCGGCATTCCGTGTTCCGGTACGTGAAGGCGAATCCCAGAGTGATTACCGTCTTGCTTTTGAAGGCCTGGACACTCTTACCTATCTCCTTATCGATACGTCTGTAGGAACAGTCCTTGCTGACGAGCCACATACACTTTCCCTTGAAAACGGAACCTGTTCCATTGCTCCTCATATGTTTGATAAAGATGCTCTTGTTTTTGATAACGGCCAGATCCAAAAGGCCGGTATCCTCTTCCCGGACGGAACTCCATATCTGACACTTACCAGTGAGGGCTTCCCGAATTTCGGTATCTGGTCCGTACCCGGTGCTCCCTTCGTATGCCTGGAGCCGTGATGGGACGCTGTGATGACTGTGGTTTTGAAAAGCCTCTTTCCGAAAAAGCAAATATCAATGTGCTGAAACCGGATGAGGAATTTATCAAGAGCTATCAGATCACCGTACACTGAGCTATGATAAAAAAGATCCGCCATACATCGACTTTTTCAGCTGTCTGTATGACGGATCCTTTTATTTATCTTACTGTCTCAATACGCTCTTATTCTCTCACAAAATGATACTGATAAGCTCTGTACTCCCCAAACTCTGCAGGAAGCGGCATTCCACCATGCATCAGAGCAGCTCCGGAATAGATTCTGCCGGTAGTCTGTTCCTTATAAAGTGCACTCTCATCAAGCCGCGAAGCTGCACATAATTCACAGTCATATTTCCATGGATCTCCTCCATGACAACATTGAGCAGAACTTCTTCCTGAGAATTCCCAACGATCTCCCATGCACAGATCTCACTCTTAAATGGATCTGTCAGGCGATAGTATCGTCCATTCTGGATCAGTGGCGCATATTTACGGAATTCCCCGATCTGGCTGCGGACCTCGTCTTTTTCTTCCTCAGTCAGCTTCAGAAGATCCAGCTCGTAGCCGAAGGTTCCGGACATAGCAACCACACCTCTGGTATGTAACGGAGTGATCCTTCCTGTCTGATGGTTCGGCACTGCAGATACATGTGCTCCCATGGCCGATACCGGATATCCGAAGGAAGTGCCATACTGGATCCGAAGCCTGTCAATAGCATCAGAGTTGTCGCTGCACCAGATCTGCGGTGTGTAATACAGCATGCCTGCGTCAAATCTTCCGCCACCGCCGCTGCAGCCCTCGATCAGAAGATCCGGATAACGTTTCACCATACGGTCCAGAAAATCGTACAATCCCAGGACATAATCATACATTACACGTCCCTGATCCTTAGTCATTACGGAAAATACATCCATCAGGCTTCGATTCATGTCCCATTTAACGTACTCAATATTGGCATTATCCAATACCGCACTGATCTGTCCGAAGATTCCGTCTACAACTTCTTTTCTGGAAAAATCAAGTACCAGCTGATTTCTGGATCTCACTGGTTTTCTTCCCGGAATCGTAAGTGCCCAGTCCGGATGCTCGCGGTAAAGATCACTGTCCTCAGAGATCATCTCCGGCTCGATCCAGATACCGAATTTCACTCCGAGGTCATTGACTCTTTTTACCAGTCCGCCGAGAGTCTCTCCAAGTTTCTTCTCATTGACATACCAGTCCCCAAGGCCACTGTTGTCATCGTCACGTTTTCCAAACCAGCCGTCATCCAGAACCAGCATATCGATACCAAGCTCCTTGCCTCTTTTGCCAGATTATATAAAGTCTCCCCTGTAAAATCAAAATATGCTGCCTCCCAGCTGTTTACCAGCACCGGACGAACCTCTGTCTTATATTTACCACGGCAGATATGATGACGGATGCAGCTGTGCAGATTCTGGGAAAGACGGTTCATTCCCTGATCTGTGTAGCTTAAGATCACCTCAGGTGCATAGAAGGTCTCCCCGGCTTCCAGCGGATACCGGAAGCACTCCTCCTGTACACCAAGGAGCATTCTTGTCTGATTGTACTGATCTTTAAGAACCTCACCCTGGAAATTTCCACTATATACAAAGGACATAGCATAGCAGCCTCCATGATCCTCTGTTGTGTCCTTCTCTGCCAGGATCATCATCGGATTATACTGATGGCTGGATGTGCCACGGACACTGCCGATCATCTGACTTCCATGAGCCACCGGTACTCTCTGCAGATTCCGCTCCATGGCATGTCTTCCGTAAAAAGTAAGCAGGTCATAATCTCCGTAAAGAAAATCCAGTTCTGCGGACATCACCTTGTTCACATAGATCTTCTCACTGCTCTGATTGCGGATATAGACACTTCTTGTAATGATATCCAGTTCCGGAAGTACACCGTAAAGAAGCATGGCCTCCACGCCGGTAGCCGGATCCTCCAGTACGATCTCCAGAGTCTGTGCCTCATCATTATCTGCATAAACCGCCGGAAGCCCCGGAAGGCTGTATTTACCGTCACGGATAGTATAGTTCTTGTAACGCATATCACAGCTCATGCTTCCGTCACCGTTTTCCAGCATCAGTGATGCACTGCGGAAATCTCCGTTTCCGTAGCAGGAAAGCTCCTGTGGAAGAGAGTCCATGGAATAGGTTCTGTCTGTTCCCGCATCATAGGGATTTCCGGAAAATCCTCTGTCATAGTAGGTCAGAAGATAATCCATGCAGCCTTCTGCCTTTTTACCATAATAGAGATGAAGAAGAAATCCGTACTGATCCACCTGCATCTGATATGTAGTTTCTTTTGTCTGCAGGGTAAACGTTCTGTCTTTCTCGCAGTAGATGATTCCCATATGTGAATCCTCCTTTTTCTTGTGTTTTTATTTTACGGCACCGTTTACAACACCATTTAAAATGTGCTTCTGGCAGATCAGATAAAACAGAAGGATCGGAAGCAGTGCCAGCAGATAAGAGGCAAACGCAAGGTTATAGTTTGTTCCGAACTGAGTCTGGAAATTCAGCTGTGCCAGAGGCAATGTGGTTCCACCCGTAGATCCGGACATGATAACCAATGGAGTCATAACATCATTCCAGGTTCCAAGTGCTGTCAGAACTGCCACTGTGGCATGCATCGGCTTCATGATCGGAAAGATGATCTTCCAATATGTTTTCCAGGTGCTGGCTCCATCCACACAGGCAGCCTCCTCAAGGGCCATTGGAATGTTTGTCAGATATCCGGAATAAAGAAGCACGTTCATAGGCATATAAAATACCGTATAAAGAATGATCACACCGACTTTGTTATCAAGCCCATCTCAGCAGTCTGCTTTACAAGCGGCATCATCAGGATAGCAAACGGAACAAACATACCGCTCACTACATAGAGATAGATAAATTTATAAAATTTACTTCTCTTGTTTCTGGCTATAGCATAACCTAAAAGTGAATGAATTACAATAGCAAGAACCACTGTGATCACAGTGATCAATACACTGTTTCCAAGAGAATGCCAGAAGTCTGTTACCTCCATAGCTTCCCTGAAATTGGCAAGACTGAATTTCTCTGGCAGAGACAGGATCCCGGCTACACTGTTGGTCATCTCTGTCGGCTGCTTGAATGCGATCACAATTGTCATATAAAGCGGAAATACCACTGTGATAAGGCCAAGGATCAGAAGGATCGTTACCGGCCAGTTCGCTTTTTCTCTTACTTTCGTTTTCATTACAGCTGCTCCTCCTTTTTCCCTGTGATAGTCAACTGCATTGCAGAAATGATCACGATCACAATAAAGAATATAACCGCATTGGCACTCTGGAATCCAAACTGACCGCCACTCATACCATTGTTATAGATCAGATAGGAAATGGATTCTGTACTCTGTGCAGGACCACCCTTTGTCAAAGCCATGATCTGATCAAATACCATCAGGAAGTTTTTCACACAGAGAACCATGTTGATGCTGAAAAACGGAACGATCAGCGGGAATGTCAGGTAACGGAACTTGCTGAATCCGGTAGCACCATCAATAGCGCCTGCCTCGTATACATCCTCCGGCACTGTCTGAAGACCGGAAATGTAGATGATCGTATTCATTGCAATGGACTGCCATGCACACACGATCACGATGGCAACCCATGCCAAGCTCGTACTGGAAAGCATGCTGGAAGACAATGTTTTATTTCCGACCATCTTTCCGAATGCAGGCAGGATATATGTAAAGAAATAATTGAAAATATATCCTACGACCAGTGCACCAAGTACATTAGGAATAAAATAAGCTCCACGCAGTGCACTCTTGAAACGGATCTTGCTATTCAGTCCAAGTGCCAGGATCAGGCTGAGTACATTCGTTACGATAGTTCCACGATGGCCAGCTTAAAGGTAAACAGATAGGAACCGCCAACACGGCTGTCTGTAAAAAGATCCTTATAGTTTCGAAGTCCTACCCAGTCATAGCTTCCATAGCCTTTAAAGTTCGTAAAGCTGTAGATCACACCCTTGATCAGAGGCAGTGTGTTAAAGCAGAAAATAATGCCACGATCGGAATGGTGATCAGAAGAAAGGTCAGCTTTCTTCCACTCATAGATTTTTTTCCCATGATCAGTTCTCTCCTTCCCCGTTCTTCTCCTCATAGTCCTGTACTTTACGGATAATGTCACGGTTATATCTTGTCCAGTCTGTATCAAATTTTTTCAGGAATGCATCTTTATCCTTTTTCATCAGGAAGGTCTGGATCTGTGCATCCACAGCCATCTCTGTAGGATAATAATGATCCTGGTAGTCGGCCATCCTTCCCTCTTCTATGTATTCCTTCATACCATCCAGAGTAGAGGGAAGTGTGAAATCACCCTCTTTACAGGGAACTGCCTTCTGGTCATCCAGATATGTCTGTATATTCTCATCCTCAAGAAGGAAATCCAGCACTTCATATGCAGCTTCCTTATTCTCACAGTCATCCATCACACAGAACTGAAGGTCAACTCCGGAATTCAGTTTGTTTTCTGACGGATCATTGCTTGCCGGTGTTACAAAAGAATCAATATCCATATCCGGATTTACACTCTGGATCTGCGGGATCGCATAGCTTCCGATGGGATACATGGCAGCCTCCCCTTTTGCAAAAGCGGTGCAGGCTCCATTGTAATCATAGGCAAAGGGATCATCCGGTCCATACTGGATAAGCTCCAGCATACGGTCTGCTACTTCCTTATACTCTTTTGCAAAAGTAGTTTTTCCCTGGTTTACCTGGCGGCATACATCGGCTGGTGCAAGATCTACCGCAATAGAATTCCACGGTGCAAGACAGGTCCAGGTATCTTTAAATCCGAAATAAAGCGGCTGGATACCTGCATCCTGAATTTCCTGGCAAAGGCTCATAAATTCATCCCATGTAGTCGGGATCTGCCAGCCATGCTCCTTGAAAAGCTCACGATTGTAAAGGATTCCGGCGGCATTGGCCACGTAAGGAACCGCATAGACTCCGTCTTCCGGAACGAATTCCAGCGCTTTATCAATTTCTTTATATGCATCTTTGATCGAATCCAGTCCCTGATAATCGGAAATATCCATCAGCATATCAGAATCAATAAAATTGGAAAAGTTAACATCGCCTCCGATTCCAATGATATCCGGATTATCCTCACGGATAAATCTTGTCTTCAATACAGTCATAGCATCGTTTGGTGATTCGATGGTAAGATGGATATCATCATGAGTGGCATTGAATTTTTCTTCCAGTTTTTCAAATGCCTTAACCGCTTCCGGTTTATACTGCACAAGTTCGATCTCTGTCTTTCCGCTGTCCTTTTTACCTGTGCCGCATCCGCTCAATGTAACGGAAGCTGCCATGGTAAAGGCAAGTCCCATACAGAGGATCCATTTACTTCTGTTGCGCATCTTGTAATGCTCCTTCCTTTTCCTTTTATTTGATAAGTCGGATATCACCCATTTAACTGATATGGCTATCCGGGTTCTCCAATACTTATTCTCTGGTTTCTTTTTTCTGAAAGCTATTTTAACATAGCTTTATGCTTGCATAAATAGCAGTGTTTTTCTTGTTTTATGCCAAAATGCAATTTTTCTCTGTCTTCATTAAAGTCATCTAGCATTTTGATATATTTTACACCTATATCACTACTTTTATCTAAAATTAGTATATTCCGAATTTATCGAAAATCAACAAGTTTCTCGAGAAACTTAATTTTCTCACAAAGTTTTATCGATTATCCTTCTCTTTTTAGTATATTTTACAGGCTGTTTTTGTAATTGCATTTTTATACATATGTTGAAGTTCCCTGCTGTTTTAATATATAATGTTACTGAAACCAGACAAAATCATACGCCTAAAGGATAAAAATATGAATGACCTTCTCTTCTCCGTTTTTCCAAATGAAAACTTTGTTGATATCGGATTATACCAATACGGCTGGGAGCACTGCGCTCCGGCACATTCATTCGGCCCGGCAGCACGAAACCATTATATTTTTCATTATGTGATCTCCGGTACCGGAACTCTGATGGCAGACAATTCCGCAGGAGAGACCATCACCTATCAGGTAAAAAGCGGCCAGGGTTTCATGCTTTTTCCCGGTCAGATCAACACCTACATTGCAGATACCGACTTTCCATGGGAGTACACCTGGGTGGAATTTGATGGGCTCCGGGCAAAAGAGATCGTGGAAACTGAAGGTTTAAGTCCGGACCATCCGTCTATCACAGCCACTCTGCAGATCTCCGCCAGAAAATGATGGAGGAAATGCTTTATATCAGCCATAATTCCCAGGAATCACCCTTTCATCTTATCGGACATACCTGGCTTTTTCTGGATTACTTTATGCGCTCTACTGAAACTGTCCGCATGAAACAGGATGGAAGTATCCGTGATTTTTATATCAAGGAGGCGCTCTCTTTTATTGAACAGAATTTCCAGAATGATATTTCCATTGAGGATATCGCAGCCTGCTGCGGCCTGAACCGAAGCTACTTCGGTAAGATCTTCCACGACACCATCGGACGTTCTCCCCAGGAATTCCTGATCAGCTATCGCATGACCAAAGCTGCAGAACTTCTTAAGATCACAGCCCTGTCTATCGCAGATATCGGAAATGCAGTCGGATATCCCAATCAGCTGCATTTTCCCGGGCTTTCAAAAATGTATACGGAATGTCGCCAAGAAACTGGCGGATGAAAAACAGACTTATTGAAAAAAAGCCTCCGGCCAGAAAATAGCCGGAGGTTTTTTATTAAAAAAATGTATTTACTTAAAATGTAAATTTATCAGCAAAGTATGCATCAAGCTCATCGATCTTCACACGTACCTGCTCCATAGTGTCACGGTCACGGACTGTAACTGCACCGTCATTCTCAGACTCGAAGTCATAAGTGATACAGAACGGAGTACCGATCTCATCCTGTCTGCGGTAACGTTTACCGATATTTCCACGGTCATCGTACTCACAGTTGTACTTCTTGGAAAGCTGCTGGTAGATCTTCTCAGCACCCTCGTTAAGCTTCTTGGAAAGCGGAAGCACACCGATCTTAACCGGTGCAAGTACCGGATGGAAATGAAGGACTGTACGGACATCGTTCTTCTCTGCATCCAGAACTTCCTCATCGTAAGCGCTGCAGAGGAAAGCAAGTACCATACGGTCTGCTCCAAGTGATGGCTCGATAACATATGGGATATATTTCTGTTTCTTCTCATCATCAAAGTATGTGAGATCCTGGCCGGATACATTCTGATGCTGTGTCAGGTCATAATCTGTTCTGTCAGCGATTCCCCAGAGCTCACCCCATCCGAATGGGAAAAGGAACTCCACATCTGTGGTAGCCTTGCTGTAGAAGCTCAGCTCTTCCTTATCATGGTCACGGTAACGAACCTCATCATCCTTAAGTCCGAGAGCACTCAGCCAGTCAAGGCAGAACTTCTTCCAGTATGCAAACCACTCAAGATCTGTATCCGGCTCGCAGAAGAACTCAAGCTCCATCTGCTCGAACTCACGGGTACGGAATGTGAAGTTACCCGGTGTGATCTCGTTACGGAAGGATTTACCGATCTGGCCGATACCAAACGGGATCTTTTTACGGGATGTTCTCTGTACGTTCTTGAAGTTTACGAAAATACCCTGTGCAGTCTCCGGTCTTAAATATACAGTATTCTTGGCATCTTCGGTAACACCCTGGAATGTCTTGAACATCAGGTTGAACTGACGGATATCTGTGAAGTTGTGTTTACCACAGCTCGGGCATCCTACCTCGTGTTCTTTGATGAAGTCCATCATCTTCTCCTGGGACCATGCATCTACGCTTCCCTCAATGGCAATGTCATGCTCTGCACAAAAGTCCTCAATGAGCTTATCTGCACGGAAACGCTCGTGGCACTCTTTACAGTCCATAAGAGGATCAGAAAATCCACCAAGATGTCCGGAAGCGATCCATGTCTGCGGGTTCATAAGGATCGCACAGTCAACACCTACATTGTACGGAGACTCCTGAATGAATTTCTGCCACCATGCACGTTTTACGTTATTTTTAAGCTCTACACCGAGATTTCCATAATCCCATGTGTTTGCCAGGCCGCCGTAGATCTCGGAACCCGGGTAAACAAATCCTCTGGCTTTTGCAAGAGCTACGATCTTTTCCATTGTCTTTTCCATGATTTCTCTCCTCTTGACTTGCAGCTGTTCCGCCAAATGCGTCCGGAAAGCTCCGGAAAAAGCTGCTTTTTTACATTTTTGGTCTTATTATACTAGTATCCTCATGATTTTTCAAGGATATTTCCATATGCATTGCATCCTGTCCTGCTTTTGAAAAATAAATCGTTACGGTTATTCTGCAGCCGGCAGTGATCTATCTCATCAATTCCAGGATCTCCAGACTTTTAAACCGCTTGTCTGTATTCAGCTCCGTATACCGGTAAATGTGGCGTTCCAGTTCCCGCAGCACATCATCCCGCACTGTAAACGTATACAGCTTTGCCAGGGGGACACGGCTATGTAGCGCATGGCATACAGGGCAGCCGCTGAGATCCGTTTCCTGTCCATGGCCATCCTGCTGCAGTCTGCACACAGGATCCCATGCTCGTCCTGGGAGAAAAAAAGTTCTCCGGTTTCTTCCTCCGTAAGCTCTCTCCCGCAGCCCGCACACTGGAACAGCTGCGGCATCACGCCCTGGATCACCATAGTCCGCAGTTCATAGATACAGCGCACCAGCCGGTCTTCTATATGAGGATTCAAAATGCTTTGATGGTCACATAGAGAAGATTCATCATCTCCTTCTCATCCGTTCCCTCTTTGCCAAAATAATCTGCCAGCTCCAGAAAATAATATCCATAGTAAACCCCCGGCTGCCGGGTGGCCAGCTCCACAAAATGATGCTGCACGCTGACCTGGTTCAGATTATAGCTTGACCTTCCCTCATAAAGAGTAAAGCTTCCGAATACAAACGGGTTAGCTGCTGCCATGAACGGACTGTTCTGCCGTCTCGCTCCCTTGGCAAAAGCGGAGATCTTCCCCCTCTCTCTTGTGAGAAGGACGATCCGCTTGTCATAATCCCCTACCGGCATGGCAGAAAGTACCACTCCCTGTACGGTAATCAGATCACTCATTTTCAGATTTCTTTCTTATCATATCCAAAGTTCTTGATCAGGAAATCACTGTCTCTCCAGTTCTTAGTCACCTTGACCCAGAGCTTTAGGTTTACCTTTGCTTCCAGCATACGCTCCAGCTCATAGCGAGCATTGCTTCCTATCTTTTTCAGCATGGCACCCTGTTTTCCGATGATGATGCCTTTATGGGAATTACGCTCGCAGATGATGGTCGCATCAATATCTATGATGTTGCTTCTTCCCGGGCGTTTCTTCATCCGGTCGATGGCAACGGCAATCCCGTGAGGAATCTCCTCATCCAGTGCATGCAGAGCCTTCTCACGGATGATCTCTGCAGCGATCTGGCGCTGAGGCTGGTCGGTAACTGTATCCTCATCATAGAACATCGGTCCGTACGGAAGATATTTGAAATACTTGGAATGATATCCTGTGTGTTTTTTCCGCGGAGGGCAGAGCAGGGAATGATCTCTGCAAAATCACAGATCTTACGGTAGGTATCGATCGCAGGAAGAAGCTCTTCTTTTTTTACCGTATCGATCTTGTTGATGATGAGAATCACAGGAACTCCAACCTTCTGCAGCTGCTCGGCAATGTGGCGCTCTCCCGCACCTACGAATGTGGACGGCTCCACCAGCCACATAATGGCATCTACTTCCTTCAGGGTTCTCTCCGCAACCTGTACCATGTATTCTCCAAGCTTGTTTTTTGCCTTGTGGATACCCGGTGTGTCCAAAAATACGATCTGTCCCTCATCACAGGTATACACAGTCTGTATCTTGTTTCTGGTTGTCTGTGGCTTGTTTGATGTGATGGCGATCTTCTGTCCGATAAGATGGTTCATCAGCGTGGATTTTCCAACATTCGGTCTTCCGATGATCGCAACAAAGCCTGATCTAAAATTATTATCCATTCTTTATCCTCTCATAATCCTTTCACAGCCTGCTATCCCATTTAACGGACAGCAGGCTTTGTTTCTCCTCAGCCGATCAGTGGCTTCACTTCCATGAATACATCTTCCGCCTTCTTTATTGCAGTCTCACTTCCTACTACGCAGATCTGATCATCGGAAAGTACTGCTTCTACAAGAGCTGCCAGTTTCTGGATATCCTCCTTCTGCGCTCCGAGGATCTGATTTCTTTCCTTCTGGAGCATATCCTCTGTAACATTGGAGAAATATGCGGTTTTTGAGATACTTCCCTGCATCTGCGGAGTTCTCGGCACATCCTTGTTGCTGATCGTTCCGATGATATATTTTGTCATCTCACGCTCGTCTGCCTCAAAGGCACGGATATAATCCGGCACTCCCTGGTATACTTCCAGGGTTCTCTTAAGGTGAGGATCACGGTAAGATACCAGGAAGCTTTCTCCGTTTCTCTTAAATCCGCTCATACAGCCATAAGCGCCGCCTTTGACGCGGATGTTGATCCAGAGATAATCATAACTTAAGATCACCTTCAGGATATCCAGCGCACCGGTATATTCCAGGCCTTTTTTGCGGAAGTTTCCGTTCTGTGCCACATACTGTACCTGACCAGATGTCTTGAAGGCTTCGTTTTTCTTTACGCACGGGGCCTGTTTCACGGGCTCCGGTTTCTGTCCATTAAACAGGACTTTCTTAATTTCGGCAGCCTGTGTTTTCACTGTATCCAGGGACTCTCTCTCTCCGGTGTAGCTTACACAGAAATTCTCCGGACGAAGAACCTCCTCCATCACTTTGCGGAGATTTTTTACGATCTCGTCCTTGCAGCTGTCAAAATCTTTTTCCAGTTTTTCGATAAACTGATAATATCCGATTCCTGCCATCTCATCCTGGAATGCCGCCATCGGAGATGCGTAGGAGGCACCACGGAGAACGGCGGTGGAATGGCCTGCACTTGCAAGGCTGGCCTGGGCTCTGGATCTCACTCTGGCAATGATCTCGTAGAGACGTTTGGTGTCATCCAGCTTCGAAGTTGTAAGAACCTCCCGGATCATGGAAAACATGAAATCCATCTCCGGATACAAAGCTTTGCCTCTTACAGCAAACATGGCACGGAACGCATCGGTATCCTGCGCATCATCAAAAACTTCGATTCCATAGGAAATGCCGCCGGTTCTTGCATTCACCTCATTGAACAGTTCACCATAACTGTAGTTTTCTGTATCCACTGCTCCAAGCACAGATTTTAAAAGTCCCAGATAATGGACAGTATTTACATCAAAGTCATGGATCTCAAAAAGAAGATCTGCATAACCGATTCCATTGGTGCATACATCATGATACAGAAACAGGCTGTCATCTACGTAATGTTCCTCATTTGTCAGTCCTGTGATCTCTTTTTTGATATCTTCTCTGGAAAGCATCGGGATACAGGTCAGTGCTTCCGGATCTTCCTCGGATTCCTGATAAGCTTCCAGGGCTTTTGTATTCTCTACCATCCGGGTAAGCTCTTCATCAGAAAGGCTCTTTCTGTAATTCTCCAGTTTTTCTTCCAGTTCTTTGTCTCTCTTAGCAGCAAGGCCTTTCTCCGGTACCAGGGAAAGGATCGCGCCATGGGTATTATCCAGAAGATATTTACGGATCAGATCCTCAAAATATCCCTCTTCCAGAGCTTTTTTGAGGAACTCAAATCCCTCAAGAAGCTGTACTTCACAGAACGGCTTTGTATCGTCATAAAGCCAGCTGCTTAAAATATCCAGGCCATACATCAGTCCCTTCGGATAGGAAGAGAAATCTGCCTCACGGAAACGGAATTCGTAGTAGTTGATTCCGGCTGTTACTGCCTTCTTGTCGATACCTTCCTCCATGATCTTTGTGAGGGTGTCACGGATCACTTTGACAAATTCCTCTTTCTGGCTTAAGTTGCTCCCTTTGCCACGATGGAGAAATAGGTCTGTTTGATTCCATCCTCAAAGGAGCCATAGATATCCCTGCCGATCTTTGCATCCAGAAGTGCCTGTTTCAGCGGTGCACCCGGTGCGCTTAAGAGAGCATAATCCAAAACCTCGAAAGCAAGACTCAGGTTGATATCTGCCGCTTCACCCACAACCATATTGTAGGAAAGATAGGTGTTATCCTCTTCTCCCTCATCCTCTGATACCGGATAAGACTTCTGGATGTCCTTTACCTGAGCAAAGGCTTCCTGATCCCGGATCTCGGAATCAATGACAAGAGAATCAAAGGCAGACAGATAATGGCTGTCAAGAAATTCCAGCTTCTCCTCCATATCCATGTTTCCGTAGAGATAGATAAAGCTGTTGGACGGATGATAGTACTGTCTGTGGAAATCCAGAAATTCCTCATAGCTGAGATCCGGAATATTTACAGGATCTCCGCCGGACTCACAGCCATAGGTTGTATCCGGAAACAGCGAATTCATGATCTCTCTCTCCAGAACATCATCCGGTGAGGAAAAAGCCCCCTTCATTTCATTGTAAACGACACCGTTGTATTTCAGCGGGCCTTCTTTTTTCTCCAGATGGTAGTTCCAGCCTTCCTGACGGAAGATCTCTTCTTTTTTGTAAATATTCGGATAGAATACCGCATCCAGATATACATGCATCAGATTCTGGAAATCCCGGTCATTACAGCTTGCTACCGGGTAGCAGGTCTTATCCGGATAGGTCATGGCATTAAGGAAGGTATTAAGAGAACCTTTTACCAGCTCCACAAAAGGATCCTTAAGCGGAAATTCCCTGGAGCCGCACAGTACACTGTGTTCCAGGATGTGGGCAACACCGGTGCTGTTCTTTGGCGGTGTACGGAATGCAATGTTAAAAACTTTATTCTCATCGCTGTTCTCGATGAGCATGACTCTGGCTCCTGTTTTTTTGTGTTTGAGAAGCCATCCTTTGGAATGAATATCCTGAAGATCTTCTTCCTTCAGGACTTCATATGCGTTCAGATGATTGGGATTCATAAATTAGTAACCTCCTGAATGTTTCTCTTCACACCCGGTAAAAATCCCTTTTCAAAAAATCCCGGGATCTTTTGCCGGATGCATGGCAACAAAAGGCTGTCTGAGTATTCAGACAGCCTGAAACGGAAAACTTATTGCTTCCTAAATGCTTCCTTCATTGGGATAATACTGCCTGTAGATCTCTCTGGCAGCTCTTGTGATGATTCCAAGCTCAGCTTCCATTCCAAGATTAGCCGGAAGCTCCACAGCTGTTTCCCTGATGTCTCTCTGGACCTTGGCCTTCGCACTGTCCTCCTTGATGTGGATCAGGCCGAAAATCATTGTGTTATAGGATTTATCTGTCTGACAGAGATCCATGTAGACCAGAACCAGATGACAGCATTCCCGGTAAAGAAGCTCCTCATAAAGACCGCCCTTTTCCTGGAACTCCTGAAATTTCAGCTTCTTAAGATACTTACCTATCTCTTTCTTCGCACTTCTTGTGCCAAAGAATCTGGAAGCGGAATTCCGGTTAAACTCCATGGTCATCCAGAGACCGAGATAACCGTCTGCCCTGGTATCACCAGTCTCGGATTTATCGCTGTAACGGATATCCCAGAGTTCCTTACGGATCTTATTTTCTTCCGGTTCTTCTCCTGCTGCAATGGACTGCTCCAGAAGCTTCAGACGCTCCATGGGATCTTTCTCTCTATAGTATTTCGCAATTGTTGGTGTATCCATTCATTCTTCCTCCTGATATCTGAATATTATATCAGACAACCTGCCAAAAATACACCCCTATCTGTGATTTCGAAGCTGCTTTTTTCCCAGGGCTTTTCACTTTTTTTCCGCGGTTATCACATAGATATACATTGCGGATATACCACAGGTCTTTATCCTCTCCGTATTTATCCAGATCCGGAGAAGTCCCTCCAGCTCTTTTCTTTGTCTGTGGGTGGATAAACCACAGCTTCTTCCTTGC
>ENA-OQHA01000135-OQHA01000135.1-human-gut-metagenome-genome-assembly--contig:-NODE-135-length-39351-cov-3.478202_pt1 | contig 39351 bp, 50 predicted proteins | sample MGYA00242558_ERZ504707 | MGnify/ENA primary metagenome ERZ504707 (study PRJEB26092, sample SAMD00036197) | human gut metagenome | host: Homo sapiens | study: EMG produced TPA metagenomics assembly of... | reverse complement strand
AGAGCGGTTATTATCCTGACAGACCCTTACTCAACAACCCAGAAGAATACAACGGCTACAAGGCTTATTGATGATGGCGCACAGGTATTGGCTCCGCATGACAAGGGTATCATTGACGAAGTGAATAAAGTTGCTTCTGCCAAGGATATCAAGTTTGAAGGAAACAAGGATCTGATTCAGATTATCGGTAAGGAAGTGGATGACGAATACTTGCGTCAGGTACATTCCATCTCAATTGATCCGGAAGTGATCAAGCGTCAGAAAGATCTGAAGATCGTCTATACTCCGATCCACGGAACAGGTATGATGCTGATTCCGCAGTCTCTGAAACTGTGGGGCTTTGAAAATGTTCATTGTGTACCCGAACAGATGGTGAAGAGTGGAGATTTCCCAACTGTAGTTTCACCGAATCCGGAAAATGCCGAAGCATTGACTCTGGCTATCAAGCTGGCGAAGGAAATCGATGCTGATATCGTGATGGCTTCCGACCCGGATGCTGACCGTGTGGGTATGGCTTGTAAGGACAGCAAAGGCGAATGGGTATTGATCAACGGTAACCAGACCTGTCTGCTTTTCCTGTACTATATCATCAAGAACCGCATCGCAATGGGTAAGATGAAAGGCAATGAGTTTATCGTGAAGACAATTGTAACTACTGAACTGATCAAAGCCGTTGCCGACAAGAACCATATCAAGATGCTGGACTGCTATACCGGTTTCAAATGGATCGCACGTGAAATCCGTCTGCGTGAAGGTAAGGAACAGTATATTGGCGGCGGTGAAGAAAGCTACGGCTTCCTGGCTGAAGATTTCGTTCGCGATAAAGATGCTGTTTCTGCTTGTTCTTTGCTGGCAGAAATCTGTGCCTGGGCCAAGGATCAGGGCAAGACATTGTATGACGTGCTGATGGATATCTATGTAGAATACGGATTCTCCAAAGAAGTGACCGTCAATGTAGTTAAACCGGGTAAGAGCGGTGCTGACGAAATCAAGGCCATGATGGACAACTTCCGTGCTTGTCCTCCGAAAGAGCTGGGCGGTTCAAAGGTTGTTCTGGTAAAAGATTACAAGACACTGACTGCTACCGATGGAGAAGGAAAGGCTACTCCGCTGGATATGCCGGAACCGTCGAATGTACTTCAGTTCTTCACGGAAGACGGAACCAAGATTTCTGTTCGTCCGTCAGGTACAGAACCGAAGATCAAGTTCTATATGGAAATTAAAGGTGAAATGCATTGTCCGAAATGCTATGCCGGAGCAAACGCTGATGCCATGGAAAAGGTTGAAGCTATCAAGAAGTCTCTGGGTATCTGATAGGACAGATGAAGATAAACTGACAGAAGGCCGTCCGGAAAGTTCCGGGCGGCCTTTTTTTGAATTCCTGAGTGCTGAAAAAACGCTTCGGCGTTTGGGTTTGAATGCCGAAGCGTTTTTTAAAAATATCGAAACGTTTTTAAAAAAAGCCCGCGGGCTTATTGGACGAAATTCCAGACTGCTTCTGAAATGGCTGCAATCACTCCGGCTGTTGCCGGAGCATCCTCTTCGGAGTTTTTGACGAACACCGCCAGACTGTACCGGCTGCCGTCAGGAAGAAGGAAGAAACCGATGTCATTGATTCCGATGATTTGTCCTTGTGCATTGCAGTCTCCTGTACCGGTCTTATGCCCGATGACTGCCTTTCCGGAAGGAATCGGTTTCACCAGTCTGTCTTTTCCTGTTTCACATTCGGTCAGTGTCTGTCGGATGAATTGCCGGTCAGATGGCCGGAAAAGTTCCCGGGTCAGAAAAATTTCAAGCAGCCGGGCAGCTTCGAGCGGGGTTGTCCAGTTGTCGTAGGAACGGTTCAGATCGACATGCATGTCATCTTCAGTAGCCGTAATGGAGAAATGGCTGCATCCCAGCGAACGGATGTACCGGTCTGTTTCCTGTGGTCCTCCGGTAAGCCGGAACAGGATGTCACAGGCATTGTTGTCGCTTTGCTGGAGCGTGTATTTCAGCAGCTCGCGGACGGACAGGGAACAGTTTCCCTGCGGATAGCGGTCGCGTAACGGGCTGTAGGTATCAGGCTTTAAATCCTCCGGAGTAATGTAAAGGACAGTGTCCAATGACAGGTGACGGGTTTCCAGCCAGTGGGTAACAGCCAGCGCCTGATGAAACTTGAAGACACTCATCAAAGGTAGGGACGGTCGTTGTTGATGCTCAGGGTATCCTGTCCGTTCCAGATGAAGGCAACGCCACCTGAGCTTTACAGGAATGAATGATTGCCTGAATCTGTTCCTTTAGCAGTGTAAGGTCTTTTTCCTTTTGTGAGAAAGCGGACAGAACAGGCAGCAGACTGACGAGCAGCAGAATAATTCTTTTCATGATGAAATAAAATCTTTGCGGGTTATTGGAAAATAGATCCTTGCAAAGGTAACACTTTCCCCGACCGGATCTGACAGGGAAAGTGCAGTTTTTCATTCATGGCTTTATTCTTTTTCCGGAAGAATGGTTTTGCGGTGCTTTAACACCTCGCATCGATGTAGAATACGGTTTCTTCAGCCAGGTTGTTGATGTGGTCTCCGGCTCTTTCAAGCTTGCGGAAGATACCGGACACTTCCAGACACAGACGGATGGATTCCGGGTGTTCGGTGGCATAAGCCGTCAGCCGGTCCAGGGCCTTCTGGTTGATCTGGTCAAGCGTTTCGTCTTTGTCGAAGACGGATTTCGCCAGCCCGATGTCCTGCCGCTGCAAGGCTTCATAAGTGGTGTTCAGCATGGAGAGCACTGTGTCGTACATATCTTCCAGCTGAAGGTCGGCAAACAGGATTTTGTTCTCCGGTTTCAGTTCAGTCCGGATCACAAAGCGGGCAATACTTTCGGCATAATCGCCGATGCGTTCCAGATTGTTGTTGATCTTCAGCATAGCCAGGGCAAAACGGAGATCGACGGCTACCGGATTATAGAGGGCGATGAAGTCCTCGATGTCACTGTCGATTTTCAGTTCGAAGGCATTGACGCGTTTTTCACGCGAAATCACTTTGTCGGCCAGTTCCTGGTCGGCGTTTAATACGGCATTATATGCATTATCCAGTTGCTGGTAGACCAGCTTCCACATTTCCTTGACTTCCCGCTGGATATTCTGAAGTTCGTTTTCTACAAATTTCACCATAATTGCTTCTAATAAAGTTGAATGTTTCCGGACGTTTATCCGAAACGTCCTGTAATATAGTTCTGGGTAGCCTCCTTGTCCGGATGGGTAAAGATTTTCTTGGTATCTCCGTATTCCACCATTTCGCCCAGATAGAAGAAGGCTGTTTTGTTGCTGACGCGGGCTGCCTGCTGCATGCTGTGCGTGACGATAATGATGGTCGTCTGCTGGCTGAGTTCGCAGATCAGTTCCTCGATCTTGGCCGTAGAAATCGGATCCAGGCAGACGCCGGTTCGTCCATCAGCAGGACAGATGGCTCGACGGCCATGGCACGGGCAATACACAGTCTTTGCTGTTGTCCGCCGGAGAGTGCATAGGCTGATTCCTTCAGCTTGTGTTTCACTTCGTTCCAGAGTGCAGCTCCCTTCAGGGCTTCTTCTACCCGGTGGCAGATAAACTCTCTGTCTTTACACCGTTGACCCGCAGACCGTAGGCCACGTTTTCGAAAATACTCTTCGGAAACGGATTCGGACGCTGGAATACCATGCCGACATCCTTACGCAAGGCATCTACGTCGACCGACTTGTCGTAAATGTTTTTTCCGTCAATCCGGATTTCGCCTGTGAGCCGTGTTCCCGGAATCAGATCGTTCATGCGGTTGAACAGGCGCAGGAAGGTGGATTTTCCACATCCGGAAGGACCGATGAAGGCGACAACTTCATTGTTCGGAATCGCGATATTGACATGCTTCAGTGCATGAAAGTCGCCGTAATGGAAATCTACGTTGATGGCTTCTATCTTGTTCATATCAGAGGTGCGTATTATTTTTGTTTTAGTTTGTTTTCAAAGAACTTCCGGATGCTGTTGGCTGCCAGGTTCATCAGCAGTACGATCAGAATCAGCACGAAAGCGGTTCCGTAGGCAATGGGCATCTGTGCTTCGATGTCCGTTCCGCTGGTTGCCACCACGTAAAGGTGGTAGGGGAGAGCCATACACTGGTCGAAGATACTGTCGGGCAGTTTCGGCAGAAAGTAGGCGGCACAGGTAAAAAGGATCGGTGCTGTTTCGCCGGAAACGCGGCCCAGTGACAGAATCAGTCCTGTGATGATGCGGGGCATCGCCATCGGGAGCAATACGTTCCAGATGGTCTGGGCTTTGGTTGCTCCCAAAGCGAGACTTCCTTCGCGGAAGCTGTCGGGAAGGTCTTTGAAGGCTTCTTCCGTGGTACGGATCACGATGGGGAGGCCAGCAGCCCCAGTGTGAGGGAGCCTGCCAGAATACTGTCTCCGAAATCCAGCCAGTTGACAAAGAAAGCCATTCCGAACAGTCCGAATACGATGGACGGGATGCCGGACAGGTTGTTCGTCATCATTCGATGAAGCGTACCAGTTTTCCATCCTTTGCATATTCGTTCATGTAGATGCCGCTCATCACGCCTGTCGGGAAAGCGAAAAGAGCACTTCCTGCCATCAGGCAGCATGTTCCGAATATGGCGGGCCAGATTCCTCCTTTAGTCATTCCGTCAGAAGGTGCCTGGGAAAGGAACTCCCAGTTGATGACTCCGATTCCCTTCACGATGATAAATCCCAGGATGAAGAACAGAAGGGCTGCCACTCCGTAGCTGAGCAGCCGGAAGCAGCCGAATGCTGTCTGCTGGATGATATGCTTTCGCCGGTTGTAGGATGAATTGGTTGAATAGCCATGACTTTAATGCTTGTTTTTATTGCGTGCGGAAACCAGTTCCACGCAGGAATTAATGATCAGGGTAATGAAAAACAGGATGACTCCCAGCAGGAAGAGCGCCTGATAGTGGGCACCGCCGGCAGGAGCTTCCCCGAGTTCGGCCGCAATGGTAGCCGGAATGGTTCGCAGAGGTTCCAGGAGGCTGGCAGGCATTACGGCGGCATTGCCCGTCACCATCAGTACAGCCATGGTTTCGCCAATAGCACGTCCGATGCCTAGCACAACTCCCGAAGTGATTCCCGAAATGGAAAACGGGATGACTACTTTATAAATGGTCTGCCATTGTGTTGCTCCCAGAGCCAGACTGGCTTCCCGCATGGAGCGCGGACAGCTTCGCATGGCGTCTTCGGCTACGGTAATAATGGTAGGCAAGGCCATGATGGCCAGTACAAGGCTGCCTGCCAGTCCGGATTCCCCGACGGGCAGGTGAAAAGTGTGTTGCAGGAAGGGAACAATGACTGCCAGCCCGAAAAATCCGTAGACTACCGACGGAATGCCGTTCAGCAGTTCGATGACAGGCTTCAGAAACTTTCTCATTTCCGGCGAGGCAACCTCTGCCAGATAAATGGAAACTGCCAGTCCGAAGGGCAATGCGATCAGAATGGCAAAGAAACTGACCCAAAGCGTTCCTCCGATCAGCGGAAGAATACCGAAGATAGGAGAGGGGGTGGCCGTAGGAAACCATTCGGTACCCAGCAGGACATCCTTGACCGGAATCGTTTCGTCCTTAATCAGATGAAGTTTGTTTGTGTAGGGCTTGACCAGTACTTCCGGGATGAAAGCGATGATACCCGGGTTTTGTTCTACCTGTTCCGTGATCTTTTCTCCGGCACGTTCGTATTCCGCGCCCAGTTCTGCTTCGGTATATAGCTTGTCCAGATCTTCCAGACGGAACACCTTGACCGGAAGATCCGGGCCTCCCACTTCCTTCCAGTTGGTAATTTCTTCATCAAACAGGTTCTTGATTTCCTGTGCACTCAGGGAACTGACCGGATTCTGAGGATTCAGCGCCAGCACATAACCTTTGTCTACGATCGGGTTGCCGAACAGTCCGACTGCTTCCTTGAAGAGAAATCCGATGATGAGCAGTATGGCGGCGCTTGTCGTGAAGCCGCTGACCGTGAGGATGCGGCGAACCAATATATCAATCCATTTTTTCATGGGCAGAGGAATTATTGTTGAACAGAATTCGTGATGGGAATGAAACCGATATTCAAGGTCTTGTCCTGACCGGCAGCGACTGGATAAAGTCGATGAACGGACGGACGCGGGCTTCGTTGGCCTTGTCATAATAATAATACAGGGGGCGCACCACCGGATAAGTCTTGCGGACAGCGTTCTCTACCGAAGGATATACATAGGTACGTCCCTGGTCGTAGGATACGGCCAGAGCCTTGACATACGGATTCAGATAAGCAAGTCCCACGTAACCGATTGCTCCTTTGGTCTGACGGACTGATGGATGATGGCACCGGTAGCAGGCATGGACAGAATGCTGCTCATGTAATTTTTGTTGCCGAGAACACTTTCCTTGAAGATTCGTACGTGCCCGAGGACGTCTCCCGGGAATAGACTACAATTTTTGCGTCAGAACCTCCCACCTCTTTCCAGTTGGTGATCTTTCCGCGGAAGATCGCTTCGAGCTGTTCGCGGGTCAGTTGCTTCACCGGATTGTCCGGATGTACGATAATAGCCAGTGCATCATAGGCTACGATGACCTCACAGGTTCGTGATGCGACTGTTTCATCTTCAGTTTTTCACTGAACTTGATGCGTCGTGAAGCCATGGCCAGATCGGTGGTTCCGTCCATGAGTGCGGAGATTCCTACACCGCTTCCTCCTCCCGTTACGGTTATGGTGGCCTGCGGATTTAGTTTCATATACATTTCAGCCAGCTCCTGTGTCAGCGGTAACACCGTATCGCTTCCTTTGATGCGCTGGGCAGACAATATGGCCGGGGTGCAGAACAGAAGCAGTGAAATCAGGAACCGAAAATCTTTCTTTTTCATGTTTCGATGGTATCTTCTTGTTTAAAAACCTTTTTGGAACGGCAAAGTTACGGCTTTGCAGCCGAAAAGGATGTTACAAAGCTGTTACAAGAATGATACAATCTTTTTGCGGGATTTCGTCCGCTCTGGAAAGATGCTTCAGTTGGAAAAGGCTTTCTCAACGAAGGCTTTAACCCGAAGGGTATATTCTTCGGGATAGTTCAGGTAAGAGACAGCATGTGCTGCCTGGGGGACGATCCATAAATCTTTGGGTGCGGGTTTGGCCTCATATACCTTATAAACCATTTGTGTGGGCACGAAGTCATCGTCTTCGCCGTGGATAAAGAGCATAGGCTGACGGCACTTCCGTACCTGTTCCAGTGCCGAAGCTTCCTGGAAATTCCATCCCCGTGTGAGATCACACAGCCAGCTGGCTGTATAAAGCAGCGGGAAAGCCGGAAGGTGAAACTGTTCTTTCAATTCCTTTTTGAACTGATCCCATACGCTGGTATAGCCACAGTCTTCGACGAAACAGTCCACATAGGCTGGCAGCTTTTCTCCGGATACCATCATGGTCGTTGCTGCCCCCATTGAAATGCCGTGGACGACCATTTGCAGGGAATCGCCAAACAGGGCAGGGGCCGTATCAATCCATTGGATGACGTCTTTCCGGTCAAGCCATCCCATCTGAAAATCTTCACCCTCGCTCAGTCCGCTGTACCGGAGATCCGGAATGAGGACGTTATAATCCAGAGAGTGATTGTAGAGATAACCAATCTGAAAGATCCGGATGGCATTGTCCGTGTAGCCATGTACAATGACTGCCGTCCGGCGCGAAGGATGTGAAGCGTAAGCATAATAGGCATGCAGACGAATTCCGTCGGGAGCCGTAATGAACGTATCCTTCAGTGCATGATGCTGTTGCAGGCTGTCCACCCAGGGTTTCAGCTGCGGATAATTCTGCATCATGTATTCCATGGATCCTTGCAGATCCTTTCCCCGGTTTTCAGGCCGCAGGGAATAATTCAGCATGTAGAGACTTCCCCCCGTAAGCGTACCGATCAGGGCGAGCAATACAATGCAGGAGATGGTGAGAGCTTTCTTTTTCATAGCTGGCGGTTCCAGATATCCCATGAACCGAAGGCTTGCAGCAATAACATTTCAAGCCCGTTTTTCACGACGGCTTCCTGATCGGAACCTTTCTTCATGAAGAGAGTGGTATCGGGATTATAAAGCAGGTCATAAAGCAAATGTTGCGGAGTCAGGCATTCATACGGGATTTCCGGGCACTTGTCTGCCTGAGGATACATACCTACCGGAGTACAGTTGACGATAACCTTATATTCTGCCATGATTTCCGGAGTCAGTTCTTCGTAGGTCACTGTATTGGCATCGTGGCGGCTTCGTGAAACAAACAGCGTTTCCAGTCCCAGCTGTTGAAGTCCGTGATTGATGGCTTTCGACGCTCCTCCGGTTCCCAGGATCAGCGCTTTCTTATGAAACGGTTCCAGCAGCGGTTCGATGGATTGGGTAAAGCGAGAAGATCGGAATTATAGCCGATCAGTTTCCGCTTGCCTTTTGTCTGAACCAGTTTAATCACGTTAACCGCTCCGATGGCTTCAGCATCCTTGTCCAGTTCGTCTAGGTAAGGAATGACCTTCTCCTTATAAGGAATGGTGACATTCAGTCCTGCCAGATTCGGGTTGGCTGCCAGTACTTTGGGAAAGTCTTCAATGGTAGGAATTTCAAAATTGACATATTCTGCGTCAATGTTTTCAGAATGAAACTTTTCGTTGAAAAAGTTCTTGGAAAACGAATGTCCGAGCGGAAAACCGATTAAACCGAATTTTTTCATAATAAGATTTTTTATTTTGTTGCGAAATAAAGGGTACAGATACCAGTGTGAGTCGTTTGAAAGACACCTGGCTGAAACCTGCTTTGCGGATGATCTTCTGCATGACTTCTCCTTGCGGGAAAGCCTTGATGGATTGGGGCAAATAGGTATATGCACTCCGGTCTTTGGATAACAATTTACCCAATGTCGGGATGACGGCTTTGGAATAGACGGCATAAAGCTGTTTCATCGGGAAGTAGTCCGGTTCAGAAAGTTCCAGAATGACCAGATGCCCTCCCGGCGTCAGGACGCGGTACATTTCCTGCAGTCCCCGGTCGAGATCTTCGAAGTTTCGGATGCCGAAAGCTACGGTTATGGCATCAAAGCGGTTTTCGGGGAATGAGAGTTTTGTGCAGTCTTCCCTCTGAAAAGAGATGCTTTTCTCCAGTCCTTCTCGTTTCACCTTCTCGCGTCCCACGTTCATCATTCCTTCCGAAATATCCGTGCCGATCAGTTCTTCTGGCTGTAGCGTCCGGCAAGCCTGTATGGCGAAATCTCCGGTTCCTGTGGCGACGTCCATGATATGCTGTGGTGCGAAGGGCTTGAGCAGGGCAATGGCTTTCTTGCGCCAGCTCTTGTCGATGTTCCATGAAAGGGCATGGTTGAGTTTGTCGTAGGCAGGAGCGATGTTGTTGAACATTTTTTCTACCTGTTCAGCTTTGCTTTCGTTTCCGTCGTAAGGCTTTATTTCTTCTTGGGGATAATTCATTGTGATGGAACAATTGGAAAAAGAAGGATGAGGCCGGGAAAGTGATTCCCGGGTCTTATCCTTGTCTTGGCTTATTTATTTAGTCAAATAGTCTGTTACATTCTTTTCGATGCGTTCAGCGATGTTTGCTGTGTCAGCTTTCACAAAGGTTTCGCCTGTGATATGCTCATACAGTTCAATGTATCTGTCGCTGATGGAAGAAACGATTTCCGGAGTCATTTCAGGAACCTGCTGTCCTTCTTTTCCCTGGAATCCGTTGGCCATCAACCATTCACGTACGAATCTTTGGACAGCTGTTTCTGAGGTTCTTCTTTTTCGAAGCGTTCCTGATAGCCTTCCAGATAGAAGTAACGGCTTGAGTCTGGTGTATGGATTTCGTCCATGAGGTAGATTTCTCCATTGTGCTTACCGAATTCATACTTGGTATCTACCAGAATCAGGCCACGTTCTGCAGCCATTTGTGTTCCGCGTTCGAACAATGCCAGAGTGTATTTTCCAGCGTTTCGTATTCTTCCGGAGTAGCGAGTCCCTTAGCCAGGATTTCTTCTTTGGAGATATCCTCATCGTGCATACCCATTTCGGCTTTGGTCGTCGGAGTGATAATGGGGTGAGGGAACTTTTCGTTTTCACGCATACCTTCGGGCAGACGGACACCGCAGATTTCGCGAACGCCGCTTTTATAAGCACGCCATGCACTTCCGCAGAGGTATCCGCGAACAATCATTCTACCGGGAATCCCTGGCACATTACGCCGACAGTAACCATCGGGTCGGGAGTAGCCAGTTTCCAGTTCGGACAAATGTCAGTAGTTGCATCCAGGAATTTGGCTGCGATCTGGTTCAGCATCTGTCCTTTGTATGGAATTCCTTCCGGCAGAACAACGTCGAATGCCGAGATACGGTCGGTAGCAACCATTACTAACTTTTCATCACCGATGTTGTAAACATCACGAACTTTACCATGGTACACACTTTTCTGTTCCGGAAAGTGATAATCTGTTTTTGTTAAAGCTTTGCTCATTTTTTCTTTATTTAGATGAATGATTCTCTTTTTCAAATTTCTCGTATGCTTCGACTATCTGTGTCACGAGCTTGTGACGGACTATGTCTTTTTTGTTCAGTTCGATGAAACTGATTCCTTTTACATTCTTCAGAATCTTGATGGCCTGTACCAGACCGGAAGTCTGTGAGGCCGGCAGGTCGATTTGTGTCATATCTCCGGTAACGATCATTTTGGTGTTCATACCCATACGTGTAAGGAACATTTTGATCTGTTGGGGAGTGGTGTTTTGCGCTTCATCCAGAATAACGACAGCGTCGTTCAGTGTGCGGCCGCGCATGAAGGCGAGTGGAGCAATCTGGATGACATTCAGTTCCATGTATTCTTTCAGCTTGGCTGCCGGGATCATGTCTTCCAGGGCGTCGTAAAGAGGTTGCAGGTACGGATCGATTTTTTCTTTCATATCTCCCGGCAGGAAGCCGAGTTTTTCACCTGCTTCCACTGCAGGACGGCTGAGGATGATTTTTTGATTTCCTTGTTTTTGAGAGCTCTTACAGCCAGTGCGATGGCGGTATAAGTCTTTCCTGAACCGGCCGGACCGATAGCGAAGATCATATCGTTCTTTTCAAACTCTTTGACGAGCTTCTGCTGGTTTTCACTTCTTGGCATGATGGGCTTGCCGGTTACGCTGAAAACAATGACATCGCCTGCATTTTCTACTCTCGGTTTCTTTCCTTTAATAATGTCCAGAAGGGTTTCTTCGTTCAGGGAATTGTATTTCACGCAATGTTTTTCCAGCGAGAGGACAGCTTCCTCAAAAGCGCATAACTCCTCTTCGTCTCCCATAACCTTGATGACATTTCCTCGTGCCACAATTCTCAGTTTGGGGAACAATGCCTTGATCATTTGCATGTTGGTGTTGTTTACACCATAAAAAACTACAGGATCTACGTCCTCCAGTACGATATGCTTTTCTATCATTCTGTTATTTCTGCTTCGTATAGGTTTTTAAATTCCCTGCAAATTTAATCATTCCTTTTGATAGAAAACAGGAAAGAGGAAAGAAAATTTGAAAAGACAGATAGGATGAAGATTATCAGAAAGATATATCCGGGAGTGAGAAAAAGGTATGAAAAAAAAGCTTCAATGCTTGACACAGGTCGAAAACTCCGTTTATCTTTGCACCGCGTTTGAGAGAAAACGCTTCCACAAAGAAAGTATTGGAAGTTTGGGTGAGTGGCTGAAACCAGCAGTTTGCTAAACTGCCGTACGGGTAACCGTACCGGGGGTTCGAATCCCCCAGCTTCCGCAACGAGACTAAAAGAAGGTATTCAATTAAACCTTCACTCAAGGAGTCAAAGCACCGTATATCAATTGATTACGGTGCTTTTTTCGTATATTTTTGTTTCAAGGTGAAGGTCATCCAGCATCGGTTGGCAGTCATATCTTAGTCAATTTCTGCTACAATTTCTGCTACAGAATTTTGCTGTCACAAAAATGTAGCAGAAATTTGAGATGAATACCATCTTGAATTCTCTGCTACAGAAAATGACCTCGCATTTTTGGCAAAAAATGTAGCAGTGACGGTCAAAAGATAGCCAAATTGACGCCTTATAAATCACTCATTCATAATAAATTATGTCGAACTTTGTGGCAAAATTGCTACACTAAAAAATGATTAGTTATTATGAGAATGATTTTTAAAGTGTCGTTCTATGTACGCTCCAATTACGAGAACAAAAGTGGTAAATCTCCTTTGATGATCAGAATCTATTTAAACAAAGAAATGCTTAATGTAGGTTCATCCGGTATCTATGTGGATAAAAAATTGTGGTGTAATTCAACAAGCCGAATGAAAGGGCGTACTCAGGAGGCATTGGTTGTCAATGCTCAATTGGATGAAATATCTACATCTTTCCAGGAAATCTTTAAGCGCCATGAAAGTGATGCAGACCTTACTCTTGAAAAAATAAAGAATTTTTTTCTTGGGAAGGATAAGGCAAAAATTACCATTCTTGAATTCTATGATGATTATTTAAAAGAACTGCAGGCTCAGGTAGGAACAATCAAAGCAAAAGCTACCTATCACAAATATTCAGGGACCAAACGTCATTTTGAGAATTTTTTGCGATATAAGTATAGACGTAAAGACTTGATGCCAAAAGAACTGACACATCAGGTTATCAATGATTTTGAAACATACTTGCGTTCTGTAGCTAATCTTAAAATCAACACTGCAACCAAAATATTAAAGTTCTTTAAGACTGTTGTTAGGGATGCCCAAAAGAAAGACTTGATTACTCATGATCCGTTTATGAATCATCATTTCCAATTGGAATATGTTGACCGAGGTTTCCTTACAGATGAAGAAATAAAATGTATCATGGAAAAGGAATTTCCGACAGCACGACTTGAAGCTGTAAGGGACATTTTTATTTTTTCGTGCTTCTGTGGTTTGGCATACATAGATGTCGCAAATCTAACACAAGATAATATAGTTACACTTGATGGTAAACGATGGATAATGACTACACGTCAGAAGACAAAAGTCCCAAGTAATATTTTATTGCTTGATATTCCGGCTATGATTATTGAAAAGTATAGAGGAAGAACGAAGGATGGTAAACTTCTTCCTATATTATCCAATCAGAAGATGAACAGTTACTTAAAAGAAATCGGTGATGTCTGTGGTATTAAAAAGAATTTGACTTATCACCTGGCAAGACATACATTTGCTACAATGATATTAAGTAAAGGTGTTCCTATTGAATCTGTGTCAAAAATGCTTGGTCACACCAATATAAGGACTACACAAGTATATGCCCGTATAACAAACAAGAAGATAGAAGAAGATATGCTGGCACTTGCAGGTAAATTAGATAATTTCAATGATTCCATTAACCAAATAAAAAAGTAGGTAACATGAAAACAAACGAAAAAAGAGAACTTTCTTACTTCCAGTCTTTATTGGGGAAGTATATCAGTGAGCATCATCCGGAATTGTCCAATGACAAAGCTTTCCTAAGTAGCCGTGCAGATGAAGCATTGAATGTATATGCCAATGCCATAACCATTGGTCTTTCAGATCTTGAAGCTGAAGAAGCAGCAAATGAGGTTCTGTACAATGGACTCCACTTTTCCAAGTATGATACAATTGTAGAAGTATTATGGAATGAGTTTGCAGAAAATATACCTCAGAGTCTTGCTGAGAGGTTGGCAGCTATCCTTTTGGGCAATACAGCTATTCAGAAAACATTTGCCAAATATAAACTTGATGATTGATTTTGACGGTAAACCAGAGTATGATGAACTTTACACTGAACTAACAGGTTGCATACAGATTATTATTGAAAGAAACGAGCTTCCTGTTTTCTGATTCAGTTTTACCAGTTAAAGTCGGGACAACTTTTGTTCAAGTGCAAAGGTAATTTCCGGCTTTCAATCGGCAAGGATTCCCAAGGCTATGGGAGAAATCTCCACCTGAAGGTTGTATTTATCCCATAGTCCTTGCCTTTTCTGAAAGCCGACCTTTATAAAGCCCTTGAAACAAAGGTTGTTCTATCCCGACCTAATATTAACTTTCTAAAATGGATGCTTATGAAAACAGAACCTACTTTTATATCAAATGAATCATTGAAGAAGCAACCTGTAAATCAGCCTGCTTCACATTATCGAGTTATATCTCTAATCAAGCTAACATTTTATATTGCTGTTCTGATAGGCTTCTGCTGGCTGCTTAGCTGCATCATTACCAAAGAAGTGGTTATAGCTATAGGATTGCTTATTGGTTTTATTCTCATTTCGAGCATAATGAGGTTTGCATTTTCTGTAATACTCACTATCGTCAAATGGATTGCGATTGCTGCAATCATTCTGTTGTTGCTATGCTTTATATAAGCATTAATTATGCCTTTTGAAAAAGTAACAAAATCAAATAACTCATTTTATATTATGAAACCGACAGATACTCTCGTTACGAAATACGATATTATTATACCATTTTATACCTCTGAAAATGTGACGAAATCAGTCAGGAATATTTATGACCATGAATTGTGCAAGGAAGTTATTCGACTCTACTTGTTGAACAAACTCGATCGGATATGGAGAAATCCTTATGGCAGCTATTATTACAAGGCCAAGGGTGGTTTACCTGAATATTATAGACCTCAAATTCTAACTTCTGTAGATATTGAGAAGATTATAGCACAAAAGAAAGGGGGAAGAAGAAAAGGAACTGGCAGAAAGAAGCTTGCCGGAAATTCTCCTTCTGTAACCATGCGTGTACCACAATATATAAGGAAGGATATCCAGGCACTTATTGATATGTATGCCCATTGGTGTGCTAGTGATGAAGAACCTGTACTTGTATCTAAAACTAGTGTTGAACAACGTCTGAAGACGATTGAATTCCTGCATTATGTGACTGAGTATGAAAAAGAGTATATTTCTAATAATGAAAAATCTTATGATAATAAAAAATAATACGATTTCATTTTTAGTATAAATTATATACTATAAAATTTTGTTTTTGGAAAGAATATATAAATGTAAGGAAATTTGTATATTTACATTGAATAAAAAATAGAAATGATTATGGAAAATAAAATTCAAATGTATGTAGCTCAACCATCAGATAAGCAATTAGGAATGTATGAAGTTGCTAAATATTCTGAAACAGACAGTAACTATATCCCTATTAAAGGAGAAATATATTTAACGAAAAAAGCAGCAGAAGAACGTGCTCATGAGTTAAATAAAGAAGAATAAAACTGAGATGCATAAAAGATATTTCTTCTATCTTAACAATAATGGATGCTTCTTTATAATCTTTATCTTGTATTTAAATTCAAATTATTGTTATATTACTTAATTCTATATTAGAAAAATTGGGATGTATAAGTGAATGATTTATAGAAACATTTGTAAAACAGTTATTTTATTGGATATCCTAAAAACTTGTTTTATCTTTACATATCTAAACTTTAAAGTAAACGCAGAAAGAAAAAGCAAGGTTGATGATAATACAGCAAAAATGCAGTCTATTAAGTGGTTAGGTGTTTAACTCATAATACTGCATAAGCTGAAAAAGGAGGTCCGATAAAAGCTGCGAAAGACTTCAGTTCCCATATCGTTACTGATATAACAGGAACAAGAAACGGCACAACAGATTCTATTTCAGTAATTTGCACAGTTTTTCATACCTGAGGACAACTCGCTTGATATTAACTTTGTAACGATCAAAAAAGTATGAAAACGAGTATGAGCAGATCGACCTTCAAAATCCTCTTCTACGTGAAGAAGGGCAGCGAGAGAGCCAACGGCTATCTCCCCTGATGTGCGTCTTACGGTAGACGGCGAAATCAAGCAGTTCAGCTGCAAGCTGGACGTGCCCCCGAAACTTTGGGACGTGAAAACGGCACGTGCCACGGGCAAGAGCGCCGAGGCGCAGAAAATCAATGCGGCGGTTGACCGGATACGCGTGGACGTGAACCGCCGTTACCAGGAACTGATGCAGTCCGACGGCTATGTCACCGCCGCCAGGCTGAGGGACGCCTGCCTCGGGCTGGGCGTGAAACGCGAGACGCTGCTGAAGCTCTTCGAGCAGCACAACGAGGAGTTCATCAAGAAAGTGGGACACAGCCGCGTGCAGGGAACATACAACCGCTACCGTACCATATACAGGCACCTTTGCGAGTTCGTCCCGAAGTATACCGCCGTGACGACATCCCCCTGAAGGAACTCAACCTGACCTTCATCAACAACTTCGAGTATTTCCTGCGTACGGAGAAGAAATGCCGCACCAATACCGTATGGGGTTACATGATCGGGCTCAAGCACGTCATCTCCATCGCCCGCAACAGCGGTGCGCTTCCCTTCAACCCCTTCGCCGGGTACATCAATTCCCCCGAGAGCGTTGACCGAGGCTACCTGACGGAGCGTGAGATACAGACGTTGATGGAGACCCCGGTGAAAAGCGGGACCTGCGAACTGGTACGCGACCTCTTCATCTTCTCTGTGTTCACCGGACTGGCATACGCGGACGTGAAGGCACTGACGACCGACCGGCTCCAGACCTTCTTCGACGGCAACCTCTGGATCATCACCCGCCGTCGCAAGACAAACACCGAGTCCAACATCCGCCTGCTGGACGTGCCCAAGCGCATCATAGAGAAGTATAAGGGACTGTCCAAGGACGGTCATGTATTTCCGGTACCGAGCAACGGCAGATGCAACACCATATTGAAGGAACTTGGCAGGCAGTGCGGTTTCAAGATACGGCTGACCTATCATGTGGCCCGGCATACGAACGCCACCACCGTGCTGCTCTCGCACGGTGTACCCATCGAGACCGTAAGCCGTCTTTTGGGGCATACGGATTTGAAAACCACCCAGATATATGCCCGGATAACCAACCAGAAGATCAGCAGCGACATGGAAATCCTGTCCCATAAGCTGGAAAAGATGGAGAAGGAAATATGCGATGCCATCTGAGGAAATGGTATTTATGAAACGGATGATTTTCCCCTTCCTCATCAAAGTTCGTCCGTCCCTGCGGGACTCCGCGTTTTCCCTTCGGTTTCCGGCAGAAAATTTCCGTACGGCGAAATTTTCTGCCGGAAAACGCTCCGAAAGCGCAGGGACGGACGTAAGAGGGATTCAGAAGGCGAAAACTGCGACCGACGTAGTGCATGTGCGACAAGGAAAAGAACTGTCCGGGAGCCCCCTTTTCATGCCGTACCCCGGCATGAAACCACTTTTCTCTCCGGCTGTGGTGAAGGCTCTCCTGCTCCCTCTGCATTGCATATGCGGGTTGTTTTGCCCATATCCACGTCCGCCGGTATTGCCTGCCCTTTCCTTGAGAAAAACGGCTTACCGCAACGGGTGGCGTGACACAGACTTTTCCGGATATGGAGGAACATTCCGGAAAAAGAGTGGAAGACGGGCTATTATTTGGCTGTATAACAACAAAGTTGTATTTTTGCAAAAAATAATATTATGGCTATAACTATCAAGAACATTCCGGTTTTGGAGGGCGTTACGGCGGAAGATTTCGTACGCAGTGCAGAGAAGAACGCCGCAAAGGTAACACCCCGGTTATCAGTGGAGGCAAAGAAACGGTTGCGAAAAGTATTGGAGAAATCCCCGTTCATTCCGGTTCAATTAACAGCAATGGACGGTATTTCTTTATATGATGATTGTGTCATGCTTGCCTATAACAAGGAAGTACGGAGGAATTGCCTTCCTTTCACTTGTGGCGAGAATGACCTTGATGATTTTTTCTCAATGATGCCGATCTGTATGCGGATGAACTCCTTGGGAAAACATATTGTTGGGTGACGACTGAAATCCCGCATCGTATTGTGGCCTTGTTTACCTTGTCCAATGACAGTATCAAGACCAGATTAATATCCCCCAATGATAAAAACAGGCTGCAACGCAATATTGTAAATCCTAAACGTGGACGCAGCTATCCGGCCGTGCTGATAGGAAGACTGGGGGTCAACCTGGAATATCAGGGTACATCAAGCCACGTAGGACGGCAACTGATGGCTTTCATAAAAGACTGGTTCCGTCATGAGGACAACAAGACAGGATGCCGTTTTATCGTGGTGGATGCATACAATGAGGAAAAGATTCTCAGGTATTATGAAAGAAACGGTTTCGTTCCACTCTATAAAACAGACGTGATAGAAAAGCAATATTATGATATTCCGCAAGATGAACCTTTGAAAACCCGTTTGCTGTATTTTGATTTGAAAAAGGACTGACATAATAATATATCAGTAAAATCCTTTAGGGTGACAACGGGTTCCAAAGACAGGCTGTCGCTACGATTACCTGCCATATGGCACCGGCCGTTTTCTTGATGGCGGGCGGTGGATTTCATGGGAAGCCAATCCGGAATGACAAGTAATGCCGCACCTGTGGCATAATAGAGCATTATTTTGAAGGCGGAGACTTTGTCCGGTTCTTCTTTTTCCAAGGTTTTCCGTCGGATGTCTTCAAGTTTTCCACACTTGTTTTAGAATAGTCCGCATTATCAGCAGATTGCGAGTTTCAGTCTGCCGTTCCGATTCTCTTTATTGCATCGTAGCATGTCGTTGATATATTCCAAATACTTATCCATGAATAGGCGACTTATAATTTTGTCTCAGGCAAATATCGAGACACACTCCCGAATGAGGTCTTCCATGATTTTAAAAGACTCCGTATTTCGGAAGGAACAACGTACACATACAATTTCTCCGGAACGGCCGACTTTCCTGTCACTTCCCTGTAATCCTCCCCAAAATCAACACCGCCGTATAAACTGCATGAAAGCCCGGGCACGCTTCCTGTTTCCAATCCCATATCTGCTCCTTCCGCAACATCACGTATTGCCGTTCTCATTTCATATCCTTGAATATTTCTCCAAACATACCAAAGACAGAAAAGCTGCATGGAATCTAAATTCTCACCGGACAGACAATAGATAGAAGGAAGGAATCCATCATCCTCATTTCTTGCGGCAAAAATAGTTGTTTTTCAGGCCGGTCCCGCAAGGCGGCCCTTCGGGCTGGTTGCACGTGAAAAATCTTCCTCACGCTTCGCGTGAGCGTATTTTTTCATGGCAAGCCTTGCCGGAGACCGCCGAAAAACAAACTGGAGGAAGCACAAGAAATAAGAATGCCTACCCGTGTAGGCCATGTATAACTCAAAAAATATAAAGCTATGGCAGACAAGAGCGCAGAAAAGGAAAGACTGTTCAACGAGTGGTTCACTGCATCCTATGACAGGTTGAGAGGGACGTTACGCCGGTACGGAATGCTGGACGAGGACAATTTCCATGACACCTACCTTTTTGTAAGAAGGCAGGTGCTGGTTCCCGGAAAGGACATAACGGACTATGACACGTATTTCATCGGATGCTACAAAAAGGCGGCCCTGGTAAAGATTAAAAGGGAGAATCGGTATGCACACCCTGAAGATGATTTCTTCCTCCGATGTGGCGAAGAGGCAAAATTCCTTTCCGAGGACGACCTGAACGGGTGCGAGCGGCTGGTAAGAGACATACTGCGTTTCGTAAGGCAGAAGTTCTCCTACGAGGAGTACCGGATGTTCATGCTCAGGTTCTATGAGGCGCAGTTCTCGTTCAAGGCACTGGCGGAATGCATGGGTATCTCGGCATCGGCCATATCGCAGAAGTATGCAGGATAGTGGACGCGGTACGTACCCACAGCGGTTTCGCATGGAGAAGTCAGATGCTGGCGGTGGAAAGCTTCATGTATTGAAAAAATTGTTTAACGGAAAAGTAAGAAAGTTATGGCACTGATAGTATACAACAGGGAAAACTCCCGTCCGCAGGAAGTCACATACAAGGGAAAGCGGACCATCAACCTTGACAGCAGGGGGACCGTCTATCTGTCAAAGACGATGTCAATCGAATTGGGAATCCTCGGTGGCGGACGGGTGAACTTCGCCCACGACGACGAGACGGATGACTGGTACATCTGCCGGGCCGATGACAGCGAGGGGTTCATTGTCTGGAAGGATAAAAGATGCGCAAGGTTCTCGGCGGGGTTTATCGTGCAGAGACTCATGCGGCAGGCGAAGGTGGAGAGGAAGAGCGTGCAGTTCATGATGGCGAGGATGCCGGTAGAGATTGGCGGAGTGGCCTATTACAAGATACTGCTCTCGAATCCGATACTCAGATAGAGGCATGGGCCGGAGGAGTCCGGCTGTATATGACATGACGGAGACAGGTGCATCCGACGGGACAGGAGCCCGGAGGATGTGCCTGTTTTATGCGCCGCCATGTTTACACACGGACATGCGGTTGTCACCGGCCGGCATAAGGTCACTCCGAAAAGACCGGGAAACGGCATTGCCGGAGGATAATGATACCAGTACGGAATGTGCCGCCATTACGGAAACGGATCGTCCCACCGGTACACGAACGGCCCGCCCCAATTTCAGAATAACATAATGACATAATAAAATAAGAGTCTTTTTTTATAATGGAATCCCCGTATCTTATTGCCATATCGGAAAAATGTTTCCATGTCCCGCCATGTTATGCCAATGTTGTCACCGGATCATAATTCATAAAGAAAAAAACACTCTGTGTATAAGTATTTTACGAGCAAATTAAAGTCGTTCATCCGGTGGAAAGAAAATGAAGGAGCGACCGGTATGACAACCGACCGCCCCTTCATTCACGATCCCGTACGGAACTTTTCTAAAGTTCCTCCGGCCTGGTTCTCGCCTCCCGGTAGCAGCCGTCAAGCAGCTTCTCGATGTCGGAAGAACGGTACAGTATCTTGCCGCCCAGCCGGGTGAAGGCAAGCAGACCGCTGTCACGGTACTGTTGCAGGCTGCGGCGGCTCACTTTCAGCTTTTCAGCCAGTTCGCGGTCCGTATAGAAGTTCTCGCCCGCCATCGCCGGTGACCTGCCGGCAAAGAGACGCTCCATGGAAACGGAGAGACGTTCGACGGTGGAGAAGAACTCTCTTATATGCTCGCTGCTCTCACGGGTGAGCAGACGGTTATCGGTATTCATCATGACTTGATCTTTTTTTTGTTCGACATTCGTTTTTCATGGCCTTTCAGATCGACCTTCCCATACTTTCAGCCCGCTTGCGGCGCTCCTCCACTATCCGGATGATACTTTCCACGTCCCCGGGCTTGTAATATGTCTTGTGCAGATCTGTGTGTATGCCAGCGTGCCGTTGTCACGGAGGGTCTGCAGGGTTCTCGGGCTGACCTTCAGCAGCAGGCACACCTCCTGGTTGTCCAGCCATTTCTTCTCCTCCATGTCGCCGTACAGCCGGCAGAGGGTGTCCAGCCGGTCCGCAAACGTCCGGAAGGCCGAGAGCATCGCCTCGAAGGTCCTTGCCTCAATGTTCACTATTTCCATAATCACTGTAATTTCAGGTTTGACATCTGTTTCATTCTCTTTTCGGATCCGGATTCCGTTCCGCAATTTAGTGAATCCCGGCGGAACGTCCTGAATTTCAAGACAGGATGACTACCTTTGACACCATATGCGTACTTGTTTCATCTGCAAAGTAAATGATTGTTCCCGGATATGGTTCCGCCCCTTCATCAGATGTCATTATATGTCATCAGATGTCATGGAAATCGGATTTTAATATTCATTTGCTTTTAGTAAACAGACGTTCAGATCCGTTCCCGAAGAGTGGGAAATTTCCGGTGCGTATATTTGTGAAGTCATCACCGTCAGACTGATCCAACAATATGAATAACACGGCAAACCCCGCCAATCGGACCCGTCCGTTTCACAGCACTTGTTATTATCGTTTTATTTGCTTCCGACAATCGGGCAAACGGGTAGACTGTGCCCACAGTATCAACCATCTAAAATCCATGTACAATGAAAAGTGAACCGACTGAAAAAACGAAAGGGAAGAAAATGGCGGTATCCGAAACCGCAGACAGAAAGAACGGCCGTAGTCCCGGAGCCGGCCACGACGAGTGGTGGGAAAGACTCATGATGGAACCCGGTTCGGGAGAATCCGCCGGTACGGATGCGGAACCGGTGATTCCATCCGGGGCCGTTGCGGAAGAGGTGTCCGGGGAAGCGGGAAGAAAGGACACCCCGCCGGAACCGGAAGACCCCGTGAGAAGAAGGACGAGCGGCAGGCAGCGTAGGGTCTCGCTGGAGGAGTACCGAGAAACATACCTCACCGTCCCGAAGATTAGGAAGCGCAAGACGGTGTTCGTCAGTGAGGATGTGAGGGACGAACTGGACGCCATCGTCCGCAGGCTCGGTGGGCGTGGCATGAGCGTTTCCGGACTGCTGGAGAACCTTTGCCAGGGAGCATCTTGCCGCCTACCGTGAGGACATCGAGCAGTGGAGAAAAATCTGACAGCCTGTTACCGGGCGTGGAGTATACCCGATGTATGCACAGTCCCCTGTGTACCCGCTTCAATGTGGAAAATGCGGGGGGATTTTTCTGTGGGGGGAGCAAGGGTATGTTTCCGGATTCCCGAAAACCCTTGCTCCCCGCGCCCGGCGGTTGCTGGGAGGGCAAATCCGCTCCCGCCGGTCGCAGATTTTGGAATGAAAGAAGTACGGACGAAAAAGAAAAAACATATGACAAACGATGTGAATGGGATGAAGAAAAAATGTGGCCGTCCGGCACTGGGCAGGACGCGTAAATTGACCAGAGGCGTGACGGTGAAGTTCTCCCCCGTCAGCTACGAGGCTCTCAGGTTCAGGGCAGGGAAGTCCGGCCGGAGTCTGGCGGTCTATATCAGGGAGGCAGCACTGGCGGCCACCGTTACGGCAAGGCATACACCGGAGGAGAACGCACTGTTGCGCAGCCTGGCGGGAATGGCTAACAACCTGAACCAGCTGACAAAGCTCTCGCACCAGACCGGCTTTTACAGGACAAGGCTGCTGATAGAGGGGCTGCTGGGAAAGCTGAAGCGGATCATGGATGATTACAGACCGAAAGGAGGATAGCCTCATGATAGGGAAGATCAGGAAAGGCCGCTCGTTCGGCGGCTGCATACGCTACGTGACGCAGAAGGACGACGCGGAAATCATCGCCTCGGAAGGCGTGCTGCTGGGAACGGCAGAAGAGATGGCGCGAAGTTTCCGGTGGCAATGCCTGCTGAATCCGGACGTGGCGAAACCGGTGGGACACATCGCGCTCAGCTTCAAGCCGGAGGACGCACCGAGGCTGACCGACGCGTTTATGGCAAGGCTGGCGGGGGAATACCTGGAACTGATGGGGATACGGAACACGCAGTTCATCGTGGTGAGGCATCACGGGACGGACAACCCGCACTGCCACATCGTCTTCAACCGGGTGGACTTCGACGGGAAGGTGATTTCCGACAGCAACGATTTCAGGCGCAACGAGAAAGTGACAAAAATGCTTAAGGACAAGTATTCGCTCACCTATTCCGAAGGCAAACAGTCCGTTAAAACGGAAAAGCTGCATGCTTCCGAAAAGGTGAAATACGAAATATACCGTGCGGTCAAGGAAGCTTTGAGGAGTGCAGATACATGGAAAGAATTTCAAAATAAGCTCTTAAAAATGGGCGTGGAAATGGAATTCAAGTACAAGGAAAACACTAATGAAGTGCAGGGCATCCGCTTTATAAAGAACGGTCTGTCATTCAAGGGAAGTGGGATTGACCGCAGTTTCAGCTGGTCAAGGCTGGATGCGGCATTGGACCATAACCATGTCACGTCCCTGGAAAATGACGTTTCCCAAAAGCAACCGTACCATGAACAAAGTCATGGTTCTGTTATTGATAACCTGGTCGAAGTCACCGGTACGGGTGGCGTGTTCATGCCGTCGGTGGCACCGACGGAGGACGAGAAAGAGGCGGAACGCTGCGGAGAAAGAAGAAGCGCAGGAAAGGAAGGAGTTTGTGAACCATATGTATAACAAAAAACTTTGAAAGATGAAAGAGGAAAATTATCTGGAAGGCATCTACGGATGCCTTGAAAGGATCGAGAAGAAAGTGGAGACGCTGCCCGTGGAAGGCACAAGCCCCGCAGTTGGAAACCGGACCAGTTCCCCGGAAGGGATTGCGGAACTGAAAATCCGTCTGGAACGCCTGCAATCCGCGGTGGAGAAAAACGGCTTGGAAATAGCAGCGGTACGTAACCATACCGTCCGGTTGTCGGAAGCTGGCCGTTGTCTGCCGAAACGTTTGCCGGGGAGATGGAAAAGATTAGATACTGCCTGAGTCAAGACTGCCAAGCTGTAAAGGAGACAGTGAGACGGCTGGATGAGAGAATGGTCCTGCTGAAAAAGGAACCGGAGCGCAGACTGGTGACCTACCGTCTGGAAAGCGCATCCAAGGCAGTGGTAACGACAGCTTCAGCACTGATCCTGGCACTGATCATTTCCGTCTGGACCAACTGCAACCAGTACCGCACGAACCGGCTTTTGAAAGATGCCGATTTGAAATACCGAGCCATCAGGATCTGCCTGCCGGGGGATGATCCCGACATCGCCTTCCTTGAGAAGCATTTCACCATCAAGCGGGACGAGGAAAAGATCCGGCGTGTGGAAAGGCTGGTGACCGCTTTTGAGGACTCGGTCAGGAACCGCATCCGTAACCATGAAATGGCAGCCTACAAGGACAGTCTGGCGCACCGGCTGTTCAGGGAGGCACAGGAAATCAGGAAGCAACTGGACAATCCCAATTCAAAATGACTGCACTATGGCAACAATCAGAACCAAATTCAGGTCCTCGTCCGCGGAAGGCAGGGAGGGCGCACTGTATTATCAGGTGATTCATAACCGTGTGGTCAGGCAGATCAGTACCGGATACAAACTTTTCGCTTCGGAATGGGACCAACGTTCCGAAGCGGTCATTCCCTGTCAACACCCTGCAGGGATGGAACGGGACAATTATCTTCTATCGGTAGGGGAACGGATAAGACGGGACAAAATCCGACTGGAAAAGGCTATCAGGACATTAAGCCAATCCGGTCCGTTTACAGCGGATGATATCGTCATACGTTTCCATGACAGCGGACAAGAACCTTCGTTTAACGACTATATCCGGCAACAGATAGTAAGGCTGAAACGTTTGGGAAAGATACGGACCTCTGAAACCTATACAGCCGCGCTCAAAAGTTTCAGCAGTTTTATGAAAGGTAGCGATATACTGTTTGGCGAACTTAGCTCTGACTTGCTCATGGAATACGAGGCTTATCTGAAAAACAGGGGGAACTCACCCAATACAATCTCGTTCTACATGCGCATTCTGAAAGCGGTCTACAACCGTGCGGTGGAGAACGGACTGACCGGACAGCGAAACCTGTTCAAGTCTGTTTATACAGGTGTGGAAAAGACCTTGAAACGGGCCATTCATTTAAATGATATCAGGCGTATCAAAAGACTGGACTTGTCCCTGAAACCCCACCTTGATTTCGCACGTGACATGTTCCTGTTCTGCTTTTACACACGGGGGATGTCCTTTGTGGACATGGCTTATCTGAAAAAGGGAGACATTGCGAACGGAATCCTGACTTACCGCAGGAAAAAGACCGGATAACAGCTGTTCATCCGATGGGAAAAGTGTATGCAGGAGATCATCAAACTTTTTTGTTTATCGGTTCAAGATTTCAAAGTTGTTCATTAATTGCTTTGTTGGTTATATCCAGAGTATTATTTGTAAGAGACTCTACGAATAAATGATGATAAGACCAGTTAGTTTATCGCTTGTTTTATAATTTCATTGCGATATTCGTTCGGTGTGCAACCTTCCATCTTCTTGAACCAACGTGTGAAATGTTGCGGGTATTGGAAACCCATTTCATCTGAGATTTGACTGATACTTTTTTGCGTGTTCATGATGCGCTCTTTGGCTATATCCATAATTTTTTGCTGGATATGCTTGATTGCTGACATACCGGTTTCCTTTTTTACCAGGTCACTGAAATAATTGGTGGAAAGACACAGTTGGTCAGCGCAATACTGTACCGTCGGAATACCTTTACTCGTTGGCAAGGCAGAATGATAGTAATTATTGAGCAACAATTCAAAACGCGCAACAAATCGTTGTTGGCATTTTCCCTTGTAATGAACTGGCGGTCATAAAAGCGGATGCAGCGGTCAAGGAGAAGCTTCATGGTATCAATAATCAAAGAACGGCTGTGCTTGTCAATAGGATGCCTCAATTCTTCTGCTACATTGTTTATACATTCAATGACTACTTTGCGCTCCTGTTCTGACAGGTGCAGTGCTTCGTTGGCATTATATGAGAAATAAGAATACTCTTTTATTATATGTGCAAGGGAAGTACCGCGCAATAGTTCGGGATGGAACATCAGGGCCCATCCGGCCGGCTGGTGCAGACTGCCATCATCGTCAGAACCCATTACCTGCCCCGGAGCGATAAACAGCATGGAGCCTTTTTCATAGTCATAGAGCTCCGTCCATAATTCATCGTACCGCAGTCAGTATCTTTCAGCAACACAGCATAAATGTTGTACAGTTTCTTTGAGTGTCTGATGGGCTGCACCTCGTAACAATTCACAACGCTGACCAACGGGTGCAGAGCTTCGACTTCGAAAAGGTCGCAGTACTGCTGAACTGTATCTATTCTTGTTATATCTCCCATAACCATCCTTTTGTTTTTTACAAAAATAAGTATTTATATTGACATTGCTGTCTGAGGAACAGCTGTTTCTTTTCTATCCCTTATTTATTTTATTCCATGACGACAAAGTTAGTTCATTCAATCAACGAACATATAACCCTAATCACAGACTGTCTTACCATTTCACAGATAACATTTAACCCGGTCCAAGCCCGATGAAAGTGGTAATTTTATCAGTGATTGAGGTCTAATCTTCAGTATGTGAATGCTGTAATTTTGCAAGTGAAACCAAAAAGGTAAATAAGATGAAACCAAAAGCTTTATTTGTCATGTTAATCTTATGGCTTAGCTTCACTACGATTCAAGCGCGGTCAACCGAAGATGTCCCGGATAAGGGAACTTATGCAAAATTTCTGTTGGTAGGATGTTATATGAAGCCAGACGAAGAAGGTGTCAGAATGTACCGGTTTGACGGACAAACTGCCGATGTCGACTATCCGTGTGGGCTGAGAGGGATTTCAAATCCTGCTTTCCTTACATCTGATAGCACTGGTAATCGAATTTATGCCATAGGCGATGATGAAGGGAAAAGTTCGACTGCCAATGCTTTGCTTTTTGATAAGGAAAGTGGTCTGCTGTCTCTGCTTAACTCGCAATCTACAGACGGTGAACTTCCTATTTATATTACTCTCAGTCCAAAGGAATACTTTGTTCTGACAGCAAATTATAAGGGTGGCAGCATCACGGTATTCTCACAGGATAAGAAAGGAAAGTTGCAACGTGATACAAAAATAATTCGTTTTGCTGGAAATGGGCCGAATAAAAAAAGGCAGGAACAATCGCATCTGCATTGCGTGACCTTTACACCTGATGGCAAATTCCTTCTTGCTACCGATTTGGGAACAGATTGTATCTATCTGTTTCCGATAGGCAAACGACCGGAAGCAGGTAAGGCTCATTCTCTGTTGGATGAATCAAGAGTAGTCCGCATACAGATGGATTCCGGCTCAGGACCTCGACATATATGTTTTCACCCGAATGGCAGATTTGCTTATCTCATCAGTGAACTCTCGGGTAAAATAACTGTATTCTCCTATAATGAAGGCAAGTTGGAACGTTTACAAACAATTGTCTGCGACCCTTTCGTTGCAGAGGGAAATGCAGATATCCATGTTTCATCCGATGGCAAATTCCTCTATGCTTCCAAGCACTTGAAAGAAGATGGCATAATTGTTTATTCCATTGATTCCCAAAAAGGAACATTGGTTCAAATAGGATTTCAGCCAACAGGTCTTTATCCGCGAAGTTTTGCCATCTCTCCGGATGGTTGCTATTTGGCAGTGGTTTGCAGGGATGCCAACTGCATACAGATATTCGAAAGAAACCGAAATACGGGGTTACTGAAGAATACGGGAAAAAATATCCGACTGGAAAGACCGGCGTTTGTCAAGTTCTTATAAATTCATCACTAAACAGAAAGCAATATGAACAAGTTAATTACAACCATCGCCTGCCTGATATGCTGTATCGTTTATACGCAGGCACAAAACAAGGACAATATGTTAAGCAAGAAAGAACAAAGTATTGCCGCCATCAGTATGTATGCCGCACGTGGCAATCAGGACAGCCTCAAAGTGATCCTTGCCAGAGGACTTGACTGTGGGCTGACCGTGAGCGAAGAAAAAGAAGTACTTACCCAGCTCTATGCCTATTGCGGCTTTCCACGCAGCATGGGTGCATTGGTTACGCTGATGAATCTCACCAAAGAGCGTGCAGCACAAGGCATAAAGGATGAAGCCGGACGGGAGCCTTCTCCGGTAAAGAGTTCGGATATGTTTGTTGTCGGTGGACAAAACCAGCTGAAACTGTTCGGTCGTCCGGCACTAGGAGAAGTGCTGACATTTGCTCCGGCATTGGACCAATTTCTGAAAGCTCATCTGTTCGGTGACATATTCAGCCGTGACAATCTCGACTGGCGTACCCGTGAACTGTCTACTGTGGCTGCCTTGTCGGTGTTGGACGGCGTGAAGAATGAGTTGAATACTCACATTGCCCATGCCAAGCACAACGGCGTGACACAGGCTCAGATAGACGAAGTACTTATCATGGCGGCACGCTGTCGGAACGGAATGGTGCTTTCTGAATCCGATGAACCGGCAAAGACTTTTCAAACAGATCCGACAATTACTGTCCGTAAGGTCTTTTATAAAAACAGGTATGATATCATGCTTTGCGCCGAAATGTACCTCCCGAAGGATTTCAATGAAGCGCAACACTATGCAGCCCTCATCATCGGACACCCGTTCGGGGCTGTGAAAGAACAGTGTAGCGGACTCTATGCACAGGAAATGGCACGGCGAGGCTACGTGACTCTGGCTTTTGATGCTTCCTATCAAGGCGAAAGTGGAGGAGAACCGCGTCACACGGTATCGCCCGACGCATTGGTGGAAGACTTCAGTGCTTCTGTAGACTGGCTCGGACTACAACCGTTTATTGACCGCAACCGTATCGGTGTGATTGGCATCTGCGGAAGCGGCGGGTTCTCTGTCTGTGCGGCTTCTCTCGACCCCCGCATCAAGGCATTGGCAACCGTGAGCATGTATGATATGGGGCGTGCCACCCGTAACGGTTTGGGGGATTCGATGACGGATGAACAAAGACGCAAACTGTTGGATGAAGTTGCCGAACAACGTTGGAAGGAAGCAGAAACGGGAGAAGCACGTATCCGCTTTGGCACACCGGAGAAACTGCTGGGAAATGCCAATGCCGTGCAGAAGGAGTTTTTCGATTACTATCGCAACCCCTTGCGTGGCTATCATCCGCGCTATCAAGGTATACGCTTTACCAGTCAGGCGGCATTGATGAACTTCTATCCGTTTGCCATGATTAAAGAGATTTCACCACGCCCCGTGCTATTCATTGCAGGCGAGCATGCACATTCGCGCTATTTCAGTGAGGATGCCTATCAAGAAGCCAGTGAACCGAAAGAACTGTATATCGTTCCCGGAGCCAATCATGTAGACTTGTATGACCCGGATGGATAAGATACCGTTCGAAAAAATTTCGGAATTCTTCTGGTATGCTTTGCGGTAATTCAGATGAAAATGGTAATGCTATCCGTGATTATGATACAGCAAAGCGAATACGCAGGAAGGTAACTTTGCAACAGAAACAATTTAAAGATTATAGTATTTGCAACCAGTTATTACTCAATATTTTGTGAGTTATAAGTCAGAAATATGGGCATAACCTTTAGGGGTACATTCTAAAAGGTGAAGATTTAACCTTTTTATTATTTCTTAACACTCAAAGAGCGGTGGTAGAGGGTATTTTCCCTCTTTTCGGTACTTTATTGATGGTTCGATGTTCCCATCTTTCCACATTGCTTGGCTCGTTCGCACAAGCCACTACAAAGGTACTACAATTTCCAATAAAGGCAAGAGGACAGCAATTCAAATCTATTATTTTTGAGGGAGTGAAATCTGCCGCTTGCCAAATTTCTCTCTGTCGAAAATAATAGTCCTCTGAAAAGAATGAAAACAGCATTGATAAAATTGCCTTATTAAGGGGGGGCTATGCTGTTTTATGCTATTATTTCGTCAGTCGTTTATCTCCGTTGCCGGATGCAGTTTTCAGCCAAGCCGATGAATAAGAAAAGGTTTTGGAGCTGTTTACTCTCCAACGGAGGACGAAACTGCTCCAAATGGTTTACCGCTTGAACTTTTCGTTTTCTAAAAGAGGTTTGGCAACCTTTGCATCCGACAAAAGGAGATAAATGACCAGATATATAACAGTAGTATTACATTAAGGTAAAGAACAACCATGGTATAGTATTATTGCAATTTAACTATTTAAAGTTTGTTTATAATCAAATCATTTAAAGATTTTTGTCCTTCTATGATTTTTTGTATTTGATAAATGTCGTAATTAAATAAAAAATATCACGCATAATGACTTTTTCTTTTTTCTAAATTTCTTCAAATGACAAATTATTGTTACCTTTGTAATGTAATGTAGTTAATGGTTGCGCTTATAAAGTCCTTGGAAAGGATTTATGTATAAAAGAGGTAGATGTTTACTCTGTTCTTGCTTGGATTATCAGCATCACTGATATGAAATAACAAAAAAAAATATACAATGGCTAAGCGGACGGACAGGCAGGGAAATAGTACAGATTCCCAATCCCCCTCTTTATAATACATTGCGTATAAGATTTATTAACTGTCTGGTCTGGGGAATCTACAGAGATTTAACGAATCAAGATGGGAAGAGTCAGTCTTTGTCTTGTCATAATGTTCTTCATCTGTAGTGCTCAAAAAATTGATGCACAAGTACAGAATATCAGAGAGAAACAAGATACCATTTCGGCGACTAAATCATTAGAGCATATCAGGCCCGAGAATATCAAGAAGGGACCATTGAATAATGCTTTGGATGTATTGAGTGGTCAGTCTGCCGGTGTGAACGTCACCACTAATGGGACTGACAGGCTCGCTATGCTGAATAGTATCCGTGTGCGTGGTACCACATCCATTATGGGTGGCAATGACCCGTTAGTAATTATTGACGGAGTGACATCTGACATCGCTACGCTATCTACCATATATCCCGCAGACATCGAGAGTTTCACTATTTTGAAGAATGCTACCGAAACGGCAATGTACGGTTCCCGTGGTGCTTCAGGTGTAATTGAGATTAAGACCAAGAAAGGAACGGGGCGAGGTTTCGAAATATCATATGATGGCAACTACGGATTCGAGTCAATGTATAAACATCTGCAAATGCTCAACGGCCCGGAGTATATAGCTACAGCAGAGGCACTTGGATTAGATTACAATAATGGTGGCTACAACACCAATTTTCACGATGTAATTACTCGTACGGGCTTGATACATCAGCATCACTTGGCTTTTAGCGGTGGTTCGGAAAACTCAAACTATCGAGCATCGTTCGGTTTTATGGATCATAATACAATTGTCAAAGTTAACGATTACCGAAATTTAGTGGTAAAACTTGATGCTACACAAAAGGCTTTCGATGGTCGCTTAGTTGGCGATTTTGGTGTATATGGCTACTCGTCAAAGATACACGACATTTTCGATACACGAATGCTGTTTTACTCGACAGCTGCACAGAATCCTACATATCCAGCAGGAACTGATGTTAATGGCAACTGGGTGAAGAACTCGGCTGCATCACACATCAACCACCCCGGAGCACTCCTCTATGAGAAAAATGACTCCGAAGAACGGAATTTCAATACACATTTGGGGCTGAAATTTAATATCCTTGACAATTTGATATTGTCGGCTTTCGGCTCTTATTCATATTCATCTACGGGAAATGCTCAATTTTGTCCTACATGGGTGTGGGCGCAAGGCAATGTTTATCGTGGAGAGTTCAAGGGTGAAGACTACTTACAAATGTGTTCCTCTCATATAACAATGCTTGGGGAGACTCACACCTTGATGCTGTTGTTGGCGCAGAATATCTTAAACAGGTAAGGACTGGTTTATGGGTGCAGGCAAAAGGAATAACAACAAATGATTTCTCCTATAATAACATCGGAGCAACATCATCGCGTCCTTTCGGTGGTACGAGCAGTAGCTATGAAGACCCGTCACTTGCTTCAATAATGGGTAGTGTCACATATAGTTACAAGGATAGATATTCTATTGCGGCAGCACTCCGTGGAGATGGCTCTTCAATGGTAAGCGATAACAATACTTTCGGATTCTTCCCATCAGTATCACTGGGTTGGGATGTAAAAAAGAAGGCTTCCTCTCTGATACTGACTTTATAACAATGTTGAAACTAAGAACCGGATATGGTCGGTCAGGAAATCTTGGAGGTATAACATCCTATACAACACTTAATACCGTAAAGGAGAATGGTATCGTATCCATCAACGGTGCACCTACCGTAACAATGGGAAGTATACGCAACACGAATCCGGACCTTAAGTGGGAGACTCGTTCAACATTTAATATCGGTTTTGACTTAGGTATATGGGATAATCGGTTGATGCTTACCTCGGAATTATATTACTCAAAGACAACGGATATGCTCTATGAGTATGATGTTCCCGTTCCGACCTTTGCGTTCGATAAACTGATGGCAAATATCGGCTCGATGTCTAACCAGGGTGTCGAACTAGGAATCTCGGTAGTTCCCATTCAACGAAAGGATATGGAGATGAATATCAACTTCAATATGTCCTACCAGAAGAATAAGTTACTTTCGCTTAGTGGAGAGTATAATGGTATGCATATGACAGCTTCAGATATTACTCCGATTGGCTCGCTTTATGGTGCAGGTCAGAACGGTGGAGACAATAATGTAGTATATCAGATTGTAGGTCAGCCATTGGGGGTATTCTATCTACCTCACTGCAAAGGGCTTAAAGAAAATGAACTTGGTGGCTACAGTTACGATATTGAAGATTTGAATGATGATGGCGAGATTGATTTTAGCGATGGCGGAGACAGGTATATAGCAGGTCAGGCAACCCCCAAGGTAACTATTGGATCAAACATCAGTTTCCGTTACAAGTCCTTTGATATTGCCATGCAGATAAATGGTGCTTTCGGTCATAAGATATTCAATGGCACGGGCTTGGCTTATACCAATATGTCTATATTCCCTGACTACAATGTATTGAAGGGTGCTCCTGAAAAAAATATTATTGATCAGAATGTTTCAGACTATTGGTTGGAAAAAGGTGACTATGTAAATATTGAACATATTACCATAGGCTACAATATTCCAATGAAATCCAAGGCTGTGAAGTCATTGCGTCTTTCGGCAGGCATTAGCAACCTTGCAACAATCACAGGCTATAGCGGTCTTACTCCAATGATAAACAGTTATGTAGTAAGCAACACTTTGGGCATTGACGACAAACGCACCTATCCTTTATATCGTACCTATCGTTAGGTCTTAGTATTCAATTCTAACCGCTTACAGTTATGAAAAGATATATAAACATATTGATGGTTGCTTTGGCAACGATGATGACCTCTTGTCTTACTGAAGACCCTAGAGATCAACTTATGAAGAAGACATTTACAACAATGCCAACAACATATATATTAATGCAGTGGCTGTGCTCTACAATTACATTGGTGGCAGTGCAGACAGTGAGGGTTTACAGGGGACCTGTCGTGGGATTTATGACTATAACACACTTACTACAGACGAAGCCATGATACCTATTCGTGGTGGCGACTGGTACGATGGAGGTTTGTGGACGAATATGTATCAGCATAAGTGGAGTCCTAATGATTTACCACTCTACAATACTTGGAAATACCTCTACAAGGTTGTTGTGTTATCGAACAAATCTCTGCATATCATCGATAAGTATAGCCATAACCTATCTGAGGAGCAGAGAGTGGCCTACGAAGCTGAGGTGCGAGCTCTGAGAGCACTTTTCTACTACTACATTATGGATATGTATGGCAGAGTGCCCATCGTAACATCCTATGAACAACCGCAGGATGAAGTTGTGCAGAGCGAGCGTAGCGAGGTTTTCCGTTTTATCGTGAATGAGTTGCAGGAGGTTGCCGAGTTGTTGCCAAATGAGCGTAGTAATAAGATGGGTAACTACTATGGTCGTATAACAACACCTGTAGCTAATTTCCTTTTGGCTAAGTTGGCTCTTAATGCGAGATATATTGTGATGATAATTGGACTGATGGCGTTCCACGGAACGGTAAAGAGATATTTTTCACCGTCGATGGTGAGAAACTCAACGCTTGGCAGACCTGTATCAAATATTGCAATAAACTTGCCGAGGTAGGTTATCGGTTGGAGGACGATTATAGCTATAATTTCTCTGTGCATAACGAGAACTCCAACGAAAACATATTCACCATTCCGTTGGATAAGAACCTCTATGCTGCGCAGTTCTGGTATCTCTTCCGATCACGACACTACAACCATGGCGGTGCGTTGGGTGGCTCATCGGAAAATGGTACCAGTGCCAATATCTCAACAGTCTTAGCCAACGGATACGGCACAGATGATGTAGATGCTCGCTTTGAAAAGAACTTCTATGCCGGCATCGTAGAGGTTGATGGAAAGCCTGTAATGATGGACAATGGACAGCAGTTGGAGTATTTCCCATTGGAGCTAAAGTTGAATCTTACGGGAAGCTCCTATGTCAAGACAGCTGGTGCTCGTATGGCAAAATATGAGGTTGATAGGACCTCACATTCCGACGGTAGACAACCGGATAACGACATCGTGCTATTCCGCTATGCCGATGCTCTCCTGATGAAGTCCGAGGCAAAGGTACGTAATGGTGAGGATGGCTCGTTGGAGTTGAACGAAGTCCGAGGTCGTGTTGGTATGCCATATCGAGAAGCTACGCTTGAGAACATATTGAAAGAGCGTTTGTTGGAGTTAGTATGGGAAGGCTGGCGACGACAAGATATGGTGCGTTTTGGAGTTTATCACAAATCATACGATCAGCGAGTCCAACTGGCTGATGAGAAAAATGGGTATACCACAGTTTTCCTATTCCACAAAAAAAGTATAGACTTGAACCCAAAATTGAAACAAAATGTTGGATATAAATAACTTTAGCCTATGAGTATTCAATTTGACATTGCAAAACAGATTATAGCTGAAACATGCCCTAATCGCAAACTTAAGTTGGAGAATATTCGCCTTTTTGCAGATATTATTTAGCCTAAGAAATATCAAAAAGGTGATATAATTCTAAATGAAGGTGATATCTGTAATTGCCTATTTTATATAGAAAAGGGATTTATTAGACAGCACTACCTAAAGCATGATAAGGATGTGATAGAACATTTAGCATGTGAAAAAGATGTTGTCTGGTGTATTGACAGCTATTTTAACCGAGAGCCAACACATCTTATGATGGATGCTGTAGAAAACAGTGTTTTATGGGAAATTCCGCGTGATATAATGGAAGAACTTTCTGATGCTAATGGTGATATAGCTTATCTATTCGGAGTTTTTTTGAAAATTCCTTAATGTTATCACAATTAAAGGCTGACATTTTACGTTTCGAATCAGCAAATGACAGATACGCTAGATTACAGCAACATTTTCCTGAAATAACTAGAAGAGCACCTTTGACAATGATTGCTTCATATCTTCAGATGACATTGGAAACATTAAGCAGAGTACGTGCATCAATAGCTAATGCTGAGAGCAAATAAAGCAAACTAACTATTAGGACTTAACTAACATCAAAACAGGTCAGGATATAGCGTCCTGACCTGTTTCTTTAATAAACTTAAAAGCTATGGATTAATGAGATGTTAGTCATCGTATCATCATCGAATTCATCCTCATCGTCGTCATCATCATATTCTATTGCTTCACTTTCTTCAATAATGTTACTAAAAGCTCCTGTTAAATCAAAATGATAGTTCTTTTATTGTTAAAAATTCATACGTGATAGAGCCGAAAGTATTCATAATATGTAACTGATGTTTATGACTCACTCATCTTATTCGAAAAATAAGGGCAAACTAAAAAGTGTATGTTTACTATATTGAAGTCATATCTTTTGAACGACAAAAAAGTAAATACTTATATAGAACAACTTCCAACATAATAATCACTTTTTAGCATGCCGCATACATTGTTAACCTTAAAAATTTTTTTTACCTGTTGCAAGTAAATCTTACATTTACTATGCATAAACTAAACCCTATTTACTTTCCTCTCTTGCTTGACTTTAAATTATAAAAGACAGGGATCATACCAGTGGGGCACAAGTAATTTATTCTCAAACTATTGTTATCAACTATATTAGTCATTTTTACAATCTTTTTTATACCTTTAGCTGTTAAGCTCTTTAATGTAAAAAGTTGGTTAATACTAATTATAATTGGTGATTGCCGTAGGTTCTATTATTCCATTAGTCTTGATAATACTTGATCTGATGATGGAATATTGGATTCATCCCGGTTGGACACCAAAAGTTGATATTGTTGCAGTCGTTGGCATTCAAATTAGTAGGATGATTTGAAAATATTGAACCAATATAAACTATAATCTTTCTCATACCTATCTGAATTAGTCTCTCTAGTTTCGAGAGAACGTTAGTACTACTGAGCTGCCAATTCACAGCGCTCGATTATTATAAAATTCTAATGTGTCTCAAATTCATTTGCTTTGAAAATCACAAAAGATGGGGGCATCCCAGTCGGACACCAAAAGTTAATCTTATTACACTTATTGGAATTTGCACTATTATTAGCAAACACAGTACTTAAAAACATTTCAATCTTTTTCATACCTTTCCAAATTTAGTTCCTCCGAAGAGGGGTTTATACTCACTTTTTTCTTTCTTTGACAATTTGATATTATTATCCTAACAATCACCAATATTTGTATATTCAAATCGTCATTTAATAGTTATTATTTATGACTTTCTTTTTATTTTCTGTTATCCTGTTTTGTTTTTCTGGTGCAAATGTATGTCGATTTAGAATTACAGACTGCAATAAAAGTGTGAAAATTTAAATTTAAGCAGATTTATTTGACATTTATCAAATCATGAATTATGTTTGAAATGATATTGAGATAAAAACTAAGATATGACTCTTTAAATGGAATGTTAATTAACGTTTTTTTCTTCCTCTTATAAATCACCTTGTAAATTAAGTTATTATCTACCCGTATCACATTATCTGAATAAAGTTTAATAAGTGATAATACTAATTATAGAAATAGTTTATGTATCTTTGTATGAGATACAAAATAGCATAGGTAAGATGAATTCACACATATGGAGAGACATTTATATATAATTGGTAATGGTTTTGATTTACACCATGGCATAAATAGTTCATATCGAAATTTTCGTGATTGGTTATATGAAATGAACCGACTGTCATTCAAGACATAGAAGAAGCCTACGGCTGTTGTGATGATGAGTGGTGGTCTGATTTCGAGAATCAACTTGGTTCACTAGATATATTAGAATATGCTAGTGCTGTAGCAAGTGAAAATGTGCCGGATTTGATGTCTGACCATTGTGATAGAATGTGGAATGATGCCCAAATAGAGGTGGAGCAGAGCCTTGATGGACTATATAGCGATTTAAGAAGTTGTTTAGAATTGATACTGCAACTGAATCTCCAAGAGAAGACAAAAAGATTGAATTGATAAGAGAAGGATCTCGTTTCTTAACCTTTAATTATTCGAAAACTCTTGAGAATATGTATGGTGTTCCTTCCGCACAAATTCTTCACATACATGGCTGTATTGATGATAATGAAGAATTGTTCTAGGACATTGTGTAGGAGAGGATGAATTACGGAAGATGATAATAGTAAATGATCCAGAACCACCTTCTGACGATGATCCAGAAGCATATGAACAATGGAGAATGGAGATGGAGGACAATCATCAATTACACCAACAATTAGCAGAAGATGCCGCAGTAAGTGGCGTTGCATCTCAACAAAAACCTGTCAAAAAATTATTGCATAGGTATAAAGACTTCTTTGATAGCCTTTACGATGTGACACATATACATGTTTATGGAATGTCATTCTCGGAAGTTGATGCGCCATATTTAAACATGGTTGCTCAAATAGCAAGAGACGCAGAATGGGAAATAAGTGATTATCAAGGATATTGTGAAATGGAAATCACATCGTTTATTGATTTACATAAAATAACCAACTATAAGGTGATTGAACTGAACACATTAATATCTCGATTACAATTAGAAATAGATTTTCCAGCCAACTAATCAATTTCTCTCTCTTATTACATTCAAATTATGTGGATTAGCCTGTTCACACTTATTTGTGCAATAAGTCACTCATTTAATATATATGCTGTGGTACATCTATTTGTTTCACGGTAATAAAACGCGACCCGCCAGCAGTTCTTACGAGATGCTGACGGATTCTGTTATTTTTGTTTGTAGTTTTATGCTCTATAAGAACCTTTTACAGGTCCATTTACAAACTCACACAGATAGACTCACTGTTTATCTCCAAAGAGGTTCATTCTTCCAGTTGATAGGAATACCAATTTTATGAATAGGTATGACTTGGGAACTTGTCTCAAACAACGCCTTTACTTTTTCTTGGATAGATTTGCTACCACTTACGGCTCTACAGAGATAAACCAATGCACAAGTTACTGCATAGGGCTTTTTCTTCTGCATTTAAGGCTAAATTCGATTTTAAACCTAAGGCGATATTATCTTCCACAGAAAGATGAGTAAAGAGATTGTTTTCCTGAAATAGCATGGAAACAGGACGTTCAAAAGGTGCCGTTTTGGTATGATTTTCACCAATTTAGCCAAATCTCGCCACTATCAGCATATTCAAAACCGGCAATTAAATTCAGCAAGGTGCTTTTTCCTGCGCCACTTTCACCAATAATGGCAATTTTTTCTTGGGCTTGAATCTGTAAATCAAATACCATCGGCATGGATTGATAATTGAAGACCACATTATTTAATTTAATCATTTTGTTCCTTCTGCCCTTCAATAAACATAAATAAACCTAAACATAAACTCAATAAAATCAATGCCGTCACTGCCGCTTCTTGGCTTCGATATTGCCCGATTTGTTGATAAAGCAAATGAGGCAACGAAGTAAAATCAGGGCTACCAAATAAAGCTATTGCCGTAAAATCGCCGAGTGATAAAGTTGTCGCAAGCGCCAAGGCATATTTCAACGGTGCTTGTAGCAGCGGATATTCAATTAAACGAAAACGCTGCCAGCCTGTAATATTCAGCGATAAACAGAGTTTTTCATAATATTGCATCGATTGATTCATTGGTGTATTGAGAATTTTG
>ENA-OQHA01000134-OQHA01000134.1-human-gut-metagenome-genome-assembly--contig:-NODE-134-length-39373-cov-2.255618_pt1 | contig 39373 bp, 45 predicted proteins | sample MGYA00242558_ERZ504707 | MGnify/ENA primary metagenome ERZ504707 (study PRJEB26092, sample SAMD00036197) | human gut metagenome | host: Homo sapiens | study: EMG produced TPA metagenomics assembly of... | reverse complement strand
TCCAGCTTTTCAATTATCATTCGGCGAACAAGTCAAGAGCCTTGTCTTCGCTGTTCGGTCCGTCCGTATCGCGTTTCCTGTAATTTGCCATATCGTCAGTTCTTGTCTGGTGTCGGTACATACAGGTTTACTTCCTGACAACGGCATGTAATATCAACTTTACCGTTATACAAAGACAGATCGATTTCACCTTTTGCCTCTATCTTGGTAGCAGGCTGTAACCATGCTTCACGTTGTTTGTCGAAACAAATAAACCTTACCCATAAGTATTCAAAATTTTCATCCACCTTTCTGCACTAAAGGCTGAAAAGCTGAAGAACGGTTTGCCGTTTTTGTCCGTTCGTTCATCTACTGTTTTTCCTATCTTGCCGCGGAATATGAGTTCACCCCGCAGGCTGTCTGTGTCGTCCTCTCCGGCTGGTACGATACTTTCTGCCGACAGGTTGAAGTAAGTTTTGTCGCCTCTGTGTTTCGGTATCAGTATGCCTGTCACTTTTACGCGTATACCACTTTGCAGACGCGCTGCTTCTTTCTGTGTGACGTCCATGCTTACGCTGATCTCCACTGCTCCACTCTGACCTTCCTTTCCTTGGATGGCTGTCTGTACGGTCATACTGACGAACTGTTTCCCTTCTTTCCCGTTTCTGATGATGGCATCACGGCTGATTGTGCCGCATACCGTTATATTACATTTTATCATAAATTGTCTTGTTTATTGGTGTTACATGTCCACGGACCACGTATGTGCTGAATATTGATGTTGAATGCTGAAATGCCCCAGTCTAATCAGGTGCACGAATTCTCATATAGACTATCCATGCAGCTATGGCTACCTGTACGGTTATAATTACAGCCGTACCTGCCCAGCCGACCAACCGGTGACATACCAGGATATGCATTGCCAGTACGGATAGTCCGAGTACAAATTTGCTTATTGTTATCACCACGCGTTTTGTCATGTCTGTTATGTGTTTGTCATATCTATCTTTTCATGGTCTCCGCCTGTGTCTGCTGTTGCGACATGCCTTGCTCGAAATTACGGGAAGCGGCTTCTGAAAGAATTACGGTATTCAGCAATCCGATCACTCGCATTCTTTTAGCTTCTTCTGAAAGCTCGTTGTTGTTTAATACAGCAGACAGTCGGCTCAATTCGGCCGATGTCAATTCACGCGACATTTTCAGTTCGCCGTTATCTGCTTTCAGAACAGCCTTTCCGTTTTCTTCAATGCTCAGTTCACAAGTTTTCACGCCCGGCATCAGAGAAGTCAGGTCAAGCCTGCGCCTGTCCATTGCAGCAGAGATTGCGGCATTCTGTTCCTCTTCGCTCTTCGCATCTATCTGTGCAGCCAATAGCATCAGTGATGTGAAAGCGGTCATCGCCATCTCTACGATGGGATCATTGCAACCTGATATGCCGACACCGCTATCCTCCGAGGACAGCAGTTTCTTCATCCAGGCATCAGGAACCATGGTTTTATCAGTGTTCATGCTCTCGTTATCCCTATACTTGGCCAAAAGGTCACTTCCGTTGTACATTACCTGCTGTTTTATATTTCCTTTCTGAGCAATCTCTGCCAGATAGGTCACCGGATCTACCTCGCGTTTCGTTCCGTCGCTGTATATGTTTGTCACACCGAAATGCAGATGCTCTCCGGTTGTTCTGGTTCCCGTGTTGCCGGAAGTACCGAGGCGTAGTCCTGCATTTACGCTGTCACCGACTTTACGGTGATGCTGCTCAGATGCATATAGGTGCATTGTACCTTGTTCCCGTTCGGTCTGCTGTATTCTACCGTTACTGTCTTTCCTCCGGTAGAGTTCACATTATTGTTTACCGACACTACCTTTCCTCCGTTCTCAGTAGCCAGCACTGCGTCACCTTTACATCGTATGTCAAGGCCTTTGTGCATCTGCTGCTTTCCCTTGTCCGTCGGATCCTGTCGCATACCGAAGGCAGAGGTGACAAAGAGAAACTCTTTGCGTTCCACCGGAAAAGAATACTCTTTTGCCGTTCCAGCTTTTTCTTCGCCGTGTAGCGATTATTTTCCACTCCGAAATTTTTTCCCTGTGAGACCATTTCCTGCATAACCTGCCGGTCGTATTTGTCAAGACCATTCTGTTCGATGATTTTCTGTAGTGTAGCGGCATAGTTTCCGCCAGTTGCATATCCGGCTTTTGCAATGCTTCTGTCCATTCTTTATAATCATCCGGGCGGAGTTTGAAACAGTCGGCATAGCGGCTGTTCTCTTTCAAGAACTTAGAATGATGTTCGAATGATTCGCTCACATTGTCATAGCTGCAGAATTTTTCATTCGTTTTGTCATCCGTGTAGAGTCCGTATCGGCCACCCTGCACAATCCAATCGGGCGTAGCCTTGATCCCGAAGTGGTTGTTTTCGTTCAGTGCCAGACGGCTCTGTCCATTGCTGCTCTCCAGAATACCCTGGGCAAGTGTTACGGATGCAGGAATGCCGTAGCGACGCATCTGCTCCATGGCATACTCTGCATACTTATCTGCATATTCCTTGTTTTTACCTGCCATATTCTTATCTCTTTAATGTTGTACGTTGTTCATTGTCATTCATTTCTTCTGCCGTTTGTTTCTCTTCATCCTGTCGGGTTATCTCGGCAGGGTTTATGACGCTTACGGACAATCCCGTTTTTTCAATTCCGTTATATACTGTTCGGTTTCCTTGATGCCAGCATCGAACATCGGAATGAGTTTTTGCGAATTGTACTCCGGACGTTCCCCCTTGCTTTGAGGGAGGCTAATTCTCTTGCCATAGTTTCCGCATCGTTCATATAAGCATAATATTTGCCTTCATGCCTGAATAGGGCTATGGCTTCAGGTTGCTGGACCTTAAATTCCATGCAGGCTGTCAGAAACTGCTCAGGCAGTTTGTCTGTCAGCTGGGCAGACTGGCTCTTGGTCTGCTACTTCTTGCTTTCTCCAGTTCCGGTGCGTCACAGATGATTACACGTTTTCCGGCCCTGATCAGTTTGGGCAGGTAGTCGTCAAGTTTGTGATAAGGGAACTCTGCCGATTGTGCAAAGCCTCGTTCACCTACTCCCGAAAGCTTTTGTGGGGTAATTCCCAGTATGCTGACACCCTTTTCTGCATCTTCGTTGTACATACGGTAAAAGTCTCCCTTCCGTACCAATTGCAGGGCATCAGGATGTTTCGCCTTTATCCTGTTCCAGGATTCCCGCTGTGCAGACGTTTCATTTGGTACCGTCTTCTCGGCATTGTCTTTTGCGGTCTCGGCCGTCTGCTGTCTTTCGGCATCCTTTTCTTGTTTTTCTCCCGCATGTTCTTCCTGCGTCTGTCCCTGTTGCAGAACGTCTGCAAAGAGTGTTGCAGCCAGATTGCGTTTATACTCGTTCTTGTCCTCTGCCAGCCACATACGTTGCCACTGCTGCGGAGTCAAGCTCCTCGGCTGCATACGGTTGCCGTCTATGGTAGCCGTACACTGGATACCGTCTTTCTTCGTCTTGAATACGCAGACCTTCTGTATGCGGTTCAGGTCTATGTCTCTTGTCTCTGTGCTGAACAGATCAACTTTCAGGTCTGGTTTTATCTCAGCCAGCGCATAATACTTGTGTGCCAGTTCCATGCGTACCTTGTCTATGTCATCCATTGCCTGTTTCAGCGTGGTGAAGAAACGGTTCACATCCTCCTTGTCTGGATAAACGCTGTATCCCGGTTCGTTCTCCGGTTTCAGATACAGGGCCCAGCGGTTCTTGTCATCCTGTACCATCTGTATTTTGTCAAAGAGTTTTTCGTTTGCCTGTCTGACTGCCGGAGTCACGTCCAGCGTGGAGAGGACTTCCATTGTCCAGTTTCTCAGGCGGGCCAGCGATACTTGTTTTTCTGCGAAATACGCATCGTCGGGTCTGTAGCTAGGGCACCGTCTGGATTGAAGAAACGCACGTTTTCTATTCCTTCCAGTCGAAGAGCACGCTCGATGCGTGACTTGTTCATCCCTGGTATCTCATTGTCCACTTCCGTTGAAGCTCCAGCAGGCAGTACCACATCGGCCTTTTTGCCTGACGGTCTATGACGAGCACGATGTTCTTGTCATCCTTGTTCGGGAATCTGCTTATCTCATCTGCCACAAAATAGTGCTTTGGAAGCTGTTCGCGAAGATCTGTTGTCTTCTGCCGGTTACGCAGGGTAGCATATTCTGTTTTTTCGCCTTTCTCCGCTTTGTGAATTACCTCGAGGGCGTTGTTCACGTCACTTTCCAATGCATCTATCAGGATAGGGTTTTCCTTGAGTTCCCTGTTCCAGTACTCCACAATCTTCATACTGTCTTCCGTCAGTCGTGCCGGCAGTCCGAACTCAAGCATCTTGATTCCGGATGCTATTTCTACTACCAGCTTTCCTGTTTCAGTGCATCTTCAGAAGGTGGCATACCGTTTTCATCACCATGCCTTCGCGGGCAAGTCGCTGTTGATGTCCGGTAGCACTCACAATCTGTCTCAAGGTTTCGTGCACATAGTCATGGTAATGCTTGAACTCTCTCTGACGGGGCATATATACCGCATCACGGTCTGTTTCATAATGTGGCATACCGCTTCCGTCCGAACGTACCGGCACAAGATAGTCACGCATTTTCAGCAGGAAGTCGTTGAATCGGATATGGAGTTTACGTTCGTCAGCTTCCGAATATCCATTCTCCGTGATTCCACCGTCAGTTTTCAGTGCTATGTCATAGCCTCTTTCGTCCACATAGGGAAGGTAGTCTGGTCAATGTTGAACAGGGTGCGTATCTCCCGGTTATGGATACCCTTGTACTGTTCCTTCTGTTCCTCATCCAGTAGGAGATAGTCTTTTCGGGTGATGATGTCCTCTGGGTTGTTGCGGTTCACGTACTGGTTCCAGTTGTAGTATAGAAACGGTACTCCCTGTTCCTTCTCGCGTACCGATGTGCCTCGTGTCTTGGCATCGGTGTACAGGGTGAACAGATTTGTCTTGCATCCTTTGCTGTCCGAATGCAGGGCCATGAACAAGGCATTGAAAGGGCTGGCAGAAACTCCTTGCGGATAGAGTCTCGGATAGCGCTTACCAGCTGCATTTAGCCAGTGTCCTCCGGCTTCCGAAGCACTACTCAATGCCAAAGAAAGCAGTTCCACCTGTTTCTGTGCAGCATTCTTCTCGATTTGCGACTTTTCTTTCATATTTAGGATGTGTTTGTGTTGTTTTTATTGTATACCTCTGCTTCTGGCAGCAGACTCTTGCTGTCCGCTATCATAATTCTGCGAAGCCATCTGTCGCAGTCTGTCGCTTTGTGCCAAAATGGCGTTGGCCAGTGTATTCAGGGGCAATGCGCCACTGCGGAAAGCATCAGCTACCGTAGGGCTTATCTGTATGGTATAGGGTACACGGTCTATTGTGGCGATTAGCGTGCAACCCTGCAATACAGGGTTTACGATTCGCGGATTGAGTTGCTCGTCCGCATATCGTTTGTATTGTACACTGCCGTTTTTTTGACGGAAGTATCCGTTATCTTCGTTTCTCTGTTTTTCCAGGATTTCCTTACTGGCCTTGTTCAGCAGATTGGTGCCGCCTAGTCCCATAAGCAGCATCTTCAGTAGAGGGTTACGGACGAACAGTCCGGCTACAATGCTGGCTATCGGCAGAAGGTTGTCTTTCAGTCCGAGGGATTTTGTCTTGCCGGTAAAAAGTCCCAAAAGCATATCAGGCAACATGGCTATGATATATCCCAGGTTGCCGGCCACTTTTCCCATTCCGTCAAGACCGAATGAGCGCAGAAGCTGTCCCAGCCGTTCGTATTGGTCTGCTCTGCCTGTCTTTCCGTGTTGTTCTGTGGTTCGAGGGGTAATTCGTTTTCTTTTATGTTTTGTCCGGCATGTCCGCTTGTTTGCTTTTTTGCATTCCTCATTGTCTGTTCCTTTATTTCGGTTTCAGTTTCTATCTTTTGCTTTTTCTGTTCATTCAGATAGGCATCCTCATATCCCGGAGCTACCACAAGCGGAATGTCCTTGTAACGTTCTTTGCGTTCATTTTCCTGCAAACTGAAATTCTTCATCCAAGCCGGTTTCTCATTTTTCGTTTTGCTCCAATCCATAAAAACATAATTGATGACGGGTATTTTATTCTTCAGCTGTCCGTTGATTTGGGCAATGAGCGCATTTTCATTGGGCTGTATCATGGCAGCTTCTTTGCGGAAATCATCGAATACATTGTTCTCTTTTCCAAATATACCTTCACTGATACACTCCTCTACAGATCGTTTTCGGGGAATATCCGGCGCTAAGCTGTCTGCTGCGGCAGTCAGCACTACGTCCGCACCCACGAATTTGGCGAGCGAAGCCCATGATCCTGCACCGCCAAGCACCATTGCATCGGTCGAAGTGCCCAAAACGTGTCCGGCACCTTTTCCACTGCACTCGGACGGTATGCCGCTTCACTTCGTGATTCTATTTCTTCGGCCAATGGAGAACGTCCCAGTGTCTGTGCCAATCCCAGCAGACTCGATTGCCCGGCCTTGCGGAGAATGTATTCTGCTGAAGACTTTGGGATCCTGTTTTTCACTAGCTGGTTCACCATCAGCTGGTCCATTCGGTAGTCCAGATAGGCATACGACAGATCGCATCCCAGTTTTTCAGAAAGGGCATCGTAACGCTCATATCCGATTTCCGCCACTACGGTTTCACGCCATTGGCCGGCCATACAGGCTAGGTCACGCTGAATGTCATCCGAGGCTAGGATGCGTTCCTTGCACATTCCGATATATTCTTCTGTAGTCTTTGAATTCCACTCGCCGGTCAGCTTGAGTGACTGGTATGGGTCTCCTAAAGGTTGTCCCGCCGTTGTCATCATACCGAGAATACCGTTGGCGGAGGTCGAGTATTCTTTCATTTCCTCCACCTGTTTCTTGTTTAGATAAGACTGAGCCTCGTTCATCACAGGTGCAAGGTAGCAGTGGAAATAGCTGCTTGTAAGGGCTTCCATTTCTGCAAATCGTCTGCTATGCTTGATTCCGTCCATATTTTCTCGTTGTTTTGCTATATTATGTTAATCTGATTAAGCAGCTGTTCCTTGGTCTGTTCGATGGCATGGTGATATACTTCCATCTGTCGTGGAAAATATTCTTCCAGCCATTTGTCTTTTTCTATGCTGTCCTGAAGGAAGCGCACCGCCTGCTCCCGTTCTATCTCTACCGATGCTTCGCCTTCATTGCGGTTGTTGAACCATGCTTTCGTCCACCAGCGTATGCCGAACCGGTCAGGATAGACAGAAACTATCCTTGGAATGTCAAAACTTTGTATATCAATGTCCAACTCACTCAGCGGATCGATGATTCCTCCGCCTGCTACTGCTTCGCTACGGAGTTTTTTTTAAGCCGTCATCTGCTGTATTCAGGCATATTTCATGTTTGAGTGCCAGATAATTCAGAAAATCCCCGATAAGTAGGTTCTGTACCTTTCCGGCCAGTGGCAGGGCCTTGTGCCCAAGTCCCAGTGGGTTGGCAAGGCTTGGAATACGCTCGTAGAAATACTCCTTGATGGCTCCCATGGTAAACAGATGCCGTAGGCTCTGTTCCGTATGTTCCGGTAGCGTATAGATACCGCACCGAAGGTCATCCATGTAGAGTGGGAGGTATCGGAGCATCAGTTCCTCTATTTCCTCACGGTTCTTGTCGAAATCTGTGGTCATGGTCATTCCTTCATCCTCAAAGTCTGTAATAGGATTGTATGAAGCCTGTCTTTCCGCACGGATGTTTCCGTACAGCATGGTCAAAAACTCCAGTGGATTCAGTTCTTCATCTTTGAAGCGGGTTTCCAGATGAAGTATGTCGCCGCTCAATGCTACTGTCTGCCCGGCTTTTACACGTTGTCCGAACTGGGCGAACACGTTCGATAGATGTCCATAGGTTACTTCATAGCTGCCATAGCGTATGGTTTGGCTTATTCCGTGTATGGAGTCGCTTGCCACGCCTGACACGATACCGTCGGCAAGAGCCGACAGCATACGGCAGTGTACGTTGAAGTCTATGCCATGATGAAAAATTTTTTCCGGTTGTCGGATGTGTCTGTTCGCCATATCCCAGCGACATCTCCACATCTTTTCCCTGCGTTTCCTCAAATGGCATACAGTAGCCGCTTTTTGAGTGCAGGATCATTTCTTCTGTATAGTTCATGTCTTGTATTGTTATTGTCTTATCTTCTCATACCTCCGGTTCTCACTTGCTCTTCTTCCGTGGCACTTTGTGTCTGTGTTCGTGCCATGTTTTCCTGTGTGGCAGTATGTATTATGCCCGAATTGTTGCCGATTAGCATCATCCCAAGTAGTGCGCCGGCTATCTTGCCGAGCCATCCGAATCGTCCGAATACAAGGAATGCAGCGGCCACCAGTCCTGCGATACTCAGGCCTGATACGTTGCCGCGGCCAAGGTTACTGAAAAAGTTTCCTATCATTGTTCCAAGCCCTCCGCTTGTCGTTTCCTTCAGGAAGTTTGATACCCCGTCCAGTTTTCCGTCAAGCCCGGATACCGCTTCTGACACCGTATCCATAGCTTCTCCGGCTTTCTTCTTCAGGGCTTTCATTCCCTCAGTAGTTCCGGCAAGGCTGTCTGTTGCGTTCTTGCTACTACAGCTTCACTGACAATTCTTGCCACACTCTTGTCCGAGGTCAGCTTTTCCCAGCCGACGTATCCTACACTACCTGTTACTGCAGCTGTTTTTACAACTTTCCCGGCCGTTCGTAGTGTTCTCGTTGGATGCAACATTGCATTCCCGGCTGTTTTGCTGTCTCCGCAGCAGCTGTTCCGACACCTTTGGCAGCCTTGCCGCCATATTTCAATAATATGTTCCAAAATCCCATATATTTTCGTATATTAAGGTCTTACATTTTTCCCTGCCTGTTTCCACCGCCTTTTTGCCGCTTCCACAATATCCCGCTTGTCTGCCATCGGCCGTGCGCTTTCGTCTATCTCCAGCCAGATGTCACCAAGCGTAGTGTATTTCACAGCTTTGGTCAGCCGTTGCAGTTTCTGGTTCATTATCCTCAGTTTGGGGCGGATGCCGAACACTATTTCCGTACGTTCCTTTTCCGTCATCTTGTTGTCCGATATACAGGCCGAACGGATGTCATTCACGATTTCCACACTGTTAAGTATCAGTTCCCTGTATATGGCATTTCGCCTGCTGGATAGGCTACGGCCACAGCGTTCGGAGAGTCCCGTGCCAGTTGTCTGGTAAAGTCCCCATATTGTCAGTCAGCTTCGATACCTCATGGTAGAATCCGTATATCTGTGCCGCGTAGCTGACAATCGAGCGGAACGAGTCCAGATAATTGTTGAACTCCCGCTGCAGGTTGGTAGTTGCTTCCACTTCTTCCTTTGTCCAGATATGGCCGGTGGTTTGCATCAGCATCACATTCTTCTGGTTCTGCAGTTCCTTTTCCGCTTTCTCCGTGTACTGCAGTATCATGCTTGCAAGTACCGGGTCGTTTTGCGCCCGGATTTTTGAAAGTCCCGTACACAACAGAAGTGCCATTATTAATATTATCCTGTTCATTTTGCCTTGTTTTATCGTGTCATGGCAGCAGCCCTTCGCCAGCGCGACATGGCTGTTCGGGCCACTTCTCCGTTACTCCGTTCTATCATCCTGCCGTCACGTTGTTCCATACGTCATTCAGTGTGTAATAGCGCACACTTAGGTAGAGCAGATGCAGCTTGTGGCTAAATACCGACAGCTTGTCGTTCAGTGCCCACAGTGTCTTGCTGCGCTCCGCACCGGTTAGCATATTCTCTGTTCCTCCTTTGGCCACAGCGTCGTTCAACAGTGTGAATACGGATATCAGTTCAGTTGCTGTCTCAATGTAGAGGTCGTTCATGCTCATCCCGGCTACGATGCCCTGCGGATTGTCACGCATAGCCTTACCTAGTTTACACAGTGTGAGGAAAATCCTCACACCGTCATTGTACAGATGGGTACAGGCTTTCAGCGACAAAGCATATCCGTTTACGGTTTTCAGATAGCTGTTGTATTGCTTCTCCCATTGGTGTATTCGGTTGAACTCAGCCGCTATCGTATTCTGGAGAAGTGCTGTCTGTGTCTGTCCCTTTATCTGCTTCTCTACCTGTCCGTTTATCAGATCGTTGCCTTCGGCCAGTGCCATCCATTCCAAAGGATTCGAGGCGGCTACCTGCGCATGAAGTACCTGTGGTATTATTATGGAAAGAGCCAACAGTATGCTAATGGTTTGTAATCTCATATATTCCCTTTTTTCGTTTGTTGTATTCCACACGTTCGCGTATCAGAGTTACGATTCTGTCATTGCATCTCATTCCCAATAGGTCAAGCTGGGGCATGTTCCGGTCCATAGAGAGGATGCTTACTGTTTTCAGTCCGCACAGCTGCTGTAGGATACTCTGCTTCTCCTGAAAGTCCACGATGCGGTACAGCTCCATATAGTCCACCTTTCTTATCAGAATGCCTTGTTCGCATACAAGTTGTTCGGCTGTTATGTCATAGCGTATTCTGCGCAGGTAGATGAACTGGTACAGCAGTACAAGAAGCGTTAATACAGATATTGTTGTCGCCATGCTGCCGAGAGGCATATTTTCCATACCTCCGTATATTAGTCCAGTAACACAGACCGACATCAGAGGTAGTTCATTGATGACAAACTGCACCGGATGCGGTCGGAAGTTGATGATATCATAATGTGTCATTTGCATAGGCTGGCTCTATTTATCGGTGAAACCGGGGTTGGTTGTCTTCTCTTATGCCTGATAAGTAATCGGATATCTCTTTTTCCAGACTGGATAGCTCTTCCTGGATTTTGTACATCTCCTGAAATCCTTTTTCGGGCATTCCCTGATCCTGGATTTCAAAGGAGAATATTATTTTGTCCGCACGCTCAATTCTCTGCCGTATAGCTTTATAATCCGCTTCGTCATATGTTCCGTTGCGGATATGTTCTGGATTTACTTCTGGTAAGGTCGCGAGAGCACGGTTCAGCGTGGCTTTTCCGCTTATGTCCTGATGTTCGTCTGCCTTTTCCTCCTCTGGCTTTCCTTTGTCGAGAAGTTGGTCGTTCCAATCCTTGTAGCCTTCTGCAGCCGGCTCGTACAGAATATTGCCTGTAGCGCATGGTTCGTCGAGTCAATCTTCTCATGCTTCGCATATAATTGCCAGTTCTTCTCTTTGTTTTTCCAGCTCTTCCTCGCTTGCCTTACCTTCTTGAAGATTATATTCATAGCTGTCCATTCGGTTCATATAGACCTCACCCAGATATCCGTCTCCGAATTTTTCCATATAGAATTTTATATCTTCTTCCAAATACGGTTTTATCAGTTCAATCCCCAATGTTCCGGCTATCTTATCGAAATCATAAGGCTCCAGCTTGATTTCATGACGTTGTTTCTTTATTCCTGTTTCCTGTATGACAAGCAGCTCTGCTTCCGATGTGCAGCTGGTAAATTCCCTGCCGGCATGTACGAGCGCAAAGGTTATGGCATAGATTCTTCCCGCACGGTCACGGTCAAAGCAGAGATGGTGCGAAGCCTGTGGCGCAGTCTCAATCATTCCTTTGAACTGCTGGCGGCTCGGTGCTCCACCGGTAGATACGAACACGGCCTTTCTCAAGTCCTTGTTGCTTTTTTGGTGCAGCTGGTAGTAGGCCATGGCATCGTATGCACTTTCAAACCAGTAGATGTCCTTCGCATCCGCTGGTTTGGTATGGGCTGGACTGGCTGCCCATAGTCCTTCATTCGAATTGCTGCCTTCTGCCTTTCCCTTATAACTTCCGCTTCCGTCCATGCGCGGGCGGCCTCTTTCCTCAAATCCCACAGTCTTGTCTGGTTCTTTCGGCACGATTAGCGGAAAAGAAAGGTTGGTATAGGCAGTTCCGTCTTCACGGTGTCTGGTGGCTAAGAAGAAATACCGGTGAAATGCGTATTGTGTGTACAGATCTATCCCCCGGTTCTTGAAGTAGGGATAGAATCTTTTCTGTGTTTCCCGGTTCTGCGGGTTGAATTTATGGAGTTCGTAATTACCGATGTTGAACGGTCTGATATCCCGTCGGGGCTGTATGATTCGCATGTTGCGTTCCTCTATGGGATGGTTGAGCAGACGGCAGCATACAAGGTTTACAAGCCTGTCCGGTGAAACTCCGGCTTTGTATTCTGCAAAAAGGTGAGGATGTTCCTTGATGAAGGATATGATATTGTAGAGTTTCTGCTGCGGTGGCTGAAAACAGCACTGTCCGTTGGTCGTCACAATGAACTTGTCGCCACGGATACGCCGTCCGTCGCTGTCCGTGCGGACATACGAGGGATAGCGCAGACCATCCCGCCTGTTCAGGCGGTAGCTGCATCAATAAGCACATCCTGAATATTCAGTCTGCGCAGATAGTCATCGTATGTAAGGTCTCCGTTTCTCATTTTTTATCTTCCTAATCTCATGTTTGTAATTTCCCGGTTCATTTCAGCTTCGAAGTAGCGTATCGCCACATCCTTGGTGTGTCAACTCCGGGTTTGTAGTAAGGCCTCGGGCTGCAGTAATGCTCACTGTACACATCCGGTGCATGATGACACCGTAGGTTGTGTGCCACTTCCGAGGCAACCACCGTGCCTGCAGTCAGTGCGGCAAGTATCTTCATTCCAAGCCCTTGTCGGGCTTCCGGACGCATCTTCATATCCACTTCGTCAAACACTTTTGAAAACAGTTTCATCCTGTGATAGTCATCAACAGCAAGAAACTTGTCATATTCCTTCTGGCTTATCTCATGGCTTATTACCTGTCCGTCAATGACGGCACTCATCCGGTACTTTCCCTCGGTTTCAGTAGGCTGTACGCTTATTTCGCCTACCTCGACCTCACGGCCGTTTCTTTCCTCCCTGTACCAGCCCATCTTTTCGTTAAGCGGTGTCAGGTCACGTCCGTCAATTGTGGCTGCAGCTTGTATATCCGTTATCATCGCTGCTTCTGTTCCTGTTGTTCCTGCAGCAGGGCTGTTTCCTGTAAGTGGTTCTCTTGTTCTATTTCCTTGCGTATTTCAGGATGCAGGCCGACTGCGATACGGCTGTTGCTGTTCAGCGTTTCCATGCTTGCCTTGTCGGTAAAGTCCGGACTGATGATATCATTTATCAAGCCGATGCGTTTTTCTGACGGATGCTCTTCTATCGAGTTGGAAGTCAGTATGGCTGTCTCTTCGTCCGAAAGGTCATAGACCATGTCTACGGTCTCCCGTTCCGATTGAATGGTCATCGTTTTGGCTTTCTGGTCAATGATTATTCCGTGCGATGACAGGCATTCCTGCCATTTCTCGTTGGAAAAATATACTGGAGATGTTATCAGTTCGCGGTATGGAATTGCTGGTTCCGTACTTCTTGGTCGGTTTGTCATCGGAGTAATTACAGCCTGAAGACCTTGCAGTACGTCCCGTTCTTGCTGGGATTGCGCCTGTCTGTTTCCCTTGTAGTAGAAGCCGTAACCGCCTGATTGCAGTTCTCCGGGTTTCATTCGTCCGTTCCATCGTTCCGGTACAGCTGGTCCGCCCGGATAGAATAGGTCGCCGCCAACTCTGCGCAGATGAAAGCCCCACTGGTTGCGTGGAGTCCAACCAAGAAAAGGAGGCGGCATGTGCGGCCATGCAATCCGTCCGTATTCTCCAATGCCTATCCTGTAGCCATGCAGTCCCATGGCCACGCGTCCGTTGGCATTCCGTGCGTGTACAAAGTTTTTGGGTAGATGAAAGTCATTGCCTATAATGCTTGTGAATACATTGTAGGCTTTCTTGTTGGCCGTATTGCTCCCCCAGGCCGTTAGTGCCAGCATCTGGCGTTCGGTGATGGCGTAGGTCAGCAGGGGCGAGTCATGCCCTTGCACGACCAGTCTGAACCCCGAACCGTCAGACACCACATGGGCCTGCATCCCGTTACGCATCAGTATTTTTTGCATTTCGGGTTGTAGATCCATTTCTCGGGGATTGGTATTTGTTCTTATCGCCATAATCCGTTACGTAGTCTTTATTGTTTGTTATCTGTTATGCCTCTCCGTTTTCCATGGCAGCTTCAAGTTCAGCATCCTTGTGTCGTACAAATTCGGCCGCTGATTCGTTACCGATTTTGAGGCAGTTCTCTTCGCAATAGCGGCTGTATTCATCCTGCCATTCTGAGGAATGATGGTTTACATAATCAAGCCAGTCGTATTCACCGTTTTCCATTTTTTCTACCAGAATATCTTCCGGATAATATTTCTGTTCTGACATCTTTCTTTAATGATTTAATTGTGTTGTCTTATTTGTGTAGGGCTGCCGCACGGTTTCTTTCCCCGCTTTTCTTCTGCTCGTTCCAAAGTTCTTCCGTGTACTCTTCTTCCGGTACATAGTCCAGGTTGCCGTCATCGTCCATTACCCAGCATCCGTAGCATCCGAAGGTATATTTATCCCATTCTCTCTTGTCGTGTTCTTTCCATTTCTGTCCATCACCGGAGCAGAATCGGATACCGGTTGGACTCGTTAGGTCGATGCCTACCGTTACCGTATCGTCATCTACTACCAGCGTTAGCGGATCTCCATGTTGCATACTCTTTATTTCCACCGCACCCAGACGCAGTTCCTCGGCAAGTACCTGAAGGTTTCTTCCTATAATGGGGGTGGTACAGACATTACTTGCCGCGTCTCTGGGTCAATCTGTACGAAAGCCTTGCCGGGGCGGCTGTCTGTCTGTATTACATCCGCAATGATGGCTTTTCCGTCCAGCAGCTCTTTCTGTTGTTCCGGCTTGTATTGTTCCAATGGTGATGATTTCAGTACCGGATAGAAGACAACATCCGTTGTCCCGTCTTCCTTGCGGATACATACAAAGCGGGTACGGCTTTCCGCCATTTGGCCGTTTTCGTCAGTCACACGCACAGGAAGTACAGGAGAATGTCTTCCGTTGCATATTTCCTTTAGGATACGAATGGGCAGATCCTCAATCATTTCTCGGATAAGGCCGAATCGGGACAATTCCGGATACGGTAGTTCTTCCAATTTAAAAAGGGTCTTTTTCATACTATAAATCATATTATAAATTATACTATGCAAATATAAATCCTTTTTATTTAGATATTGAAATAAACAGTTTTATAAAGAAATATAATGCATTATTTTTATACTTAGAGTATGATTTATTTGTGGAAATCATACTCTAATGGCGATGTTTTTATATTTAATTTAGAATCTGTTTATGTAATTCGTATCCGTGATTCCTGAATACTATATTTGCCGGATGAAAAAAAAATATATGGTTCGTTTTGACAGGCTTTTCGATATTATCATGGCCTGTCTTTGCACAGCCCTGTCCGCTTGTGCCTACAGATGTATGTGCCGAAGCGAAAGTTACAGTATCTGTGGAAGGTGGAGAAAAAGAATATGCTACTTGCAATGCAGGACTTGCTGGAAATATGGAAGAATCCAGAATAATTTGGATACAGAGATACTTGAGCGTAAGTTTGCCGCTCAGGAAATTGAAGGTTACTTCACCCTATGGATTTCGCAGAGATCCTTTTACAGGAAAAAAAATTTTTCATGGAGGTCTTGACCTTCATGCGAGGGGAGAAAAGGTTATGGCTATGATGGCTGGTATTGTGGTGAAGGTCGGGCAGGACAATGCTTCTGGAAAGTATGTTGTCCTGCGTCATGGCAATTATCAGGTCAGCTATTGCCATCTTTCACGCATTCTGGTGGAAACTGGCAGAAAGGTATGCCCTGCAGAACCGGTCGGCATAACAGGTTCTACAGGGCGCAGTACAGGCGAGCATCTGCATATTACCTGCAAGCTGAACGGCAGGTTAGTCAATCCTTGGATGCTCATCCGTCATATTTCATCTATACGTGAAGAATGTGTGGAAGCACTCGTACGTCTTGAACAGACGGTGAATGCCATATCCGGTACTAGTCTGTGAACAATCTTCCTATATGACTGCTCCACACTACTATCTTTACGATGAAAGGATGTGGCATCTCTACAGTTTTGCCATAAAAAGAGCTGCCGTTACCTTTCCTCCGCAAGACTCTATTTCCCTTCTATAGTCATTCAGGCTTTGTCCGGTGGTCAGGACATCATCTATTATGATGACTTCTTTACCGGATATATTTCCGGTTATGCGATAGTTTCTTGATAGCTTGCGGTTTTCATTCCCTTTTGCTTTGTGCAGGCTTTCCCTGTATCCATACAGGTCAATGTCGCCGAATCCGGAAGTAAGATTGGATAATATGAAGTGATGTACTTGTCTAGCTGTCTAAATCGGCAGACATATTTTTCATGGCTGCTGCAAGGCATGAACATGACATGGTATGTTTTCTTTCCGGTTTTTATGGCTTCCATGCAAAGCCTGAAAAAGTTTTGTCCATCATTTTTCCGTCCTTGAAGCTGTAGAGTTCTTCACAGAATCTTCGCTGTTCAATATCCAGCAGCTCCCCGAATCGCGACGGATAATAATGACCGAAAAAAGTCACGTTCATTCCTTTGAATTTGTATGGCTTGAGCGGATGTTGGTCTTCAAAGAAGTCACTGTGCATGATACAGTACATACGGCAGGCTTCCTTATGTCCGGCCATGACTGCCATACGGCAATAGTACTCCCTTTCATATTCCCGTCTTGTGTTCCGTGCAGCTGCATACGCTGTTTCTCCGGCTTTCCGCCGCCAGAAAGCGATAACATGCAGTAGTCCTATAATCAGACAGAACAGAATCAGAAACAGCAGCCTCGGCTCCATTAGGGTTTAGACAATGGATAAACGTATTTCACATTCAGTCTTTCCAAATGCTCTCGGTCTTCCAATTGTTCGGAAATCCCATAGCTCGGACATCAATAGACGGATAACGGCTTAAAAGTGCCTTGAACTTGGAAACAAACGAATGGTTAGGATTGATTGTATTCAGCAGGTATATAATAATGCTCAATATAAAATAGACCTGTGGTGTCCCGTTAGCTGGTAATTTGATGAAAGTATTGCGCGGAGAGCGTGGCATCAATGGACGGATGCTTAAAGTTTTGTTCCACAGGCGGCTGTGGTGAGCACAGATATTCCGCACATACACGACACTATGCAACCATGATGCAAAAACCTTATCCGCCAGCCCGAAATATGCAGCTATGGAACGCTTGATTTTCCCAGGCAACAGATTTTCGTACAATATGGAAAGCGTTCCGAATGAGGTTATTTCCATTGTTATCCAGCTTGGCGGGAAATGGTTGGAATATTTCGACTTGAATGCTTTGATAAATTCTTCATCGCTGCGGCTGTATTCTTCGTCAATTTTTGACAGCAGTTTTGCATGGCGGACAGGGTTTGAGAAAAGCGAGGAATCCTCAAACCAGTACGCATCATGCTGTGAAGAAAGGATATATGCTGTCTGTGTACGGACTGCAACCTCTATTTTTTCAATTTCTGCAATATCAGTTTGCGGAGTTCACTGTCAAACTTATAGATGTTATAGCTGTTTCAAATGTGCTGCCCGGTTTGAAAATATGCTGTTGTTTGTCCGCCAGTAGAGGATACCAATAGCCGCTCAAACGATAATAGCTGATATTCTGTAACAAGTGCAGGGCTTTCGGTTCATCCCCGAAAATCATTCCTCTTTGTTTGAGCAGGTTTATCTGGCCTGTAAAGGATATGAGATGCTTGGGATAAGGTATCTTATTCGTTGTCATGGGTATATAAAAATAAAAAGCTCACCCTGAGCGCGCTGTTCTTACGGGAAGCGGGGTAAGCATGTTGCTGCAAAGATAACACATTTTTTCTGTCCGACAAAACATTCACCTGTTTTTCTTTTCTATTTTTATGCTTTTTGCATTCTTTTACATTCTCCGTTCTTTATATCCCATTTCCAGACCTCTTTTATCTCATGTTCCATCATTCAGCCGTGCGACTGATGTGGGGTTATTTTGCTGCGAAAATACCCGTCCGTCACAATCCTGACAATGCCGGCAGGCCGCCTAGGGTGAGACGGAAAATCTTCCTCCCCGCTGACAGCGGCGAGCGTATTTTTCCGCTCAGCCTTATCCGGTTGTTCCTTGCCGCCCTCTGGGGCAGAAAATAATCCCGAACGGTCGCGACAGGCCGAACAGAGGGAAAAATAAGACAACAGACAATGTTGAACACTTGAAAATTGAAGTTATGAAAGAAGAAATCAGACAGGACGGCAGGGCAATACTGTCAAGCGAAGACGGATTCAGCATCCGTATGTTTTTAACAATCTGAGCGGAAAGAACTTTTCCGGGAAGGAGTACCGGGACTATGTCAGAAACATAGCCTTCGGCGAAATGGCTTCAGGCCGGGTACAATCGAACTCTATTGCGACGGGAAGAAAGTCAGGACAGGCACACTTCCCGAACTTTGAACAGCAGTCAGGATGTAAAAGTCAAATTTTGTGAGGATAATTTACAAACGGGAGCCCGGATCGGCTCCGGCTAAAAGAATGAACAACTAAAAAAATACAGGTATGGACACAATAACAGCAACAGTGCATCCGGCAGAAGAATATCTCCGTAATGAACAGAATCCACCGGTTTTGTATGTAAAAATTTATGGGGAACGCAGGAAATTATTTATCAACCGAGGCAGGGGGAACGTCGTCGGTATTATTGCGAAAGGCAAACGCAAACATGGTTACATCTTTTCAGATTGGAGCCACATCGAAAAATCTATTATCCGTCACAGGAAAGGAAGACGAAAAGGATATGGACAGGAAAATGATTCTCAAATACCAGAAGCTCGCACGCCTTGCCACGCATACCAACGACTGGCTCCGCAAGATTGCAGCAGCGGACCTTGAGAAGTCCCTGTACGAAAACCGTATCACCACGGGGACAGCTATTGACGGAAAGTGTATCCGACTCTCCACGATTGAAAAGTATTGCGGAAGCTGGGATATGCAGCGGTTCCGCCAGGCCATGAGGAATAAGGAGAAATTCTCAACGCTTCGTTTCGACTTTTGCGGTTATGACGGTACGCTTTGGTGCGAGCCGCGTGAAAACGGCGACATGGCTGCCGGATTCAGCAAGGAGTACCGGAATTGCAGTAACGGCTATTACTATCTGCTTATCAATGACGAGTTCATGATTGGCTACGATATTGACTGATAATCCACGGACAGACCTTACCGGGGGCCCGGCAGGGTCTGTTCCGGCTTCGGTCTGCCGACGGCAAAATCCCTTTTTATCGACGGCATTGCCATGCGCTGTCCTTTTTTACCTCAGATTTTCCTTTTCTATCTTTCCATCCGCCTGTTTTCAATCCTTTTCTATCCATCCCTCTTGTAGCTGCTCTTCCGTTCTCCGCCGTGCGACCTCGGGGGATTGGATTTTTCAGCAAAGGTAACCGCCGGTTTCCATTCCTGCCAATGCCGGCATTCTGCCCGTGGGGTCTCGGAAAAATCTTCCTCTCCGGCTGTCGAGCGTATTTTCTTTACCGGCCATGGCGGATGTCCACCGCCACCTTTCAAGGCAGAAAAATAATCCCTGCGGCCGCAAACGGGCCGAAAAAAGGGAATAAAAATTAGGTTAAATCATGGGTTACAACAAATTGACATCATTATCGGCCAACATTAAGGCCATAGAGACAGCAGTAGCTATCCGCATACAGGGCAGGACAGCTACGCAAGAGGAAAAACGATATTGGCGCAGTATTCAGGTTTCGGTGGTATCAAGGATGTACTGGATTTGGGTACGGACAAACCGCTTGACAAAGGTGTGTCCGAGCTGTTGAACCGTCTGCTGGATGCGTTAAGGACACTTGCAGGGGGTGACGAAGCCGCTTGCCGTTCACTTGTTGAAAGCATCAAATCATCAGTCCTGACAACGTTCTACACGCCGCAATTCCTTATTGACGCAGTGGCGGCACAGATACACGGCACCTTTTTCGCAAACGACTTGCAGATGCACAGCTTTCTTGAACCGAGCGCAGGCATCGGCGGTTTCTTGCCTGTAGCCATGCCAGGCACACACAACTATGCCTTTGAAAAGGACACCATTACAGGACTTGTACTTTCGCTGCTGTATGAGGACGCAACTACCATAACGGCAGGATTGAAACGATAGACACACAGGAGCTGGAGCATCGGAAATTCGATGTTATAGCGTCAAATATTCCTTTCGGCAATTTCCGTGTATTCGATGCTGACCTGTGGAAAAAGGGCGGTATCTACGAACAGGCCACCAAGACCATACACAACTACTTTTTTGTCAAGGCTATGGAGCTGCTTTCCGAGGGCGGTCTGCTTGCCTTTGTCACTTCAAGGGGCGTGGCTGACACGGCAGGAAACAGGTTTGTACGTGAGTATCTGGTGAACCATGCCGACCTTGTCAGCGCAATACGTTTGCCTGACGCTCTTTTCATGCAGACAAGCGGTATCGAGGTGGGCAGCGACCTGCTTATATTCCAGAAGCATACTAATAAGGCGGCACTCTCCGCACGTGAACAGATGTTTTGCAGGTAGCCAAGGAAATGTACGACATGAACGGAACAATGACCGAAAACGCCAACAGGCTGTTTTCCATGCCGAAGACCGTACTGGCGACCGACAGCCGTATTGTGATGAACCAGCACGGCAAATATGTACGCAAACACCGGTGGCTCGGCTCTGATGCGGCCATGACGCAATACCTTTCCGCACTTCTGAAATACGATTTTGACCGGTATTTCCGCAAAAGTCTTTTCGGACAGCAGGGCGAAGCGTCCGTGCAGATGTCACTGTTCGGGATGCAGGAGACGACCGCACTATCCGTAAACAGGGGACGGAGAGCCTATACGGAAAAAATCGAGGACTGGATGAAAAGCGGTATGCTGGTAATGTTCGAGGGGCAGGTTGGTACGGTCGTGTTTCGCAAGTCAAGCCACTATGCAGATGTGGCCGTGGATTTCGTTCCTGTGGACGAGGGAAGGGTCAATATGGAACGTGCAGCCGACTATTTCCCTGTTCGTGAGGCGTATTTCCTGCTTTCTACGAAAGAAAGGGAACTGCAGACCGAACAGACGACCATACGTGAGCGGCTGAACACTCTGTATGATGCCTTTGTCGCCAAATGGGGATTTTTCCATGAGAACGACAACAAGGAGTTTGTCATGCTTGACAGCCTCGGTGTCGAAGTGTTCACTATCGAAATGCAGCTTGGCGGCAATATAGTCAAGGCAGACATTATGCGTGAGCCTGTAGCTTTCACGAAGATTGCGACAGACCGTATTCTACAGCCGACTGAAGCTTTGGCAAGCAGCCTCAATTTCTATGGCAAGGTGGATATGGACTATATCATGCGCTCTACCGGCCTGTCTGATGAAGATGTAATCGCAGCACTGCAGAGTGAGATATTCTACAATCCTGTTACGGATGAATGGGAACACAAAGGCAAGTTCATTGCAGGCAACGTGATAGCTAAATGCACGGAATTTGTTTCCTGCATTCCCGACCTTTCGGAGAGGCAGCAGCAATGGACGGAAATATCCGTCAAGGCACTGGAGAACGCAACGCCCGAAACAATTCCCTATGAAGAGCTGGATATCAATATGGGCGAGCGTTGGATTGACCCACAGCTTTATGCCGACTTTGCGGCAGACCTTTTCGGGGTGGAAGCCGAAGTGATGTACTTTGATGTCAACGATGCCTATGTGGTGCGTCTGAAGGGTTACTCCCCGGCAGCATACAACACCTATTCCGTGCGGAATTTCAATGGCGAAGACCTATTTGTCCATGCCTTGCAAGATACAGTACCCGAAATAACCAAAGAGGTGTATCGCAACAGCGGCAAAGTTCGTGTGCCCGACGAGGAAGCCATTCAGGAAGCGGCTACCAAGATACAGGAAATCCGCAGCAATTTCAACCAGTGGCTCGATGCCTGTCCTCTGGAAGTCAGGGATGAACTGGTACGCACATACAACGAGCGTTTCAACTGCTATGTCCGTCCGGCGTATGACGGCTCGGCACAGACCTTTCCGCAGCTTTCCTTTGAGCAGTTCCCGTACAACGAACTTATGCGTCACAGAAAGACGCAATCTGGATGATTAAGCAGAACGGCGGCGGTATCTGCTGGCACGAAGTAGGTACAGGCAAGACGATGATTATGTGCGTTTCGGCCTATGAATTGAAGCGTCTGGGATTGGTACAGAAACCTCTGATTATACGGCCTGAAAGCCAATGTACACGAAATTGCCGACACGTTCCGCAAGGCATACCCGAACGCCAAAGTCCTATACCCGGGCAAGGAAGATTTTACACCGGCCAACCGCAAAGAAGTGTTTTCCAAAATCAAGAACAACAACTGGGATTGCATTATTTTAACGCACGACCAGTTCGCCAAGATACCGCAGTCCGAGGAAACCATGATAGAGATATTCACCGAAGAGCTTTACGATGTGGAGCGAAGCCTTGAAGTGTTGGAACAGTCCACCATGCGCTACCGTAGCCGCAAGATGCAGAAAGGGCTGGAAGTGAGACAGGAAAATTTGAAAGTGAAGCTGTCAGAACTCCGTACAAAACTGGACGGCCGCAAGGATGATACCGTGGACTTTCATTCAATGGGTATAGATCACATCTTTGTTGATGAGAGCCACATGTTCAAGAACCTCATGTTCCAGACACGCCACAACAGGGTGGCAGGTATCGGAAACACAAAAGGCTCGCAAAGGGCGATGAACCTGCTGTTTGCCATCCGTGACATCCAGCACCGCACAGGCCGTGACCTTGGGGCTACGTTCCTGTCCGGTACGGTGGTGGTAAATGCGCTTACAGAGTTGTATGTGATGTTCAAGTATTTGCGACCACGTGAACTCAAGCGTCAGCAGATTAGCTGTTTCGATGCATGGGCGGCTATATTTACAAAAAAGACAGCAGACTATGAGCTGAACGTGACAGGCTCAATTAAGCGTAAAGAGCGTTTCCGCACTTATATCAAAGTGCCGGAACTGGCGATGTTCCTGCGTGAAATCACCGACTACCGTACAGCCGACATGATAAATCTTGACGTGCCGGAGAAAAACGTCCGCTTCCTCTCTCATGCGCCGACTATCGAGCAGGAAGAAATGATCGGACGCCTCGTTTCCTTTGCAGGTAGTGGAAACTGGGAAGACCTCGGGCTTGACATGATCGAGCCGGACAACCTCGACAAGGCAAAGATGCTCATTGCTACCAATGTGGCACGCAAGATGGCTCTCGACATGCGCCTTTTGGGTGAGAAGTTCAGCGATGATGCAGGTAACAAGGCTTCCATTTGTGCCCGAACCATCTATGACTATTATGTACGCTCGGCAGCCAATAAGGTACGCAGTTTGTATTCAGCGACCTAAGCACCTACAAGCCTAACGAGTGGAACATCTATACCGACATCAAGGAGAAGCTGGTACGCCTCGGCATCCCGGCTGATGAAATCCAGTTTATCCAGTGTGCCACCACGGAGAGGGCAAGGAAACGCCTCTTTGAAGACATGAACAGCGGCAGGGTGCGTGTCCTCTTCGGCTCTACATCCATGCTCGGTACAGGGTCAATGCCCAGCAGCGGGCTGTGGCGGTGCATCATCTGGAGATACCGTGGAGACCTGCCGACATGGAGCAGCGCAACGGTCGTGCGGTACGCAAGGGTAACACCGTGAAGCTCTGGGGCGGTAACGTGGTGGATATTGTAATCTACGGAACGGAAAAGACGCTCGATGCCTACAAGTTCAACCTGCTCAAAAACAAGCAGATGTTCATCAACCAGATAAATAACGGCACTATTGCCGTGCGCCGCATCGACGAGGACAGCATGGACGAGGACAACGGCATGAACTTCGCCGAGTTCGTGGCTATCCTTTCAGGAAATACCGACCTGCTCAACAAAGCCAAGCTCGACAACAAAATCATGCAGTTGGAGAAAGAACAGGCCATATTCAAGAAAGAGCGCATCCGTGCGGAGCGCAAGATTGCTGCCAACACGGAAGCTGTCTGCAAGGCAGAACGCATCGTGGCGCAGGTCAAGCAGGATATGGAGTATATCGCATCTTATAGTGGCAGTAGGGAAACGCTGTTGCTCAATCTGCCGCAGGCTACCCGGGAAGAGACAGGCCGTGAACTGCACCGCATAGCCAAAACATATAGAGGTGAGGCTTACCGTACCATTGGCAGCTATATGGGGCTAAATCTGCTTGTCAGCAGCGAGTACACCCTTTCCGGCTCGTTCGACCGTAACGTTTCTTTGTCGAGGGCGTAAGTGGACTGAAATACCGCTGTGGCGTGTCGGGAGTCCTGCCGTTGGGATTTGCCGAATCGGCACGCTACCCACAGGCCGCACTTGAAAGGATGCCGTCATTGATAGAGAAACAGCAGAAACAGATAGCCATGCTGCAGCACGAAATACCGACCTTGCAGGAAATCACCGTCCGGAAGTGGAGTAAGGCGGAAGAACTGGAACACTTGAAACAGGAATGTAAGGACTTGCAGCATAGGATTGACGAAGTACTCAAGGAAGCCGAGCGTCCGCAGTCCGAAGTCCCCGAAGAAGAAAATACAGTCAGGGCAGCCTGACCGTGATTCGTTGATTTAACCTTTTTGCCTGTCCGGTCGTGATGATCGGGCAGGTTTTCCTGTGTTCCGACCTGCCGGGGCCCGGCTGGCTTTTATAGCCTGGCATCTGCCTTTTTTATCCTCCTTTTCCCTTTTTATCACCTCCCTTTATATCTGTCTTTCAATTCTTTTATATCTTTGTCCTTACAGTCCGCCTTGACCTTCCGGCTTATTGTTCCGCGAAAGTAACGGATAACAGCTGTACCTTGCAAATCCTCACGGCCTGCGGTGGCCGACGGAAATCTTCCTTCTTTGGGAGAAGCGTATTTCTGTCGCCAGATTTGTCCGGTTGCCGTTATCACTTTCGTGGTGCGGAAAAATAAATCCGGTGAAGGTCTTTAAGGACCGAAAGCAGGGAAATAAAAAAGTAAACTTAAAACGATAGCATTATGGAAAATGAAATCAGAGAAAGGGAAGTGGTTGTGGACGGCATGACTTTGACACTGCTTCATAAGGACGGTAAATGGGTTTTCCCGTTTGTCACGTATTATCAGCATGGACTTGGAGCACCACTTTGTTTGGCATTGTTGGCGTATGTAGAAGACAGTAACGAATTTGAGTCGGAAGCTGTCATCACGGTCAATCTGCCTGGTGTGGAACGCGGTGCCGGGTGTCAGTTTATCGACACGAACAACAACAGGGAAGAAGTTCTCGACTGGCTTATGCTTTACGGATTATGTACCCCACTGGCAGATACGCCGTTTCCGGTTTCTGCAAGTATCCCGAGGTGGATTTTTATCAGAGCGAACGCTTCATGAAGCAGAAAGAGCTTTGCGACAGATATTTCAACATCGTTGATTGACAGGCAGGAGAAGGTGGTCATACAGGACTGCCTTCTCCTGCCTGCCAGTGTCCTTTTATATGGATACCTTTCCGGTATTTCCTTCCTTTTCTATCCGGCTTTCCCACCCAAAAATTAAGGTATGATGTCTGTGCCGCTGTCCGCCCTCCATTTCAAGGTACGGAAGGCTGTGCCCGATCAACAGTAGTCTGCTTCATACCGCTACATGTCGGAGCTTCGACTTGTCGAAACAACCGGTATTCCGCTATATGGGCATCCTGCTTGGTTGTTGCTCCGGCACATTCCGCCTTTTGTCCGTATCTTTCCTTTATGGGCCGACGGCGTCATGGGCAAGCGGTGACACATTCTGCTTGTGCCGTCCGTCGTGATCCGGCATGTCACAGGCAGAAAGAGTCCCCTTTTTGTTTGCCCGGCAGACCGTTTTTTACCCGCCCAAGCCTCATCCCTTTTATCATAAACCTTTTATACAGGCCGCTGGCCAATTCCTGTTCTATTTGCGATTATTGTCAGCTGTCATTCCTTGTCTGCCACCGCATAGGTTTTATCGGGTGCGAATTTAGGTTGTCGCGCCTGATTCTTCCGTTTTGAAGTGCATTTCTTGGGAAAATCTTCCTTGCTGGGCAAGAGTATTTAGCCAAGAAAAACGTCGAAAGGGCTGTACCGACATCCTTTATCTGCACCATAAAACCCTAAGGCGGTTCGGCAAAAAAGAACTGACCAGAGGGAAAATAAAATTATTATCAACGAACAATTAAATTCAATGAATTATGGAAAGAACAGGTATGCAGTCAGTAGAAGAAAAGAAAATCAGTATGGTTGCATTGGCAGACATTCAGCCGAGCGGTTACAACCCACGCAAGCACTTTGACGAGGCGAGCCTTGTGGAACTGGCAGACAGCATCCGTCAGCAAGGGGTCTTGCAACCTATTGGAGTGCGTCCGATTAATGAAATCGGAAAATTTGAGATAGTTTTCGGAGAACGCAGATACCGTGCTTCCCTTATGGCAGACATGACGGAAATTCCTGCTACTATTCTGAATGTGTCGGACGAGGTGGCAGAGGAAATGGCAGTAACAGAAAACTTGCAAAGAAGGATGTTACACCCATTGAGGAAGCAAACGCATATCAGAAACTTATTGATAGTGGTAGGCACGACATTAAGTCTTTGGCCGTTCAGTTTGGCAAGAACGAAACCTATATACGCACTCGCTTGAAGTTCACCGCACTTATCCCCGAAATTGCGGAACTTCTGGAAAAGGACGAGTTGACAATCAGTGTAGCGAGTGAAATCTGTCGTTATGGCGAAGACATTCAGAGAGAAGTGTTCGACAAACATCTGAAAGAGGGTGTTATGTATGGCAGTTGGCGAGGTATGAAAGCTACCGAAGTGGCGAAGAACATAGAGCGTGACTTCACAACTGATCTTGGCCGCTACAATTTTGACAAGACCCTTTGTCTGTCATGTCCGCACAACACGAACAACATGACACTCTTTTGTGAGGGCAGTTGTGGAAATTGTGCAAAGCGCAGTTGTCTTGCTGAAATGAATACGGCATTCATTGTTGAAAAGTCTATTCAAGCGTTAAGTGCCCATCCGCTCCTTTCGCTCGGGTACAATCAATACTGCTATGATATGGGAGCAGTAAACCGTCTTAAAGAGTTGGGCTATGAAGTCACAGAATTAACAGGCAGATGCTACCAATACCCCGAATTGCCGGAAGAACCGCAGTCTGGTAACTATGAAACGGAAGATGCGTTCAGAGAAGCCAAGTTGGAGTACGACCAGAAAGTCAACGATTATATGGAAGAATGCAAGGAACTGGTTCGCAGAATGAAGAGGGCGAGATTTCTCTGTACGCACAGATAGGTCAGAAAGATATATCCATGTGCTATGTGGAAGTGGCAACCCGAAGTTAATTAGTGGACAGACAGCAGAATTGGAACAGCTTTCTCCAATACTGAAGCTGGAGAAACAGGATAAGCGCAACAAGGAGATTGCACGTGAAAAGACTGTGGATGACATCAAGAAACGGATTTTTGAAGTTGATGTTACTGAAACTAAATTTGGTACAGACGAGGACAGGATGATGTACTACTTCATGCTTTCGTCGTTGCGCAAGGAGCATTTCTCTGTCGTTGGCATTGAGGAAGAACATTCTCCATATCTTACAGGAGAAGAAAAAATGAATATCATTGCCAACCTTACATCGAAGATAAAGGCTGTCATCCGCAGGGATTATCTGATAGCTAATTTCAAGAGTGATGCATACGGAAACAATGTCGTGGCCGACCTGTTGCTTGCATTTGCACAGAAGCATATGCCCGAAGCACTGGCTGAAATCAAGAACACGCATGACGAGGTGTACCAAAACGGCATCAGCGCATCGAGGAAAAGAAAGCTGTTCTGCAGGTGCAGGAACAGGCCAAGCAGGAAACTGACCAGTCGAAAGTGATACTACCGAACAAGAGCCTCAGTCGCAAGAGGTTGCAGCCTGACCATAATTCATAATTTGTTTCAGATGCAAGACGGAGCAATCCGTCCTGCTCTTATAATATGTAATTTGTAGAGAATAATAAAATGTTTAATATTTAAAAGAAATTCTATTATGAAAAACTTCATTTCAAAGATTAGTAAAGATGCCTTGGTAAGTAGTTCTGTTGCCTTAATGATGCAAGAACAGTATTATTATTCGTTATGTCCGTATTGGTATGATAAGTTTGGTCAGAAGTATGATACTTCGATAAGTAGAGATACTCCAATGTATATGTGCGAATGTTATACTTTGGAAGAATGTTACCATTGGCTTATTACCGAACATAATTTTTCATTTGAAATCACCCAAAATGAAGGTATATATCATATCGTTGTAGTAAATTGTAATTGTGTCGTTTACAAGTCAAAAAGAGAGTCGAAATGTTTCAAAACGATTGAGGAAGCCTTGAATAAGGGAATGGAAGAAGCGTTGGAGTTTTTATACTGATAGAGAAGTTGGTGATAGTACCTTTATTAATCGTAAGAATGTTGCTGTAGGAGAGGATTTTTCTACAGCAACTTAAAGTAGAATAGTTGCATATATATGTTTATGATATACTCTACTTTCAGTTTCCTTTTTTACTGCCCTTCTTGTTTTTCGGCAGTTTTCGTCTGCTGAAACAGTACGAACCAGGGTTCTGGCTGATTCCTACAGACCACATGGGCAGTCTTCCGTCATCGGCCGGCCGGGCAACCTTTATAGCCGAACCTCTTATAATACTCTAGTAATCTCAACATTTGTTTTCAGCGAAGTTACAGCATCTTTCTGGACAAATGCAAGATCCGGGTGAATTTGGGAAACAATCTCCAATCCTGCGGATAGTATTCTTTCCCAAATCTTGCATGAAGTCCCGACAGAGCTGTGCCCGGGCAAAAAAATTGTTTCACCTCCAATCTTCGTTATATGAATACATTTTCTTTCCCTCAGATTTCAGTAAATTACAAGGATGCCGATGCTGCAAAACGTACCATGGTAAACTCCTCCAGAATAAGCTACGACATTTTCAAGGAAGCATACGATGAATGTATGCAGCATCATGAGGAATGCTGGGTGATGTTCCTCAATCAAGCCAATAGGCTTCTCGGACTCTCCTGCATATCAAAATGCGGCATCAGCCAAACCGTTGTGGATGTCCGTATCATCCTACAGACGGCACTTCTGGCTCACGCATCGGCATAATCCTCAGCCACAACCATCCGTCAGGCAACATGGTGGCTAGCTCCAATGACAATGCCATTACAAGCAAACTCAAGAAAGCCTGCGAACTCCTTGACATCACTCTCCTTGACCATATCATACTCTCGGATACGGGCTATCTGAGCTATGCGGACGAAGGGATGCTTTGACAGCATCTCTTTTTACGACAAATCCTGTTATACTGCCACCCTCATGTGTGCTAGACGGAGACTGTTATAAAACCTGCATGTCTACGGCAGCCTTGGGCTGCTGTAAGCACTACGGTCCGGAGCTGTGGCTGATGACGGAATCCTGCACGTGCAGGTTCTGTTATCGGCCGCTCCGGAAACCTTTATAATTCTCCAATTATATGCCGTCCGTCATATTACCCCACCGCCGCCCTTGTCCATTTATATCTTTCCCTTTTATACCGAAGCTCTGGCTGTCATGTTTTTCCTTTCACCGTTCCTTTTGTCACCGCATCGGTTTTATCAGGTGCAAATTAAGTCAGCCGCGCCTGATCCTCACGTTTTGGGATGAATTTCTTGGGAAAATCTTCCTTGTTGGAGCAAGAGTATTTTTCTCAAGAAAAAACGTCGGAATAGGCTTTTACGGCAGACAATTTTTTGCACCATAAAACCAAAGCGGCTCCGGTAATAAGGAAGCCGAACTGAGGGAAAAATAAACAAGTTTTCAAATTTAATAATAGAATCAACTATGGACAAAAACATTCAGAAATCTAAAGAGTTCCGACTTGCAAAGGATTGGGAAATGGCGGTGAACAGTTTTTCTTTTGATCCGAAACGCTTTGCGGCAGCAATCCCTACGATGCACCCTACGCTGCAACAGAGCCTGTACAGGCTGATCAAGGAATGCATCAAGGTTATGGCAGATGATACGCGTTACTACGACGACCGTAACATGGCTTCGCATGAGGAAGCAAAATGCCTGATGGAATATCTCAATAAACATGGACGTAACATACCTCTTAAATAATTGTAGTATGAACTCAGCCTTATTCCACACTTTGGCGTTGAATATTTATGCAAAAATATAATAATTAAAAATTATACAATGAAAACAAAGGAATATCAGTTTGATGGCAGCATTTATGTATGTCGTATTGTTCAAGCCAATGATGGCGAAGACTTGTAATCGCACCTACAGCTTTATTGGATGTTATCCAACCCGGTAGCTTTGAAGATGAAAATGAAGGCTTTGCAATAAGGAAGCCGAATATATTTATGACGAGATTTTTTTCTTCACTGATGCAGAGACTCTTGCTTTGCCAGAGGAGCAGTTTATCGAGGAGTTGAAGAAGGATAACAGTGAGTGGCTTGAATAATTAGTATATAATCATTAAATTTTTTAGCATTGTGGATAAAGATTATGTTATGCGTATAGCCGGAACAATCCGCGAACAGTTGGTATCAATGACCGATACAGCAATCCTTATGTCATGGGGAATTCAGGAATTTATGGCAACGATATATAAGGATTTGCCTGGATTGAAGTTCCGTGTCAACGGACATCTCTTTCAGGGTTATGTTTTGATTTGTCTGAATGGTTCTGACTATTATGAGGTGTATCTCTTGAATGAGGAAGAAACCAGATGCATTAGTGATGAAGTTTGCTTCGATGAACTGGGAGAGATTATCGACAGACACGTAGAAAGTGGAACGGATAAAGAAGAATATGCTCGTTTCTGTGAACAGATTGTATCATTTTACTAATATGAACGAGAAGTCTTTCAATTATAGGAAGGACTTCTCGTTTTATTTCTAATGACTTTCAGTAAGTATTGCACTTATTCAGTTTATTTCCTTTTCCATTTTCTAATTAATTGTTTTTGCATGTAAATGACACTTCGAATGTATAAGAAATCTAATTATCCTGACTTATTCTTTAAAGAGTAGCATATATTCTACCTTCCTTCTCCGTTCGATGCTTGGAATTACCTTACCTCTGTAGCAACGGAAAGAAATGTACTCCTTATAGATGTCCCTGTTTCCTGCTTCCAGTTTTTGTATGAGCTTGCTTTTGGGCAGATCTCTATTACCTAAAAGGCGAAATGCTCCCACGTTATGTAAGCTTTTACATAACGTGGGTTATGTAAGCAGATTTTATTATGTAAACCATTGTATGTAAGTGCCTATATATCAATATTGTAATTTATAATAGCTGTTATTTTCTTTACATAATTGTTACATAGGATAAAATCATTAAAGAGAAAACATTTTAAATCATCCACAACATAAAGGTATTGAATATATTAATTCAATGGTGCAAAGTCGAAAGATTTTATCTGACTTGTTTATCATAAACATTTATTGTACATTTGCACAGCATATTCCAAATAGCAGACACAGATCCTATCTTTGTATTTAGAACGCCCCAACAACCAAAACCAATCAGAAATATCCAAGTATAAACCTTTAATTGTCAATACATTCTAAGATTTAACACATTTCGGCTGCTTTTTGATGCTTCCCAAATTTCCACATATTTTTGAGACATATTTCTGACGTGGAGAATTTGCGGAGCTTGTTTTTTGTCACATCGTGCATAGAGTTGACAAGGGTTTACAACCGTTTACGATAAGCGACAATTTCCGCTCCGGTATGCAGCGACAGTCACATCGTGTGGAAATGCGACAACGGTTGACTGCTGTTTACAACCGTTCACCACTTCAGGAATATACAAAGTGAGAAGTGAACAAGTAAACGATAAAGCAGTATGAAAGCAACAAAGAAATGCCAATTTTGCGGCAAGCCGTTTGTAACCCGTAGCGGTATGCAAAGGTATTGTAGCGAGGCTTGTCAGACGGAAGCCAAGCGAGCCAGAACAGCGCAGAAGAACAACCTCTTCAAAGTCGCCCTGCCACTCATGGAGATACAGCATCAGGAGTATCTCACCTTTTCCAAAGCAGCCACACTCATGGGCTGTTCCCGACAGTACATCTACAAACTGGTAGCCACCGGCAAGCTGAAAGCCTCACGCATCAGCAACCGCATGGCGATTATCCGCAGAGCCGACATCGAGCTTATGCTGGAGGGCAATCCCTATCACCGCATCCTGCCCGGCAGTACCTCCGCACCGAAAAAGTCCGCTTCATCTTCCCAATCCCAATCCCCAGAGATAAGGGAAAAGGAAAACGATGAAGTGTTGGACTTTTATTCCGGTGAGGAGGTGATGACCATTTATAAAGTAAAGCAGTCGTGGCTCTATACCTCCGCCAAGCGCAACCGTATCCCCATCTGCCGCATTGCAGGAAAGAACTATTACAGCAAAGCATATTGACGAGTTCTTCGGTGTGTCAGTCGATATAAGCAAGATTACCGACTGGCTCCTGACCGAAGAAGCGGAAGAGGTGTTCGGTATGAAGCCGTCCGCACTCCGGCACACGCCTATCGCCACAAGATACCCACCAAAAGAGAATACGGGCGTACCTACTACTCCAAATCCCATCTGGACGAGCTGCGCAGAACCGACCTTGTGAACGATGAACGCTACTACACGGTGGAACAGGTGCAGCAGATTTACGGGCTGTCTTCCGCCAACATCTGCCATATCGTCAAGGTGAAACACATCGAAAAGGTAAAGGTTGGTGTGAAAAACCTGCTTTTACGCTCCGATGTGGAGCGAGTCATGGCAGAGAGGAACAAACAACCGTGAACAACCTGCATTATCGGAAAATTATTTCAAAATGATTGTCCGTGACGTTTCTCACGGTTGTTTCACGTTGTTACTTTGCCCCCGAAACGGGAAACTCCCACAAACGTATTATCAATTAAAATCAGAATGAATATGAAATGCAAGACTGTAACTTTGCGCAAGCGCAAATCAAGAGCGGGACACAGTATTCGCTGTGTCTGGACTATTATCCCGGCTACCGCGACAACACCACCATGAGGGTGATTACACGCGAAGCTTGCATCTACCTCTTCGCCAAGCCTGCCAACCAGCAAGAGCGGGATTTCAACACACGCATGATGAAGAAAGCGGAGATACTGCGTAACCAACGCTACGAAGCCATCTTCAACGAGAACCACGGTTTCTTTGACAAGGCGAAGATGAAAGGCGATTTCCTTGCCTACTTCAAGGAGCTGGCTGACAGGAAAAACACCAAATGGCAACACGTCTACAAGCACTTCGAACGGTTTGTGAACGGCAAATGCACCTTTGAGGAGGTGGATGTGGACTTGTGCCGCAAATTCATGGAGTATCTGCTTGATGCTCCCCAGTCCATACACACCAACCGAAAACTGCATGTCAACTCCGCAGCCGGGTACTGGTCAACTTTCCGTGCCGTACTCCACACCGCCTATCGGGACAGAAAGATAAAGGAAAACCCCAACGGATTCTTAGACCGCATCGAGAGTATTCCGACCATAAGGGAACATCTGAGCCAAGAGGAGCTGATACGACTTGCCGAAACGCCCTGTGAGGAGGAAGTCTTGAAGAGGGCTTTCCTTTTCGGCTGCCTCACCGGATTGCGGAAGAGCGACATCAAGCAGCTCACTTGGCAACAGATACAGCCGTACACCAACGGCAAGATGTTCGTGACCACCCGTATGCAGAAGACGAAGCAGATAGTACACAACCCCATCAGCGATGAAGCATACGGACTGCTCGGGGAACGGTGCGAGGGGCTTATCTTTGACGGCTTCAAGGACAAGATGCTGCAAGGACCGCTGAAACGGTGGCTCTCGACAGCAGGAATAACCAAGAAGATAACATTTCATTGCACGCGCCATCCTTCGGAAGCCTGCATGTGGAAATGGGCACGGATATGGCAGTCATTCAAGCCTATCTGGGACACAAGAACATTACCACCACACAGATATATTCCAAAATGGCAGCGCAGCAGATGTGTGATGTGGTGGACAAGATAACCCTGAAACGCAAGGAAGCATAAGGCGGTTATAAGCAGACGGGATTTCGGAGGGAGCGGTCAAGGTATTATTACACCAACCGCTCCCTCTGTTTCCATCCTTACAAGCCATCAGAGTATGATAATTGAGTATGATTTTGGCAATTTGGTGAAAAACGCTGAAAAAGAACCTCTGACTACGGGTAATGAATAATAATCAGAAGAATAGCATTAACTTTGCACAAAATTCAGACAGTAACCAGTAATACCCGAATAGAATATGGATTCATCCGTCAAAGACAAACATATCATTTTAGGCTTCATCGGCTTTACCATCTGCCTAATCTCATTCTTTATAACGCTTATCGTTGCCGAGAGTTTCAACCAAGACAACTTTGTAAGGCTGATAGTATTCTTGTGCAGCAACCTGTTGGGCTGGCTGTTCTACTTATCCTTCCAGACAATAATCTTTGACACTTACCAGCTTTACAAAATCAAGTTCGGCAAAAAGGAGGCAAAAGAGATTGCTACGGAAGCCGTAGCCTTGCAGGAAGAAGAACCGCAGAATACAATAGAACCTGTAACGCAGATAGCGGAAGAGGCAAGCTCCGATGTCCACCCCATAGAACTGAATATCGACCCGAAACGTCACGAAGAAATCCGTTCAAGTTATGAAGATGAGCAGGACAAGGAAAATGAGAGACGCATCCGCATGGTCGTGGAGTATATACATTTCTACATGCCCCGTATCGCCGATGAGGAAACCGTGAACCATATTTGCAACGAGGTAAGCAACTGGATGAACAAGAACAACTACAAGCCGAAGCCGATAAAAAGGCGGCTGACACAGGACATCTCCAATATTCCGCTCCGTCATTTCATATGGAACATAGCGGAGCGTTGCATGTACAAGAGATATTATAATGGGGATAACCGCGCCCGTTTCGTCAAAGAGCTTTTCCCTCGCGAGTTTGCCGAAACGGATATAGCGACCATCAAGAACTTTAGGATTGACCCGTTAAAGCCACCGATTCCCATTGACGAACTCGAAGACGGCAAGCTGGATTTCCATTATCCGAATGGTTACTTGCAAAAAGAGTAAAAATCATCCCGTCTTTGAGCAATAACGACAAGTAGCCAAAACTACCTAACAGTCTGTTTAATAGTGTTTCCCGAACAACTTTACCCATCATTCACGGTTGGGTATCGTTATTCGGGAATTATTTTTTCGTGGAGATATTCACGACCCTATCATTGCAGTCCTTTGCGGCAAGTCTTACAAAAGAGACGAATCGCAAAATGGAAAAAGTAAATCTTACATTCAACGACCTTCCTGAGGTCGTGGCTCAACTTCGGGACGAAGTGATGAGCCTGAAAAGCCTGCTCACCGAGCAGAACAGTGTGAACAATGCAAAGGCTGTGGACACCCATGTCCCCATGTCGGTAGATGAAGCTGCGGAGTATCTGGGCATCCCCAAGGGTACGCTCTACATGAAATTGTCGGACGGGAGCATCCCTGCCACCAAGCCCGGCAAACGCTATTGCCTCTACCGTGACGAACTTGACAAGTGGCTGGAATCCTCCCGGAAGAATCCCGTGCCGCTGTCCGATGAGGATTTGAACGAGTCCATATCCTCATCGCACCGTCGCAAGCCCAACAAACGTAACTGGTAGATGCTATGGAAGAGGATAAGAATTATATCGGCATGATACATGGCGACCTTGCGAGGGCTACGCAAGTGCGGAGCGGTATGCCAGAGAGTATCGGTGTGATGAGCATCAAGACCGCCAACCGCACCATACTCGAAGCATCGCTGCTGCCCACGCCCCGTGCGCTGTGGGACAGTTTCTGGTACGAGGGGGAGCTGTCCTGCCTCTTTGCCGACTCCAACGTGGGCAAATCCATCCTTGCCGTGCAGATAGCCGACCGCATCGCCCGAACCGACAACGTGCTGTATCTGGACTTTGAGTTGTCCGACAAACAATTCCAACTCCGATACACCAACGAACGCGGAAACCTCTACTCCTTTCCTGAAAGGCTGTACCGGGTATCGCTTGATTGCAACTCGCTGTTGGAGGAAAATTTTGAGGAGGCCATTATCGGCAGCATCGAACAGATGGCGTTGCAGACAGCCAGTAAAATTTTCATCGTTGACAACCTTACCTATCTGTGCTGTGCCATGGAGAAAGGTGATGCCGCAGGGCGGCTGATGATACAGCTTAACAACCTCAAAAAGAGATATGAGCTATCTATCCTCGTGTTGGCTCATACGCCAAACGCTCCTTGGACTGTCCCATCACATCCAACGACCTTGCAGGAAGCAAGCGACTCTACAACTTCTTCGACAGCGTGTTTGCCATAGGCAAGAGTGCGCAGGATAGCGGACTTCGCTATGTGAAGCAGTTGAAAGTACGCTATGGTACATACTCATACGATGCGGACAATGTAATCATCTATGAGATTGAAAAGGTGGATGCCTTCTTGCAGTTTGTACATAGGGGGTATTCCACGGAAAAGGAACATCTGAAAAAGTTGGGCGACAATGAATCGACCAAAGGGACTGCCTGATATTGCAACTGTCCCAATCGGGCAAATCGGTAAGGGAGATAGCCTCACAGGTGAATTGCGGCAAATCCACCGTCAGCCGGATTATCCAGCGCAACAAGGAGGGTGATAAGACGGCTGTCCCAAGTGTCCCACCGTCCCAGCTCACGGCAAGTGGGACAACGGGACAGGATGGGACAGTTGGGACAATCAAGGAAGTAATGCAAGCGGAACCGTTTGACGGACATGTAACAAAGGAGGATAAGCCATGAAAGAACCTATTGTACAAACTGTTATAAAGGGAAATGGCTTCATTTACGAGATAAGCAACCCTCAAACAGAAGCGTTATTTCTCAAAACATTCCGAAGTGTCCCAAGGTGTCCCACTGTCCCACGCCCTATGAGCCGGGACAGTGGGACAGGACAGTGCAATAATCAACGGAAAAAGAAAGGAGGCAGACAATGAGCAACTATTCGTTACAGAGATATAAAGGAACGGCTACACGGCACACTTGCCCGAATTGTGGCGACAGACATTCCTTTGCCTATTATGTAGATGAGCAGAACATACCCCTTCACCCAACGGTCGGCAGATGTAACCATGAAAGCGGTTGTGGGTATCACTATACTCCCAAACAATACTTTCAGGAACATCCCGAATGTCGTGCCGCCAACGGTTTCTCTTTTGACAGGCAAAGAGTGGAACAAAAGCCCAAGCAGGTATCACAGTCAAGTGCCATAGGTTACATACCATTCCATTATGTGGAGAAGTCGCAAAGCGTTCACAGCAACTTCTTCCGTTTCCTTTCCACGCTCCTTACCGCTTATTACGGCAGCAAGGCAAGAGAAGTATTGACCCGGTTGTTGGAGGAATACCGTTTGGGTGCTACCCGTGACGGGGCTGTCATCTTCTGGCAGATAGACCGCAACGACAAGGTACGCACAGGTAAGGTGATACAGTATAATCCCGAAGACGGACACCGCATCAAAGGAGGGCTGACATCGGCAGTGAACTGGATACACAGCATACTGAAAAAGCGACAGGTTTTGCCGGAGGAGTGGCAGCTCTCCCAATGTCTTTTCGGGGAACATCTGCTAAAAAGCAACCCCGGCAAGGTGGTAGTATTGGTGGAATCCGAAAAGAGTGCCGTCATCGGTTCGGCTATCTTCCCCGGCTATGTATGGATGGCGACAGGAGGCAAAAGCCAGATGAGAGAAGAAAAGCTCCGTGCGCTGACCGGGCGAACCGTGCTTCTCTTTCCCGATGCGGACGGATATGCAGAGTGGAAACAACGTGCCGGGAGCATGACATTTTGCAGGGCTATTGTATCTGACATCATCGAAAGGAACGCCACACCGAAACAAAAGGCTGACCACATAGACAATAGCCCGACTGGATTATCTACCAGATACAGGAGGGCAAACTCATGTGCACAGCCAACCACTTGGTGGAAGCTGAAAAAATCCTCCAACGGATGATAGAGAAGAACCCCGTCCTGCAAAAGCTGATAGACGATTTAGACCTTGTACTGGTCGGTGCAAGTCCAATCGGAAGCAGTGACTGAAACCCTCCCTGACGGCAGGAGAGCGGAAGCCAAAGGCTGTGGTGAACGGACAAGGGCTTGCCCTTGATATAGCCCACTATAACTACACGCTTCGCTTCCGTAGTTGTGGGCTCTCCCGAGGGGCTGAGCTTTGCCCCGTCCCACTCAGGACGCTGCCCTGAGAACCCGGAAAGGCTGTCAGCCCTATGCAACCCGACCAAAGAGTGACCCTCTCTTTGGAAACTCCGCTTAGTGGCTTCCACCCCTAAGAACCCGGAGCAGGAAGTGACCCTCTCCCTGCAGCCTCCGATTAAGGCGATGCCTAATAACCCATTGCGGTTATGAGCGGACAACGGAAAAATAATTTTATCAACAAATCAAATTCTAAGAAAATGGCAACAAAATCAAGCATACATATCAAGCCTTGCAACACCAAGTCAAGCGAGGTTCATAACCGAAGGACTGCCGAGTATATGCGTAATATCGGTACATCCAAAATCTACATCGTGCCCGAACTCTCTGCCGATAACGAGCAGTGGATAAACCCGGACTTCGGCAATCCTGACCTGCAAACGCACTACGACAACATAAAACAGATGGTAAAGGAAAAGACGGGTCGTGCCATGCAGGAAAAAGAACGGGAGCGTAAAGGTAAGAACGGAAAAATCATCAAAGTGGCAGGATGCTCACCCATTCGTGAGGGTGTTTTGCTTATCAAACCGGACACCACACTGGCAGACGTGAAGAAATTTGGCGAGGAGTGCCAAAGACGTTGGGGCATTGCACCGCTTCAAATTTTCCTGCACAAAGACGAGGGTCATTGGCTAAGTGGGCAACCTGATATGGAAGACAAGGAGAGTTTCAAAGTAGGCGAAAAATGGTTCAAGCCGAATTACCACGCACACATTGTATTCGACTGGATGAACCACGACACGGGCAAGAGCCAAAAGCTCAACGACAATGATATGATGGAAATGCAGACTTTGGCTTCTGACATTCTCTCGATGAAACGTGGGCAGTCCAAAACCGTGACAGGCAAGGAGCATCTGGAGCGTAACGACTTCATCATCGAGAAGCAGAAAGAGGAGATGAACCGCCTTGATGCCACAAGGCAGTATCGGGAGTATCAGTTGGAAATGACCAATCAGAAGATGCAGGAGGCGGAAAACAGAACCAACTCTCTTATCGAGACTGCTAATCAAAAGGAGCGGCAGAGTGAAGACCTTGACAGGGCTATCAAAGAAAAACGCTCCAAGCTGAACAGGGAGAAAGGCAGTGAACTTCTTGATGCCGCTGTCGGTTGGGCTACGGGCAAGTCAAAGTCCCTGAAAGGCGAAATAGAGCTGC
>ENA-OQHA01000133-OQHA01000133.1-human-gut-metagenome-genome-assembly--contig:-NODE-133-length-39545-cov-2.662692_pt1 | contig 39545 bp, 44 predicted proteins | sample MGYA00242558_ERZ504707 | MGnify/ENA primary metagenome ERZ504707 (study PRJEB26092, sample SAMD00036197) | human gut metagenome | host: Homo sapiens | study: EMG produced TPA metagenomics assembly of... | reverse complement strand
CTTAAATGCATTTAATCCGGAAGAACTTCAAAAATGCGTCCGAATCTTTCCACACAAAATGGATGGTGAAGGCCATTTTCTCGCCCTGTTCCGCAAAAAAGGCGACTCTCTTCCACCTGTTTTCCGCTTTCCGCAAAAGGGCCGGACAAAACACCCGGAAATGGCTGGAGGAATTTTTCTCTGAGATCGGCCTGAAAACCATCGGCGGTCAGGAATTTGACTGGAACCGTGTGGAAGTCCGCAAGGATAAAGTATACTATCAACTTCCCTTCCCGCTGGATCTCCGAGGAATCTCCTTTCTTCGAAACGGCCTCTATCTGGGTGATCTGAAGAAAAACCGTTTTGAGCCGTCTCAGCCTCTGGCGCTGACTCTTCACAAAGGAGACGTGGAAGCAGTTATCTCCCTGCCGGTTTCCGACGAGCGGCTTACCCGTTATCTGAAAGGCGAAACTCTTATGATCGAGCCGGAAGAGGCCGCACACAAAAAAGGCTGGCATCTTCTCTGCGTGGACGGTTATCCTCTCGGCTTCGGAAAGCTTGTAAACGGAATCCTGAAAAACAAATATCCTGCGGGCTGGAGAGTATAACCTCTCCGCCGCAGGATATCTGCCCACATTAACATATCTTTTCATTTTCAGATCAGAGACTGAACGCTTCTCCAAGAGTAAACGAATAAATATACCGTTCCTTCACCTTCCGGCCTGTCATCCGTTCCAATGCCTGGGCGTAATCCTCCAGCTGTACATGATAACGGTCGATCAGCTTCTTTTCTTCTCCACGTCTCACAAAGTCCGTTTTATAGTCCACCAGAACGATTTCTTCATCCTCTATAAAATACGCATCAATGATTCCCTGTACCAGAACATTTTCCTCACACTGCCACTGCGGATCAAGCTCCGAAGCTTTTCTTGCGATCACAAAAGGCTGCTCCCTGAACAGAAGTCTCTTCTCTGAAGCTGCTTTCATCCGCTGTCCGAGAGGTGTTTCCACAAAATTCCAGACATCTTTTACCCGGACCGACTCAGCCTCTTTTCTTTCCATCTTCCTGGCGTCAACCCATTCTCTCAGCTGTCTGCGGATCTCATCCCTGTTTGCTGTCTTCTGATAGTCCAGGCATTCCATTACACGATGATAAGCGGTTCCACGAAGTGCCCCTGTATATCCTTCCTCTTTCTTCTCCTCGATAAATCGGGGAACCAGCGGCTGGATCTCTTCTTCCGTCTCATAATCCACCGTTTCTTCCAGATCCTGCTCACTGTGGTAGCTTCGCTTTTTCAGTTCTGATACACTGACCTTCACAGGAAGATCTTCCAGATATTGATATGGATATACAAAGGAAAAACGTCTCTGGATCTCCTCCCGGATCTCACTGTCAAAAACTCTACCCGTATCCCAGTTCTCCAGTGTTTCCTTCTTCATTTCCCGCTCCGCCTGTTCCATAACCTCACTTTCTGTCAGTTCCCGTGCTGTGACCCTTGTAACTATGAATTCTGCCGGATCTTTGTACAGAGGATTTGCGGTATTCATAAAGATGCCATATTCATGAAATAATGGTGCCATGCAACGATGTCTTACCAGTGCCGGAAGCACATAATCCCAGTAAGTCTTCCCGCAAAGCCTTCTTCCCAGAGAAAGCAATGGTTCCTCACTATCCCTTAATGCGGACAATTCTTCCAATTCCGGACGCAAGGCTCCAATAGTTCCACTGAGGATCAGTTTTTCCTTTGCACGTGTAAGCGCTACATAAAGTACCCTCAGCTCCTCTCCGAGGCTTTCCATCAGGAGCGCTCTCCGTATGATCTGCCTGCAAAGGGATGGAGCGATGATCCTCTTCTCCGGCAGGATCGCATCCGCACCGATCCCCAGCTCCGGATGGATCAGGATACTTGCGTTCATATCCCGGAAATTAAAACGTTTTCCCATTCCTGCTGCAAACACTACCGGAAACTCCAGTCCCTTACTCTTGTGGATCGTCATGATCTGTACCGCACTTTCCCCGGTTCCGGAAAGATTTACCTCCCCGTAATCCACCTGATACTGCTGGAGCTTCTGGATATATCTTACAAAATTAAAAAGACCTCGATAGCTTGTCTTCTCATATTCCATTGCTTTTTCCACAAGCATGTTCAGGTTTGCATTCCTCTGTTCACCATTTGGCATTGCCTTTGCATGGTCTCCATATCCGGTGCGTGCAAGTACCTCCAGGATCAGCTGATGGACCGGCGTGTAAGCCGCCTTATCACGAAGTGCATTCATAGTGTCCATAAAACAGGACAGCTTCTCCCCGAGGATTTTTTGTTTTCCTCAAAGCTCCCATGCTCTCTGTAATCCTCCACAAACCTGCACACACATTCATAGATCATTCCTTCCGGATATGCGATCCGAAGCTCAGCCAGCTCTTCTGTGGTACATCCAACGATCGGTGAACGCAGTACGCCGGTCATGGGAATATCCTGCAGCGGATTATCCAGGATCCGGAGATAATTCAGCAGTGTCACAACCTCTGTTGCAGAAAAATATCCGGTTCTGGATGCCGTATATACCGGTATCCCTCTTGCACTCAATACCTCCCCAAAGGTTTCTGCCCAGCCTGAAGCAGATCGGAGCAGAATCACGATATCTCCATATTGAAGAGGTCGATACTCTCCCGTTTCCTTATCCAGCACCCGTTCATGCCCTACCATAGATCGGATCCTTCCTGCAATGGCAAGAGCCTCCAGCTCTCTCTCATTCTCCGTTACTTCTTCATCCTCATCTTCCAGCAGCGGACTGTATTTATCCACAAGAAGGATCTCTGTTTTTACAAATTCCTGATCCTGGCCTTCCGGAAAAGAAGCTCCAGGATACAGAGCTGCCGCCTCGTCGTAGGCAATTCCTCCCAGATCTTCCCCCATGATCTGCCGGAAAATAAAGTTGACACTTTCAAGGACTTCCGGTCTGCTTCGGAAATTTTTGTGCAGGTCGATCCGCTGTTCCTGACTGTCTTCCAGCGAATAGCTCTTATATTTTTCCATGAACAGTTCCGGACGGGCCAGACGAAAACGGTAGATGCTCTGCTTTACATCTCCTACCATAAAGATATTTTTACGTTCATTGACCCAGCCGGAAACTGTCTGCATCAGGATCTCCTGGACCAGATTACTGTCCTGATACTCATCCAGCAGGACCTCATCATATTTTTCAGAAAGCTCTCTTGCCGCCTGGCTGGGCACATAGTTTTCTCCTTCCTTTTTCAGAAGGATATCCAGGGCAAAATGTTCCATATCCGAAAAATCCAGAACATTTTTTTCACGCTTCTTTGCCTGGAAACGCTCTGCAAAATCCTTTGTCAGCTTCACCAGCATCTCCAGCGGTGGTGCAGATGCTTCTGTCAGTTCCGTCAGCTCATCCAGATTTCCGTAAAAATATCGACTTCCCAGTTCCTTCAAATTGTCTTTTGCATCTTCGCGAAGAGCTTTTACCAGGTTTTTCAGCTGCTCCGATACCCCCTCCATTTTTTTTGAGGAAAGTCTTGCAAACTTCAGATCCCGGAGATTCTGCGCCATCTCATCATAGTCCCTTTTAACGGACAGTTGTTTCAACTGCCGGATCAGCAGCATATCTTTTTCCAGAGCCTCCAGATAAAGCTCCGGTCCATCCTGGAGCTGACAGGTCTTCATTGCGGTTTCTGTAAGCGCTTCCGCTTCTTTCAGTGCACAGTCTGCAGCCTCCCACAGATATCGGAACCATCGCGTTCCCTCAAGACCTTTTTCCGGATCCAGATGATAATTCTCCACACAGCTGTCCAGCCATTTTTCGGGCCATGGATTACTCATCGCAGCATTATAAAGCTCCAGCACATGTTCCTTCAGTCCTTCATCCGTTTTTCCTGGCGCATAGCATTCCACAAATGCAGTAAAATCTTCCTTTCTTTCTGCATAATGATCCTCAAAAAGCTCCTTCAGCACATCTTCCTGCAAAAGCTTCAGTTCACCCTCATCTGCAGTCCGGTAACCCGGATCCAGTCCGATCAGATGAAAATAATTTCGGATCACATAGCGCAAAAGCCGTCAATGGTAGTGATCTGTGCCGTATGGATCAGCGTCATCTGTCTCTGCAGATGCTCATTATCCGGATCTTCAGCCAGTGCCTGATCCAGTCCACGTTCGATACGTTCCCGCATCTCTCCCGCTGCCGCCCTTGTAAATGTCATGATCAGAAGACGGTCAATGTCCACCGGTTTCAACGGGTCCATGATCTTACTTAAGATCCTCTGCACCAGCACTGCAGTTTTACCGGAACCGGCTGCTGCGCTGACCAGAATATTCCGGTCCGGAGTGTGATGACCTTTTTCTGCTCTTCAGTCCATTTCACTGCCATTCTCTTCCTCTCCCTTCATGATCTTTTTCCACAGTGCATCTTCTCCGATGGACGACAGTCTGTGAAACTCATATCCCGGTATCTTCCTGTCAAAGCCGCACACAGTAAGATACGGACAGTATGTGCAGGCATTCTTTTTTCCAAGTTCATAGGGTTCCACTGCCGCATTTCCATCCAGGATCGATTCCCGGATGTCACAGATCTTTCTCCGCACATACGCTCCCAGCACATCAAACTGCTTCCTGGATGCAACAGAAGATCTTTTGCTGAAGCTTCCGTCCCGGTTCAGGGACACCGGTATGGAGGCCATAGTGCTGTCGATTTTGGTGCTCATATTATCATCTGCCTGTACAAGCCCGTTCATTTTCATTTTCTTCAGCATCTGCTCATTGATGCTTTCCATATCCGCATGGATTTTCTCCTGTATCATAGGATCCTTCACATTATAATAAAACACACCTGCTGGAACGATCTCGCGATCCGGATACTTTCTTTTTTCCACCTGTAACGCACCATCCAGATAGACCATCAGCTGAAGCTGAAGGCCATGATACAACGCCAGCAGATCAAACGAAGTATTTCCGGTTTTATAATCGATCACCTTCACATAGACCCGATTGTTCTCCGGCTCTTCCATGATATCCACACGGTCGATCCTTCCGCCCTGAAACCTCACCTCAAAACCTTCCGGCCGGAATGCTCCATGCTTCAGCTGTTCCTGCAAAGCCCACACTGTACGCCGCAAAATACGTCTGGTCCGTTCGAGCATATATTCATTTCTCGCACTGCTTTTAAGAACTGTATTTCCGTAATCTGCTGAAACCTGATCCAGACAACTGTCTATGATACGGTTTCGCTCTTCCTCCGTAAGCTCTGCCCAGTCCAGTCCCTCTTTGCGGACTTCCACCGCAAATTTTTCCAGTGCCATATGCATGACATTTCCCATATCCATAGCCCGGAACTCATACTCTGCACGTTCTGTAACCTTCAGGCCATACTGCAGAAAATGTGCAAATGCACAGGCCGCAAAACGCTCCAGCCGGGTAGCGCTGTACGGAGAAATTTCTCCATATAGGATCTTTGCCACTGTTTTTCCGATCTTGTCTGACGGTCGTTCTGAAAAAGATGCCTCTGTAAGTTTTTTTACAAGGATCCTGTATTCCGGGCTCTGAAGATACCAGCTGTACAGCTCCTGGAAGACCGCATTATCCTGGTAAGCTTCTCCTGCAAGCCCTCTCAGGAAATAATCCAGGCTGATTCCCGGAAGCTCCAGTAATTCCATAGGTTCCTGCATATCTCCGCACTGCCGGATCTCCATTTTCGGAAACATCTCCCGGATATTACTGACAAGAAAGGCCGGACTCAGGGCTTTTCCCTGGCTGTCAGACTGACAGAAGGACAGACAGAGCAGCTCTCTTGGCTTGGTCATGTTCAGATACAGATAAAACCGCTGCATGTTCATCAGTTCCTTTGGCCCCGGTGCAAGCTGGATTCCCTGATCTTTAAAAATTCTCTGTCAATCTCCGTGAGCATTCCTCCGCCGGATGTATTCTTCGGAATATTCCCTTCATTTACTCCCACAAAAAACAGTGCACGGATATCCTTCAGCCTGGTTCTCTCCATATCTCCCACAAGTACCTGGTCCATACTTGGCGGGATCAGAGCCACCTTGGCCTGGTTTAATCCTGTTTCCAGAAGCTGTCGGAAATCCTGACGGTTCACGGTTTCCTCGCCCAGGATCTCCACCATATTATCCAGAAGTTCCATAACAATTCCGTATATCTGGGCATATTCCTTTTCCATGGCCTTGTCGCCCTGTTTCTTGAATTTCAGTTCCTGATGCTTCAGTTTCTGCTGCACCTGGCTCCGCACTGCAAACTCGTAGAGAAAAGTACAGTATTCCCGGACCGTCTTTTTCCCGCCTTTAAAGCTTAGCGCAAGCTCTCTGGTCTCATCTGCGAACCGCTTCCGGATCTCATTAAGCCTCTGAATGCTTTCCGGCGGCATTCCCCGGTAAATACGCACCCACACTTCATCCCATCTCTTAAATCCACGGATACCAAGAGCCAGCACATAATTCTCCAGAAGGTCTGCTTCCTCCCTGGTCACACAGGACATTCCGCAGCGGAGATACCGGAATACACTCTCATAGGAAAAATCCTGCACTGCCATCTCAAGTGCTGCCCGGAAATATTCTACAAACGGATTCATCAGGACCGTATGCTTCTCATCAATGAAATACGGGATCCCTGCTGCTGTAAATACCTGCTTTGCAAGATTGCCATACTCCTCCAGATTACCTGTGATCACGGCGATCTCACCGTAACGGCAGCCCTTTTCCCTTACAAGTCTGGCGATCCGGCGGGCAGCTTCTTCCATTTCCTTCTGCGGGTTCACTGCCGAGAACATGCAGATCTCATCCTGCGCTTTTTTATATATATTTTTTCGGTAACGGAAAATATTTTTTCAAGGAAATGGAGGCAGGTGCCTGGGAAAAGCGGGATTTTCCCACATCCTTCAAAAGAACCGGCGTCTCGATCTCCCTGGTCAGCTCCGAAAGCCCATGGATCATCTGACGGCTCATATAAAAAAGCTGATAAGGTTTTCCTCTCATGCTCAGATTCTCATCCGCATCCATAGTCACCGTTACCATCACCTTTTCACAGACAGCAAGAAGTTCTCCCACGACACGCATCTGAATAGGAGTAAAACCGGTGTAACCATCCAGAAGAAGTACACTGTTTTTCATTTTTTCAGAAAACGGAAGAGCTTTTTCCAGCGCATCCATTACTTCTTCTCCCGTCATATAATGATCCTTCAGATATCCGGTAAACGCCTGGTAAAGAACAGCTACGTCTTTCAGCTTCATCTGAAGTAACGCTCTGTCACCGGAATCCTCGATCATCTCCTGAATCTCACTGTCCCGGATATCGTACTGCATAAACTCCGACAGGATAGACTTCACTTCATCCAGGTATCCCGCTTTACGCATCTGACCTCCCAGATAGGAAAGCTCCTTTCCATGCTGCTGTACCATCTTCTGCAGCACCATACTCTTACCGGTTTCTTCCAGAAGGGTGCGGCTGTCTCCTCCAACTTCCTCCAGAACACGGTATGCAAGACGCTCGAAGCTCAGGATATCAATATTCAGGATTCCTTTGCCCGGACTCATCTCAACCAGTGTCTTCTGGGTCTGCATGGTAAACTGCTCCGGCACGATCACATAAAAAAGCTTCTCAGGGTGCAGCCCTGCCTGTTCTATTATATTCTGATAAACATAACAGGATTTTCCGCTTCCGGAACTTCCTATGATAAACTGTAATGACATCTTCATCCTCCCGATCACTTGCAGATTTTCAGTCATTCCGGCGCCCTCCTGCGCCTGAAGTATTCCTATCATACCACAAATTCTGCTCCTATAGAACGGTCGTTCTCCATATTCTGAAATATCTGCTTGCTCTTTTCCTTATTTTTCCAGACACGGTATCGGATGGTCTGCGCACAGCTGTGGCATAAATCCTCCATCCCGATAATAAACTATACAAAAAGCTTTGGGAGCGTGCGCCATGAGTTCCAAAACCAGGATCATCGTTCTACATATGAAAGAGATCATTTACACAGCTGTCTTTCTGGCTCTGGCTGTTGTTCTGGCTGTCGTTCTTTTCTTCATGTTCGGTCCCGGAAAAATGCCAGTCATACAGCCAGCGAAAATCCCGCTACAAGCCGGGCGTCTATACCTCTTCCATCACCCTGAACGAGAATACCTTCGATGTGGAAGTTACTGTAAATGCTGACAGGATCAAGGCCATCCGTCTGGTGAATTTAAATGAAACCACAAAAGCTTCCTATCCTCTTATGGAACCGGTTCTGGATTCTTTGGCAAGTCAGATCTATTCCAGTCAGTCCCTGGAAGACATTCAGTACGCAGGAGACCGGAAATATACCTCCCAGGTACTCCTTTCAGCTATCACGGATGCAGTAAAAAAAGCGGAGAACACTTAAGCTCTCCGCTTTGCGATCTACGTTCAGATTTCAATCTTCTCCAGCACATCCTGCCAGATCCTTGCACTTGCATCACTTGGCATTCTGAGATCTCCTCTTGGAGAAAGTGCCACACTACCTACCTTCGGGCCATCCGGCAGACAGGAACGCTTGAACTGCTGGGCAAAAATCTCCGATAGAAGGTTTTCAGCCATTTTAGGATCGTCTCTTTATCATAAATCCCCTCAAAGGTCAGGCAGGCAAGCCTGTAGATCTTATCCGGTGTAAATCCTGCACGCAGCATGTAATACAGATAAAAATCATGAAGCTCATAAGGTCCTACCAGATCCTCCGTCTTCTGGGCGATCTTGCCATCCTTAGGAGGAAGAAGCTCCGGGCTTACCGGAGTATCCAGGATATCCAGAAGAACCTCCTTCAGTTCCTCATCTCCGCAGGTATCCGCATAATAACGTACCAGATGACGTACCAGTGTCTTCGGGACAGAAACATTTACACCATACATGGACATATGATCGCCATTATAGGTTGCCCAGCCAAGAGCCAGCTCGGAAAGGTCTCCGGTTCCCACAAGAACGCCGCCTTCCTTGTTTGCCGTATCCATCAGGATCTGCGTACGCTCACGCGCCTGGCTGTTCTCATACGTTACATCATGGATCTCCGGATCATGTCCGATATCCCGGAAATGGATATTTACCGCCTCTTTGATATTTACCTCGGTAAGCCTTGCACCAAGGCAGCGGCTTAACTTGCAGGCATTCTGATAGGTTCTGTCTGTGGTTCCAAAGCATGGCATGGTCACACAGTGGATCTGTTCTCTCGGCATTTCCATCCGGTCAAAGGCACGTGCCATTACAAGAAGCGCCAGGGTAGAATCCAGTCCTCCGGAAAGTCCTACTACCGCACTCCTGCTGTGGATATGCTCCATACGTTTCTTAAGTCCCATAGCCTGGATGTTCAGGATCTCCTCGCAGCGCTCATCACGCTCTTCCTTCACAGACGGAACGAAGGGATACTGTGGATATTTTCTGGTAAGTCTTGTTTCCTCCTCTGCTACGGAAAAATCAACTCTTGTATGACTGCAGGTAGAAACTGCCGGATACGTGGACATTCTTCTTCTCTCATCAGCCAGTCTCTGCACATCGATCTCACTGTAAATGATGCCGTTCTCAAAGCGTCTGCTTTCCGCAAGCATGGAACCGTTCTCTGCGATCATATTCTGTCCGCCAAACACGAGATCCTGGGTAGACTCCCCTTCCCCTGCACTGGCATAAATATATCCGCAGATCAGTCGTGCTGACTGCCCGCTTACCAGTGTTCTCCGGTAGGAATCCTTCCCTACCATCTCATCACTGGCAGAAAGATTGACGATGATATGGGCACCGTTGATAGCATGACGGATACTTGGCGGTGCAGGAACCCAAAGGTCCTCACAAAGCTCTGCTGCAACGGTGAATTCCGGAAATTCCTTACATTCAAAGATCAGCTCTGTTCCAAAAGGAATTTCATCCCAGAACTCATCCTCCTCATTTTTCTCGCACTTCAGGAAGTCCACAAATTCCACATCTTCTTCCTCTGCACCTGCAAACTGTCTCTGCTCATAAAACTCATTATAATTCGGAATATGAGTCTTCGGCACAAATCCCACGATACGGCCATGATTCAGAGCTGCTGCCACATTATAGAGCTTGCCTCTGTGACGCAGCGGGAGTCCCACAAAGATCAGGGCGTCCGTCTCCCTTGTCTCCTCTGCAATATGCAGAAGCTCATCCCACGCACTGTCCAGAAGACATCTCTGGAGAAAAAGATCGTGACAGGTATATCCTGTGATACAAAATTCCGGAAATACCATCAGCTTGACATGTTCCTTTTCCATTTCATGAATGGCCTTCAGGATTTCCTCTCCGTTTGCCTTGCAGTCTGCAACGGTAACTCTCGGCGTTGCCGCTGCCACCTTGATAAAACCATGCTTCATTTTTTCTTCCTCCCGAGTTTTATCGCTTGCACTCTCTTATGATCCTCTTAAGATCTTCCACGGTAAAATTATAATTCTTATTGCAGAAATGGCAGTTCATCTCAATGTCCTTGCCTTCCTGGATCATCTCGTTAAGTTCTTTTCTTCCGATGCTGATCAGCGCTTTTTCCACACGCTCTCTGCAGCAGTTGCAATGGAACTGTGTGGGCAGTGTATCATTGATCTCTATGTCAAAGCCTTCCAGTACTTTTTCAAGAAGACTTTCCGGTGTGTGTCCCTGCTCCAGAAGATTGGTAACAGAATCGATCTTTGATACGTTTTCCTCAAGCTTTGCGATCACCTCTTCCTCTGCAAAAGGCATCAGCTGTACAATAAAGCCTCCCGCCTGACGGACTGTATTATCCTTATTCATCAGCACACCCAGTCCTACCGCAGACGGAACCTGCTCGCTGGTTGCAAAATAATAGGTGAGATCTTCTGCGATCTCGCTGGTCTGAAGAGCAACCTGTCCCACATATGGCTCTTTCAGTCCCATATCCTTGATCACATCCATAAAGCCTACGCCGACAGCTCCCGCAACATCCAGCTTGCCTTTGCTGTTTGCCGGGATACATACATCCGGATTCCCCACATAGCCCTTTACATTTCCGTGAGAATCTGCAGTTACTGTAATTCCCTGCAGTGGTCCGCCTGCATGGATCCGAAGTGTAAGGAGATCCTTTTCCCCTTTCATCATAGCTCCCATCATGGCACCGCCGGTAAGGAGACGTCCCAGTGCCGCTGTTGCCACCGGACTGGTGTTATGATTCTTTCTCGCTGTCTCCACCATATCGGTTGTAACAGCCGCAAATGCACGGATCTGGCTGTTTGCCGCTGTTGCTCTTACAATATAATCACTCATATAAAAAAATTTCCTCCTTTATTTCTCGTCTGACGGAATTTCCTTTCCATGTTCTCTGGCCACAAAAGTCAGTCTTCCGCTGTCCGGCTTCGGTGCATCCTTGGTGTATGCGTCATAAACCGCCAGCGGGATCAGGCCTGCCTTTTCAAGAAGTTCCCTTACTTTCTCCGGATCATAGGCCTTCTGGTAATGAATTTCCTCGTCTCTCTCATAAAGACCATCTTCTCTCGGAAGAAACAGAGTCAGATCATACACATTGATCCCGGTCTCCTCATCAAATTCATTTTCCCAGATAAAGCTTCCCTCTTCCCGATTCTCTGCAATAGTCGTATTTCCAAGCATTTCCCGGTATTTATACGGGGTGTTCATATCAAATATGAAAATTCCATCCGGATCAAGATAATTGTTCACCAGCTTAAATACAGTAAGCAGATCATCCTCCTCTGTGATGTAATTCATACAGTCACAGACGCTGACGACAGCACGTACCGTTCCATAAAGTTCAAACTCCCGCATATCCTGTTCCAGATAAAGGATCTCATGACCGGATTCTGCACGTTTTTCCATAGCTTCGCCAAGCATTTCTTCAGAGTTATCCACACCAATCATATCATAACCGGACTCAGCCAGAAGCTCTGTCATCACTCCGGTCCCACAGCCAAGTTCCAGCACGATCCCGTCTTCAATTCCGTATTCTTTAAGACTTTCTATAAGATATTCCGCCCATTTCATATTCCACATTGTCCATGAAAATATCATAAACTCTGGCAAAATCGCTGTATGCTTCCATAAAAACCTCCAAATATTTTTCGGACGTTCCATCGCCCGCAGCGTTCACATTATACCATGTCTTCCTGTATAAGTATACGCCTCTGACATAATATGACACAAAAAATCCGGGACCGCAGCCACAAAAGCTGTGATCCCGGAATTCTTATCTAACCGAATCTCCTGCTGCTCCAGGCTTTACTGTACAGGCATATAGTATACGTCTGCAGCCTCACCGTGCCAGTAGAAGCTTGTTCCATCCTCTTCGTATACATCACAGTCATACTGAGAAGAGAAGGTGAAACGGTTTCCTTCGTTATCCATCCATGCACCGTTTCCGTCCGGAACGATAACACGTGGTTTACCATCGGAGTTTCTGTAAATAGTTCTTGTCTCATCTGTGTTGCCAAGCTGCTCATCTGTAAATCCGCCATTTACGATAGCACCGGAGGAGCTACTGTCAGTGGATGCAGTTCCATCGGAAGAACCGTCAGATGTGCTGCTTCCGTCAGACGCTGCACTTCCGTCAGCAGATGTGCTTCCGCCGGCAGCTGTAGTTCCATCTGCTGCTCCGTCAGTAGAAGCTGCTGCATTACCATTTGCAGATGCATTTCCGTCAGAGGAAGCTGCTGCATTATCTTTACCGGCAGTCTTGGCTGCGGAACCATTTGCCGCACTCTTCAGAGTGGAATCACCAAGGATCGCAAAGCTGTCGACAGACTCCTGAACCTTTTTCAGAGCATCCTCTTTTTTAACAGAGGCCACAATGCTGTAATACTCGCTGTCATTTACAAAGTACTTATTGATAGCATATACATAACCGTCACTCTTGGTCGTATCCTTATATTTCACAGTATAAGAATAAATGTTGATTCCGTCTTTCTGATCTGCCTTGTAATCCTGGATCTCAAAATCGGTTCCATTTACCATGTTCTCTGCCTGTGTCATGGAAACTGCCATATCCTGGGAGTTCGGGATCACTGCGGATTCCAGATCTGCACCGGAGCCGTGAAGGATCAGGATCCTGCCCTGGTCCGGAGACTCGAAGCTTACCATATCTGTCTCATCGGATTTGTTGGCCCAGGTTGCATCCGGAAGCTTGATCGCTACAGATTTATCCTTGGATGTATAGGTTGTATTCTGTGCGTCTGCTGCAACAGTCGGTGTAACCTTCGCTTTTTCGCCGGTGTCGGAGTAGGAGTAGACTCCACAACCACGCTGTCCTCTTTTCCTCCTCCGAAACTACATGCCGTCATGACACCAGAAAGAGCAACAGTCATAGCTAAAAGTGCAATAAATTTTTTATTCTTCATAGTATCCTCCTCATAATCATCATCAGTCACAAAGTGTGTCCGGAACATTCACTCCTGAACACACTCTTTGCTATAGTTTACGATTTTATTACAGCTTTGTCAATTGATTTCTCCCTGTACTTTATGAATATGTCTCGGGTTTTCTGTGACCTTCACTCACAAAAAACACCTCGCGGGACATTGCCGGTGAACCGTAAGCAGACATCCTGCTCCGTACAGGATTTTTCTAACATTATAATTTTCCCAGATATACCTATCTTATTCTCTTCTTATGCTGATCCTGTATTTCCCGTTTTACGCCTTCATTACGAAGTTCTGATTTATTCCCCACCAGGTAAGCCTCCTGTTTTAATGACAAATATCTCCCTGAATCTGTCCCCTCTTTTTTTTCTATAATTGTGTCTTTATTCATGTACACTCATGTTGTAAAGTATACCCAACCAAAAATATATGAAAAGAGGACATCCATACATCGATGTTTTCGGGAAAGGATCTATCACTATGGAAAAAGCAGTTCAGACATCTCAGAGAACTGACCAGGAGCTTTCATCTGTTCAGTTTCTCACCATTACAGCCGCATTTGTTGCACTGACTTATATCTTCACCGCATTTATTAATGTTAAGCTTCCGATCGCAGCCAACGGCGGACTGATCCACCTTGGAAATGTGCCGTTATTCATCGGTGCCATTTTATTCGGAAAGAAAACCGGAGCCATTGCCGGTGGGATCGGAATGGGTCTCTTTGACCTTCTCTCCGGATGGACCCTGTGGGCACCATTTACTCTGATTATTGTTGGGATCATGGGCTTCACAGTAGGTAAGCTCACAGAGAATCCCCGGCACCAGAACATGAAATGGTATGTGATTGCCATTGCCTCAGCCTGCGTGATCAAGGTTGCAGGATACTACATTGCAGAGGTTATCATCTATGGAAATCCACTGGCACCGATATCTTCCATCCCGGGAAACCTGGTCCAGATCGGTGTTGCAGCTGTCATCGTTCTCATAGTGATCACCCCCTTAAACCTTGCAGCAAGAAAAACCGGATTAAAAAAACAGCTGTAACAGCAGCCGTAATTTACGGAAATAATATAAAGATCAAGAGGTGAGCTTATGTATAAGATCATGACACCGGGACCTACACAGGTCGCAGAGAATGTCCGTCTGGCAAGAAGCATGGAATGCACAAATCCGGATCTGGACGAAGATTTTGTCGAATTTTATAAAGAAACCTGCGAGAAGATCAGCTCTCTTCTCCATACATCCAACGAAACCCTCATCTTAAGCGGTGAGGGTATCCTTGGACTGGAGGCTGCCATTGCTCCATGACTGAACCTGGAGATAAGGTTCTTGTTCTGGACAATGGTATCTACGGAAAAGGCTTTGCCGATTTTGTTTCCATGTACGGAGGCAGACCGGAGCTTTATACCAGAGATTATCAGAACACCCTCGATGTAAAGGAACTGGAGGCCTTCCTTGCGGATAACCATGACTACAAATATGCAACCGTAGTACACGGTGATACTCCAAGTGGCATGCTTAACGATGTAGCTGCCATCTGCCCGCTTCTAAAAAAATACGGGATCCTTACCGTTGTAGATTCTGTCTCCGCTTCCTTCGGCGAGCCTCTGAACATTGATGTATGCCAGATCGATATCATGTGCGGCGGATCACAGAAGGTGGTATCTGCACCTCCGGGACTTACCTTTGTTGTAGTAAGCGATGATGCAAAGAAATCCATGGCAGACCGTAAGACACCAATTGCTTCTTTCTATGCCAATCTTACAGCTTTTGCACATTATTACGAAGAGAAATGGTTTCCATATACAATGCCGATCAGCGATATCTACGGACTCCGCGCTGCCATTGACAACATCGCAGCAGACCCTGCCATCCTCTCCCGCCACGCAAAGATCGCCAGTGCCTCCAGAAAGGCCATCTCAGGCGCAGGCCTGAACCTTTACCTGCACAGCGGATATTCCAGTACAGTTACTGTTTTTGAAGTACCGGAGGCACAACAGCCGAAGCGATCCTTGAGGGAGTAAAAAAAGACTACAACATTATGCTGGCAGGTTCCTTCGATGTCCTGGCTGGCAAAGTGATCCGCATCGGACATATGGGAAACAACGCTACATTCTATAATGTAAGAGAAGTTTTCGCAGCCTGGACGGGACTTTACGCAGGCTTGGCGTTCCGCTTAAGGCTTCCATGGAGGATATCTTCTGCAAAAACATGCAGTAATTTCTGAGATTTCAATAGTAAAAAGCACTGTAAGATAAATCCAACTTTTCATCTCGCAGTGCTTTTTTATAATTCTTATAATATTTTTCTTTATTCTTTTACCGCACCGGATGTCATACCACCTACGATGTATTTCTGGCCGATCATGTAAACAATGATAACCGGGATACAGGTAAGTACGATATCAGCAAAAATATAGTTCCAGTAACTCTTGTTCTTTCCGAAGAACTGATATACAGCCATTGTCATCGGGAAGAGACGGCTCTTGCTTGACAGATACAAAGGTGTGAGGAAATCACTCCATACTGTCATGAACTGAAGGATAAAACATGTTACCATAGTTGGTTTCAGAAGCGGCATGATGATCTTGAAGAACAGGCTTAACGGGCCTGCGCCGTCGATAACAGCAGCCTCGTCCAGCTCAACCGGGACAGAGATTACGAAGTTACGGATGGTAAATACACAAAACGGAATCATCGCGCTGGTGAACACCATAATAATGCCAGTTCTTGTATCATTCAGGTGAAGTGTACTGAGTACACGTACCAGAGTTACATAGTTGACCGGAAAAACAGTCCAACAAAGTACAAAATAATAACAGAAATACATTTAACTTTGTTCTCTTACGGCACATGACAAATGCAGCCATTGCACAAAGTACAACGCCAAGTGTTGTAGCGATCAGCGCATATGCAAAACTGTTCAGGAATCCCTGGATCAGGCTTCCTTTTTCAATAACCTCAGAGTAGTTGGAAAATACCCACTCTGTAGGAAGTGCCAGACTCATTCTGGCTGCCTCTGCTTTTGTCTTAAAAGAGTTGATCAATACCATATAAAATGGAAGCACGACACATAAGCAAAGCAGGATACATACAACATGTTTTAATAAATTCTGAATTCTTTTTTTGCCATTACTGCTGTACCTCCTGTTTACTTAATGTCTTAACAATAAATACACCTATGATCGCTGTAATTACAAGAAGAACAGTATTCAATGCAGAAGACATTCCATACTGGCCTCTGGAATAGAGCTGGAATGCATAAGTTGTAAGAACCTCTGTTGCATGTCCAGGACCGCCGTTTGTAAGTACATAAACAATATCGAATACTTTCAGACCATATGTAATACCAAATACAAGGTTGATCATGATAGCACCACTCAGCATCGGAAGTGTTACATACCGAAGTCTCTGCCAGAAGTTTGCACCATCGATCTGCGCAGCCTCATAATAAGATTTCGGAATCGTATTCAGACCTGCAAGGAAGATAGTCATGACATAACCAATGCCTCTCCACGCATCTACACCATAGATGGATTTCCATACAATAGCCAGATCAGACAGCCATTTCTGTTTGAAGATTCCAAGATGGAATGCATCAAGAAGTGTGTTTAAAAGTCCGTTATTATAATTCAGGATGGATTTAAATACAAGACCAATGATTACAAAAGGCAGAATAGACGGCAGGTAGAGCAATGTTCTGTAAAGCCCTTTGCCTTTAAGTCCCTCCTGAAGCATAATCGCGATCAGAAGAGCCGGGATCAGCTTAACGATGTTGGAAATGATAGTAAACTTCAATGTATTGCCAATACCGCTCAGATAAGACTTATCTGATGTAAAAATCTCAGCAAAATTCTGCAGTCCCACAAAATGAGTACCATTAAGAACACTTCTGGAGTTCCAGTCTGTAAAGGAGTAACCAACACCCATTACACTGGGAAGCAGGAAAAAAATAATATATAATGCCAACGGCAGTATCAGAAACCACTGTGGATAGATTCTCTTCTTATTCACAGAAAGCACCTCCTGTTTTAAGTTAAAACAGAGCCGGCAAATACCGGCTCTGCCTTCGGGTCAACTAGTTTTAAGTTCTGTTATTTATTTCCAGTTCTCGTCGCCTACAGTTTTTGCTGCCTCAGCACGGTTGGTATCCATGTTCTTAAGAACATCATTTGCTTCCATCTCGCCCTGGCAGAATGCAACCATATCCTGACCAAACTGTGTCCAGTAATCGTTTGTATATTTTGTACCTGTCTGAAGTGTTACAACAGCCTTCTTGTCATCCGGAACTGTTTTAAGGAACTCCTGCTCCTCCGGCAGCCAGTGCTGCTCAAGCTTGTCATCGTTAACGTCAAGGTTTGTGTATGCCGGAGAGTTATCAAGAATTTCCTGAAGGCTCTCTGTTGTTGTAACGAAGTTGAAGAACTCTTTTACAAGATCCTCATGCTCTGTTCCCTTGTAACCAAACATTGTCGGGCCGGAGTTGCTGCTTGGATACCAGGTATTGTCGCCAAGTGGCTCAAGGAACATTCCAAACTCATCAGATGTGCCTGTGTCTTCCTGGATCTGTTTGATGAAACTGGAATTTGCAAGTGCCATTGCACAGTTTCTGTCACCAAATTCGTTGGACATGTTTGTACTGTCTGTTCCGATCCAGTCTTCTCCGAAGTATCCTGCATCAGAGAGTTCTTTGAACTCATTCAGAACTTCAAGCATCTTCTCGTTATCTGCAAATGTTGCTTTGTTTTCATTTAATTCGTCATAAAGACCAGGTGTTGCTTCTTCATAAACGCCGCCGATCTGGAAAAATGCCAGCTGATGCTGCCATCCATCTGCACCAGGCATGAACCAAGGTGTGATTCCTGCATCCTGGATCTTACCGCAGAGTTCTTTCAGCTCATCATATGTTGTCGGTACTTCCCAGCCGTTCTCTTCGAACAGTGTCTTGTTGTAAACCATTACATACTCCGGAGATGCGTTCCAGATCTGAAGTCCGTACAGTTTGTCATTGTATACGCAGGACTCTTTTCTTGTCTCCGGCATAACATTCTCCCAGGAAGCTCCTGTAAAGTCGATGCAGTATTTCTCAGGATCAACGATGGTAGATTCAATTGCAAACGGGTTGGACTGGATCCAGAAGATATCTGCACAGGAATCTGTAGCAAGTTTGGACTGAAGAAGATCTGAATACTGATCAGCCGGAATTGTCTGAAGGTCTACGGTAACATCGTAGGTATCCTCAAAACGTTTAATTGTCTCATCGTAACGATTGTCCATCCATCCTGCTGAAACCAGGATGCTGAGCTCCTCGCCTGCGAAATCGCTCTTCTCATCCGCTGCAGATACGTTCACTGCAAGTCCTGTCGTCATGGAAGCGATCATTGCTGCTGCACAGGCTACTGCCAGAAATCTCTTTCTTTTCATTAATGTTTCCTCCTTTTTTGACTGATTTTTCGTTCTCTCTTGATGATATTAGTTTATCATCTGATCATTTTAAAAGCCATGGATATTCCTGCCCTGTATTTGTACTTTTTTCACAGTTTATTATACTTTTTTCATATTTTCCGTAACTATACACAAGTTTCTATTGACATTTTCAAGCACTATTTCAGAATTACATTTTTACGGTTTGTACTTTTTTTACAAATGTGCTATACTTTTAGCCAATGTTTTGCACGACCATTTCACACACAGGGGGCTTACCAATATGAAAACACGCAGTCTGCAGTCCAAACTTTTTATCGCCTATCTTGGCATGGCCTGCCTGATCCTTTTTTCTTTTGCCATATTCTTTTATGTTTTTTCATCCGGGCAGCTGAAGAAAAGCCAGATCAGTGCCATGAGCACCTTAAATTCCACATTTCAGTCCCAGGTAGACTCTGCAATCCAGAATCTTGACACTGTATCTGTAAACATCAATTACAGCAACATGTCGAAATCCGTTCTCGACCAGAAATTTGACCTTAATATTTCCGATGAAATGCTTTCTGCCATGTCCGATCTTTTTATCTCCTTAAGCGGCACTGAATTGAAAGCAGATCAGGTAAATCTTTATGATTTCTCCGGATATGTGCTCCAGGCCGGCCTTTCCACCATGGTCAAAAAAAGCAACGACTCTCATAATGAATGGATCCAGAAAGCCCGTGAAGCCAACGGAAAAAAAGTCCTGACAGCTCCTTACAGCACTTACGTCTATTCAAAATCTGCCCGCTATCCCCAGTGGTTCATCTCCCTGTACCGCTCCTTCACCAACCAGTACGGCCGTGGTGTCGGCGTGATTGAAACCGCCAAACAATGTAAATCCATCTTTAAGAGCATCATTCCTATGAGAAAAAATCACGGAAATGCTGCCAGTGTCTATGTTTTCAATGAGTCCGGCGATCTTATCTATCCTTATGATATCACAGCCGACGATACCAATGATATTTCAAAATATTACAAACTTACTGATTCTGACCAGGATACCCTTACCATACAGAGTCCCGTCACAGATCAGAAAGAATACGTCTCCAGACTGAATTCCGCATATACAGGCTACACTTATCTGACTATCCAACCGGAATCTGTGATCCTTGCCCCTGCATACAAAATGCTGAAGATCCTTCTGGCTGTTGTTGCTACTTTTCTTGCCGCAGCAGTAATCATTTCCTACAGGCTTTCCCGCTCTGTAGTAAAACCGGTGAAACACCTGAAGCACATTATCCAGCGTATGGAACTGGACACTCTCGGCCAGGAAAAAGTCACTTCCTATCCGGTTTCCGTCAATGAACTGGAAGAACTGTATCAGGCATTCCAGCTGATGAGCGATAACCTAAAAGATTCCATGACTCAGCTTAACGAAGCCAAGGAGCAGGAAATGAAAGCACGCAGCATGGCTTTGCAGAGTCAGATTAATCCTCATTTTTATTACAACTCTCTTTCCAGCATTATGGTGCTTGCAGAAAACGGAGATACGGATACCGTGGAAAAAATGTGCCGCAATCTTTCCAGGATCATGCGTTATATTACCAATACTGCTGAAACAACTGTAACACTCCGCGAAGAGCTTGATTATGTCCAGAAATATCTCTACTGCATGAAGGTCCGCTACCAGTCCAGTCTGAATTATTCCATTGATGTAGATGAATCTCTTCTGGATCAGCCGGTTCCGAAGCTGATCATCCAGCCTATTGTGGAAAACGCTATCAAATATGGTTCTGACTGCGAACCGCCATGGACTATCACAATCAGCAGTACAATAAACCAAAACAGCTGGCAGATCGATGTTACAGACACCGGACCGGGATTCACTGAAAAAGCCAAGAAAAAAATAAATTCAGATATCATGAATGCCATTCGAAATCCCGGCATGCCTGCTTTGAAGATCAACGGTCTTGGCACTGTCAATGTATTTCTCCGCTGGAAACTCTTCTGCAAAGATGACATAATTTTCAGGTATGGAAATACAGCGGACGGCCACGGAATTGTTTCTATTGGACGGTATTTTCAGACAGATGCGGAGGAATAATACTATGAACTATACTGTTATTGTGGCAGAAGATGAAGAACTTCTTCTGAATAATCTGGTACATAAGATTGAAAAGCAGATCCTGATTTTCAGGTGATCGGCACAGCACAGACAGGTGCACAGGCCCTCTCGCTGGTGGAACAGATGAGCCCGGATGTGGTATTTACGGATATCAAGATGCCCGTCATGGACGGAATCACCCTGCTCACCAGGATCCGTGATCAGTTTCCCTTTACGAAATTTGTGATCACCAGCGGATTTTCTGATTTTAAATATGCAAAAAAAAGCCATCACGCTGAAGGTTTCTGATTACCTTCTGAAGCCTGTAGATCCGGACGAACTCCAAAATGTTCTCCTTAAGATCAAACAGGAACTTCAGATCAAACGTGATGACTACGAAACCGTATTCGCCCCAGGTGCTTCCTGCATGTCACCGGGACAGATTGCAGAGCTTCTCAAGAACTTCATGGTACAGAATTATGCAGAGGATATCAACCTGAACCTGATTGCAGGAACCATGAACTACAGTCCCAGCTACCTGACCAAAATCTTCTGTCAGGTCTATGACTGCACCCCTACCAAATATCTGATCAATCTCCGGATGAGCCATGCACAGAAGCTGCTGATCCATGAGCCTTCCCTTTCTGTAAAACAGATTGGTGAAATGTGCGGCTATCACGACCAGGGATATTTCAGCAGGATCTTTAAGAAACATACAGGGAAAAGCCCTCTGGAATATAAAGATGAGGGAGAGAGCCAGCAGATCAGTTAATAAATTTTCCAGGTATATATAAACAAAAAGTCATTTCACGACGTCCGGTTATGCTCTGTTCCCAAAGCATCCGGCTTCTGAAATGACTTTTTATATTTTATTTCACAACTTCATACATATACAATTCATGAAGAGCTCTCGTCGCCGCAATATATCTCGCCCGCTCCACGATCGGACTTCGGTCTTCCCCCGGAAATACAGAAAATACCTGGTCAAACTCCAGACCTTTTGCCATGTAGAATGTTGTAACAGTCAGGCCTTTTTTGAAGTTTGTGCTGTCTCTGTGAAGAAGGGACAGACGCTCCTTGGTATCAAAACCTTCTGCTTCCAGCTTCTCTTTGAGAACATAATAGGCTTCTCTTGCTTCATCTGCAGTTCTTGTGATCACAGCTGCTGTTTCATATGAAATAATATCTTCAACACCTTCATCTGCATTCTCAGCTATGACTGCCTGCTTCTCAACCGCAGCTCTCTCACTACGCTCTCCAGTGCCTCCTCAAGCCCCGGAAATTCTTTTTCCACAACAGGTTTTCCATGACGTTCAAAAAGCTCCACTTCCGTAATTCCCGCCAGTTTATTGGCATAAGACGCAATCTCAACAGTATTACGGTAGCTCTTGTTCATCACGATCCTGCGTATATCTTTTCCAAAGATCTTAGGCAGAAATGTCAGCACATCCTGTTGCTCGCCGTCCATAGTCTGTTCTCTGTCCCCAAGAATAGTCATCCTGCATTTAAAGAGTCTCTGAATGATCAGATACTGGATCATGGAATAATCCTGCATCTCATCCACGATCAGATGGCGCACACCGGAATCCTCCTGCTGAGTTTCCAGCCGATATTTCAGATACAAAACCGGATACACATCCTCATAGCGCAGCTTTCTTTTTTCATACTGAACCTGTGGAAGAGAAGGAAAACCCTCCTGTCTCAGGAAACGGTTGTACAGCACATAGAGATCTCTTGTCTCATACATCCTGTAGAAACGGTTCTTCACAGCCTCCCTTTCCTCATCCGGAAGATCGAATCCCTTAAGAGTCTCCACCTCATCAATGAAATATTCTGCTACTGCATCCATTCTGGAAAGCAGCGGGATATCCATGAATTTAAAGTAAAAAAGCTCTATGATCTCCTGCTCTTTTTTGACCACGCCTCTGTGTTCCACATCACGGAAGTTCATAAGGCTGTCCTCAAGCTCCACCAGATATCCTTCCATACGATCCAGAAAATCCCGTGACAGTTTCTCTTTCAGAAGCTTTTCATCGCATAATCCTGCAATCTGACGCTCGATCAGATCATATCTGTCTTCACAGTCAGAAACAACATTTTTCAGTCTCTTGTATGCAAAAAGGTCAAAGCTCATCTCCCGGATATTCTCCTCGCCAAGCTCCGGCAGGATATGGGAAATATAGTCCGAGAACACCCCATTCGGTGAAAGCACCAGCACAGAAGAAGATTTCAGATTTTTCCTGTCATGATACAGGAGATAAGCGATCCTGTGAAGGGCAATGGAAGTCTTTCCGCTTCCTGCTGCTCCCTGGATCACCATGATACGATCCGAAGTGTTTCGGATGATCGCATTCTGCTCCTTCTGGATCGTGCGGATAATATTCTTCAGCTGTACATCACCGTTGCTTCCAAGCTCTGCCTTCAGGATCTCATCGTCGATCTTCACATCACTCTCAACTCATAGATCATTTTTCCACCGCGGATCTTGTACTGCCACTTGGCAGCAATATCCCCGTGGATCTCGCCAAGCGGAGCCTGGTAGGAAGCCGGTCCCTTGTCAAAATCATAGAACAGTCCGGACACAGGTGCTCTCCAGTCATAGATCAACGGAAGTCCGCCGTTCTCCTCAGCCAGGTTCGCAATTCCGATATAAAATATCTCCGGCTCATCTTCTCCTTCATAGCAGAAATCCACCCTTCCGAAAAACGGTGAATCCATCATCTTCCTGAATCTCCGACGCAGTTCGATCTTCTCATTGCTGGCATTGATCTCATGGAGAAGTGCCTGCTGGTTATCAAAATTCTCATATCCGTACTGGTCCATCTCTGTATAGTTTTCCCAGTAGTACTCATGCATACCTTCGATTTCTTTCTGCCCGACCTCTATGGATTCATCCAGCTGTGCGATCCTGTGCTTCAATGTCTCTGTCACATGTGAAAGGTATTCACGTCCGTTTTTTACCGCTGCCATAAGCCTTAATCCACCACTACAGCAGTTCCACTTGCTGTTACCATCAGCATTCCATTATCTGCACCAAGCACTTCGTAGTCAATATCCACACCGATCACTGCATTAGCTCCCATTGCACCTGCACGCTGCTCCAGCTCTGCCAGGCTTCTCCTCTGGCTTTCTGAAGTTCTTCCTCATAACCGGCGCTTCTGCCGCCAAAGAAATTCCGAAGACCTGCTCCAAGATCTTTCATGAAATTTACTCCTGTGATCACTTCTCCGAATGCGATTCCTTTATATTCACGGATTGCTCTTCCCTCTACAGATGGCGTTGTTGTTATGATCATGGTAAAATCCTCCCGTTTCTGTTGTTTTTCTCAGGCATAAAAATGCCTTATTACAGAATTATACCCGAAAGCCGTCACGATGTATAGAGTAAAAAAAGGCTGCTCAAAGAGATGCCAGGCACCTTTTCAGACAGTCTTTCCTTATTATCGCTTATTTATTTTACAACTTCAGTCACATAGGAAACTTCTTCCATTCCCGGATAACTTCCCTGACGCCCGCCAACAGTCAGAGTTCCTGTTTTATCATCCCAGGTAAGCTCTGTTGTTGCATAAGCACCGTTTTCAAAATTGTAGTTATTTCCCTCATCCTCATAAATAGTGAACTTGCAGTCTTCACCTGGATATACCATAAGTTTCACCGACTCCTCAGGTTTCTGGGAAGCATATACAAGTCCCTCTGCAACAGGAAGGATACTTCCTGCTTTTACAAAGATCGGCATCCGGTCGATCGGAGCATCTGCGGTTACGTACTGGCCGCCTTCATACTCCTTGTTTGTCCAGTAATCGTACCATTTCGTACCTGCCGGGAGATAGCATTTCCATGTTTTCTCTCTATGGAGCTCAGTACTCTCCGGTCCGTAATACATCGGCTCTGTAACAGCACAGATCAGAAGGGACGGTCCGAACATAAACTCATTCTCAACCTTGCGTGCTTCTTTATCCTCCGGGAAGTCAAAGAGAAGGCTTCTCATAATCGTATAATCATTAAAATGTACAGCACCTGCAAGGGAATAAATATACGGCATCAGATGATAACGGAGCTTGATAAACTTCTCGATGGCATCATAGAACATGGTTCCTTTTTCACCAAAGTTCCAGATTTCTCTTGGTGTATCAGTTCCATGGGAACGGAACATCGGAAGGAAGGTTCCCATCTCCAGCCATCTTGTATACAGCTCACAGTATCCTTTATCCTTCACACCTTCGTTATATTTGCCCTGCCAGAACCATTTCGGCTCCGGATCTGTGTTGCAGCCGCATCCACGGTTCTGCCACTTATCAGCAACTGTAAAGAAAGCGCCGATATCCAGTGTCCAGTATGGATATCCACTCAGTCCCATATTCAGGCCTTCCACGATCTGTGTCTTAAGATTATCCCAGGATGCACAGGTATCGCCTGACCACAGCATTGCAGAATATTTCTGGCCGGAAGCATAGCCGGAACGTGTCAGGTTAAGAACTCGTTTCTCTTCTGTAGTTTTTCTCTGATTCTCATAAATTCCCTTTGCATGCATCAGTGCAAAAGCATTGGCAACAGCAGGATCCAGATATTTCTTGTGCTCACCGCCGACAAGCTCATATCTTTCCCATGGCTCTCTTTTTGCTGCACCACTCCAGTCAGGACCGGAAAACGGTTCTGTGGAATCGCACCACCAGGAATCAAAGCCCTGGTCAAAAAGTCCTTCCTGTGCCTGTTTCCAGTACATTTCTCTCGCTTCTTCATTAAAAGCATCATAAGTCGCATAATCATAAAGAAGATGACCAGTCTTAAAAAACTCTGTATGGTTCTTGCCGCCTGCATTCATATTCGGCCATACGGAAACCATGGTATGGGCATTCAGTTTGTGGATTTCCTCCGCACATTCTTTCATATCTCCGTAACGCTTCTGATCCAGGATCTTCTCGCCCCAGTTTCCAGGATCCCAGGTATTCCAGTCCTGTACCACACAGTCAAGCGGAACCCCGATCTTACGGTAGTGGCGAACAATCTCAAGAAGCTCTTTTGCCGTGTAATACTGCTCTTTGGACTGTACATAGCCATAAGCCCATTTCGGCAGCATCTGCGCCTTGCCTGTAAGATAACGGTAATCATGGATGATCTCATCCATAGTATGACCGCCCATAAAATAATAATCGATCTGATCTACAGTATCCAGAAACAGATATGAATCTTTCAGATCATCATTAAAAGTCATAAGTGAACAGCAGTCAACAAGAATTCCATATCCTTCTGTGGAAACCAGAACCGGCATCGGGATACGCATGTTATGCTGATATAAGTACTGGCAGTGACCTCTGTAATTGTAAATACCTTCCTCTGCCTGGCCAAGCCCATGGATTTCCTCATCCTCTTTCCATGTGAAGAACAGTTTTCCACGATATGCTGTTCTTACTTTCTCAGCTTTCAGATTCTGGATAAAATTCCTCTCACCGTCAACTGTCTTTACACGGTTGATGATCGGCTCCTCATCGCCTGTATTATAGTGGATCACATCTGTTTCAGTCAGTTCCGGTTTCTTCTGGGAAAGCCACTTGCTTCCGTCTGCATGCTTCCAGATGATATCACCGGATGCAGTGTTGATCTCTGCACAAACTTTCACAGTTTTCACAATGATACTTCCTGCATTTTCCTCTGCTGAAAAATCAACCTCAGGATATTCTTTTTTCTCAATGATCAGGGAGTCCTGTGCCTCTTTGATCTCTTTTCCGGAAACGATCATGCGGATGATCTCCTCTGTCACCGGAACCACCCGGTATGTCAGCTTCCTGCTTCAAACTGTACATAGCTATCTGTTTTAACCATAATTTCCCTTCTCCTTATCTGTCCGGTAAATCAGACATTAATATTCCGTTTCTGATATCGGAGCCTTTCTAATAAAAAAGCTCCGATATCAGGACAAAATTTCTTACTTTTATCCTAACATCGAAGCCTGATTTCCGTCTATGACTTATCCGCTCATGAATTTTAACTATTTTTACTGTTTCTTCTGCTTCTCATCTTTCGGCGGTTTCCCCACGTGTTTTTTGTAAAGTCTGTAAAATTGGAAATATTATTAAATCCGCATTCCATGGCGATTTCCGTAACATTTTTATCTGTTTCCCGAAGAAGCTCACGCGCATGGTTGATCCTCATCCTTGTGACATAATCGCTGAAACTGATATTTGTCACCTTACGGAAATAAGAAGAAAAATAGTTGGAACTCATATATACGGAAGAAGCAACTTCTTCCAGAGTGATCTTCTCACAGTAATGATCATCTATGTAATTAAAAGCCTGCTCAAGACGCTTCATTGCATTTTTCTTCTCACGGAGCATTTCCCCTGACTTGCTCTCATCCTGATAAGCCCGGATCAGCATGGTAAGGATGCGAAGTACATTCGCCTTGATCATCAGCGGATAGCCTTCTTTTTTCTGCTGCCATTCGTGATAGATCTCCCAGATACTGGAACGGATCTCTCCGCTTACCTCTTCTTCCCTGCCGATACGGTTCTTAAAATTACTTCCTCTCTCAACAAAAGGCTTCAGATATTCCGTATCAAAATACTCAGCTTTTCGGCCACGAATTCCGGTGAAAAGATCATCACAAGAAGCTTCATGTCTCCACCGATCAGCTTCCATCCATGAGGCTCCACATTATTGAAGATGATGATGTCATCTTCTTCCATTGTATATTCCTGCCCGTTTACAAAATAATTTCCCTTGCCCCCCAACACACAGGTGATCTCGAAATAGCTGTGCCAGTGATAACTTCCAGGCCGACTGTTCTCCGGTGTCAGTTCCACCTCTGAAATCTGAAAAGGAAATTCTTTGTCAAGGGGTATGTTGTCTCTCTCTAATCGCAAATTCTGCCTCCTGTAAACGCAGACACTGTCATCGCATCAGCTGTTTCCGGCAGGACCGGCAGCCTTTCCAGTGTCTTCTTACGCTCACAATATTATAGCAGATATTATTTTTCCATGCAATCTGTGATAGTTCGTTCTAACTCTTCCAGCTGATCTTCGTGCTTCCCATGGACAGCAATGCGGAAATAATCATTACCCTGAATTCCTTTTATCATATAGTAATCGCTGTCAATCTTAAAAAACGGCTGTTTCAGCATATCAAGATATGTGAATCCACCCAATGGTCTCAGCTTCAGAATGATTCCCGCTCTACCGGTTCATCCAGAAGATAATCCCAGGCAAACCAGCCGGATTCTGCACATTTTTCCCTGGAAGGCTGTTTTCCTATTATTTTCATAATCGTGTATTCCCCTTTCCTTTACAGGCAGATTTCCCGTGGATCTGCTGTCTGCCCTATATGACTGATTCCTGTGATCGTTCTTCGTAATACATCCGTATAAATTTGCTCTGTAACTTGCCTGCTAAATATTCCGTGCCACAGATGCTGCTATTTCCTTCGCAGCTCCTAAAAATTCCTTTATATCCTTCTCCTCCGTAAACCACGAAACACTTACTCTCACAGTTCCGCCCTCTTCTGTTCCCATTGCCTTATGGATCAATGGCGAACAGTGAAGCCCTGAACGGACAATGATCCCATATCCGCTTTCCAGAATATACGCGGCATCCGAAGCTTTCAGTCCCTGAAAATTCAGGCTCATCACAGGCCCTCTGCATACGTCATGGTTTCCGTAGACTCTTACTCCCTTTATCTGTTCCAGCCCACTATAAAGCATTTCCATCAGACGAGCTTCTTTTTCCATAATGGCGGAAAGCCCCGTCTGTTCAATAAATTCCACACCCGCCAGAAGTCCTGTGATGCCCGGCATATTCTGAGTTCCTACTTCATACTCATAGTCTTTGTTCTCGTAGGTAAGCTGTGCGCTGTTTCTTCCGGTTCCACCATATTTCAGCGGCTTAAGCTCAATTCCACTCCTGACATAAAATCCGCCGGTTCCCTGAATTCCCATCAGGCTTTTGTGGCCTGTAAAAATAAGCGCATCTGCTTCCCATTTATCTGCATCAACAGGGATACAACCAGCACTCTGCGACACATCCACGATCAGGATCAGTTCATGTCTCTTTACAAATTCCCGGATCATCTCCATATCCTGCACACAGCCTGTCACGTTGGAACAGTGGTTCACGATCAGCACACGGCTGTCCGGTCGTACTGCTGTTTCCAGGGCTTCTTCCGTCACTATCCCGTTTATCGTACACTTCACTACCAGCACCGAATGTTCTCTCAGCTGTTCCAGATTATATACCGGACGTAGCACACTGTTATGCTCTGTCTGCGTTACCAGGATGCTACTGCCTTTTTCACCGTAGTCCAGCCCCCCAAGGACTGTATTCATGCTTTCTGTTGCCCCTGATGTAAAAATATTCGTTCTGTTTCCCTGATTCCAAGGAGCTGTCCCAGTTTTCCCGGCAAAGTACTTCCACATCTTTTTTCATGATCGAGCTGCCGCCCCGGAACTGCGAAGCAGGCGTGCCGCTAAGGCACGCCTGCACAGCTTCCAAAACAGCAGGGGGCTTCGGCCAGGAAGTTGCCCCGTTGTTCAGATATATCATCCAATCATCCTTCCAGAATATTGAAGTTCATAATTTTTGCAATCTTCTTGATCATCTTTGTGTAATCACCGAAGATCAGCACCTGATGATGTCCGAATCCTGCAAGATTGTGCATGAATTCTCTTGCATCGTCCATCTGGATGTAGTAGAACGGACTGCAGTATGTATCTGCATATTCAGAACGGATAACCTTGCCTTTCTTGATGCACATGGTATCGCCTGCCGGATTGAAACGTCCAAGTGTGATATAATCATCATCGTTCTCTGTGAAGTCAACCTGCAGTTTTCCACCGAATCCCTGGCCTGTGAATGCCCAGAGTTTGTATGCCAGCGGTTTTGTTCCATAACCGTTCATCTGAAGAGCCGGTACTGCATGGTGGATGCGGAGAAGCTCGTCTGTCTCGTGGTTCGGGTTACCCATGAATGCCGGACGTTTTCCGGCATACTGCATGATCAGCATGGCCATCAATGCGTTAAGGTCTTCCTCACATCCGCTTGGAATTCCCTCGTCTTTCATGATGGAATGACACATACATGGTGTGAATTTACGGTTCTGCGGGATTTCTGTTGTACAGAGCTCATGACATGCGGTTGAGAAAGCGTTGCAGTCATAAATATCCATCATCTTTTTGGCAGCCAGATAATATTTCACGTCATTGATAAACCAGTCTGTGTTTACCTGTGTATCAGTAGATCCAGCAATGATCTTATCTGCAATCGGCTTTGCTTCCTCATCTGTGATCTCATCCATATATTTGAAAATGGATGTAAATGGAAGCTTCACCACTTCAACTCCGTAACGCTGACGAAGGATCTCCGGATCGCGGATCAGACTCTGAATTCCGAATGTAGGCTGAGATCCTGCTGTCAGTACAAGCGCCCTTGTATTGCGAACTGCTTTTCTTACCCAGAGAATATGCATGATCTCATTCACATCCTGAAGATCCATACATACATATGCCTCTACTCCGATGGAACGGCAGTATGCTGCAAAATCAATTCCTTCGTTTCCGTTCTGCCAGATAACGACCGGCTTTCCGAAACGCTCAAGCTTAGGAATTCTCCATCCCATGCAGAGGAAGCAATCGATCTCATCAACATCCTCTCCGATTTTTGCAAAAAGGTCTTTATCTACAACAAAAGACTCATTATAGCGGACATCCACAGGCTCCGTGAATTCTACCTCATCAATAACCCCTTGTAACTCCCTTAACTGAATTTTTGAATGCCTCATCAGCTGCTTTTGTCTCAGCTTCAACAGTCATATCCTCTTTATGTCCGGCACGACATGGTCCCTCCCAGAAATGTGTATGTGTCAGACATCCAACCAACGGTTTTACTACAAGTTTCATATCCATTGCTTTCTGTTTCATAATAAAAATACCTCTCTTCTCTTTAACATTCCGCATTTTCCAGTTTGTAGTTTTTCCACACACTCGATATATCCTATTATACTGTATGAATCATGGAATTCCTCTTTATTCTTCCGAACAGACTGTACTTTCTTACGATTTTGTGCTATTTTCATATAATTTATATTATTATTCCCATCATTTTTATATGAATTATACAATATTTATTCACCACATTAACCTGAAAAAATCCGCAAAAAAAGCACCGGAAACGTGGCCGATCCGTTTTTCGGATGGAAGTACATTTCCGGTGCTGTAATCCTGCCCAATACTCAGGTTATCTTATGCCTGTGCCTCTTTTTTCTCAAACTGGCTGTTATACAGATCCGCATAGAAGCCTTCCGTGCCAGCAGCTCTTCATGATCTCCCTGCTCAATGATATCCCCGTCCTTCATGACAAGAATCAGATCTGCATCCTTAATGGTAGAAAGTCTGTGGGCGATAACAAAGCTGGTCCTGCCCTTCATCAGGTTATCCATAGCCTTCTGGATCTGCATTTCCGTTCTTGTATCAACGGAAGATGTGGCCTCATCCAGGATCAGGATCTTATTGTCTGCCAGGATTGCTCTCGCATGGTAAGCAGCTGTTTCTGCCCCTGAGAAACATTGCTGGTTTCCTCATCCAGGACCATCTGATAGCCGCCGGGCTGCTGCATGATAAAATTGTGGATATGGGCCGCTTTTGCTGCTGCGATCACCTCTTCATCTGTTGCGTCCAGTCTTCCGTAGCGGATGTTTTCCATAATGGTTCCGGAAAACAGCCAGGTGTCCTGCAGCACCATTCCGAACATCTCACGGAGATTGCTGCGGTTGAAGTTCCGGATATCATGTCCGTCAACCTTGATGCTTCCGTCATTTACATCATAAAAACGCATCAGCAGCTTTACGATCGTCGTTTTTCCTGCGCCTGTAGGTCCTACAATGGCGATCTTCTGACCGTCATGCACATCTGCGGAAAATCATTTACAATGATCTTATCCGGATTATAACCGAATTTCACATGCTCAAACTGTACATTTCCTTCCAGTCCCTCAATGGAATCCGGGTTCTCCGGCTGAAGCTCTTCCTCCGGCTCCTCAAGAAATTCAAATACCCGCTCAGAAGCTGCCGCCGAGGACTGCAGAAGGTTTGTAACCTGGGCGATCTGCTGGATCGGCTGTGTAAAATTACGGATGTACTGGAAGAAGGACTGGATATCTCCAACCTCGATAGTTCCTTTGATGGCAAAAATCCCTCCGAGAAGTGCCACCATCACATATCCCAGATTTCCCACAAACTGCATGATCGGCATCATCATTCCGGAAAAGAACTGTGACTTCCATGCAGACTCATAAAGCTTCTGGTTGTCATGCTCAAATTCCTTCAGCACATCCTGCTCTTTGTTGAATACTCTTACCACATCATGGCCGCCGAAATTCTCTTCCACCTGACCATTTACTTTTCCCAGATACTCCTGCTGTGCCTGGAAATATTTCTGGGAGTGTTTCATTACTTTATTAATGATAAACATGGAAACCGGCAGGATCAGCACTGCTGCCAGTGTCATCCACACGTTGATGGAAAGCATCATGATAAATACACCGATCAGTGTTGTTACGGATGTTATCAGCTGTGTCATACTCTGATTGATGCTCATCTGCAGGGTATCCACATCATTTGTCACCCTGGAAAGGATCTCACCGTTTGTTCTGCTTTCAAAATAATTCATTGGCAGACGGTTGATCTTCTTTGAAATATCCTTTCGGAGATTGTATGTGACATCATTTGAAATCCTCGTCATGACAAAGCCCTGGATCAGGGAAAAACATGCACTTGCCACATACAGTCCCAAAGTCCACAAAAGGATCATTCCGATCTTACCGAAATCAATACCGCCTGTGCCGTTTACCTTGGCAACCAGACCATTGAACAGCTCTGTGGTAGCTTTTCCAAGTATCTTCGGGCCTGCAATATTAAACGCTGTACCTGCCACTGCAAAGATAAACATCAGGATAAAACGGAATTTATATCTGCCCATATAGCCAAAGAGCTTTTTCATGGAGCCTTTGAAGTCCTTGGCCTTCTCTGTTGGCTGCATTCCGTGTCCGCCCATCGGGCCTCTTCTTCTCTGCTGACTCATGCCAATTCCTCCTCTGATAACTGACTCATGCAATCTGGCGATATACCTCGCAGGACTTCATCAGCTCCTTATGGCTTCCGATCCCTGCCATATGTCCGTCGTCCAGTACAAGGATCTTATCTGCATTTAAGATCGTACTGATACGCTGTGCCACGATAATGGTTGTTGCTTCTTTTGTATGTTCTTTCAGCGCTTTTCGAAGTGTGCTGTCTGTTTTGAAATCCAGTGCGGAAAAGCTGTCATCAAAGATAAAGATCTCCGGATCTTTTGCGATAGCTCTGGCGATGGAAAGCCTCTGCTTCTGTCCACCGGAAACATTGCTTCCTCCTGTGCGATCGGAGTCTTATATCGCTCCGGCTTGGTGTCGATAAATTCCGTAGCCTGTGCAACCCCTGCTGCTTTTTTCACTGCATCTTCCGAAATCTCTGTCTTTCCGTAACGGATATTGGAATCAATGGTTCCTGAGAAAAGTACACCCTTCTGCGGAACGTAACCGATCCTGTCACGGACATCCTTCTGTGTCATTTCCCGGACATCCACGCCATCCACTTTCACAGATCCTTCTGTTGCATCATAGAAACGCGGGATCAGATTGATCAGTGTACTCTTACCGCTTCCTGTACTTCCGATGATCGCTACTGTCTCACCTTTTTCTGCCTTGAAAGAAATGTCTGTGATAACATTCTCTCCTGCCTCCGGATATGCGAAGCTTACATGATCAAATTCTACAGTACCCTTCACATCCTGGGAAGGCTGTACCGGATCCTCCGGATCCTGGACACTGACTTCTGTCTCGAGTACCTCGTTGATACGGCGTGCAGATACATTTGCTCTCGGCAGCATGATAGACATTGCTGTGATCATCAAAAATGACATGATGATCTGCATTGCATACTGGATAAATGCCATAACATCACCAACCTGCATGCTTCCGCTGTCTACCGCATAGGAACCGCTGTAGATAGTCAGTACAGAAACTGCGTTCATGATCAGCATCATCACCGGCATCATAAATGTCATGCAACGGTTTACAAAGAGGTTTGTCTTCGTTAGAGTGATATTTGCATCCTCAAAACGCTCCTCCTCGTGTTTCTCCCGGCTGAATGCACGGATAACCGGAATACCGGTAAGGATTTCTCTTGTTACCAGGTTCAGCTTATCTACCATGGTCTGCAAAGCTGTAAATTTCGGCATTGCGATCCTGAACAGCAGTCCCATAAATGCCATGATCAGTACAATGGCCACCCCAAGGATCCATGTCATGGAGGAATCTCTCTGAAGCACGCGGATCACACCACCGATTCCAAGGATCGGCGCGTAAAGCACGATACGGAACATCATAGCCATTACCTGCTGGATCTGCTGGATATCATTCGTACATCGTGTGATCAGGGACGCTGTTGAAAACTTATGGTACTCTCTGCTGGAAAAACCTATGACTTTGTTATAAACCAGCCCTCGGAGGTCATGTCCGAAAGATGCCGCAACTCTGGATGAAAGAAATACCACACATACTGCAGCCATCATAGTGACAAATGCCATAAGCACCATGCTGATACCTGTTGACTTCATGTAATCCATCTGTATGGCGTCCACATCTTCACCTATAGCTTCATATTCTGCACGAACATAGGAAACACCTGCCTGTGTGATGATGGATTCCTGCATCTTGTCGATCTTTTCTCCGACCTGCTCCTTCATAGCAGCCAGAGCCTCTGCAGGCATCTGAGAAAGAGCCGCCAGCGGATCAGTCCCTTCCGGGATTCCCATTTTTGCAAGAGCTGCCTTTGATTCTTCATTGTCGGACGTCAGAGTAGAAACGATCACCATCGGTTTGCCAAAGATATCGTTGAGTTCTTCTCTGTCTTTTTTGGAGATTTTATCCTTTAATACCAGATCATCTCCCTCTTCCTCATAAAATCCATCCACAGTTTTCGCATCATCCTCTTCCATAAACAGCTTCAGACTGTCCATGGACGTCTTTCTGATCTTCTCAGGAACACTGTCTTCAATACCGTTCTGCTGAATTCCCACATTAATGATATTGGATGTGTAATTCGGCAGAGACAGATCACAGTATGCCTGAAGAAAAAGAAGCGCAATGATGAGTACGATGTAACCTGCAGATCGTTTCAGATATTTCATCAGTTTAATCACGTTTCTGTTCCTTCCTTTCTGTCATTTCATCCGGCTGAAGCTTTTCTATGGCTTCCTCCGGCTGGATCTTTTCGATATTTACAAGGATCTGCTCCAGAAATCTCCGAAGCAGGCACTGTTCCGCCTCACTGAAGCCTTCCATCATTACAGCCTCATTTTTATGGATCCATTCCAGTGCTTTTGCCTTGATTTCCTTTCCCTTTTCTGTCATGTAGATCCTGGTCACACGCTGGTCCTTTTCATCCGGTTTCTTATAAAGAAAGCCTGCTTTCTCCAGTCTCTGTATAGATACATTTACCGTAGGCGGCTTGATATGCAGGATCTTTGCAATTTCCCGCTGACTCAGGCCATCCCTTCCGGACACAAGCCCCAGAACCGGGATCTGTCCCGGATAAATCCCAAGCTCCTGCATCTGACTAAAGCATTTCTCATAAAATGACGGTCTACCTTCATAAACAGAGATAAAAAACTGCTCTGCTTTTCTTTCTCATCTTCCTCCTTACAAAACATGCTGTCACTCCTCTCTCATCCGATCAGACACCTGCTCCCTGTTAATGATACACGAAGCAGTGCCATTTCCTTTTAATTAGTCGGCTAACTATATATGATATACATCTGCACAAAAAATGCAACTGGTTTTTGTGAATTTTACACTTTTTTTAAGATTTATAGCTTCTTTAATTCCCAACTGAAATCTATTAATTAATTTGTCAAACTAATTTATTTTCTACTGTTTTTTCGCAAAAAAATACCCGCTTCATTTTTTTATTCGAAACGGGTACTTCTTTCTGTTCCTGATTTTCTTATACAAACTGGTTCACAGCCGGATCATAAGCATAATCGATCATGTCAAGCTTATCCTCCAGTTCTTTCCGGTTAAGTCCTCTGTCCTCGCAGAAGGCATCCAGGGATCTGTAAAAATCCCGCAGCTGTGTATTTACGTAGCTTAAAAGCATTACCGGGTCCTTTGGTACCATAATCTGTTTCCATCCTTTTATCTGATATTTATCCAATATCCCAGATGCTGCTGGAGAGCTGTCTGATCTGAAATATCAGATTTACTATCTTACCAATTTTATTTTTGTCAAGAGCCAGAGCAGATTTTTCAGGATTTTTTATTTCTTCAGTATCTGATAAAAATATCCCATTCCCTGTCCAGAAAAAAAACTGCCTGGTTCTGATCTTCATCCTGAAATGGATTTCCATCAGAACCGACAGTTCTTTTCCTTGTCAATCTATCATAAATTTATGGAGTTATTTTTTACTTCGTGCTGACAGTAAACTCTCCGTCCTTCACATCCAGCACAATGGTATCTCCGGCATGTACATCACCGGAAAGGATCTTCTTGGCTGTCAGTGTCTCAACATAATTCTGGAGATAACGCTTCAGAGGACGTGCTCCATAAACCGGATCATAACCGTTATCCACTACCATCTGTTTGGCAGCATCTGTAAGCTCCAGAGAAAGCTCCTGGTCAGCCAGACGGTCGCTGAGCTCTTTGACCATAAGATCTACGATCTTACCTACATTATCCTTGGTCAGCGGCTTGAACATGATGATTTCATCCAGACGGTTCAGAAATTCCGGACGGAAATGACCACGAAGATCATTCATAACCTGTTCCTGTGCCTCCGGTTTGATATCTCCCTTCTCGTCGATACCGTCAAGAAGGTACGGAGAACCAATGTTGGAAGTCATGATCAGGATCGTATTCTTAAAATCAACGTACGTCCCTGTGAATCCGTGATACGTCCATCGTCCAGTACCTGCAGAAGTACATTGAATACATCCGGGTGAGCCTTCTCAATCTCATCAAAAAGAACAACACTGTACGGTTTTCTTCGAACGGCCTCTGTCAGCTGTCCGCCTTCCTCATATCCGACATATCCTGGAGGCGCTCCGATCAGACGGGACACGGAATATTTCTCCATGTACTCACTCATATCGATACGGACCATATTCTGTTCATCGTCAAACAGTGTGGCAGCCAGAGTCTTTGCAAGCTCTGTTTTACCAACACCGGTTGGTCCGAGGAACAGGAAGGAACCGATGGGCTTCGTAGGATCCTTGATGCCTGCTTTGGAACGAAGGATCGCATCTGTTACAAGACGAACACCCTCATCCTGTCCTACTACACGTTTGTGCAGCTCATCCTCAAGGCCCAGCAGCTTGGTTCTCTCACCTTCTGTCAGCTTGGTTACCGGAATACCAGTCCATCTGGAAATGATACGAGCAATCTCATCATCGGTGACAGCCTCATGTACCAGGCTTCTGTCACTCTCTTTAACCTGCTTCTCCTCAACCTCCAGCTGCTGCTGAAGCTTCGGCAGCTCGCCGTACTGCAGCTCAGCTGCTTTCTCCAGATCGTAATTCTGTTTTGCTTTCTGGATCTGTTTATTGATATCCTCGATCTGCTCACGTAATTTCTGGAGCTTCTCTACGGAATGCTTCTCATTATCCCACTGAGCTTTCTGGGTATTAAAAGTATCTCTCAGCTCTGCAAGTTCTTTCTGCAGATCAGCCAGACGCTCTTTGCTTAAGTTGTCAGTTTCTTTTTTCAGGGCAGACTCCTCAATCTCCAGCTGCATGATCTTACGTCTCTGCTCATCCAGCTCTGTCGGCATAGAATCCAGTTCCGTCTTGATCAGCGCACAGGCCTCATCAACAAGGTCGATGGCTTTATCCGGAAGAAAACGGTCTGTAATGTATCTGTGTGAAGTGTGGCAGCTGCAACCAGGGCACTGTCTGTGATCTTAACACCGTGGAATACCTCATATCTTTCCTTCAGGCCACGGAGAATGGAAATGGTATCTTCCACTGTCGGCTCATTTACCATAACCGGCTGGAAACGACGGGCAAGTGCAGCATCCTTCTCAATGTACTGTCGGTACTCATCCAGAGTTGTTGCACCGATACAGTGCAGCTCACCTCTGGCAAGCATAGGCTTCAGCATGTTTCCTGCGTCCATGGCGCCGTCTGTCTTACCTGCACCCACGATCAGATGAAGCTCATCGATAAACAGAATGATCTGCCCTTCGCTCTTCTTCACTTCCTCAAGTACTGCTTTCAGACGTTCCTCAAACTCGCCACGATACTTGGCACCTGCAACCAGCGCACCCATATCCAGGGCAAAAATCTTCTTATTCTTAAGGCCTTCCGGTACATCTCCTGCCACAATACGCTGTGCCAGTCCCTCAATGGCAGCTGTCTTACCGACACCAGGCTCACCGATCAGAACCGGATTGTTCTTGGTCTTACGGGAAAGAATACGGATAATATTCCGGATCTCCATATCACGGCCGATCACCGGATCAAGCTTCTGGTTCTTCGCCTTCTCTACCAGATCCTCACCGTATTTATTCAGGGTATCATAGGTTGCCTCCGGGTTGTCACTGACAACTCTCTGGTTTCCTCTGACTGTAGATAATGCCTGAAGGAAACGCTCTCTGGTGATCCCAAACTCATCAAAGATCTTCTTCATGCTTGGGCTTGGATATCTCAGCATGGAAAGAAACAGATGCTCTACAGAAACATACTCATCTCCCATAGCCTTGGCTTCATCCTCCGCACTGACCAGTGCCTTGTTCAGATACTGACCAAATCGAAGCTCTCCACCGGAAACCTTAACTCTGGCATCCAGTGCCCTCTTAACTGTATCAATAAAATATTCCTTCTGGATTTCCATCTTCTCGATCAGCTTGAGAATCAGGCTGTCCTCCTGTGTCAGCAAGGCATACAGAAGGTGTTCCTCTTCGATCTCCTGATTGCCATATTCATAAGCAATCTTCTCAAGATCCTGGACAGCCTGTACGGATTTCTGTGTAAATTTACTGATATTCATAGGCTTTCCTCCTATTCTATGAAAAGCATTTCCGACATTCGCATACCGGAAATGCTGTGCTTTTTTCTGTTCTAGGAGAACTATAACACTATTTGTTAGCACTGTCAAGAGATGAGTGCTAATTATTTCATAAAAATTTGTGACCCGTAAAATAAAAAAATAATTTCCGTCTTCAGCCCTTTATGTTCTTTGTTGGAAGGTGTTTCTTTACGAGCTCAAGTTTCAACTCCTTACTATACTGTTTCCTAGACATAAAATATGCTCCTCATATGATAGATTTTTGGATATTTCCATTGTCTACCATATGGGGAGCATATCAATCCAACGGTTTTCAGTGCTTTTTTCATATTACTTTATTGAATATCCCTCATTCTGCCTATATAAGTGAAACTTAGCGAAACTTAAATTAAATCTCTTTCAGACAATTCAATTTGGATATTCACCAACTGTGGATTATTTCTCAGTGCACCAGTTTCCAACTTACCGCCTGCTGCCTTGCATCCACAAATCTCTTATAAATACCTTCCTGTTTCATTAATTGCTCATGTGTTCCCTGCTGTGCAATTCTTCCTTTTTCAACAACCACAATCTGGTCTGCATGTCTGACTGTTTTTAATCTGTGGGCAATCATAATAATCGTTTTT
>ENA-OQHA01000132-OQHA01000132.1-human-gut-metagenome-genome-assembly--contig:-NODE-132-length-39603-cov-3.191407_pt1 | contig 39603 bp, 45 predicted proteins | sample MGYA00242558_ERZ504707 | MGnify/ENA primary metagenome ERZ504707 (study PRJEB26092, sample SAMD00036197) | human gut metagenome | host: Homo sapiens | study: EMG produced TPA metagenomics assembly of... | reverse complement strand
AAAAGTTTTTCATCTTCCGGAAGAATGATTTATCTTTGCAGACAGAATGTATAACCAAGAAATTGCACCATAATGGTGGTTAATAATTAATAGGTATATGGAAGTGTGCGAAATAACAGTAACTGATGCTGCCTTACGAAAAGGAGCGGAAGAGGGAATGGACGGCTTTTTGCAGGTTTTTATTGACAAATATCTGGAGGTAACCGGTGGTGAAATAAATAAGGAAACCATGCCTTTGCTCAATGGCTGGCAACATTCTTTGCTGGGATATCATTTCTTCCGTCAGGAAGTGATGGAAGGTGGCTTTGTACAGCTGATCCAGAACGGATATGGACCTTATATTTTCGACAATCCTTTTGCAAAGGCGATGAGACTTTTTGGTGCCAAGGATTTCTCAAAACTGCTTTATGAGGCAAAAAAGATCTATGATGCAAATCGGGAAAATCTGGAGCGAGATTGTACGGATGATGAATTTATGGCAAAATATGAAAAATATGAGGCTTTTGACGATTTGGAAGAATCATATATGGATATGGAAGAAATAGTTACGGCAAAGATTGCAGAGTATGTTGATGAGCATCTGGATCAGTTTGCGAAGATTGTAGAATGATAACAGATGTTAAATAGATAATGCTGATGCAGTCTTTGAAGGAGGTAATCATTTATCTGAGTGAATAAAAGAAAAAATTAATGCTAATAAAATAATGAAATGATTATGAAAAAAACGGGATTGGCAGTATTTTTTGCTGCATTGATGAGTGTATTAGGATTGACTTCGTGCCTGAATGGAGACGGAGATACTTCCGGAGTTGGACAGGCATGGGTAAAGGTATCCGGTTTTCCTGGATTTTATACGTTTACGACGGCTGATGGATATACGATTAATCCAACCAATCAGAGTGTATTGACTTCTGAACTCGGTGCTGATTATGCATATTTGATTTATCAGTATGATGAAACCAGTCTGGTAGAAGGTTCCAAGGAAATGAATGTTGCTTTGACCGGATGTATGCCGATTAAGACGGCTAATGCTTATTCGTCGGTAGAGCAGATGGATTCATTGTATGCCAATGCTCCTCTTTCTTCCGTAAGCGAACAGACTGGTCCTCTGTTCTGGGATAAAGAAAATGTTTTTGTTCCGATCAGTTATTATATCACTCAGACTTCTGATGATGCGGCTAAGAATACAGAGTTGAACAAGCATAATTTCCAGATTTATTATGATGTGAACGGAGGAAGTGATACAGAATTGGTACTGAAACTTCGTCACAATGTTGCTGATCCTGACAATAACTCAAAACGTCTTGTTTCTGTATGGGAATATAAACATTTCAATCTGGCTCAGGCTTTGAACGCTTTTTCAATGGCTAAAGGCAGACAGCCTTCTACAATCTCAATTGAATATGAAAAAGGATATTCTGGCGATTATACAGCTGGAAACATTCAGTTGACAAAGCATTCTATCGATTATCAGAGTATCCTGGATGCATTGAATAGTTCTCAGAAATAACTAGGTGTAAAAACATTCAGAAAGAGGCTGGACTTAAGGATGAGTTCAGTCTCTTTTTTTATGGAGATATCATTCTTTTTTTATACATTTGCGATTCATTTGATTATTAACGTAAAAAAAGAAACATTGAATTATAAAGATTTATTTCAAAAAGTCATATCCCTTTTGTCTGCTCCAGGAAAGGCATGGGATGAGATCGAGCAGCGGTCTGAAGGACGGGCTGTCATGACTTCCTTTGTTTATCCGTTGATTGGCTTGTGTGGCTTGTCAGAGTTTGTGGGAAGCTTTATTGGAAAAGATTTGGATCCGGAACTTTTTCAGGTTGCGCTTACGCGGTGCTGTGCGGTTGCCGTAGCCTTGTTCGGTGGTTTCTTTTTGGCGGTTTATTTGCTGGAGAAACTGGGAGAACACTGGCTGGTCCGTTTTGAGTCACATGAGCGGATGATGGTCTTTGTCGGCTATTCACTGGTCGTTACTTTTGTTTTGGATATTATTAGCGGGCTTTTCTCGATAGCCGTGCTCCACTGGATTCTTCAGGTATATACCTTATTTATTGTATTTGAGGGTGCACGACGGTTAATGAAGGTGGAAGAGTCCCGATTGACCGGTTACACGGTTATAGCCACTATTATTATCCTCCTGTGTCCGACGCTGATTGAATTTATATTTAATAAATTGTCTGTTATATTGAACTGATGAAAACAACTGCTTCTACTAATATTAATATCAAGAACAAGCGTGCCTCTTTCGATTACGAATTCATTGACACGTATACGGCAGGTATCGTCTTGACCGGTACTGAGATAAAGTCTGTCAGACAGGGAAAAGCCAGTCTGGTGGACACGTTCTGTTTCTTCTCACGGGGAGAGTTGTGGGTGAAGAATATGCATATTGCTGAATATTTCTACGGATCATATAACAATCATGCTGCCGTCGTGACCGGAAATTGCTTCTCACCAAAAAGAGTTGAGGAAATTGCAACGCACATCGGATGAACCTGGTTTTACAATTGTTCCTACCCGTCTCTTTATCAATGAAAGAGGATTGGCCAAGGTGGTCATTGCTCTGGCTAAAGGAAAGAAGCAGTATGACAAGCGTCAGACTTTGAAAGAGAAGGAAGACAGGCGTATGATGGACAGAATGTTTAAAAGATAATACATGCAGAATCTGATAAAGGAACGTATCCTGGTGCTTGACGGCGCAATGGGTACGATGATACAACAATACAACTTGACGGAAGCGGATTTCCGTGGCGAACGTTTTCAGGATATTCCCGGACAATTAAAAGGAAACAATGACCTGTTGTGCCTGACACGTCCCGATGTTATAGAGGAAATCCATCGGAAATATCTTGAAGCTGGTGCTGATATTATTGAAACCAATACATTCAATGCGACTTCGGTGTCAATGGCTGATTATCATATGCAGCCTTATTGTCGGGAAATCAATCTGGCGGCAGCATGTCTGGCGCGGAAGATTGCGGATGAATATACAGCTCGCACCCCTCAGAAGCCTCGTTTTGTAGCGGGTTCCGTAGGGCCTACCAATAAGACCTGTTCGATGAGTCCGGATGTCAATGATCCGGCTTTTCGTGCCTTGACCTTCGATGTACTTGAAGCGGCATATATAGAACAGATGGAGGCCTTGTTGGAAGGAGGGTAGATGCCATTCTGATTGAAACTATTTTTGATACACTGAATGCAAAGGCGGCTATCCGTGCGGCAGAGCTTTCCATGCAGAAGACAGGAAGAAAAGTTCCTTTGATGCTTTCCGTCACCGTTTCTGATGTGGCGGGACGAACTTTGTCGGGACAGACTTTGGATGCTTTTCTGGCTTCCGTCCAGCATGCAGATATTTTCTCGGTCGGTTTGAACTGTTCATTCGGTGCCAAACAATTGAAACCTTTCCTGGAACAACTGGCCCGGCGTGCACCTTATTATATTAGTGCTTATCCGAATGCCGGACTTCCGAACAGTCTGGGACAATACGACCAGACTCCTGAAGACATGGCGGCTGAGGTGAAAGAATATGTTGATGAGGGGCTGGTAAACATCATCGGAGGATGTTGTGGTACAACCGAAGCCTATATTGCCCGTTACCAGGATTTGCTGGCAGGAGCTGTTCCGCATAAACCGGCAACGCCTTCTCCGTATTTATGGTTGTCGGGTTTGGAATTGCTTGAAGTTACGCCGGAAATAAACTTTGTGAATGTAGGCGAACGATGCAATGTGGCCGGTTCTCGTAAATTTCTCCGGCTGATTAATGAGAAGAAATATGACGAAGCGCTTTCCATTGCCCGTCAGCAGGTGGAAGACGGTGCGCAGATTATTGATGTGAACATGGATGACGGCTTGCTGGATGCGGCAGCCGAGATGACCACCTTCTTGAATCTGGTTGCTTCGGAACCTGATATTGCCCGTGTACCCGTGATGATTGATTCTTCGAAATGGGATGTCATTCTTGCGGGACTGAAATGTATGCAGGGTAAGTGTGTCGTTAATTCCATTTCCCTGAAAGAAGGGGAAGAAGTCTTTATCGAGCATGCCCGTATGGTGAAACAATACGGGGCTGCCGTGATTGTGATGGCCTTTGATGAAAAGGGCAGGCGGATACTTTTGCCGTAAGATTGAGGTTTGTGAACGGCTTATCGCATTCTGACCGGGAAAGTAGGCTTCCGTCCTCAGGATATTATCTTCGATCCCAATGTTCTGGCTGTAGCCACGGGAATAGAAGAGCATAACAATTATGCCGTTGACTTCATCCAGGCGGCAGGATGGATCCGCCGGAATCTTCCGGGAGCACATGTGAGTGGCGGAGTGAGCAACCTGTCGTTCTCGTTCCGCGGAAATAATTATATCCGTGAAGCCATGCATGCGGTTTTTCTTTACCACGCTATCCGCGAGGGAATGGATATGGGAATTGTAAATCCGGCTTCATCCGTACTTTATACGGATATTCCGGCTGATATTCTGGAGCGCATTGAGGATGTGGTACTCAACCGCAGACCGGATGCGGCAGAACGTCTGATTGAAACGGCAGAACGTCTCAAGGCCGAAAAAGAAGGTACGTCCGGACAGACTTCTGCTACGTCTCATTTGTCCTGGCGGGAAGGAACGACGGTGGAAGAACGTTTGCAATATGCTTTGGTAAAAGGAATCGGAGATTATTTGGATGAAGACCTGCATGAAGCATTGAAACGCTATCCGAATGCCGTGAGTATTATTGAAGGGCCTTTGATGGCAGGAATGAACCATGTGGGTGACTTGTTCGGTTCGGGTAAAATGTTTTTGCCGCAGGTTGTCAAGACGGCACGTACCATGAAGCGTGCGGTGGCTATTCTGCAACCTTATATTGAGGCTGAGAAAACAGAAGCCATAGTGCCGGAAAAGTATTGCTGGCTACGGTGAAAGGAGATGTACACGATATTGGTAAGAATATTGTCGGAGTAGTCATGGCTTGCAATGGTTATGAAATTATTGACCTGGGCGTGATGGTTCCAGCTGAACGTATCATTGAAACGGCAGTTCGGGAAAAAGTAGATATTATCGGTTTGAGCGGACTGATTACTCCTTCACTGGAGGAGATGGTTCATGTGGTGAGCGAACTGGAACGTGCCGGACTGGATATTCCGGTGATGATTGGTGGTGCAACGACCTCCAAATTGCATACGGCATTAAAGATTGCTCCGGTCTATCATGCACCGGTTGTTTATATGAAGGATGCTTCGCTTAATGCGCCGATAGCTTCCCGTCTGATGAATTTTGATCTTCGGGCATCGTTTGCTGAGGAGCTGGAAGATGAGTATGAACGCCTTCGGGAGACCAGCCAGACACGTCAGGTGAAGACGGTTTCCTTGTCGGAAGCTCAGAAAAATAAGCTGGATCTTTGGAGTGAGAAATAAGATCCGAAGTCTGTTTCGCGAATTCCGGATTACACTTCCCTTGTCACGGATAAAAGGTGGCAAGGGGAAGTTTTTTTTATGTCAGATGGAATGTATGTGTAGGAAAATATGTTTAAGAAAAGCATTTAATCTATATTAACTATGGATTTTAGTTTTGAAACTAATAAATATAGTTCTTTGTGAAAAATCCGGGTATATATTGGAGAGTTTGTCCGGATAAACGATGTTTCATTAAGAATAATAGATATGAGAAGGCTTGTTTTTTATGGCTGTTTTTTCCTGTTGGTATGGAATGTATCTTTGATTTATGCACAGGACAAGGAAATCGTTCGTCAGGCTTTGGCCTGCAAAGATTATGACCGGGTTATTGAAGAAACCAATCGGGCCGATACGTTGGATGCAGAATGCCGCGAGTGGCGTTTGCAGGCGTTCCGGGCTTTGGGACGCTGGACGTACGTACGTAATTTGCTGGAAGAAGCGCTGGCCGCTGATACGACTCAGGCCGGAGTATATGCTGATCTGGCTGATTGTTACCGCCAGCAGGGAAATGTCCGGAAAGCTTCCGGACTTTATGCCCATGCGGTGCGTATGGCTCCGGAAGTGGACTATTTGCGCCGGCGTTATGTACAGAGCCTGCTTTCTTTGGAAGACTATGCACAGGTCCGGAAGGCCTGTCATGACTGGCTTTCCCATGACTCGCTTTCGGCAGAAGCCTATCGTTTTCTGGGACAGAGCTTCGAAGCGGTTGACAGTCTGGTTCCTGCCTTTTTAGGTTACCGGGCGGCTTATCGTCTGGATTCTCTCGATGCACAGACGGTAGCGCGTGTAGCCAATATCTTCAACAGTAGCGAGCAATATGAAGACGCTCTCGAAGTGACAGAAAAATACCGTCTGACGGATACGACCAGTCTTGATGTGAACCGGCAGAACGCAAAGGCTTATTGTTTGCTGGAACGATATCCGGAAGCCATCCGGCGTTATGAGGCCTTGAAGCAGGCAGGCGACCGTTCGTTTCTTACTTATTATTATCTGGGAGTTTCTTATTACGGGGACAATTGGTTTTATGGGGCTTACGATAATCTGAAAGAAGCTTTGAAAAAAGCTCCTCCTTCACCGGCCAATATCCATACGCTGGTTTACTTTGCCCGGGCAGCTTCCCGTACTTCCTGGAAAGATGAAGGAGTGAAGGCCATGGAAAAGCAATGGAATATCTGTTGCCTGCGGATAGCTTGAAAGGAGTGATGTATGGAACACTGGCAGAATGCTATGAATTGAACCGGGATAGCGAGGGGCAGATACGTGCGCTGAAGAAACGGTACGAATGTATGCCGAACCGGGTTTTGCTTTATCGCATCGGCATGTGTTATTACTGGCGAAAGGACTGGGACAATGCCATTCAATATTTGCGCCGTTATATGGCAGAAGTGCCCGAGAAAGAACGCGAAGCTCGGGATGAAAAGGGGAATCTCAAAAAGGATACCAAAACCTATTATCAGAATGCGGAAGACTATATAAAGAAGATCGAAGAAGAGCGTTTCTTCGAGGGGAAGAAATAGCTCTTCTTGTTTATCCTTGTCAGAGGGAGGCCAGGAACTCTTCTGCTTGTGTCAGGGTTTCGGGCTTCCCGATGTCGATGAGGCGCAATGTATTGGTCAGACGGCCTCCGATACGGGCTTCGCGGCAAGTCTGGAGGTAAAAGTCCATAATCGAAAATTTGCCGGTCCACCGTTCGTCCATGTAATGGAACAGGGAAGGAGAGATCACATGAATGCCGCTGAATGCATATTCGTGGTGATGTTCCGGATTGTATGCGAAGCCTTCGGGCTTGGTTTGCAGGGTATCTTTGTTGATCCATCCGCAGAGGCGTTTTTCATCGTCGAACAGAAGATAGCGGATCGTTTTCCGTCGGCTGGCCAGCAGGGTAGCATCATTTCCGCTTTGCCGGTGATATTCATACAAGGCTTTCAGGTCAGTATCTGAAAGAATATCCACGTTGTGTATCAGAAAAGGTTCGTTTCCGCGGAAGAAGGGTTCTGCTTTCCGGATTCCGCCTCCCGTATCGAGCAGGCAGTCACGTTCGTCACTGATATGGATGGTCAGTCCGAAATTCTGGTTTGCCCGAAGAAAATCAAGGATCTGTTCACCGAAATGATGAATGTTGATCACCAGTCGTTGAATCCTGCCGCTTTCAGTTTCAGGATTACGTGCTCCAGCATGGGGCGTCCGGCCACGGGCACCAGTGCCTTGGGCATATGGTCGGTGAGAGGTTTCAGGCGGGTTCCGAGACCCGCCGCAAAGATCATGGCTTTCATGAGTGAAGAATTTGTCAGGGTTCGAAAGTTTCTCTTATCTGTTGTTCCCGGTGAATCAGTTCCACCCGGATGCCGTATTTCCGGTGCAGATGCTCGGCTGTATGCTGGGCAGAATAGACAGAACGGTGTTGGCCGCCCGTACATCCGAAACAAACCTGGAGATGAGTAAACCCTCTTTCCAGATAGCGTTCCACATGAGCATCCACCAGCGCATCGGTATGTTCCAGAAAACGGAGAATCTCACCGTCCTCTTCCAGAAAACGGATCACGGGCTCGTCTCTTCCGGTCAATGGCTTGTAACGGTCATACCGGCCGGGATTATGTACGCCCCGGCAATCGAATACATATCCGCCTCCATTTTCCGAAGGATCTTCCGGAATGCCTTTGCGGTAGGAGAAACTCATCACCCGCACGGTCAGTTTCCGGCGGTTGCATGCCGCGGCGAATTGTTTTTGTCCGGCCATGGTTTTCAGTACCTCACAGAGGTAGGGATATTCCGGATAAGGTTCTTCCAGCAAGGCTGAAGATTGGCAATGCATAAGGAATGCTTTCCAGAAAATGAGGTTTCTGTTCGAAGTAACCTCTGAATCCGTAAGCTCCCAGTACCTGGAGGGTGCGGAAAAGTACAAACAGGCGGAGCTGGTTTTCAAAATCTGCGGCATCCATCGGGCAATAAGCTTGAAGAGCCTGGCGATACACTTCAGCCAGTTTCCGGCGAAGATTGTCGGGAAAGTTGGCCTTGGCCTGCCAGAGGAAGGAAGCAACGTCATAGAGCACCGGCCCGCGACGTCCGCCTGAAAGTCGATGAAGCGGGGAGATTCCTGACTGATCATCACGTTGCGGCTCTGGAAATCGCGGTACATGAAAGCACGGGGAGAAGCCTGAGCGAGTGTGTCGGCCATCCGTTCGAAGTCATCTTCCAGCCGGTCTTCCTGAAACTCCGTCCCGGTGGCTTTCAGAAAGCAGTATTTAAAATAGTTCAAGTCCCAGAGTGCACTCCGCCGGTTGAATTCAGGTTGCGGATAACACTTCCCGAAGTCCATGCCTTCCGCTCCTTCAAACTGGAAGCGGGCGAGATCCTGCATCGTCCGTGTCAGAAGCTTTAAGGTCGGTTCGTCAAAATCTTGTCCCCGGCGGTTCTTGATCAGATCGAACAATTGCGTATTCCCCAGATCTTCCTGAAGATATGCGTTCTGATCGTCGGATACGGCAAATACTCTCGGAACGGGCAGGCCTTTGTGGTGGAAATGGGAGGCCATGTAGAGGAATGTCCGGTTTTCTTCCACGGAAGTACCGATGACTCCGATCAGGGTTTGTTCTCCTTTCAGACGGAAATAGCGGCGGTTGGAGCCGGCCCCGGGAAGGGGTTCGATGGCTTCGGGAGCTTTTCCGGTGAAGGTCTTGTATAGAGTTTCCAGTATGTCGGTATTCATGAGTTCTTTTTTGTAAGATTTATTTAAAACATTTCAAAAGTACAATACTTTTTCCGAATTTGCTTACTTTTGCATGGAATTTTAAAATGGTATGACTATGTTTATGAATGTAAGGAAACTGATTCTGGCAGGAGCCGCTTCGTTGCTTGTTGTGGCTTGTGCGCAGGAGAAAAAAGAAGGTTATGTGATTGAAGCGAAATAGCCGGTATCCAGACTGGTACCATTTATCTGAAATGCTATCGGAACGGAGCCTTTGAAGAGGTGGATTCGGCCGCCATTGAGAATGGAAAGTTTACGTTCAAGGGTACCTCCGACGAACCGTTGGCATATGCTCTTACTACGGTGAAGGAGAACAAGCGTCCGCAGGTATTTTTCCTGAGCAATGAAAGTGTGCAGGTGAAACTGGACGAGATGCAGAAACAACTCCAGGTATCCGGATCTCCGGAACAGGATCTTTATGCACAATATGAGGGCCGGGTAAGTGAAGATGCGGCGTTGATGGACAGCCTGTTTGCCCGTCATTCCGATTCCCCGTCAGTGCTTATTTGTTTGTACGCAATCTGCTTTCGCGTCTGGACTATGCTTCGGTGAAGGCTTACCGCGACCGGCTGGATGCTTCGCTGGAAGGAACGGAGTATGTGCGTCAGATTGATGCCCAGCTTGCTTTGCTGTCCCGTCTTCAGGTAGGTGCTGAGCTCCTGATTTTACGTTGCCCGATGCGGAAGGAAACGATGTCCGTTTGTCATCGTTCCGTGGAAAATATGTACTGATTGACTTCTGGCATCCTGGTGTCCCGATTGCCGGAAGGAAAATCCGTCATCGTGAAGGCATGGAATCAGTTCAAGGATAAGAATTTTACGATTCTCGGTGTGTCACTCGACCGCAAGAAGGAGCCGTGGCTTCAGGCCATCGAAAAAGACGGACTGACCTGGACTCATGTCTGTGACTTCAAGGACTGGAACTCGGACGTGGCAAAGATGTATGCCGTAAAGTGGATTCCGAAGAGTTTCCTGCTTGATCCGGAAGGAAAGATTGTAGCCAGCGGGCTGGAAGGAGATGCGCTCCTGGATAAGTTGCAGGAAGTCCTGAAATAAAGAGGAAGGAACGGGCCGGACCGGCAGGAGATATCCTGAAAAAAGCCCGTGAACTTTTTAAAAAAGAATTCGGCGTGTTGATGAAAACGTTTCGGCGTTTGGATCAACACGCCGAAGCGTTTTTATTCTCTCATTTTCTCGGCCAGATACTGTCCCGTATACGAGGCGGCACATCGGGCGACTTCTTCCGGTGTACCGGCCACGACAAGATTACCGCCTGATCTCCTCCTTCCGGTCCCAGATCGATGACATAGTCGGCACACTTGATGACGTCCATGTTGTGTTCGATAATCACGACGGTATGTCCGCGGCTGATCAGTGCATCGAAAGCCTCGAGCAGTTTCTTGATGTCGTGGAAATGAAGTCCGGTAGTCGGCTCATCGAACACGAAAATGGTTGGTTGTGCCTTTTCGATGCTCAGGAAATAAGCCAGCTTGACACGCTGGTTTTCACCTCCTGAAAGAGTGGATGACGACTGGCCCAGCTTGATGTATCCCAATCCCACTTCCTGCAGGGGCTCCAGGCGTTTCACGATCTTCTTCTGGTTGTGCTGGGTGAAGAACTCAACGGCCTGGTTAACCGTCATCTCAAGTATATCGTAAATGTTCTTTCCTTCGAATTTCACTTCCAGGGTATCGCTCTTGAAACGTTTGCCGTGACAGGACTCACATTCCAGTACCAGGTCGGCCATGAATTGCATCTCTACGGTCACCGTACCTTCTCCCTTACACTCTTCGCACCGTCCGCCTTCGGTATTGAATGAAAAATAGCCGGCGGTATAACCCATCTGTTTAGCCAGAGGCTGTTCCGCAAAGAGTTTCCGGATCTCGTCGTACGCCTTCACGTAAGTCACGGGATTGCTTCGGGAAGATTTTCCGATCGGTTCTGATCAACAAATTCAATATCGTTCACCATCTTGATATCACCTTCCAGGGAGATGAATTCGCCCGGACGGTCACTGGCCTCACTATATTCGCGCTTGAGGGCCTTGTAGAAAATGTCACGTACCAGCGTACTTTTACCCGAACCGCTGACTCCTGTAACGACGGTCATGACATTGAGCGGGAAACGGACATCAATTCCTTTCAGATTGTTTTCGCGGGCTCCCTTGATCTCGATGAAGTTGTTCCAGGAACGGTGTGTTGCCGGTAGCGGAATGGTTTCTTCACCCAGCAGGTAACGGACGGTGTAACTGTTGCTTCCTTTCTTCAGGTCTTTCATGTCGCCTGGTAGACAATTTCTCCACCCAGGCGTCCTGCTTTCGGACCGATGTCGATGATGTAGTCGGCCGCCCGGATGATTTCCTCATCGTGTTCCACGACGACAACCGTATTCCCGAGTTGTTGTAACTGGCGCAACACTTTGATCAGCTTGTCGGTATCCCGGCTATGCAGGCCGATGCTGGGTTCGTCGAGGATGTAGAGCGAACCGATCAGACTGCTTCCCAGAGAGGTGGCCAGATTGATGCGCTGGCTTTCTCCTCCCGAGAGCGAATTGCTCAGACGGTTGAGTGTCAGGTATCCCAGGCCAACGTCGGTCAGGAAGTTGAGCCGGTTGTTTATTTCATTCAGCAGACGCTTGGCGATGGCCTGATCGTGTTCGTCGAGCGTCAGGGTGCGGAAGAATTCCTTGAGACGGTAGACCGGCATTTCTACGAGCTCGGTAATGTTTCGTCCGCCCACCTTGATATAGTTGGCTTCTTTCTTCAGGCGTCCTCCGTGACAGGTCGGGCAGACGGTTTTTCCCCGGTAACGGGCGAGCATGACCCGGTACTGGATCTTGTACTGGTTTTCTTCAAGCATTTTGAAGAACGAGTCGATGCATACCTTTTCGCGCGGTCCGTGCCAGAGATAATCCTTCTGCTCCTGAGTCAGTTCATAGTAAGGAGTGAAGATCGGGAAGTCATGTGCCGGAGCTTCCCGCAGGAATTCGGAAAGCCATTCGCCCATTTTCTCTCCCCGCCAGCAGATAACGGCTCCGTCGTAGACACTCAGGCGCGGTTGGGGATGACGAGATGTTCATCGATGCCGATGATTTTTCCGAAGCCTTCGCAGGTGGGGCAGGCTCCGATCGGCGAATTGAATGAAAACATCTGGTCGCTGGGTTCCTCGAACTTGATTCCGTCCGCTTCAAACTTGGTGCTGAAACGATGAAGCTGAGTCTGTCCGTCGGGCAGGTAGAAACGCAGGAGACAGGCTCCGTCGCCTTCATACATGGCCGTTTCGGCGGAGTCGGTCAGACGGCTGACGGCATCCTTCGTGTCGTCACAACTCATGCGGTCCACCAGCAGGTAGATCTGGTCATCGGGCTGATAGGTATATTCTTCGATGCGGATCATTTCTCCGTTTACCTCCAGACGGGTGAACCCCTGCTTCATGTCCATGTCAATCTGTTCGGCTACGGTACGTCCTTCGCGCGGAAGAATCGGAGTGAGTACGGTGTAGCGGGTTCCTTTCGGATAGGAGAGCATGCAATGGACGATATCCTCCGGGCTGTCTTTCTTCACCAGTTGTCCGCTTACGGGCGAATAGGTTTTTCCGATACGGGCAAACAGAAGGCGCAGATACTCGTAGATTTCGGTGGAGGTTCCGACGGTGGAACGCGGGTTCCGGCTCACTACCTTCTGCTCGATGGCAATGGCGGGCGGAATGCCTTTGATAAAGTCACATTCAGGTTTGCTCATTCTTCCGAGGAACTGGCGGGCATACGAGGAAAGGCTTTCCACATAGCGCCGTTGTCCTTCGGCATAGAGCGTGTCGAACGCCAGCGAGGATTTCCCCGAGCCCGACAATCCGGTGATAACCACCAGTTTGTTGCGCGGGATATCTACGTCAATGTTTTTCAGGTTGTTGACTTTAGCTCCTTTGATGGATATATAGTTACTTTCAGCCATGTTCGTTTTTCGTTTAGATGAGTGTACAAAGATAGCGATTTTTGGCTATCTTTGCGGCTCGAAGCAATCGAAATCGACAACAAATGCTAAATATGAAATTAAGAATCTTACTTGTAGTCTTGATGACATGGATGGGGGCCTTCTGCCTGTCGGCCCAGTCCCGATATCCCAAGCGTGAATTCCGCGGAGCGTGGATACAATGTGTGAACGGCCAGTTCCAGGGTATGCCGACCCAGAAAATGAAGCAGACACTGATCAGTCAGCTCGATAATCTGAAGGGTGCCGGAATCAATGCCATAATCTTTCAGGTGCGTGCCGAGGCCGATGCCTTGTACCGTTCCAGCTACGAGCCCTGGAGCCGTTTTCTGACGGGTGTTCAGGGAAAAGCCCCGCAACCCATGTGGGATCCTCTCCAGTTTATGGTGGAAGAATGTCACAAGCGCGGCATGGAGCTGCATGCCTGGATCAATCCTTACCGGGCACAGACCAAGGGAACGACGCTCTTTCGCCCATGCATCCTTATAACCGCTATCCGGAACTTTTTGTCCGCTATGCCGGCCAGCTTTATTTTGATCCGGGATATCCTGAATCGCGGAAATACATTTGCAAGATTGTACGTGATATCGTGACGCGTTATGACATTGATGCCATTCATATGGATGATTATTTCTATCCTTATCCGAATCCGGGCGAGGAATTTCCGGACGATGTAAGTTTCGCGGCTTACGGAAGAGGATTTACAAACCGTGCCGACTGGCGCCGTGACAATGTGAACGTACTGATCAAGGAAATTCACGAAACGGTACGCGCCTGCAAACCGTGGGTGAAGTTTGGTGTATCGCCTTTCGGTATTTACCGCAACCAGAAGAATGATCCGAACGGAAGTGCAACCCGCGGACTCCAGAACTATGATGATTTGTATGCCGATGTCCTGTTGTGGGTAAACAACGGATGGGTGGACTATAACATTCCGCAGATCTATTGGGAAATCGGACATCCGGCGGCCGATTATGATACGCTTATCCGCTGGTGGGCGAAACATTCGGCAGCCCGTCCTCTCTTTATCGGACAGGATGTGGTACGCACCGTGACGAAAGCCGACCTTCAGAATCCCCAGCAAAGCCAGATTCCGGCCAAGTATCGTTTGCAACGTTCGTTGCCTACGGTTCAGGGAAGTTGCCAGTGGTATGCGGCCGCCGTGGTGGAGAACCGCGGACATTACCGTGATCTGCTGGTGAGCGAATACCACAAGTATCCGGCGCTGATTCCGGTTTCACCCTTCATGGACGACAAGGCTCCGGGTAAAGTGAAGAAGCTGAAGCCTGTCTGGACGGAAGACGGCTACATCCTGTTCTGGACCGAACCGAAAGCCAAGACGGAAATGGATAAGGCTGTTCAGTATGTCATATACCGTTTTAACAACAAGGAAAAGGTAGATTTGCATGATCCGTCTCATATTGTTGCCATTACGCGCGACAATTTCTACAAACTTCCTTACGAGAGCGGCGACGTGAAGTATCAGTATGTGGTGACGGCACTCGACCGCCTGCATAATGAGTCGAAAGCCGTAAAGAAGAAAGTCAAACTCTGATTCGCTTCACCATGGAGAATGATGATAGGAAATGGGAGATTCTCCAGAGCGAGTATCTCATCAAGCGCCCCTGCTTACGGCACGACGTGACCGGGTGCGCCTGCCCAATGGGGTGATCAACGACGAGTATTATGTCCTTGAATACCCCGACTGGGTCAATGTGATTGCCATTACGAAAGAAGGAGATTTCCTGATGGAACGCCAGTACCGGCACGGTCTGCAATGGACGGGTTATGAACTTTGTGCCGGAGTGTGCGAGGCTGGTGAAGATCCGCTGGAATCTGCCGCCGCGAGCTTTATGAAGAAACAGGTTATGCCGGAGGGGAATGGGTGAAGCACATGACGATTTCCGCAAACACGAGTACCATGACGAATCTTTGTCATTGCTTTGTGGCAACGGGAGTGGAACGCGTATCCGGCCAGCATCTGGAAGAAACGGAGGATATTTCGGTTCATCTCCTTTCGGTGGACGAGGTACGCCGCCTGCTTACGGGCAATGAGATCCGCCAGGCGCTGATGGCTGCTCCTTTATGGAAATACTTTGCAGAGCATCATTTGCTGTAAAATAGACAGGGGCGGAGCATAATGTTCCGTCCTGTGTTATTTGAATAAAATAGAAGGGGGTAGTGGAGCATACCGGACTCGAACCGGTCACCTCGACACTGCCAGTGTCGCGCTCTAGCCAGATGAGCTAATGCCCCTTGTCTGAATTTCTTCGCGAAGATAAGACATGAATCGATTTCCGGCAATGATTCCTGCTTTTTTCTTTTCTTGTGAAACAATATTTAACAAAACTGAAAGTTATGGATATACAGATTCGAAAAGCCCTTCCGGCTGATCTGGACGTATTGATGGATATCTTTGAGGTGGCACGCCGTTTCATGCAGGCCACCGGCAATCCGAACCAGTGGATCAACGGCTATCCCGGACGGGAACTGATGGAGCGTGAAGTGGAAGCCGGACATTGCTTTGTGTGCATCGATGACCGGCAGGAAATCATCGGTACTTTTTGCTTTATTTTGGGTGAAGATCCCACCTATGCTTACATTGAGGACGGCTCCTGGCCCGATCAGGAACCTTATGGAGTGATTCACCGGCTGGCTTCCCGGGGCACTTGTCCGGGAGTGGCTGAGGCTTGCGTCCGCTGGTGTGCCGGTCAGGGAGTCCATCTTCGGGCAGATACTCATGCCGATAACCGCGTCATGCAGCATATTCTGGAGAAGCAGGGCTTCGTAAGATGCGGAATTATCTATGTGGCCAACGGTACTCCGCGCATTGCTTTTCAGCGAGGATAGGATCATTTTTCTAAATAAGTCTTAATTGATAAATATTTCCGTCGAAATTTTTTCTAATTGCAATAATTTATTTCCTTTGCAAAAAGTTTCCATTAGAAATTAAATATTTATCAAGATAGATTATGAAATACGTCATTATTGGAGGGGTGGCCGGTGGAGCCACGGCGGCGGCACGCATCCGTCGCAATACGGAAAAGGCAGAAATCATTCTGTTTGAACGGGGTGAATACATTTCGTATGCCAATTGCGGATTACCTTATTATATAGGAGGTGTTATTGAGGAGCGGGAGCGTTTGTTTGTCCAGACTCCCGAAGCCTTCGGCAAGCGTTTCAACATCGATGTACGTACCCGTTCGGAAGTGACGGGTATTGATACCGCCGGAAAGCAGGTAACCGTCCGTACGTCCGAAGGCCGGGTGTACACGGAAAGCTATGACAAGCTGCTTCTTTCACCGGGTGCGTCTCCGGTGCGTCCTCCTCTGCCCGGAATTGAAAGCCGGGGAATTTTTACCTTGCGCAATGTGAACGATACCGACCGCATCAAGCAATACATGAACGAGCATGCGGTGAAGCGTGCCGTCATTGTGGGAGGAGGTTTTATCGGACTGGAGATGGCTGAGAATCTTCATCATGCCGGAGCTGAAGTATCTGTTGTGGAAATGGCAGATCAGGTGATGGGCCCCATCGACTATTCCATGGCTGCTCTGGTTCACGAGCACCTGCTTCAGAAAGGAGTGAAACTCTATCTGAAACAGGCCGTCGAGTCATTTGAGGAAACTTCACAAGGGCTGGCCGTGCATTTCAAGTCTGGTGTCCGTCTGGAAGCCGATCTTGTGATCCTTTCCATCGGCGTACGTGCCGAAACCCGGCTGGCCGAGCAAGCCGGTCTGAAACTGGGGGAAATGAAGGGTATCTACGTGGACGAATATCTGATGACTTCCCAGTCTGATGTCTATGCCGTTGCGATGCCATTGAATATCCGCATCCGATTACCGGTAAGCCCTGGCTGAACTTCTGGCAGGTCCGGCCAACCGCCAGGCACGTATCGTGGCCGACAACATGGTGTTTGGAAACCGCATCAAGTACGAGGGATCCGTGGGTACTGCCATTGCCAAGGTATTCGATATGACCGTTGCTTCTACGGGACTTCCCGCCAAACGCCTGAAACAATTCCAGTTGCCTTATCTTTCGGCTACCATCCATTCCGGTTCTCATGCCGGTTATTATCCCGGTTCGCTTCAGATGGATATCAAGATCACTTTCTCGCCGGAGGACGGACGTCTCTACGGAGCGCAGATCGTGGGGTATGACGGAGTAGACAAACGGATTGATGAATACGCCCTTGTCGTAAAACGCGGAGGTACGGTCTATGACCTGACGGAACTGGAGCATGCATATGCACCTCCATTCTCTTCGGCCAAAGATCCGGTAGCCGTATCGGGCTACGTAGCCGGCAATATCCTGAGCGGAAAGATGACTCCCCTTTACTGGCGTGAACTTCGTGATGCTGACCTGAGCGGAGTGACACTGGTGGACGTGCGTACCGCCGATGAATATGCACTTGGCCGTATCCCGGGAGCCGTGAATGTGCCCCTTGACGACCTTCGTGCCCGTCTTTCGGAAATCCCGGCCGACAAGCCGTATGGCTGTATTGCGGAGTAGGTCTGCGCGGGTACCTTGCTTCGAATATCCTCAAGGAAAACGGTTACAAGGAAGTACGCAATCTGATCGGTGGTCTGAAAACCTACAAGGCGGCCATCGCTCCCTTGCCTTCCCCCGAAGATTATGCTCCCACCTGCGGAGGAGGCTGTTCTGCTCCGAAGGAAAATACAGAATGCCGGCCGGCCAGGGTGCTGAAACTGGATGCTTGCGGACTCCAGTGTCCGGGACCGGTTCTGAAACTCAAGCAACACATGGATAACCTGAAGCCCGGTGAGCGTCTGGAAGTTTCGGCTACGGATGCGGATTCCCGCGCGACGCCGAAGCCTGGTGCCGGTCGACGGGCAACCGCTTCCTTTCGAAGACTTCCGGCAAGGGAGTATATCAGGTTGTAGTGGAAAAAGCAGCATGCGGATCAGCTCCGTCCGTTCCGTCGGAAGGCGATAAAGGAAAAACTTTTATTCTTTTTAGCGATGACCTTGATAAAACTTTAGCTACCTTTGTGCTGGCTAACGGCGCGGCGGCTACCGGACGGAAAGTGACGATCTTCTTCACTTTCTGGGGACTGAATGCCATTAAGAAAGAACGTAAGCCCCACGTACGGAAAGACTTCTGGGGACGGATGTTCGGATGGATGCTTCCGGCCGATTCACGGAAACTCGGACTTTCAAAAATGAATATGGGAGGAATCGGTGCCCGGATGATGCGTTTCCTGATGAAAGAAAAGGGGATTGACTCGCTGGAAACGCTCCGTCAACAGGCCATTGACAACGGAGTGGAATTCATTGCCTGCCAGATGTCGATGGACGTAATGGGAATCAAACGTGAAGAATTGCTTGATTCCGTGAGTGTCGGTGGGGTGGCCACTACATGGAGCGCGCCGAACAGGCCAATGTCAACTTGTTTATTTGATTGTATGGAGAAAATTACTTGTATATGTGTGATGAGAGAGCTTTTCCAGGCTCTCTCTTTACTGGAATCCCGTTTGTTGGAAAGCCACGGCATTTCGTTGAACGAGGCGGTGGTTCTGTGTAGTGTCGGCACGGAAACCGTGACGGCAAGCACCATTGTGAGCCGCACCGGAATGACTCCTTCGCATGCTTCGAAGGTGATCCGCATGGCCGAAGAAAAGGCATGCTTGAACGTACACCGGGGACAAAGGACAAGCGCCAGATGTATTTTGTTCTTACCGGCAAGGCAAAGACCTGTCTGGCCGGTATTCGTGAGCAGGGAGTGGAAATTCCGGAGATGCTTGCTCCTCTGTTTCGGGAACATCAGGTTTGAGAAAGGAGACAAAGGATATGGCTAAACATAAATTCCAGTTGGAAGTGCCCGGCGGAGCAGACCGGGTATTGCTTCATACCTGTTGCGCACCCTGTTCGTCGGCCATCATCGAATGTCTGATGCAACACGGAATTCGCCCTACCATCTATTATTGCAATCCCAACATTTATCCGCGGGAAGAATACCTCATCCGCAAGGACGAGTGTACCCGTTATGCCCTTTCCCTGGGGCTGGAGATTGTGGATGCCGATTACAACCATGAAGCCTGGCTGGAAGCCATGCGGGGGCTGGAGCAGGAACCCGAACGCGGAGGCCGGTGTCTGAAATGTTTCCGCCTGCGTCTGCTCGATACGGCCCGTTATGCCCATGAACACGGCTTCTCGCTCATTACTACCACACTGGCTTCTTCGCGCTGGAAAAGCCTTGACCAGATCAATGAAGCCGGACGATATGCCGTGTCCGTCTATCCCGATGTCATCTGGTGGGACCAGAACTGGCGGAAGGGCGGACTGAGCGAGCGTCGCCTGGTCATTATCCGCGAATACGGCTTCTACAACCAGCAATATTGCGGATGTGAGTTCAGCATGCGGGCTTCTCAGGCTCGATAGGAACCGTATTCTCCTTGTAGGCGGCAAATCCTTTTACTTTGACCCGCTCTTTTTTCTCTTCTTCGCTTCCGGTGGCCGAGCCCAGCTGGTTCAGGTTATCCTTGATGGCATTGTGCGTATCGAAGAAATAGTCGAGCAACATCTTCATGTGCTCCTCCAGTTCTCCTTCGTTGGGCGAGAAGAAAGTATGGCAACGCGAGTGCAGACCGATGGTCTTTTCGTCTTCGTCCACCATGTAGACGGTTGTAACGAGTGAGTTGACATTCACCGCATTGATCACTTCCTTCAGGACGGGGAGCGCCTCATTGTCCACATTGATGGAGCCCCACCACGGGTTCCAGATCATGATGAAGCGGTTTTCTTCCTCGGCGGCGATGTAGAAGTCATCTCCCTGGTATTTGAAGGTCACGTGTCCTTCCTCATTGATTTCGGGCTGGCATCCTATTTTTTTCAGGACACTGATCACCAGTTTCTGGGTGGAAATATTGTCCAGCTCGTCGCGTGTCATCCGTTCGATGTGATCCAGCCGTTTGCGGCGTTCGTGCATGAATCGCATGAGAAACAGGACTATGGGCCACAGGGCCAGAGCTATGACGGCAATCAGAATGGTAACGTCGGTAATGTTGTTCATGGCAGATTTGATTTTGGTTCTGCTTATAAAGTTAGGAAAATAAACGATAGATGTAACATCTCTCATTAGTTATTAGACTTTTTTAAAGGTCGCAGGAGCAGTAAAACGACATTCTTTTTGTTTTATATACAAAACAATAAAAAACTGGACTTATGAGAGGTATGATTGTAATAATGCTGATGGCTTTGTCCGTAGTGGCAGGGCAGGCACAGGAAACCCGGGAACTGACCCGGCAGGAAAAGAAAGAAATGCAGGCACGTCTGGACAGCTTGCTCTATGTGGAGGCAGAAGAGGCGGTCAATGCCCGTGCCTTTACGCTGGAAGCCGACAAGGTGATGTTCAAGTATGGCGAAACGGCCTACGTTACGTCGACCACGAACTTTGTTTCCGTGAAAGGCGACGATGCGGTGGTGCAGGTAGCTTTCAATGTGCCGGTAAGCGGTCCTAACGGACTGGGAGGAGTCACCGTCGACGGTTCTGTATCCAGCTATGAAGTGGAGAAAGACAAGCGCGGCAACCTGCTTCTGACGATGAACGTGATGGGTACCGGTATTTCGGCCCGTGTGGATATTACGCTTTACAAGGGAAGCAACGAGGCATCGGTGACCATAACACCCAACTTCAACTCAAACCGGATGACGTTGAGCGGACAGATTGTACCGATAGAGAAAAGTAAAGTATTTAAAGGACGTTCCATCTGACGGAGGTCACCTGAGTGACAATTTCCGTACCGGGTACGAACCTGTTAATGATAAGGAGAAAGAAGTATGAAAAAAATGTTATTCCTGGCTTGCATGGCGCTTACTCTGGCTGCCTGCGAGAAAGATCCGGACATGAACCAGCTGGATGCAGATCTGGTGGTCTATACGGATCATGACAATAATGCCGCTTTCGACGGCTATAAGACCTATTTCCTTCCGGACAGTATTCTGGAGGCGGGAGGATACAAAGCATCCTACTGGAAGGATGAGAACGCGAAAGCCCTCGTCGATGCGGTGGCCCAGCAGATGGATAGCCGCGGCTATACCCGTCTGACAGATCCGGAGAAGAAAGATCAGGCCGATGTGGGCGTGCAGCTCTCATACGTGGCACAGACGAATCATGTGGTTTCCTATCCAGTTATGGCGGATGGTGGGACTATGGATTCTGGGGGCCTGGTGGGGAGGCTGGTATTATCCGTATCCCGTGAGCTATTCTTACGACACTCAGACCATGCTGATTGAAATGGTTGATCTGACGAAAAAGGACACTTCGGAAGTGAAGAAGCAGGACATTCCCGTGGTATGGTATGTCAGCATGTCCGGATTCATGTATGGCAACGGACGCGTCAACCAGCAGTTGTTGCTGGACGGTGTGAACCAGGCCTTTGAGCAGTCACCCTATATACAATCGAACAAATAAAGGAGGAAAACAACATGAAAACGATCTATACATATTTAAAGAGAGTAGTGCTGGCAGGCTGTATGCTTGCCGGAGCTGCTGCTCCAACCTTCGCACAATGGGATTCCAGCAAAGCCCATCTGATAGTAGACTGGCAGATGAATGCTCCGTTCTCGACCGGTTATGCCGACAAGATCAGCGGATGGGGTATGAACTTTGAAGGTCTGTACGACGTGACTCCGCGCTGGTCAGTAGGTGCCTTTGTGATGTACCACACCAACCACCGTTATATCGGCCGTCAGACCCTGCAATTGTCACCGACGGAATCGCTGACCACCGATCAGCAACGTTCGGCTTTCCAGCTTCCTTTCGGTGTGTCAACGGCCTACACCCTGTGTCAGGGCAATTATGTCCGTCCGTATATCGGTGCGAAAGTCGGAGCTGTGTTTGCCCGTAACACCACTTACTTTTCTTCCACAGGCGTGTATGACGAAGCGTGGGGATTCTACGTGTCACCCGAAATCGGCCTGCGGATCTATCCGGTTCCCGGCAAACGTTTCGGGTTCCATGTGGCCGGCTATTACAGCTATGGTACCCAGCACACGAAAACCCTGACCTGCGATATCGAAGGACAAAGCAATGCGGGTTTCCGTGTGGGTGTGATCTTCTGATCACTATGATCTGAATATTTCTGTTAATTGAATATATTTTTCTCGTTTTTCAACAGAGGGGTGGGGGTTGTGAAATTCTCACCCTTCGCCTTTTTGGAACGTGACGGTGATCCGCTTATTTTATGGATGATTCTCTCTCTGATTACCAATGATTTATAATCATACTAAGAGTGCCTTTACAACGACCGCACGATTGGGCCCCAACGACCGCACGATTGAGCCCCAACGACCGCACGATTGGGCCTCAACGACCGCATAATTCAGCCCTAACGACCGCACGATTCGGTTGTATTGAATAGAGGGTTAAGAAGGATCTGGGCTAGCAGTGTTTTTCTTTAAAACAATGTAGAGAGTAAGGTTGTAAAGGAGTTTTCAAATTAAATATCTGTCTGCAAAAAAAGTCTGCTGCATACATTCTTGAATGACATTTCTGATTAATTGTATTTTGTTTCAGGAATGTTGTTCGTGATGCGTGCAGCAGACTTATGAAATAAAACTTTTTATATCGTTTTATGCTTTAAAATCCGGTTCTTACCGTGCCTGTATGCGGGTGATTTCTCCGATGTACAGGGTATATTCTTTCGACGGATCAATGGACTGGTTAAGTGATTTCAGTTCTTCGGCCGACATTTTCTGGGTAGTAGATTTCCGGCATTCGATAACCACGGCAGGCTCGGTGCCCCGGGCGGTATAGAACGAAATGCGGTAGGTGTCGTTGTGTTCCATCAGGGTGCTGGCTGCATAACGGCTCTGGTCGATGAGCAGGTAGGAAACGTTCTTGTTGAACATCTGTCCGAATCCTCCCCAGTTTTCGGCTTTGATGTCGATAACTTCATCGTTGGCCGTAAGGGTGATGCGTCCGTCTTTGGTCATTTCGTTCAGGTTGGCCGGAAGCTGGGCAAAGCTGATGTCCTGAAGCTTGCCTGAAGGAGTTGCCAAAGACGGAGTTGCCGGTACGACAGGGGTTGCAGGTATGGCGGGAGCGGCAAGTGCTGCCTGTCCCAGTGCGTTGGTGGCCGCGAGGAAAAGCTCGTCTTTCAGGTCGATGGTTTCGCGTCTGAATTTGCCGCAGATGGGAGCCAGCTTGGTCTGTTTCTTGTTCAGTGCCATTTTGTCGTTGATCCACTCTTCGGCGGTATATTTTTCGCCTCCGTCGCGGGCTTCGTCATACCAGTAGCGGATGCGGCTCATGGTCAGCAGACATTGTCCGTCGCCGGCTTTTGCCGTGAGCTGGTAGTAGACCCGGGTGCGGTCGAGCGAAAGGGCCGTAGAGGAGAATACCATCCATTCTTCGGCCGATGCGGCGATGTCTCCGTCTTCCTTGTTGGTGTAGACTACGCGGCTCTGCATGCCGTCTTCGGGCTGGAAGCGTTCGTTGGCCCAGTCGAGCATACGCTGGTAAATTTCATCTTTTGAGAGTCCGGGAGCGTTGATTTCCCGGGTGAAGGTAATTTTTCCGTCTTCATAGGTAAGTGCGCCTGCCAGGTATTTGGGATCGGAGTTGTTTTTCTCCTTGTTGTCTTTCGCGATGGCGAACAGAGGAAGGCAGGCCAGAAGGATCAGTAAGATTTTTTTCATGGTTTTCTCTATTTAACTTTGCACAAAGATAGAAAATAAAAAAGAGAAGCAGTTTTCTGCTTCTCCTTTTTTGTTATTTTAAGACAATGTCTTTATTTTACGGGGATCTTGTCGATACGTGCCTGATGACGTCCTCCTTCGAAAGCGGTGTTGAAGAATTCGGTCATGATCTGGTCGGCGGTTGCTGTATCGATAAATCTTCCGGGCATTACGAGCACATTGGAGTCATTGTGCTGGCGGGCAAGCCGGGCGATTTCGGGGATCCAGCAGAGTGCGGCGCGTATTCCCTGGTGTTTGTTGAGGGTCATGCTGATTCCTTCTCCACTTCCGCAGATGGCGATGCCCGGATAGCATTCGCCTGCTTCTACGGCTTCGGCCAGCGGGTGAGCGAAGTCGGGATAGTCGCAGCTGGCGGTTGAGTAGGTACCGAAATCTTTATATTCCCATCCTTTTTGTTCCAGCCATTGTTTCACGAATTCTTTCAGTTCGAATCCGGCATGGTCGGAAGCCAATCCTATTGTTTTCATCAGAACATTGCTTTTACTTGGTTATACACATTTTCGGCGTTGAAGCCTAATTTTTCATCCAGTACCTTGTAGGGAGCTGAGAAGCCGAAAGAGTCGAGTCCCCATACTTTTCCGTTGGCTCCTACCAGTCCTTCCAGGTTGACGGGAAGTCCGGCGGTAAGGCCGAATACTTTGGCTCCGGCGGGGATGATGCTTTCCTGATATTCTTTGCTCTGGCTCCGGAAGAGTCCTTCGGAAGGTACGGATACGATACGTGTCTTGATACCGTCCTTGTGGAGGAGTTCGGCTCCGGCTACGAGGGTAGACACTTCTGATCCGGATGCTACGAGGATCACGTCGGGAGTACCTTCAGAGTCGCTTACGATGTAAGCTCCCCTGGCTGCTTCGGCGTAGTTGGTTCCTGCGGGCAGGCTGTTGACGTTCTGGCGTGAGAAGATCAGGCCGGTAGGGGTGTCGGTATTTTCCATGGCGAGCTTCCAGCATACGGTAGTTTCGTCCACATCGGCGGGACGGAGTACGAGCATGGAGTTCTTGCCGTCGTGGTTCTTGATTTTTCCATCAGGCGGATCTGTGCTTCCTGTTCTACGGGCTGGTGGGTAGGTCCGTCTTCACCTACACGGAAAGCATCGTGTGACCAGATGAACTTCACGGGAAGTTTCATGAGTGCGGCCATACGGATGGCAGGTTTCATGTAGTCGGAGAATACGAAGAAGGTTCCGCAGGCGGAGATCACACCTCCGTGGAGGGTCATACCGATACAGCAGCATGCCATGGTGAGTTCGGCTACTCCTGCCTGGAGGAATGCGCCGCTGAAGTCGCCCTTGGCGAAGGCATGGGTTTTGTTGAGGAATCCTTCGGTCTTGTCGGAGTTGGAAAGGTCGGCTGATGAACAGATCATGTTGGGCACCTGTTCGGCAAGCAGGCCGAGTACTTTGGCCGATGCGTTGCGGGTAGCGTCGCCTGCCTTCTGTTCGATAGAGTTCCAGTCGATGCGTGGAGCCTTTCCGCTGAACCATTCAGCCTGTTGTGCGGCTTTTTCAGGGTTGGCTTCTGCCCAGGCCTGTTCTTCGCGGTGGCGCTCAGCTACGATGGCTTTCAGTTCTTCCTCGCGGCGGGCATACATTTCTTTCACGTCGTCGAAGATTACGAACGGGTTTTCCAGGTCTCCTCCCAGGTTGAGGATGGTGTTCTTGTAGGCATCTCCTCCCAAGGGTGCTCCGTGGGTTTTGCAACTGTGTTCGTAAGAAGTATTGTCGGCCTTGCGTGCGCCTTTACCCATGATACATTTACCGATGATCAGAGTCGGACGCTGGTTTTCGGCTTTGGCTTCGTCGAGAGCCTGGCGGATCTGCTGGCAGTCGTTTCCGTTTATTTCGATGACGTGCCATCCCCAGGAGCGGTATTTCATGGCGGTATCTTCCGTCATGACTTCTCCGGTCTCTGTCGAGAGCTGGATGTCGTTGGCGTCATAGAACATGATCAGGTTGTCCAGTCCCAGATGTCCGGCAATACGTCCTCCACCCTGGGATATTTCTTCCTGTATGCCTCCGTCGGAGATGTAGGCATAGATGGTTTCTTTTTCAAAAGTAGGATTTCCGGTGCGTGCAGCCAGGAATTTGGCGGCGATGGCAGCTCCGATGGCGAAGACATGGCCTTGTCCCAGCGGACCGGAAGTGTTTTCGATGCCTCGCATAACGTCTACTTCGGGATGTCCCGGAGTGGGTGATCCCCATTGGCGCAGGTTTTTCAGTTCATCATGGTGAACTTGCCCGTCATGGCGAGCTGTGCGTACAACATGGGCGACATGTGTCCCGGGTCAAGGAAGAACCGGTCGCGTCCTTCCCATTTTGGGTTGGCGGGGTCATATTGCAGATATTCTGCATACAGGACATTGATGAAGTCAGCTCCACCCATGGCACCACCGGATGGCCGGACTTGCTTTTTCTACCATTGCAGCAGCCAGGATACGGATGTTGTCGCTGCGTGATTCATTAATGTGTTATCGTTCTTCATTTGTTAAAATGTTATTTCTTTTGCAAAGATAGTAATTTTTGGACGTTTCATTGCTATTTTCCGCTAAACTTGTCCCGAAATCTGCATTTCTTGTCGGGGTGTTCAGGGGGATTGAAGAATTTCCGGAGGGAATGGAGATAGCCGTTGCGGGGTCATTGTATGGGCGGCTTTATAATAATATAGGTAATGGGGATGGAATTGATTTATGTCATTAAATCTGAATTTTCTTTGTTTATGTTATATATTTGTTTGTATTTCGTTTATTATATGATAAATTGATATAAATACATTGTGTTAAGTAATAAAATGAAATTTACGATATTCCATTCTTCATTTTCTTTTCTGAAAATCGGTTTCTCTCTTTGCTTTATGAAAGATGACTTCTAATTTTGTGGACAAATAAAAAGTGAAAACAGAAATTCGGTTTGAAAATGAAAGAGAAAGTCGTAAAACAGCAATATTATGTCAGAAATGGTGGTTCCGGATATAATCGCTCTTTCTGTATGTCGGAAGGCTTGTATGATGCGTCGTACGAACATGATGCATGCGGGGTGGGAATGATTGTAAACATTCATGGCATCAAATCTCATGCATTGGTTGATTCGGCTTTGACGGTGCTGGAGCATATGAAGCACCGGGGAGCAGAGGGAGCCGACAACAAGACGGGTGACGGAGCGGGTATTTTGCTTCAGATTCCTCACGAGTTTATTCTTCTTCAGGGGATTCCTGTACCCGAGCAGGGGGCATATGGAACGGGGCTGGTGTTTCTCCCCCTGGATCCTTCTTCACGGGAAGAGATTCTGAAGGTGATGGCTTCTGAGTTCGAAGCCGGAGATTTGCAGATGATGCCTTTGCGTGAGGTTCCTGTGCGTTCGTCCATACTGGGAGAAGCTGCCCGTGCGTCCGAGCCTGTTATCTGTCAGATTTTTGTTCGTGGAACTCTGAGAGGTGATGAGCTTGAACTTGCTCTTTATCGGGCTCGCAAGCGGATTGAACGGCGCGTGGCTCATCAGGACTTTTATATTGTTTCTTTGTCTTCACGGCTGATTGTCTACAAGGGGATGCTTTCGTCTGTTCAGCTTCGGGAGTATTTCTGCGATCTGAGTCATCCTTGTTTTACGAGCGGACTGGCCATTGTTCATTCCCGTTTCAGTACCAATACCTTGCCGGCATGGAGTCTGGCACAACCTTTCCGTCTGCTTGCTCACAACGGCGAGATCAATACGATCCGGGGAAACCGCGGATGGATGGAGGCCCGCGAAAGTGTGCTTTCCAGTTCCCGTCTGGGAGATGTGGCCGACATACGTCCTATTCTTCAGCTGGGCATGAGCGACAGTGCTTCACTTGACAATGCGCTTGAGTTTTTCTTTCATTCCGGACTGAGCCTTCCTCATGCCATGGCGATGCTCGTGCCTGAGTCGTTCAATAGCAAGAATCCGATCAGTGATTCTCTGAAGGCTTTCTATGAATATCATTCCATTCTGATGGAACCGTGGGACGGACCGGCCGCCATTCTTTTCAGTGACGGACGTTATGCCGGAGGTATGCTTGACCGTAACGGACTCCGTCCTGCCCGCTATCTGATTACCCGTGATGATACGATGGTGGTAGCGAGCGAAGCCGGAGTGCTTGCCATTGATCCGGCAGAGATCCGTGAGAAGGGACGTCTCCAGCCTGGTAAGATTCTGATGGTTGATACGCGTGAGGGACGGGTGTATTATGATGCCGAACTCAAGGAGAGTCTGGCCGGTGAGCATCCTTACCGGAGCTGGCTTGAAGCCAACCGCATTGAGCTGGATGCCTTGCGTAGCGGACGTAAGGTTCCGGTTTCCGTTGACGACTATTCCCGCCGTCTGCGTGCTTTCGGCTATACCCGTGAGGATATCTCCAAGACTCTGGTTCCATGTGTGTCAATGGCATGGAACCTACCGCATCCATGGGTAATGATGCACCTCTGGCTGTTCTTTCACGTCGTCCCCAGCTTCTTTTCAGCTATTTCCGCCAGCAATTTGCTCAGGTGACCAACCCTCCCATTGATCCCATTCGTGAGGAACTGGTCATGTCACTTACCGAATATATCGGTGCCGTGGGAAGCAATATTCTCCAGCCTGCCGAGAGTCATTGCAAGATGGTTCGTCTGCCTCATCCGGTGCTTACCAATGCCCAGCTTGATTTGCTTTGCCATATCCGTTACAAAGGATTTGATGCGGTCCGCCTCCAGATGGTTTTCGACGCTTCCCGCGGAGAGGATGGCTTGCGCGAAGCTCTTGATGACCTTTGCCGCAGGGCGGAAAAGGCCGTTGATGACGGAGCCAACTATATCGTGCTTACCGACCGGGGAATTGATGCCGCTCATGCGCCCGTTCCTTCTCTGCTGGCCGTAAGTGCGGTTCATCACCATCTGATCGGTGTCCAGAAGCGTGTCCAGACCGCGCTGATTGTTGAAAGCGGAGAGATCCGTGAGGTGATGCATGCTGCTCTCTTACTTGGTTATGGTGCGAGTGCCATCAATCCTTATATGGCTTTTGCCGTGCTTGACAGTCTGGTGGCCCGGGGGGAAGTCCAGCTCAACTATGAAACCGCCGAAAAGAACTATGTACGCGCCCTGTGCAAGGGACTTTATAAGATTATGAGCAAGATGGGTATCAGTACCATCCGCTCTTACCGCGGAGCAAGATTTTCGAAGCCGTGGGTGTAGGAGCCGAACTCCTGCGTGATTATTTTGGAACCTCGGTGTCTACCATCGGAGGTATTGGTCTGAAGGAAGTGGCCCATGATTGTCTGGCTTTCCATCAGGCAGCCTGGTCTGAAGGAGAAGTGATCATCCGGCCGGTGAAGAAACTCCCTGTGAGGATAGCCTGCCCGATATCGGTCAGTTTGCATATCGCAAGGGAGGTGAGAAACACGCCTGGACACCTTCGGTAATCAAAGCTCTGCAAGTGGCTACCCGTCTGGGAAGTTATACCAAGTTTAAGGAATTTACCGCGATGGTTGACCGGAAAGAAGAACCTTTGTTCCTGCGTGATTTCTTCCGTTTCCGCCGCAACCCCATTCCGTTGGAACAGGTGGAACCGGTGGAAGACATCGTCAGACGGTTCGTCACGGGAGCAATTTCTTTCGGAGCGATCAGCAAGGAGCTCACGAAGCACTGGCGCTGGCCATGAACAAGCTCGGAAGCCGGAGCAATACGGGAGAAGGTGGAGAGGATCCCGCCCGGTTCAGTGAAACGTTCGACGGCATTTCCCTGTCGAGCAAGACCAAACAGGTGGCTTCCGGACGTTTCGGTGTGACTACGGAATACCTGGTACATGCCGAAGAGATCCAGATCAAGGTGGCTCAGGGAGCCAAGCCCGGTGAAGGCGGCCAGCTTCCGGGATTCAAAGTAGATGAAGTAATAGCCCGTACGCGTCATTCCATTCCGGGCATATCGCTGATTTCTCCTCCGCCTCATCACGATATTTATTCCATTGAAGATCTGGCTCAGCTGATTTTCGATCTCAAGAATGTGAATCCCCGTGCCCAGATCAGCGTGAAGCTGGTGGCCGAAAGCGGAGTGGGAACCGTTGCGGCGGGTGTAGCTAAAGCCAAGGCCGACCTGATTGTGATCTCCGGTGCCGAGGGAGGTACGGGTGCTTCGCCGGCATCTTCGGTACGCTATGCCGGAACTTCTCCTGAAATGGGAGTGAGCGAGGCCCAGCAGACTCTGGTACTTAACAAGCTTCGCGGAATGGTACGTCTTCAGGCCGACGGCCAGTTGAAGACCGGACGCGATGTCATCAGCATGGCTCTTCTGGGAGCCGATGAGTTTGCTTTCGGAACCTCTCCTCTGATTGTTCTGGGATGTGTGATGATGCGCAAGTGTCATGCCAACACCTGTCCGGTGGGAGTGGCCACTCAGGATCCTAAGTTGCGTGAACGTTTCCGCGGACATTATGAGTATGTGGTCAATTATTTCCGCTTCCTGGCACAGGAGGTGCGCGAGTATCTGGCCGAGATGGGTTTCACCCGTCTGGAGGATATTGTGGGACGTACGGATCTGATTGAGATCGCTCCCCGTGAGGCGGGAAGCAAGGAAGCTCTGCTTGACTTCTCACGGATTCTATGCCGGGTAAATAACGATTCAGCCCTTTGCCATGTATCCGGTCAGTTGCATGAGATTGATCACGTAATGGACCGTGAACTCATTTCCGCCTCTTTTGCGGAACTGGAGAAAAGCGGAGACGTTACGCTGGAGTATACGGTGGCCAATACGGACCGTTCCGTAGGAGCAATGTTGTCGGGCGGAGTGGTCAGCCGTTACGGGCAGGCCGGACTGGGAAAACGGAGTCTTCACATCACCTTTCACGGGTCGGCCGGCCAGAGTTTCGGAGCCTTTCTCGTACCGGAAATCCATTTCCGTCTGGAAGGCGAAGCCAACGATTACCTGGGCAAGGGCCTGAGTGGAGGTACGATTACGGTATGTCCTCCGCGGGAGGCAACTTTCCGTGCCGAGGAGAATGTCATAGCAGGCAATACCCTGCTCTATGGAGCCACTTCCGGAGAAGTCTATATCAACGGTCAGGTCGGTGAACGTTTTGCCGTGCGTAACTCGGGAGCCGTAGCCGTGGTGGAAGGAGTAGGCGATCATTGTTGCGAGTACATGACGGGCGGATGTGTCGTCGTGCTGGGCTCAACCGGAAGAAACTTTGCGGCAGGTATGAGCGGTGGCGTGGCCTATGTCTGGGATCCGGACCGGAACTTCGACTATTTCTGCAACATGGAGATGGTAGAACTTTCCCTGGTGGAAGACAAGGCTTCCCGCGAGGAATTGCATGAGCTGGTGCGCAAACATTATTTCCAGACCGGTTCTTCGCTGGCACATTCCCTGCTCAATCATTGGGAGCGCAGCCTGGGCGAGTTTGTCCGTGTGATCCCCTTTGAGTATAAGAAGCGCCTAGCCGAAGCTTCACGGATGCGTGAAAGCCGGGAAGAGATGCAGAGTGTATATTGATGCCGGATGTCCGGAATTATAATAACCCTTTAAAATAGAAATCGATATGTGTGGAATTGTGAGTATATTCAATGTCAGGGAACAGACTCCCCAATGGAGAAACAAAGCTTTGTCGATGGCGCGCAAGATCCGTCATCGCGGTCCCGACTGGAGCGGAATTTATTGTGGAGGTACGGCAATTCTGGCTCACGAACGTCTTTCGATCGTCGATCCCCAGAGCGGAGGCCAGCCTCTTTATTCGATGGACCGCCGGCAGATTCTGGCGGTCAACGGCGAGATCTATAATCACCGTGACATCCGCAAGCGGTATGAAGGACGCTATCATTTCCAGACGGGAAGTGATTGTGAGGTGATCCTGGCCTTGTATCGCGACAAAGGTATTTCTTTCCTGGAGGAACTGAACGGAATTTTCGCCTTTGCCCTTTATGACGAAGAAAAGGATGATTTCCTGATTGCCCGCGATCCCATTGGCGTGATTCCCCTGTATATCGGTTACGACGAGGACGGAACGGTGTATTGCGCCAGTGAACTGAAGGCGCTCGAAGGATATTGTCAGCGCTATGAGCCTTTCCTTCCTGGACATTATTATTCCGGACGCGAGGGAAAGATGAAACGCTGGTACGTACGTGACTGGATGGACTATGATGCCGTGAAGGACAACGGAGCTTCCGTGAGCCAGTTGCGGGATGCGCTGGAAGAAGCCGTCCGCCGTCAGCTGATGAGTGACGTTCCTTACGGAGTTCTTCTTTCCGGCGGGCTGGACAGCTCCGTGATTTCGGCCGTGGCCAAGCAATTTGCTTCCCACCGCATTGAAACGGACGGAACCAAGGAAGCCTGGTGGCCCCAGTTGCATTCCTTCGCCATCGGACTGGAAGGAGCTCCCGATCTGGCGAAAGCGCGTGAAGTGGCCGACTATATCGGTACCGTGCATCACGAGATACATTACACCTTCAGGAGGGACTGGATGCCTTGCGAGATGTGATCTACTACATCGAGACCTATGATGTTACGACGGTCCGTGCGTCCACTCCGATGTATCTGCTGGCCCGTGTCATCAAGAGTATGGGCATCAAGATGGTGCTTAGCGGCGAAGGAGCCGATGAAGTGTTTGGCGGCTATCTCTATTTCCACAAGGCACCCGATGCGAAGGCATTCCATGAAGAAACGGTGCGGAAACTCTCCCGTCTTCATCTCTATGATTGCCTGAGAGCCAACAAGTCACTGGCCGCATGGGGTGTGGAGGGCCGTGTTCCTTTCCTCGACAAGGAATTCCTGGATGTAGCAATGCGTCTCAATCCCGAAGCGAAGATGTGTCCGGGAAAGACCATCGAGAAAAAGATTGTCCGCGAAGCCTTTGCCGACAAGTTGCCCGAGAGCGTAGCCTGGAGACAAAAAGAACAGTTCAGTGACGGAGTAGGATACAGCTGGATCGATACGCTCCGCGAGATGACCTCTCAGGCCGTAAGCGACGAGGAAATGAGTCATGCGGCCGAGCGTTTCCCCATCAATCCGCCGCGCAACAAGGAAGAGTATTATTACCGGAGCATTTTCGAGGAACATTTCCCCAGCGAAAGTGCAGCACGGAGCGTACCCAGTGTGCCGAGTGTGGCATGTTCCACCGCGGAAGCGCTGGCCTGGGACGCACATTTCAAGAATATGAACGAACCGAGCGGGCGTGCCGTGGCCGGAATCCACGAAGACGCCTACAAAGGTTGATAACAAGAGAGAGATTATGAAAGTGAAATTTACCAAGATGCAGGGGGCAGGCAATGACTACATCTATGTCAATACCTTCCTTTATCCGCTGGAAGAACCGGAACGCCTTTCACAGGAATGGAGCCGTCCGCACACCGGAATCGGTAGTGACGGACTGGTACTGATCGGTCCTTCGGAGGAAGGAGACTTCAGCATGCGGATTTTCAATGCCGACGGGTCGGAAGCCATGATGTGTGGAAATGCTTCCCGTTGCATCGGAAAATATGTGTACGAAAACGGTCTGACACAGAAGACCCGGGTAGCCCTGGAGACCCGTTCGGGCATCAAGATCCTGAATCTCCGGGTAAATGATGAGCGGGTGGTTGAATCGGTGACGGTAGATATGGGAATTCCCACCGGTATCACTCCCGTGGATCTGGGGGAGGGGTACGGGTATTCCCAGGGGATAGCCGTATCCATGGGAAACCCGCATCTGGTGATCTTCGTGGACCAGGTAAGTGACGTCCGGCTTTCCGAAGTCGGTCCGCTTCTGGAACACCATCCTTTGTTTCCCGACCGGGTGAATGTGGAGTTTGCTCAGGTGATTGACGGGAGTCATATCCGGATGCGTGTATGGGAACGCGGATCAGGCATCACCCTGGCATGCGGTACGGGAGCTTGTGCTACCGCCGTGGCCGCGGCCTTTACGGGGCGGTGCGGACGTGAATCGGACGTCACGATGGACGGAGGAACCCTTCATCTGCAATGGAATAAGGCCGACGGACATCTCCTGATGGGAGGTCCGGCAGGGAAGGTGTTCGACGGAGAAATAGAGTATGAACCTTCAAAATGAAACAATAGACTATGGCATTTGTAAACGAACACTTTTTACAACTTCAGGGAAGCTACCTCTTTTCGGAAGTGGCCCGCAAGGTAAAGGCCTTTGAGGCCGCCCATCCGCAGGTACGTCTGATCCGTCTGGGAATCGGCGACGTAACCCGTCCGCTTCCCCAGGCTTGCATCGAGGCGATGTGCCGGGCCGTCAGGGAACTGGCGGATGCCCGTACATTCCACGGCTACGGACCGGAACAGGGATATGACTTTCTGATCAAAGCCATTCTGAAACACGACTTCGAAGAGCGGGGCATTACTCTCAGTCCGTCGGAAATCTTTATCAGCGACGGAGCGAAGAGCGACCTGGGAAACCTTACCGAACTTTTCCGTCAGGATAATCTCGTCGCCATCACCGATCCGGTATATCCGGTGTATGTGGACAGTAATGTCATGTGCGGACGTGCGGGAGTTGCCGGAGCGGACGGTTTGTGGAGCAAGGTCACTTACCTGCCTTGTACCGGTGAGAACGGGTTTGTTCCCGAACTTCCCGATCATCGGGTAGATCTGGTTTACCTGTGTTATCCCAATAATCCGACGGGTACGACTCTCACCCGTGAGCAGTTGAAGAAATGGGTGGACTATGCCCTGGACAACGACGCGCTGATCCTTTTCGATGCCGCTTACGAAGCCTTCATCAGTGAACCGGACGTGCCCCATTCCATTTATGAAATCCCCGGTGCGGAACAGGTGGCCATCGAGGTGCGGAGCTTTTCGAAGACGGCCGGCTTCACCGGAGTACGTTGCGGCTATACGGTCGTACCTGAAAGGTGACCGCACGCACGGAAGACGGCCGGCGGGTTGCCCTTAATCCCCTCTGGAACCGTCGCCAGTGTACCAAGTTCAACGGAACGAGTTACATCACCCAGCGCGGTGCCGAGGCTATCTACACTCCCGAAGGCCGCCGTCAGGTGGAAGAAACCATCGCCTATTACAAGGAAAACGCCCGCATCATGCGTGAAGGTTTCCGTGAGGCAGGTCTGACGGTTTACGGCGGTGTGAACTCTCCTTACCTCTGGCTCAAGGCACCCGAAGGAATGACTTCCTGGGAATTCTTTGATCATCTGCTTCACGAAATGAACGTAGTCGGCACTCCCGGTTCCGGATTCGGTCCCAGCGGTGAAGGATATCTGCGGCTTACGGCCTTCGGTCAGCGTGAAGATTGTCTGGAAGCCATGGAGCGGATCCGCCGGAAAGGATTTTCATCTGCCGGGAAAAGCTCGCTCTGAGGAAGGCCATTCATTGGAAGAATAAAGACAAAAATAGAATATATAGAACGGAAAAACCATTTTTGATTATGTCAAGATTAAGATTTAGCGTAGTAGAAAAGGCTTTTGCGGCTAAGCCAATCGAAGTAAAGACTCCTTCGGAACGTCCGGACGAATACTTCGCGAAACATGTTTTCAACCGCGAGAAGATGTTCAAATATCTTCCGACTCCCGTATTCAACAAGCTGGTAGATGCAATGGATAACGGAGCTGCTCTTGACCGGGCTACGGCCGATCAGGTGGCGGAAGGTATGAAACGCTGGGCCATGGAACAGGGTGCCACACACTACACCCACTGGTTTCAGCCATTGACCGAAGGTACGGCCGAAAAGCACGATGCCTTTGTGGAACACGACGGAAAGGGAGGCATGATGGAAGAATTTTCCGGCAAATTACTCGTCCAGCAGGAACCGGACGCCTCTTCCTTCCCGAACGGCGGAATCCGCAACACCTTCGAAGCACGCGGATACAGTGCCTGGATCCTTCTTCACCTGTTTTCGTGGTTGATGACACCTTGTGCATTCCTACCGTTTTCATCGCCTATACCGGTGAATCACTTGACTATAAAGCTCCTCTGCTGAAGGCTCTTCATGCCGTCAACAAGGCCGCCGTTGCCGTATGCCGTTATTTCGATCCGGAAGTAAAGAAGTCGTTTCCTATCTGGGATGGGAACAGGAATACTTCCTGGTTGACGAAGGTCTGTATGCTGCCCGTCCCGACCTGTTACTGACCGGACGTACCCTGATGGGACACGAAGCATCGAAGAACCAGCAGCTTGAAGACCACTATTTCGGAGCCATTCCTGCCCGTGTGGCCGCCTTTATGAAGGATCTGGAAATCCAGGCACTCGAACTGGTATTCCTGTCAAAACCCGTCACAACGAGGTTGCTCCGAATCAGTTTGAGCTGGCCCCGATCTACGAAGAATGTAATCTGGCCGTTGACCACAACATGCTGATCATGTCGCTCATGCGCAAGATTGCACGTTCACACGGATTCCGCGTGTTGCTGCACGAGAAACCTTTCAAGGGTGTCAACGGTTCGGGCAAGCATAACAACTGGTCACTGGGAACCGATACGGGTGTCCTGCTGATGGCTCCGGGAAAGACCGCCGAAGAAAACCTTCGTTTCATCACCTTCGTGGTTAATACCCTGATGGCCGTCTATCGCCACAACGGTCTGCTTAAAGCCTCTATCATGAGTGCCACGAATGCCCATCGTCTGGGAGCCAACGAAGCACCTCCTGCCATCATCTCTTCTTTCCTGGGAACTCAGCTGAGCAAGGTGCTCGACCACATGGAAGAAAGTGCCGCCGACGAACTGGTGAGCCTGGGAGGAAAGCACGGCATGAAGCTGGATATTCCCCAGATTCCGGAACTGCTCATTGACAATACCGACCGTAACCGTACTTCACCTTTTGCTTTCACTGGTAACCGGTTCGAGTTCCGCGCCGTCGGGTCGGAAGCCAACTGTGCGAGCGCAATGATTGCCCTGAATACCGCAATGGCCGAACAGTTGACGGATTTCCATCAGGAAGTAGAGCGCCTGATCGGAGAAGGTGAGCCCAAGGTTTCGGCCATCATCCGGGTACTCCGCCGTTACATCAAGGAATGCAAACCTATCCGTTTCGACGGCAACGGTTATAGCGAGGAATGGAAGGCCGAAGCCGCCCGCCGCGGACTGGATTGCGAAACGAGCTGTCCGGTGATCTTCGACCAGTATCTGACTCCCGAAAGCGTACGGATGTTTGAATCTACCGGCGTAATGACCCGCAAGGAACTGGAAGCCCGCAATGAGGTGAAATGGGAAACCTATACCAAGAAAATCCAGATCGAGGCCCGTGTGCTGGGCGACCTGGCCATGAACCATGTGGTACCCGTTGCCATTGAATACCAGACACGTCTGATCGACAATGTCTATAAGATGAAACAGCTTTTTGCCGAAGATGAATCAGCCCGTCTTTCTTCTGAAAACGTGGCCATCATCCGTGAGATAGCTGCCCATACGGCTTACATCAAGGAGCATGTAGATGCCCTGATTGAGGCTCGCAAAGTGGCTAACCGGATTGAGACGGAACGCGAAAAAGCCGTAGCTTATCACGATACCGTGGCTCCGATGCTGGAGGAAATCCGCTATCACATTGACAAGCTGGAACTGATTGTCGACAATCAGATGTGGACTTTGCCGAAATATAGAGAACTGCTGTTTATACGATAAGCCGACAGGAATAAACTCTGATCTTTTTTACATGACTGTTGGTGTGGGGGCAGGCTGTTGTGAAACAGTTTGTCCCTTTTGTGTTCTTTCTTTCCGGCCTGAGAGTGCTGGACCTCTTTCCTCTGCCTTGTTTCCCAACAAATCTTAAAATACCCCGGCCGTAGCGAACCTTTACTTTCCTTTGGAAGTTGTTTTCTTCATCGGTAAATGTTTCAAATCTGAATATCTAAAAAACGCCCATGAAGATCTCCGTGCTAACCTTTGTCCTCCGTGCAATCCTTGTAGTTGCCATTTTTGTATGTGGATCGTGCAGTACACCCTTTCCCTCGGAATCATCAGGTCCGGCAGGTTCCGGATATGTGAAGTGGTCCATTGTTTCCGATCTTTCACGGGCCCGGCTTGAGACGGACGGTAGGGGAGAGTTCGTTCCGGGCGATACGATTGTGGTCAGTGCCCACAATGTCACTTCCGGTCTGGTCCGCCGTTATGTCCTTCATCTGGAATCCGATGGCTGGAAGCCGTTTGTTCCCTGGAGTGAAGTGGGAAACGGAGAAGTGATTTTTACGGCCTGGCATGCCTCTCCTTCCGGAAGCTGGTGAATGATGCCGGAGATTCAGAGTCCTCTTATGTCCACCGGATCGAGACACAACAGGACGGTGAAGGATATTTCCGTTCGGATCTTCTGGTGGCACGGACACATGTACAGGCAGGCGAAACGGTTGCTTTATGTTTCGGACATGCGCTTCACCGGTTGCGTATCCGGCTGGAATCTCCCGACGGGTCTTTCGACGGGCATCAGATTGCCGCCGGAGAAATCAGAGTCCGCACAGCCTGCCGGATTCCTTTCGATTTGTCGGAAGGAACATCGGGCGAGCCTGCCGGATATCAGTGGGTCACTCCGTTGAAGGAATCAGACAACACGTGGACTGCCTTGTTGTGTCCTCAGGAGGCCGGTGACCTGCGTTCTGAGGATTGGATACAGATTCGCATCGGCGACAAGGAACTGGCCATGCCTTTACCGGAGTCGCTGGCAGGGCAGCCGTTGGAGAGGCTGGAAGCCGGAAAGGAGATTGTTTACCGCATCCGTCTCCGGAAGGAAGCAGAGCCTGATGCTTTTTCCGGAACTACCCGCTGGGTGTATGGCATCAAGGAACCGCTTCCTGAACAATGGAATGCCGACCTTACCCAGCTGAAATGGACGGATGGTTGCGGGTGGTTTGACTGTAACAAGGTGAATCCGTCGGGGATTACTTCCGGAGATGACGGACTGATGTGCTGGGCAGCTTCAGCTTCAAATCTGATTCATTGGTGGCTGGCACAAAATGCCGGTACGGAAGCTGTCAGGGCTTATCAGGGGCCGGAGGCAGTACCGTCCAACATGTTGCACAGTCAGGTTTTCCAGCTTTACAAGAATCATTTTCCCAACCGGGAGAGTATCCGTTGAAAGCCGTCAACTGGTTCTTTAACGGAGTATTCCAGAAGCGGATTTATGAAACAGATCCCGTGGATCCGTCTGCCGGCTTTTTCCGCTCCTGGCTGGGAACGAATTCTTTGGGAAAAGAATACTCGAATTACGAATTGACGCGTGATGGGTTTAACCGTATCGTTAAGCATGCATTGTCTTCCGGACAAGGTATGATGTTCGTTATCAATCTGGGCAAAAACTGGTCAACGCATGCCGTTACCCTATGGGGCGTTTCATTCGACAAATCGGGGCTGGCAGATACCTTATATATGGTGGACAACAACGACGGACGCTATGATGCACGCGGCACGATCCGTGCATGAAGGTGAAATATTTGCCTTATTCCAGTTCGAATTCCGAACTTTATCCCTATGTGCCCAACAGTCTGGGTGATTTTACCATCCGCATAGAATCTCTTTGTACGTTAAGTTTGGGCCGGGAATGGATAAAATAGGCCATTGTGTAACTTGCCTGAAAATAGAAACTTATATGTCCGGAAAAAACGCCGAAACGTTTTCATTGATTCGTTTCGCGTTTTCATTGAAAGCCCGAAACGTTTTTTTAAAAGCCCGAAGCCTTCTGGAAACCCTGCCGGAATCGTGCGGTCGTTGGGGGCAAATTATGCGGTCGTTGGGGCTGAATCGAGCGGTCGTTGGGGCCGGATCGTGCGGTCGATTTTAAGGGCTTGTTTGTTCTTG